>ERZ791737.621-NODE-621-length-25568-cov-97.794066_pt1 | contig 25568 bp, 16 predicted proteins | sample MGYA00510042_ERZ791737 | MGnify/ENA primary metagenome ERZ791737 (study PRJEB30046, sample SAMN00791965) | human gut metagenome | study: EMG produced TPA metagenomics assembly of the A metagenome-wide association study of gut microbiota in type 2... | reverse complement strand
GCATGAAACCTACAAAGGAGCTGAAGGCAGCAGCAGTGATGGCTCGGCAGACTATATCCGTTCCGGTTCCTCATGGCGGCAGACAGGAACTAAGAAAATAATCATCGACACAAGTACTCCCCCTGCCATCCATGCCTTTTCCCCTAATGACCTCACCGTCACCAATACCGGTTATGACTCCCATACCATCCCTGTGACGGTGCACACTGCCGATGATTTTTCCATTAGCAATCAAACGGACTACCTGTATGCCACTCCTGTATGGCTAGGGGCAGGAGAGAAAGTCGTCACCCTCAGCATGCACCACGCACTGGCAAAGGTGAGCCTGCAAATCTCCAAGGCAACCACCATTGCCGAGAGTGAAACCATGACCGTAACCCAAGTGGAAATAATAAGCAAGAGCAACGCCTTGAAAAGCGGAACGGGAAAGATGTCATTGGATATCGGCGACATAGAGGAACTGGCAGGCACTCCCGTCCTTACCTTGGCTGACGCCACCGGAAGCAATTTGGTGTACACTCCCGATGTCCCCACCGCATCCGCCTTGGTAGCTCCCGTCACCCTGCCTGCCAACGACCTTTCGTTCCGCATCACCCTGTCGGGTCATGACACCCCTTTTGTCACTGCCCCTGTTTCCACAGGGCAAACTTGGGAGCAAGGCGTGCACTATCTCTACACGGTGACCCTCAGCAAGACGGAAGCCGCATTTCAGTCCGTAAGTATGTATGACTGGCAATCCGATGCCAGCCAGAACACCAATATAGGTATCTGATGCCCCTTCCTGCAAAACAGTAAAGAAGAAACGATGAAAGTAACAATGAAGATGAACAAGAGACAACTACTTTATACATTCGCCCTGTGCCTGCTGCTGCCCGCTTGCAGCCAGGAGTCGGAACTGCCCGCATCCCCCGCAGGTGAGGACACGGAGGCAACAGGCGCGTTGATGGATATTTCATTCAGCCTGCCTGCCGTGTCGCCCGTACCACCTGTCACAGCCGTTGCGCCATCGCGTGCCGTCACCACCGTGCCGCTTGCCGCGGGCACCACCTTCCGGGTATATGCCTATCCGCAAGGGGGAAGCGTGACTGCTGATACCCCGCAAGCAGGTACTTACACCGTGCAGGCCGGCGGCACGGCAACCGGTGCATTGAGGCTATACCGCGGCACTTACGATTTATACCTCGTATCTTATAACACCAATGGCACGCCGCCCGAAGTATCGGGTGGAAAGATCAGCGTGGAGAATAGCAAGGACTTTATGTACACCACCCTGAAGAATGTAGTGGTGCAACCCTCGGTGGCAGGGGCTACCTCGCTCAGCATTCCGGTGTCTACGCCCTTTACACACTTGGGGGCGCAGGTCACGGTGTCGGCAAAGGTGAAGAATGGAAACCAGCCGGTGGCGGTCGCTGGAATGAGAGTGAATTATATTACCATCAAGAATCTGTCCTCCGCGCGTAACTATACCTTGGGAATGGATAGCTGGAGTACTGATGCAGGTCCGGTCACATATACCGAATCACTGGAATATAAAACTTTTACACGGTCGGATGACTCTTATCACACTCCATGGATAAGCACTCCCGGCGTCCTTCTGCCTGTGGACGGCAGTGTGAATCTGGAATTTGATGTCAATCTGAAAGTAACCTATGGCAGTACTACAGAGGATATTCTTTATACGCCCTCCATTCTGAAAGCCTTGAAGCCGGGCATGAAATATAATTTTGAGTTCACATTGACCTTCTATGGTGTGATAAAACCCACTGACCTTACGTTGGCGGTAAAGGAGTGGAACGAAATCGATTTGGAAACCGATAATATGGGAGGAGGCAACTGATGAAGAAAGAAAAATACAGTATCATAATAATGCTCCTTTGCCTGTGCATGGCAATGGGCGGGTGTAGTAAGGAAGAAGTAGCGGCAGACACGGCTACCGGAACACTGACCCTGCAACTGCAATTACCTCCTGCGCTTACGGTAGAGGTGGGAGAGAGTAAAGGCAGGGCAGTTTCATTGGCTGATCAGATAAAGAACGTGTGGGCAGTGCAATACAGTGAAGATGGTACATTCAGGAAAGCCCAATACATATCCGGTGCAAATAATATTGGTAAGCATAATAATTCCGACTATCTGGTAAAAGTAACTACCGGCGGATTCTTTAATGAGAATAGCCGATTCTATATTTTGGTCAATACAGGGAATAACAGTTTAATAACAGATCAAGGTATTACAGAAGAAAACTTGAAGAAACTGACAGTCGATTTGACTGACGGAATATCAAAGGATGCAGAACCAAATTTCCTGACAGCAGGACCTGTTGCATTCAAACAACTGGGGGAAGAAGGGGTAAATGGTGAAGGAGTGAAAGCAGTCATTACTGCTCCTTTAAGCCGTACCTATGCCGCATTACAGTTTAGTTATAACAGCAATAATCCGGAAAAAGGTAAGTTTGAGGCAACCTCTCTCTCCCTATTCAATCTGCCTACAAAATTGGCCGTGCATACTGTCGGTAGCAGCAATATTAATGACTTTAATACTGCCGGACAAGAGATAAAAGGAAGTGGATGGAATGGAGGCCTTTTAAACCCTGTCTATATCGGTGAAAACCTAAGAGGCTTTGGAAGCGGAAAGACCTTCCAAGAAAAGAACCTTCCGGCAAAAGGTCCTAATAAAAGTTTAGATAAATGTACTTACGCAGTACTGACAGGAACCTATTATTACCGCACAGGCGTAGATGCAAGCGATAGCTACACCTACACTACCAACGGCATAACCGTATCCTACAAGTTCTACTTGGGCGGCAGCCTCTTGGATGATTACAACATCATACGAAACACTCTCTACACCGTTACCATCAACATAGGCGGAGCGAACTCAGCAGACATACGGCTGACGGTGACCAATGGCAATGTATCCTATTTTGATGAAGTAGAAGAAGTACAACCCGAATATGAAGTTATTTTATAAACATACCCAAACAGAAGACACCATGTTAAAGAAAAATATACTTTTTACCCTATTGCTATCTACAGCCATCTTTGCTACAGGTTGCAAGGATGAGTTGGAAATAACACCTACTCCCGATTTAAATCCTAACGAGAGCACCGTTACCTTTCAGATAGGAGTAGAAGATAGCCGGGATGCCTATACAGCAGGAAGCCCGGCTACCAACCGAAGTGCATCTACCGGACTTGATGCAAACTTAGTGGCAAGTGCACAGGGCAGAAGTGCCGGACTAAAACCGCAGAAACTATATAATTTGTATATGATTCAGTTTAAGGATGGGGTAAGAAAACAAGCGAAGCAGATAGGAACGGTTGATCCGGGTTCTACCATTACCACAGAACTGAGTAATTATGATGATTGCCAATTATTATTTATCGCGTTGGGAAATGGACAAACCACAGCCATACAAGCAAACGGAACGTCTACAGTTTATTTAACCGCTAATGATTTGGATGGTAGTACGACTGGCAACCAGACTTCCTTGTCCGATTACCAGCAACTTTTGGCAAATCATATCACTGCATTGGGCACAGATGAAACTGATCAAACTAATGTGGATAAACAACCCTATGTTTTATTCCTTCCCCATGTAAAGGTAAGTAGTAATACTATACAAAGCCCCGATATAGACAGTAACGGCACAGGCCACGATGTCCGCATCCTATTGAAACGCCTTGCCGCCAAACTTACTTTGAAATGGACTTTTGCTGACGCTCTCAAACAAGAAGGATATACCTTGAAAGAGGTAAGATTGAGCCAAGTATCCGGCACAATCCCCAACGGTAGCCCCAACCATGCAACAGGTCGTTTCTACTTTTACCCTGCAAGGGAAAGCAACGATACTTACCCCACGGCAGAAAAAGAATATGTAGATTATTTCCGTTTGAAAGATACAGAATTGAGCACTGCCGATGGAAGCTATAGCATATGGATGCCAGCCAATGTGCGCGGTACTTCCGCCAAAGTCACCGCTCCCCAACACAGGAATAAAGACAATGCCCCGGAAGGAGCTTGCTTTGTAGAGTTTGTAGCAGAGAAAGAAGAAAATAATGAGGTGAAAGACCGATTAACTTATCGTGTCTACCTGGGTGGTGCTGCCGTTAACGATTTCAATATAAAGGAAAACACCAACTATACATGGGATGTAACAATGACCAGCACCAATGTAGCCGATCCCCGTATTACCCGATTGGATATGACTCCAGTAACCAGCAAAGTTCAGAAAAATACCTCTAATTGCTTTATGGTAATTCCGGGTACGGACTTTTATTTCAATCCTTATAAGCATGAGGCGGGAACAAAGGGGTGGAATGATGAGTTGGTGAATAGCCCTTCTTCTGATAGTCCTACTAAAAAAACAGAAATCACTTCCGTAAAAGTTCTATGGCAAAGCCGCGATAATGGAACCGGTGGTGAGTTGGTACTGGGACGGTATATATCGGAAACCAATCATACTAATTTGATCAATTATGAAGAATTATCAGATATAAATAAAGCCAAGGTATATGTAAAAGTACCAGTAAGCAAAGGGGGAAATGCAGTGATTGCGGCATATGCTGCAGATGGAACGACCATTCTTTGGAGCTGGCATCTCTGGATCACAGACTATGTGCCGGAAAGAATGAAAGTTGATGGAGGAACTGTGGATGTCAGGTACAAGGCTGCGCAAAGTGGCACAAAGAATGGAACGGTGCATAAATATCTATCTACTATCTGGTGGGAAGAAGGCAAAACTTATACCAATATGGTAATGATGGATCGAGATTTAGGAGCCAAGAAAGGTGGTTACCCCGGACTAGGGAAAGGCACATATTATCAAGTTTACACAGCTATGGACGGGGTAAACAGAGAAGGATTGCTTTATCAATGGGGTAGAAAAGATCCGTTTTTCGGTTCTGCAGATGGTACTACAACCGAAATCAATGTAATTTATAATGGGGATGGTACGCCATTATCATTGACTAAAACGAATCAATATGCTAGCAAAGACAATTCTATTAAGAATCCATTAACATTCTATCATACAAATAGTATTGGCACTTCTTGGAATGGCAATAATGCAACAGCTCCTGGGAAAAAGACTATTTATGATCCTTCACCCGAAGGGTGGAAAGTTCCAATGAATGGAACAACTCCTAGCCCTCAAGATTTGATAGATAATGGAACTGGCATATTTGCTAAATTTGGTACTATAACAGGTAATACTCCCAGTTATGACGAATACAATATTACACTTAGTGACGGTAATGGTTATTATACTAATGCAAGATATTATTCACAAACTCAATTTTATCAATATGAAACAACAATTCCCAATGCAGACGCAGCCAATCCTAAAGGAGGGCGAATTTACTTTTTAGCTGATGGAATCAGTGACACCCCTAATAGTTGGTCTATCAAAAACACAATGTGGATACCCGTTTCTGCAGAACGTCATTATAAGAGTGGAAATCTGAATGTCCCAAGTTATGGACATCTTTGGCTAGCAGATAATAGAACAGGAAACGATGGAAAGACGAGTGCATTATTTGGAATAATACCTAAAATAACACAGTTATGTTTTTACTATCCTGCTTATGGTTGGTCTGTTCGTTGTATTCAAGATAATAAATAACAACTCAAAAGAATTAAAGAAATGGCATTATCAAAATACACCATCTTAGTAGCCGACTATATCCCCACGGATATGATGCTACTTAAAATCCAGCTCAATCGTTTACATAGCCGATTGCTTTTTGCAACCGATGGTTTTGATGTATTGCGTCAAGTAGAAAAAAAACGTCCGGATCTCATTCTAATGGATCTCTATATGCCTGGAATAAGTGGCTTTGAAGTGGCGGACGTCTTGGCGCAGCAGGAATATACCCGTAAAATCCCCATTATCTATATAGTGAATATGGGAGATTATCCTATCTATACCCCCGACGGAAGATTGCTTTCGCAAAAGGAATATATAGAAAAACCATTCGATATGCGCCAACTGGTAAAGCGCATTTTGCAGTGGCTTGCACCGTAGAGGCGGAACATCTTCCGCCTCTACGGTGGATAGGGAAAGCGTTCTTTGAAAATAGTGAAAATAAAAATGTGAAAATAAGAAGGAAATAAGTAACTTTGTATGTTGTTACTCTAAAACAGAATGATATGAGCAATAAGATTTATCCTATCGGCATTCAGAATTTCGAAAGCCTTCGCCAAGACGGCTATCTCTATATTGATAAAACGGCATTGATTTATAAAATGGTGAAGACAGGCCGTTATTACTTTTTGAGTCGTCCACGGCGCTTTGGAAAGAGCTTGCTTATTTCTACTTTAGAAGCCTATTTCCAAGGGAAACGGGAATTGTTTGAAGGGCTGGCAATGGAGAAGCTGGAAAAGGATTGGATAAAATATCCTATATTGCATTTGGATCTCAATACCCAAAAGTATGATACTCCGGAGAGTTTGGAGGAAAAATTGAGCACTACATTGGATGAATGGGAAGACATTTATGGCATTCGTTCTGTTAAAAAATCGTTGGCTTTGCGTTTCGAAAGCATCATTCAGCGTGCCTATACACAAACTGGACAGCGCGTAGTAATTTTGGTGGACGAATATGACAAACCCATGTTGCAAGCCATCGGTAATGAAGCCCTGCAAACTAGTTTCCGCGAAACCCTGAAAGCATTCTATGGTGCATTGAAAAGTAAAGACGGGTGTATTAAGATAGGTGTGCTGACAGGTGTTACCAAGTTTGGAAAGGTCAGTGTATTCAGCGACTTGAACAACCTGGACGACATCTCCATGTGGAATGAATACATTGAACTTTGCGGCATCAGCGAAAGGGAAATTCATGAGAATCTGGAAGCCGAACTGCATGAATTTGCAGATGCACAGGGTATTACCTATGACAAACTATGTGCTGAACTAAAAGAGTGCTATGATGGTTATCACTTCACACATAATTCTATTGGTATGTACAATCCGTTCAGCCTGCTTAATGCTTTCAAGCGTAAAGAGTTTGGCAGTTATTGGTTTGAAACGGGTACACCTACTTATCTGGTGAAGTTGCTGAAAAAACATCACTACAATTTGGAGCGCATGGCGCACGAGGAAACCAGTGCCCAAGTACTGAACAGTATTGATTCTGAGTCTACTAATCCCATTCCGGTGATATATCAAAGTGGATACCTCACAATAAAAGGATATGATAAGGAATTTGGCATTTATCGTTTGGGCTTTCCCAATCGCGAGGTAGAGGAAGGTTTTATGCAATTCCTATTGCCTTTTTATACCAGTATAAATGAGGTGGAGTCTCCGTTTGAAATCCAGAAGTTTGTGCGCGAAGTGCGCTCCGGCGATTATGATTCCTTCTTCCACCGCCTGCAAAGTTTCTTTGCCGATACCACCTATGAACTGATTCGCGACCAGGAAGTGCACTATCAGAATGTGCTTTTCATCCTTTCAAAGTTGATGGGCTTTTACGTGAAAGCAGAATATAATACCAGCCACGGACGTATTGATATGGTGTTGCAGACAGACAAGTTTATTTATATTATGGAGTTCAAACTGGATGGCACAGCCGAAGAAGCTTTGCAGCAAATAAACGAAAAGCAGTATGCCCTTCCTTTTGAAGCGGATGGACGCAAAATCTTTAAAATAGGAGTAAACTTCAGTGCGAAAACACGTAATATAGAAAGGTGGCTGGTGGAATAACTCCTTCTACATGAAGATAAAAACGCGAATATTCGTGATGCCCATCGTGAATATTCAAAAAAGAAACGCGAATATTCACGATTGAATCCTGAATATTCGCGTTTTCTTTTTGTTTAGTCATCGGGATCACCTAAGTATTTTCTGAGAATTTCCATTTGTTTCGGCAGAAAATAATGTTTGCACTTGTTGTAATGATCTTTCGTTTCCAATTCCTCCTTTAGTTTGGAATCTTCTCTGATTGCTCTTGATAGAGCATTTACTGCCGCTTGTTCTCCCAATCCTTTAAAATAATGCATTGCAACAACTTTTTTCTTCGGCGATCCGCTTAGTTCATCCTGAACTTCTTCTTCTTTAATTACCATAATATTATAACATAATTATTTCACTATAAAAGTAATCATAATATATTTAACTATTGCACCTTTTCTACATATATTTTCATGTTTTTTTTCTAATCCAATCAAATCTCTTCGACTCTCTCCGCGGACAAAAAAATAATGCCGATCTTTGATGCGTGAAAGGGAAAATCCTTTTTACGTAACAGTATTAATTTAAACTTTAACTATTATGTCGTTAATGTTTTCAGTAGGAGCACGCATGAATCCGATGGATAAGAATGCCACTCCAAAGTATTATGCCACCGCACAGGCTGCAAAGATCATTGATGTGAGAGATTTGTGTAAATCTTGCCGCGCACACTCCACCTTTACGATGGGTGACAGCATGGGTGTTATTGAAACAATCCTGGAACATGCCATGGAGGAAATGAAAGTGGGAAATATGGTGAGACTGGGAGGACTTGGTAACTTCCGCCTCACCATCAATGCCCAGGAAGGTACCGATACGGAACAGGATTTTAATGAGTCGAATATCAAAAGCTGTCATGTGTTATTTACTCCGGGTGATGACTTGGTGGACATGTGTAACAACATGACCTATGTGCGTACTCTTTCCAGAAAAGAGGTTCAGGAGATAAAGAAAGCGAAAAAGGAATCTTCGGTAAAACAAGGTGAAGTATGAAAAAAGGAACTTGGATGAGTGTTTTGAAACTGGTGATAGCCATAGCTACGGCTATTGCTAGCACGCTGGGTGTGCAAGCTATGGTTTAAGGTAAAAAGTAAGAAGCCTGTTTCTGAAAAGAGACAGGCTTTTGTCGTAAATATAGAATATAAACAAATAAAAATGAAAAAGAATTATAATAATAGGTTTGTAAAAGGGTTGATTGAAAGGATGCTACGTGGCACTGTAACGTTTAAGGTAAAGAGATATATGCCGGATGATATAAAGGAGGAAGAGCCGGTGGTATGCAAGGTGCAAGGCACGCTGAGAACCTATGAAAAGGAGTTTGGAAGAGGCTATAACCATGGTCCGAAGAACCAGTTTTTATTGTATTATGATGTTGAGCTTTGTGAATGGAGAACCGTTCGTTGTATAAACCTGATAAACCCTGCCGAAGAATGAACTTACTGAGTACCGGACTGGATTTTTTTTATGTCGATGTGAACTTCTTCGACAGTGATTTGATGGTGATTCTGGAAACCAAGTATGGCTGCAAGGCGGCCCTGCTTGCCATCAAATTGATAAGCAAGATCTATGGTGAGAATTATTTCTATCGTTGGGGTGAGGATGAACTGATGTTGTTCACCCATAAGCTGGGTGGAGACTATACGGTGGAGTATGTAAAAGAAGTTGTGGAAGCCCTGGTCAGCCGGGGCTTTTTTGATAAAGGTTGCTATGAAGAACAAGGCATTCTGACTTCGGCTACCATCCAGTTGCATTATTTCGAGGCTTCTCATCGTCGTAAATGCGTGCAGGTGGAACGTGTGCATTTGTTGGTGGATATAAAGAAGTATAAGAATCTAGTGGTGAAGGGGGAGTCTCCCGAGGTAAAAGAACCGGAGGCAAACCGGTCGGCGGAAGTCGGTGTTTCTCCGGTCAATGTTCCGAATGTAGACATTTTGAGTGAAAATGTAGACATTTTGGGTGAAAATGCATACATTCCGGAACAAATGAAAAGAAATGAAATAGAAACCTCCTCCTCAAAGAGTTCCCCCGAAGGAACTCCCGGAGGAGTGAAGAGGGATGAGGAGATTTTGAGTTCCATTCCCCGGGACGGGGTAAAGCGGAATACGGAAGGGCTGCTGCTGGCGCTGGATGGATTGCACATTCCGGTGGCTGATCGTCCCAAGCTGATACGGATGGGGAATTGGGGAGCGATAGGGCATCCCATTTGGAAGGCGATTTATGAAGTCAATAATTCGGGAGGGAGGATTACGCAGCCGGCGAAGTTTATTTATTCGCGGTTGATGAAGCGAACCGGATAGGGTGAGCATAATGGTGTTGGCATTTGCCGCTTGGGTACTGAGTACAAGAGGGCGGGCAATGCGTCTTCTTTCTCAGATAGCATAGAAACCATGAAGAAATTGTTTATTTTACTCGTATGCTTGCTGCCTATGTTGGCGCAGGCTCAGACAGAAACTTCCGTAGCCGGATTTATCCCATTGTCCGGCAGTGGGCGATCAGTATATAATTTCAATCCCGGTTGGCGTTTCCACCGTGGAGACGTGAAAGGGGCGGAAGCAGTGGATTTTGATGATACTGCCTGGCAGGTAGTATCTACTCCGCATACCGTGGAACTGATGCCTGCCGAGGCAAGCGGTTGCCGCAACTATCAGGGAATGGCATGGTATCGCAAGCGTTTCGTTATTCCCCGGGAGATGAAAGGGAAAGAAGTTTCGCTTCATTTTGAAGCTGCTATGGGCAAACAGGACATTTATGTGAACGGCAAAAAAATACAAAGCCACTTGGGCGGCTATCTTCCTTTCACTGTGCAACTGACCCAACTGGGTGTGCAACCCGGTGACAGTTGCCTGATAGCAGTAATGACGGACAATAGCGATGATAAGAGTTTTCCTCCGGGAAAGCGCCAGTACACACTGGACTTTTCATATCACGGCGGCATTTACCGGGATGTATGGATGATTGGAAAATCACCCGTAGCCATTACGGATGCCATAGAAGCCGATAGAGTGGCAGGCGGAGGCGTCTTTGTACACTTTGATAAAATAACGGAAGAAAGTGCGGAAGTATTTGTAGATACGGAAGTGCGCAACAGTGATAACCGTCCCCGCACGGTGACCGTAGAAACCATACTGGCGGATGCAAAGGAAACTCCGGTGAAACGCGCTTCCCAAAAGGTGGCTCTCAACCCCGGAGAAGTAAAGACAGTGAAACAGCAAATGACGGTGCGCCGTCCCAAACTGTGGTCGCCTGATTCGCCTTACCTTTACCGGATTCAATCTCGTGTAAAGTCCGGGCGTGAGGCATTGGATGGCGGTGTTACCCGCATCGGCATCCGCAAAGCGGAATTTAAAGGCAAGGATGGCTTTTGGCTGAACGGCAAACCCTACGGGCAACTGGTAGGAGCCAACCGCCACCAAGATTTTGCCTACGTGGGAAATGCATTGCCCAACAGTCAGCAATGGCGGGATGCCAAGCGGTTGCGTGATGCCGGATGCACCATCATCCGTGTAGCCCATTATCCGCAAGATCCTGCATTTATGGATGCTTGTGATGAAATGGGATTGTTCGTTATTGTGGCTACTCCGGGATGGCAATACTGGAATAAAGACCCTGAATTTGCAAAGCTGGTTCATCGCAATACCCGTGAACTGATCCGTCGTGACCGCAACCACCCCAGTGTGCTGATGTGGGAACCGATTCTGAATGAAACACGCTATCCGCTGGACTTTGCGTTGGAAGCATTGCAGATTACCAAGGATGAATTTCCTTATCCGGGACGCCCTGTGGCAGCAGCGGATATGCACTCGGCAGGTGTGGCGGAAAATTATGACGTGGTATATGGCTGGCCCGGCGATGACGAGAAACCGGACAAACCGGAGCAGTGCATCTTTACCCGTGAATTTGGCGAGAATGTGGACGACTGGTATGCGCATAACAATAACAACCGTGCCAGCCGTAGCTGGGGTGAACGCCCCTTGCTGGTGCAGGCATTGTCCCTGTCTCAAAGCTATGATGAAATGTACCGCACCACGGGACAGTTTATAGGCGGTGCGCAGTGGCATCCGTTTGACCATCAGCGCGGTTATCATCCCGATCCTTATTTCGGAGGAATTTATGATGCTTTCCGTCAGCCTAAATATGCTTATTATGCTTTTCGCAGCCAGTCTCCGGCGGCATTGGAACATCCGGTGGCGGAGAGTGGCCCCATGGTATTTATCGCTCATGAAATGTCTCCTTTCTCGGATGCAGACGTAACGGTGTTCAGTAATTGTGACTCGGTGCGCCTCTCGGTGTATGACGGTACAAAGGTGTGGACACTCCCCGTGGTACATGCACCGGGACATATGCCGAATGCTCCCGTGGTGTTCAAAAACGTATGGAATTTTTGGGAAGCCCGCGAGTACAGCTACAAGCAAAAGAACTGGCAAAAGGTGAACATGGTGGCGGAAGGGATTATAAACGGCAAGGTGGTATGCACCTACAAGCGTATGCCCTCACGTCGCAGCACCAAGTTGCGCCTGTATGCAGATACCGAAGGAAAGCAACTGGTGGCAGACGGGTCGGACTTTATGGTAGTGGTGGCCGAAGTGACGGACGATAGTGGCAATGTGCGCCGTTTGGCAAAAGAGAGTGTTGTGTTCACGGTGGAGGGCGAAGGAGAAATAATAGGTGATGCGTCTATCGACGCCAATCCGCGCACAGTGGAGTTCGGATCGGCACCGGTACTGGTACGTTCTACCCGCAATGCCGGGAAAATAAAAGTGAAAGCGCATGTGCAGTTCGAGGGAACTCATGCCCCGACTTCTGCCGAAATAGAATTGGAAAGTATTCCGGCGGAGCTTCCTTTCTGCTATCTGGAACAGGAGGCGGGAAAAGCGGCAGGAGTAAAATCGCCCAAAGGAATAGGAGCATCTGAAGGAAAGGTGAAACTGACGGAAGAAGAAAAGCAGAAAATACTGATTGAGGTGGAAAGACAGCAAACCGAGTTCGGTACAGGCAAATAATTCTGCATTTTATTTCCCCATCAAACCGAAATAAAGGAGAATTGTTCCTATCTTTGACAGGACTTTAAAGGATACCTATGAAAAAATATATACTGATTATACTTTGTTATCTGATCACCCTTCCTGTGTGGTCATATAATGTAAATATGATTGTAGAGCATTACTCTGTAGACCAAGGACTCCCTAATAACACGGTGAACTGTACCTTGAAGGATAGAGACGGCTTTATATGGTTTGGCACGTGGTATGGCTTGTGCTGTTTTGATGGGGTAAAGTTTAAAACTTTCAATAAGCAGGAATATAACTCGGATGTGCCGCCGCGCAAGATACAGCGCATTGTGGAGGACAAGAACGGCTATATATGGGTAAAGACCATAGACCGTAAACTTTATATCTTCAATAAAGTAACCGAATCTTTTCATGCCGTGTATGACGATATGAAGAACTATTCGGAAAACATTCAGGTTATCAAACTGCAAAGCACTGCCGAAGGCGACATCCTTTTGTTGACCAAGGATAAGAACCTGCTGCTGGCAAGTGTGGACGGGCAGGGACAGGTGGATATAAAAATCCTGTTCGACTCCCGGGATGAAATAAACAAGCATGACTATCGGTTGAAGCACCATGTGTTGTGTGAAACAGAAGAATATATCAGTTGGGTAGGAACGGATTACAAGGTTGCCACTGTGCGCAAAGGCGAGGAACTGGCTTCGCGTCCCTCCGACTTTATAACCAATAAGATTAAATCGGAAAATCAGTTTACCAGTTTCTTTGAAGACGGCAAGAAGGTATGGGTGGGAGAGGACTCCGGAGTATTTTACAGCATTGATGCAAAGACGGGTATGGTGAACCGGTATGTGCTGTCTGATATAAAAGGAGCTATCAGTAACCTGATGGTCACTCCGGCAGGCTGCGTTTATCTGAGTGTGGCAGGGCAAGGTACTTACGAATATGACCTGACCGACCGCAAACTGCAAAAACTGAATACGGAAATGAATGACGCACAGGTGAGTTATGCCTTTATCGACCAATATGATAAAATATGGTTTCACGAAAATGAAAAGGCATTGATCTATTACGATCCCCTGAACAGGACTTCAAAGCGTTTCCCATTTACCATGTCGGGCAAGATTACCACTCTGTATGCAGAGGATGCGGGCGAGCGCGGCCTGTTTTTCCTTTCGCCGGCAGGAGAAGCCTGGGTGTTTGACCGGGAAAACCTTACCATGCTGTCCATCAATGAAATGAAACAGGTGGCCAATGACAAGGCGGGACAACAATTCTACCATCTGTTTCTGGATGGTGACGGAGTATTGTGGCTCTCATCTGCCGTAGAAGGAGTCTATTGCATCAACTTTCCGAAAAAACAATTTAATCTGAATTCCCTATTGCCCTCTCCGGCAGTTGCGAAAGAGAATAATACACAGGGCATCAGAGCCTTGTTTCAGGCAAAGAACGGGGATATATGGGTAGGTACGCGCTGGAAAGAAGTGTACCGCATGGATAAAAGCGGGGAAATAAAACATGTATTTGCATCGGGCAATGAAATGATAGGCACGGTGTATCATGTAATGGAGGATGATAAAGGTAACCTTTGGTTTTCTACCAAAGGAGACGGGTTGGTAAAAGCTGTTCCCGATGCAAAAGCTCCACAAGGGTTCCGCTTTGTCCGCTATATGCATGATGCGGCAGTTCCCTCCTCTATCAGTGGAAATGATGTATATTTCACTTATCAGGATAGCCGGAAACGAATTTGGGTAGGATCGCTGGATGGCGGTTTGAATTTATTATGTGAAGAAGACGGAGTGATTACTTTCAAGAATAAGTATAACGGATTCAAGAATTATCCCAGTTACGGTCTTTACATGGAAGTGAGGAATATGATAGAAGACAACGAAGGACGTATGTGGGTGGGAACCATGGACGGACTGATGTCTTTTAAGAGTGACTTTGCGGAAGTGGAGCAGATTACTTTTGAAACCTATCGGGGCGAGAACCGGGTGAGCTATGCCGACAGTGACGTGTATGCACTTTATAAGGATGAATTGTCGCAAATATGGGTGTGTGTATTTGGAGGCGGACTAAGTAAAATGATTGCTTATGACGAGCAGACGCATCGGCCTTCATTTAAATCATACGGTTTGGAAGACGGACTGAACAATGATGTGGTGATGTCTATCGTAGAGGATGATAACGGCAACTTGTGGTTTGCTACCGAAAAAGGCTTGTCCTGCTTTGACAAGGCCACAGGGCAAGTGCGCAACTATGACAAGTATGATGGTTTTCCGGGGTTGGAAATGGAAGAAAACACGGCATTGAAGACCATGGACGGAGAGTTGTGGTTGGGATGTAAACAGGGCATCTTGTCCTTTTCTCCGGATAAACTGGAAACACAGCGTTTTGATTACAGCACTTTTATTGTAGGCTGCCAAATCTCTAACCGGGACATCCGCAGTTTTACGGATCAGCCTATCATTGATACATCCATCACATATGCCGACCGCATTGTGTTGAATCATAACCAGTCCATGTTCACCCTTGAGTTTGCTGCATTGAATTATAATAATCAGAACCGTGTCTCTTATAAATATATTCTGGAAGGATATGAAAAGGAGTGGCACTATAATGGCAAGAACCGTATTGCCTCCTATACCAATGTTCCTCCCGGCGAGTACGTATTCAAGGTGCAGACATTGGATGAAGCCAATCCGGGACTGGAATCCTTCCGCGAATTAACGGTCATTATTCTTCCTCCCTGGTGGGCAAGCTGGTGGGCGTATGTAATCTATATGATCGTTGCTATCGCCTTGCTGGTTGTTGCCATCAAGCTATCGCTTTTTATGATTAAGGTTAAGAATGATGTATATATCGAGCAGAAGCTCTCTGAACTGAAAATCAAGTTCTTCACAAATATATCTCATGAATTGCGCACTCCGCTTACCTTGATTCAGGGGCCTATACAGGAATTGAAGGAAAAGGAAAACCTGTCCCCCAAAGGGATGCAGTATGTGGAACTGATGGAGAAGAACACGACACAGATGTTGCAACTGGTGAACCAGATATTGGATTTCCGCAAGATACAGAATGGAAAAATGCGTTTGCACGTATCCCTATTTAACCTGAATGACATGGTGAGTTCCTTTGAGAAGGAATTTAGGGTGATGGCGGAAGAAAATGAGGTGAGTTTCACTTTCCAGTTGCCGGGTGAAGATATAAAGGTGTGGGCGGATAAAGAAAAGCTGGGGATAGTGGTTCGCAATATTATATCGAATGCATTCAAGTTTACTCCTTCCGGTGGCAGTATTTATGTAACGATGGGGATGTCTGAAGATGGTGAACATTGCTATGTGCGGGTAGAGGACAGCGGTGTGGGTATTCCCCAAAGTAAATTGGCGGAGATATTCGACAGGTTCTCTCAGGCGGAGAATGCGCGTAGCGCTTATTATCAGGGAACCGGTATCGGACTGGCTTTGTCGAAGGAAATTATCGGTCTGCATCATGGCGAGATTTACGCGGAGAGTCCGGAAGGAAAAGGAGCGATATTTGTCATTGAATTGCAGTTGGGCAAGGAACACTATAAGGCCGGAGAAGTGGATTTCTATATGGGAGAGGATGCCGCGTCTGCTCCTGTTGCCGAGTTGGCTGCCGCCGATGCGGAAGAAGAGGAAGCAGCGGAGAAAGAGCAGGCGATTGATTCGTCTCTGCCCACATTGCTGATTGTGGAAGATAACAAGGATCTGTGTAATATGCTGAAATTGCAACTGGAAGATAAGTTTAATATCTATGTGGCGAATGACGGTGTGGAAGGTTTGAAGAAGGTACACCTTTACCATCCGGATATTGTGGTGACTGACCAGATGATGCCGAACATGGACGGCATGGAGATGTTGCAACGCATTCGCAAGGATTTCCAGATCAGTCATATCCCTGTGATTATACTTACGGCAAAAGGGAATGATGAGGCGAAGACAAAAGCCATCAGCATGGGGGCGAATGCCTATATCACTAAACCTTTCAGCAAGGATTACCTCATTGCACGAATCGAACAACTACTGAATGAACGCAAGCTGTTCCGTGAACGGGTATGGCAACAGCCCGAAGAACATCAGGAAGAACAGGATAGTTACGAACAATTCCTGGTGAAGAAGGATGTGCAGTTCATTGAGAAAATACATCAGGTGATTGAAGAAAACCTGGATAATAGTGACTTTAATATTGATACCATCGCATCGACTATCGGACTGAGCCGTTCCGCATTCTTTAAGAAACTAAAGAGTTTGACGGGCTTTGCACCTGTGGATTTGGTAAAAGAAATACGACTGAATAAGTCCATCGAGTTAATAAAGAATTCGGATATGAGTATTTCCGAGATTGCTTTTGCCGTAGGGTTCAAGGATTCGGGGTATTTTAGTAAATGTTTCCGAAAGAAGTATGACCAGACGCCAAGGGAGTATATGAGTGAGTGGAGGAAAAACTAATGTTGAGATAAAGAAAACAATAGTCGAAAGTAACTTCATCTCCTCTTGAGGGCTACTCTTTCTACATATCTCCGTTAATATTTTTAGTAACGTTTTCATCCACTGTAGGGGCAGATTGAATCTGCCCGAAAACGATTTGCTTTATGCATTCGGGCGGATTCAATCCGCCCCTACGGTAAATGGAATTTTCTTTTAAAAATTATGAATTTTATTGTCTTTATGTGATTACACCCTCTTTTTCGAATCGTCCTTATTTTAAACAATAAAAAGAACGATGAACAAAAGAGGGTTAATTAGTTTGTGTCTACTCCTGTTTATTTTAATTCCGATAGGAGCACAGAACATAAAGAAACAGCAGCGTTATAAAATAGCTGCGTGTGACTGGATGATGTTGAAACGCCAGAAGATTGGCGCTTTCCAACTGATGAAAGAGTTGGGAGGTGACGGCGTGGAAATGGATGTAGGAGGCTTGGGTAAGCGTGATACGTTTGATAATAAGTTCCATCAACCTCACTTCCGGAAACTGTTTAAAGAGACTGCACAAAAATATGCTATAGAAGTCCCTTCGGTAGCTATGTCCGGATTCTATGGACAATCTTTTCTTGCACATCATAATTACAAAGCATTGGTACAAGATTGCCTCAATACGATGGAAGTAATGGGGGCAAAAGTTGCTTTCCTTCCCTTGGGCGGCATTAAAGAAGACTGGACTGTTCCGGGCGAGGCACGCCGGGAACTGGTGCGCCGCCTGCACGAAGTAGGTGACATGGCAATGGCGCAGGGAGTAGTGATAGGCATCCGCACCCCACTGGATGCAAAATGTGAAATAAAACTGCTGAAAGAAATTGACTCCAAAGGTGTTAAAATCTATTATAGTTTCCAGAATGCATTGGATAACGGCAGGGATCTTTGTAAAGAATTGAAACGCTTGGGCAAAGACCGTATTTGTCAGATCCACTGTAGCGATACGGATGGTGTTACGCTTCCCTATAATACCCGGCTGGATATGAAGGCCGTTAAAAAAACACTGGACAAGATGGGGTGGAGTGGCTGGCTAGTCATAGAGCGTTCCCGCAACAAGGATGAAGTAAGAAACGTAAAGAAAAACTTTGGAACGAATATCTCTTATCTGAAAGAGGTATTCCAGAATGATAGAGAGTAATAATATAGTAAATGTATAATTTGTTTAATTTGAAAACTAAATCTATGAAGATTAAATTTAGAATTGTGTGTAGCATTTGCTGCTTATCAACGATTCTTCTTGCTGCTTCTTGTGCCGATGGTGCGGATGATAGTGAAAGATTCTCTGGGGGTATAACAAATGTGCAATTAGAGTCGCCAAAGGTAGATGATAGTAATTTCTCTACTTTAGTCAATCCGGATGGTTCGGAGAGTGTAAAGGTGACATGGCCCGTGGTATACGGTGCAGGGGGATATTTATGTAATGTAACTATTGTAGATGATCCGTCCAATCCGGTCGTGGTTGTGAAAGACAGTATTATTGACGGTTGTTCTACTACTTTTACCAAGTTGGAAGATACGAAGTATGAAGTAAGTATAAAGACATTGGGCAATGAGAAACTGAACAATAAGGAAGCGGAGACGGCAACGGTACATGCTTACAGCACCTTGATTCCGGCAACTACTATTCCGGAAGGACAGGAAATTTCAGAGTATATCAAAAGCAATCTGGTGGCCGGTGACAAGGAGCAGGGTTTTGAGTTGCAAGGAGGAAAGACTTATTATCTGAATGGTGTGATTGATTTCGGCCTGAATACGGTGACTTTCCGTGGAGATAAGTCTAACCGTCCCATCGTTATTGTAGGCGAGAACGGCGGTTTGATGACTCAGGGAGGACTGAAAGTGAAATTCATCAATTTCGATTGTACGGCGATGACTCAGATCGGTTTACTGACCTTGAGCGGTAACCCCGATGCATCTATTTCTACGGAAAGTTTGGGGTATAAAGCCGATGGAGCAAACCAAGATGGTTATGTGATCAATAATCCGGTGATATTCCAGGAATGTAACTTTAAGAATATAAAGAACAGCTTCCTGTATGGCAACAAGCAGAATTGGAGTTTGCGCGATTTCCGTATCACGGATTGTATCATTCAGTTGGATAACTCCGGTTCTAACTCTATTATTCATCTTCAGGGAGCAAGTAATGGCTTGATTAAAGATATGACTATCAAGAATAATACATTCTATAATCTGGCTACCAATAGTTCGGCTTACTTTATCCGTTACAGTAATACTAGCAATGCGCAGCCTAAGAAGATATTTGGTAATAGCGGCAATTCTTCTACGCACGTCGTAACGAACAATACATTCTGCCGCACTATGACCAATAAGGATTTTGCCAATAACATGCCGAATACAAATACACTGGTTACCACCGTGGAATATAACGTATTCTATGATGTGTTCCGTTTGTATCAATATATTCAGTCTCAGGCAAAGAAATCGACCCGTGGCAATACCATTTGGGGCGTTGAAGGCGGTACACCGAATGGCAATGACACCGGAGACAGGAAAGATGATAACGGCAATCCGTATGCCACTTTGGAAGATCCCCAGTTTGCAGGTCCGTTTATGCAGGCATTGGATCTTAATAAAGCCGATGGCGGAGTGAACTTCAAACCCGGTGGCGAACTGGCGGTAAAAAATAAAAGTGGTGACCCGCGTTGGTATGAATAAAAACAGAAACAATAATTAATATAGAATGACGATGAAACATTATAGTATCATAAAGTTATGTTTTGTGCTTCTGGCATTTGCATTGGCTTTGCCTGCTGTGGCGCAGAAGGTGCAGACATACAAGGGAATTGTCCTTGATGAAGCCGGTATCCCTGTGATTGGGGCTACTGTCAAGGTGGTGGGAACTTCTACCGGTACGATTACCGACATGGACGGTAATTTCCAGATCTCGGTTCCTGAGGGTAAACAGGTGGAAATATCCTATATAGGATATATGCCGCAAACCGTTACTGACTTCAAACAAACGCAAGTGGTGTTGAAAGAAGACTCACAACAGTTGGAAGAAGTAGTGGTGGTAGGTTATGGCACACAGAAGAAAGCGCATCTCACCGGTGCTATCGCTACCGTGCCGATGGATGAAATTCAGGATCTGTCTTCCGGTGGCTTGTCGAGCACATTGAGTGGTATGGTCAATGGTTTGAGCGTCAGTGGGGGAGAATCCCGTCCGGGTGAGAATGCACGTATCTATATCCGTAACAGTGATGCATTCGGGGCGATAGGAAGTACTGCCCAGGAACCTCTGTTTGTAATTGACGGTTATGTTTATCCCAATGATGTGAAGATTGGCAACACAACGGAAAATGTAGGTTCTACGGCTTTCAATAATCTGGACCCTTCTATTATAGAAAGTATCTCTGTACTGAAAGATGCTGCCGCTGCCGTATATGGTGCTCGTGCTGCGAATGGTGTTATTCTGGTTACCACAAAGAAAGGTAAACTGGGTGCTCCCAAGATTTCGTATAGCGGGTCAGTAGGTATTACGGACGAAATCTCACGTCCTAAGATGCTGAATGCTTATCAATATGGTAAATTGTGGAATGCTGTGAAAGCTGCCGATCCCACCAATACGACTCTGAACCCTTTGCTTGACTTATACCAAGCCGATGAATTGAATGCCATGAAGGGATTGAACTATGATCTTCTGGATAAATACTGGCAAACAGGCTGGACACAAAAGCATAGTGTAAATGTGAGTGGAGCTACGGAAAAAGCGAACTATTTTGCAAGTATCTCTTATTTTGACCAAGAAGGCAATCTGGGTAAGTTGGATTATAATCGTTGGAACTATCGTGCAGGCGTCGATTTGAAAATAAGCAAATGGATCAAGGCCAATCTACAGGTTTCCGGCGATTATGGAAAGAAGAACACTCCGAATGTGAAAGTGGGAGGTACAAATAGTGAAAAGGATTACAATTTGCTATTGACCCATCCGCGTTATATTCCCGAATATGTAAACGGCTACCCCGTAGCGGCGTATGGTGTGAGCAACAGTGAAGTAAATTCCGACCAGAACTATTCATTCTCCGTTCTTCAGAACTCCGGCGATTATAGCCGCACCATGACATCGAATATGAATATCAACGGTAGCTTGGACTATGACTTTGGATGGAGCGATATTTTAAAGGGCTTGAAGTTGAGAGTATCTTATTCAAAAAGTATCAGTACGGACAAGAACAACCAGTATGGTTCGTCTTACAAAATATATTATCTGTCGCAACGTGCCGGTAGCGGACGCCACCTGTACACACCCATCCCCGGACAAGAGGATGCTTATAATGACTTGATGGTGGAAAACAACTTCTTGTTGGGAAATAACGGTTCCGCTATCTTGAATGGTGGTAAAGGAACCGGTTACCTGTCACGGAATATGGACCGTGCAGACAATTACCAGATAAACTTTACAGCTTCTTACAACCGTGATTTCGGTGAACACCATGTAGGCGCTTTGTTCTCTATTGAAAAATCAGAGTTTGAAAGTGAGTATCTGTATGGCTATGTCACCAATCCGTATGAGTTTACCACAGGACAGTCTAACTCTGTAGCCGATGGCAGTGAGCAGTCTACGACTTTTACCCGTGCAGAATCCGGTACATTATCTTATATCGGACGTGTGAACTATGCTTATAAAGACCGGTACTTGTTGGAGTTCCTTCTTCGTTCCGATTCTTCTACCAAGTTTGCTCCCGAAAACTATTGGGGATTCTTCCCGTCCGTATCAGCCGGTTGGGTGATTTCGCAAGAGAATTGGTTCCAGAACCATGTGAAGTGGGTTGATTATTTAAAGTTGCGTGCATCGTTCGGTCTTACCGGTCGCGACAATACCAACGCATGGCAATGGATGCAGACTTATGGAACCGATAAGGATAAAGGGCCTGTCTTTGGAACAGGGCTTACCGAATCTGCCGGCAGCCATATCACGCTGAACAAGAATAACTCTGCCGTAAACCGCGATGCCCATTGGGATAAATCCTATAAGGCAAATGTGGGAATTGATTTCAATGTACTGAATAATCGCCTGCAATTCAACATTGACGGTTATTATGAATGGAACCGCGAAATGCTGCTTCCTTATTCTGCATCCATTCCCGGCACAGTGGGAACCCAGTCGGCTGCCGTGAATTATGGTGAGATGGATAACTATGGTGTGGAACTTTCTGCAACTTGGAGAGACAAAATAGGTAAAGATTTCAAATACAAGGTTCAGGTCAATACGGGCTATACCGATAACAAGGTATTGCTGATAGACTGGGCGACAGAAAATATATATCGCCAGATTCGTAAGGGAGATCGTTCGGACATAGGTAGCTGGGGTATGCAGTGCATCGGTATGTTCCGCAGCTTCCAGGACATTGAGGAATACTTTACTAAAAACAACATTACCTCTTATATGGGTAAGACCAAAGACCAGGTGCGTCCGGGTATGTTGATTTATAAAGATGTTCGCGGTGCACAGCAGCCGGATGGTACATACGCCGGGCCGGACGGCATCGTAGACAAGGACAATGACCAGGTTCGCCTGTCCAACCGTTCCAATCCTTATGGATTTACCACTAACCTGAGTGCCGAATGGAAAGGTATTTCCCTCTCTGCACAGATCAGTGCAAGCTGGGGTGGTTACAGCTTTATTCCTTCTGCTGCATTGAAACCGGGCAATTCGTTGGAATATACCAATATGCCGTCATTCTGGGATCCGGACAATATGTTTGTTTATAATGATGTGTATGATGCTGCCGGTAATCTGGTGGTTGCTGCCAACAGGGATGCTAAGTATCCCAACCTGAACTACTCGGATGTAAACAGTGTCACATCTTCATTCTGGAGAGTGAGTGGAACGCGCGTTAAATTGAATCGCCTGACACTGGCTTACTCCATTCCGTCTAAGTTTATAAAACGCGTAGGTATTGAAGGTTGCCGCTTTAACGTGACAGGACAAAACCTTTTGAGTTTCTATAACCCTTATCCCGATCATTTTATTGATCCGATGACCAGCTACGGCAGTTATCCTGCTTTGAGGAAGTTTACTATTGGTGTTAATCTCACATTCTAAAGCTAACAATAATGAAAAGAAAGAATTTAAATATAGTGGGTGTTGCCCTGATGGCAACTGTCGTTTTTTCTTCTTGCAGCGACCAGTTCTTGCAGGACAAGAAGAATTACGATAATACAAATGAAGATGCGTACAATTATTTCAGTGGTGCAAAGGGACGTGTAGATGATATTTATTTTTGGTCTTTGCCCAGCGCCAATGATGATCCCAGTTGGAAATACCCCAGTACGGGACGTGCGGACGATCAATCTAAATGTACGGAAGAATATAGCGGATTCGGTGCATTTGTGAATCCGCAAGCGGAACTGACTTACCAGAGTGGAAACAATCCTGTACCCGATTACTTTCAGGGACAGGCAAATAATATCCAGCAATCGGCTTGGGGACGTATCCGCAATATCAATGATGCCATTCGCGGCATCAGCGGGAGCACGCTTTCGGAAGATGAAAAGAACCAGTTATTGGGACAGTTGTATTTCTTTCGCGGTTGGTGCTATTATAATCTGGTGAAATGGTATGGCGGTGTGCCTATTGTTACCGAGGTGCAAGACCCGGTTGCCGAGTCCGTGATACCACGCTCCACTACAAAGGTATGCGTTGATTTTATTTGTGAAGACTTGGATCGGTCGGCTGAGTTGCTGGCTCCGTTCACTACTTCGGGCGGATGGTCTAAATCTGATGATTACGGACGTGTGACTTCCGGCACGGCATTGGCATTGAAAGGACGTTTGCTGGTACTCTATGCCAGTCCGTTGTTCAATCGCAGTAATGATGCTTCGCGTTGGGAGAGGGCTTATGAGGAAATAAAGAACTCCATGGCAACGATTGAATCCTGCGGATATGGTTTGGCTTATGAAAATGAACCGGGAGTGAATGCTTCCAAGTGGGCTGCCATGTTTACTGAGGTAAATAATCCCGAAGCTGTGTTTGTTACACTTTATAATACGATAGCCAGTGGTGGTACTCCGGATTACAGCAGGAATAATTCGTGGGAACACGGTATTCGTCCGTCCAATGCACAGGGTGGGGGTGGAAAGACTCCTTCTGCCATGATGGTAGATCTGTTTCCTATGGCAGATGGAAAACGTCCTGCGCTTAGTAAGGTTTATACCACTTTGGAAGGTTCTTCCCTCTCTTATGATGAATCTTGTCCGTTTATAAATCGCGATCCGCGTTTTTATAGAACCTTTGCTTTCCCCGGTGTGCGTTGGGCGTTCAATGGTGATCCTCGTGGTGAAAGTAATAATAATCCGTATAACGGTACAAGCTATGAACTTTGGAACTATGTATGGTATAATTCGGCTGACGACCGCAATAATATTGAAAGTAGCAAAGCATACGGTTCGGACAATTTGCTGTCTAATGCCAAAGGACTTTATATTCGTAAACGTACAGATGATCTGGATGTGAATAAGAGTGCCAGATATGTATTTGATCCTTCAAACGGTTTTAAATATTCAGCCAGCCCTTATATGGAAATCCGCTTTGCGGAAGTGTTGCTGAATTATGCCGAAGCGGCTTGTGGCGCCGGGCATCCGGAAGTGGCTGTTGAACAGTTGAAACGGATTCGTCATCGGGTGGGATACACGGGTGATTGCGGTTTGCAATCGAATATCTCCGGTGATCAGGCTGCATGTATGGCGGCTATCATTTATGAGCGTCAGATTGAATTGGCATACGAAGGCAAGCGTTTTGATGATTTACGCCGCTGGATGTTATTTGATGGCGGTACGGGTAAAGTGAGTGGCGCTCCTGCTTCATGGAATCTTACCGGTTGGGGAGGCAATACGTGTACTTATCTGGGTTTTGCTCCGTTGAACGGACAGCGTCGTGAAAACCTTGAATTCCGTGTGAAGGCAGATTATAATAATGGTCTTGGCGGTACGGAATGGGGAATAAATCGCGAAGATCCTGATCCGTTGAAAGATGTGGAACGTCCGGATGCTGTAGATCTGCGCAATGATCTGTCTGACCAGTTCACTGAGTTGAAGAATTTCTATAATCAATATTTGGAACGGAACAAAAAGAAAGGTGATGCTTATGACTCTAACCATAGTGAACTTTATATGAAGTTCCTTCCGAAATATTATTTCCTCGGATTCACACAGGGAGCGATGAGTAGCAATGCTACATTACCTCAAAATATAGGCTGGGGTGATTATAATGCAGGAGGTTCCGACGGAACGTTTGATCCGTTAGCTGAATAGCATTAACGCTTTCACCCACCGTAGGGGCGGATTGAATCCGCCCGAATGCATAAAGTAAATCGTTTTCGGG
>ERZ791737.615-NODE-615-length-25744-cov-5.056016_pt1 | contig 25744 bp, 19 predicted proteins | sample MGYA00510042_ERZ791737 | MGnify/ENA primary metagenome ERZ791737 (study PRJEB30046, sample SAMN00791965) | human gut metagenome | study: EMG produced TPA metagenomics assembly of the A metagenome-wide association study of gut microbiota in type 2... | reverse complement strand
CCGACCCTCTGCTTGTAAGGCAGATGCTCTGAACCAGCTGAGCTAAACGCCCGATTCTTTGTTTTTGTGCTATCGTTTTCCCGATTGCGTTGCAAAGGTACGACGATTTTTTGAATCTGCAAATTTTTGCGGCACATTTTTTCAATAAATTTTTCGTACATTTCAGCAAAAGCCTAATTAGCAAATCATTAAACTCAACAAAAAATATCAACTTTTTTTGAGAAAAAACAAACTCTTTTTATTTCCATGCCGTAAAGCCCCGTTTCCATCATATTTTTCATACAAGAAGAAAGTACGACACAGCCCAACCTGAAAACTGCGTTTTCATTTGTCTCTCCGCTCACCTTTCACTATCTTTGCAAAAAATTTCAGGCCAACGGCTTTTTTGACCGAAAACAAACAGAATTTAATAAACCCAATAAAAAATCCAGCAATGGCACTTAGCACATTAACTGCAATCTCACCGATCGACGGACGCTACCGCAGCAAAGCGGAAGTGCTCGAAAACTATTATTCGGAATACGCCCTTATCCGCTACCGCGTTAAAGTGGAAATTGAATATTTCATCGCACTTTGTGAACTTCCACTTCCACAACTCGCAGGAATCGACAAGGCAATCTTCCCGACATTGCGCGAAATCTACACTAATTTCTCAGTAGAGGACGCACAAAAGGTAAAAGACATTGAAAGCGTGACAAACCACGACGTAAAAGCTGTGGAATACTTCATTAAGGAAAAATTCGACGCTCTCAAACTTGATGCCTACAAGGAATTCATCCATTTCGGACTTACTTCGCAGGACATCAACAACACCTCTGTTCCGATGCTTATCCGCGATTCCATCCACGAAGCCTATCTGCCGCTTCTCGATGAAATGGTGAGCAAGCTGAACGCATTTGCAGAAGAATGGAAAGACATTCCTATGCTTGCAAAAACTCACGGACAACCGGCCTCTCCTACTCGCCTGGGTAAAGAAATCCGTGTGTTTGCCTACCGCATCGAACGTCAGCGCGAATTGCTGAAGCAAGTGCCTGTAAGCGGAAAATTCGGCGGTGCAACAGGTAACTTCAATGCACACCGCGTTGCCTATCCTAACATTGACTGGCGCAGTTTCGCCAAGTCGTTCCTCAACGAAAAGCTCGGCATCGAACGTGAAGAATGGACAACACAGATTTCCAACTACGACAATCTCGCCGCACTTTTCGACGCTATGGCGCGCATCAACACCATCATGATAGACCTCGACCGCGACATGTGGCAATACATCTCGATGGAATACTTCAAACAGAAAATCAAAGCCGGTGAAGTCGGTTCTTCAGCAATGCCTCACAAAGTCAACCCGATTGACTTCGAAAACTCGGAAGGCAACCTCGGAATCGCCAACGCCATTCTGCAACACCTCGCAGGCAAGCTGCCGATTTCACGTCTGCAACGCGACTTGACCGACTCTACAGTGCTCCGCAACGTGGGTGTTCCTTTGGCACACATGCTCATTGCTCTTCACAGCACATTGAAAGGCTTGGGCAAGCTGCTCCTCAACGAAGCTGCCATCAACCGCGACCTCGACAATATGTGGAATGTCGTAGCCGAAGCCATCCAGACAATCCTGCGCCGCGAAGGCTATGAAAAGCCCTATGAAACGCTGAAAGCCCTTACCCGTACAAACTCTGTGGTAAACGCTGAAAGCATCGCCAATTTCATCGACACGCTCAACGTCAGCGACGAAGTGAAAAGCGAGCTTAAAGCCATCACACCTCACAATTATACAGGATTTTAAGCACTAATTAATCCAAAAGAGACACATAGCTAAAAAGATTGTTAAAAATACGACAGACAACAACATCTTTTTAACTATGTGTTTCTTTTTTCCAAAAAATAAGACTTATATTTGCACGTGAAAAAGTCAGGTTTCAAGCATATACTTGACGAGAAAGTCAACAATTGCAATTAACGATAACTTTAAACAACAAATAGCATATTATTCACGCCGCGAGGCTTGTTAAAAATTTAATTTTTTGAATTTATGATGGAAGTCAGCAAAAAGCCAAAAAGACCACGGATTGGAGAAAGTCAAGAGATGAATGCGGAGAACGCGCATTTCGAAAAAGTAACCTACAACCCTAATTCCACTTACAGCTCTGACCAGCAGAAGTCAGAGTCAGGTACTGCTACCGACTATAAAGAAAAAAGCTACAGCCAAAACAGCTACGGAAACAGAGGGGGTTACAACAACTACAATCGAAACAACTACAACAACCGCCAGGGCGGATACAACAACTACAATAACCGTCAGGGTGGATATAACAACTACAACAATCGTCAAGGAGGATACAACAACCGTCAACAGGGCGGATACAACCAACAGAACGATTACAACCAGCCGAACGAATACCGTCAACAAGGCGGATACAACAATTATCGCCAGGGCGGATACAACAACAATCGTCAGCAAGGCGGATACAACAACCGTCAGCAAGGCGGATATAACAATAACCGTCAACAGGGCGGATACAACAACCGTCAGCAAGGCGGATATAACAACAACCGTCAACAAGGCGGATACAACAACCGTCAGCAAGGCGGATACAACAACCGTCAACAGGGCGGATACAACAACCGTCAGCAAGGCGGATACAACAACCGTCAAGGTGGATACAACAACCGCCAGCAAGGCAACTTCAACAACAACCGTCGCGGCGGCAATTTCAACCGCCAGGGTGGACAACGCTTCACTCCGCGTCCTCAACCGGTTATCTACGATATGCCGATCATGGACCCGAACGAAGAAATCCGCTTGAACAAGTTCATGGCAAATGCCGGCATCTGCTCACGCCGCGAAGCCGACGAACTGATTCAGCAAGGTCTTGTTAAGGTCAACGGTGTTGCCATCACTGAATTGGGTACAAAAATCAAACACGACGACGTTGTGGAATACAACGACAAGGTGGTTACACTTGAAAACAAGTGCTACATCCTGCTCAACAAACCGAAGGATTGCGTGACTACAAGCGACGACCCGGACGGACGTCTGACTGTTATGGATTTGGTGAAGAATGCCTGCAAGGAACGCATCTATCCGGTAGGCCGTCTTGACAGAAACACTACCGGCGTATTGCTTCTCACCAACGACGGTGACCTCGCTTCCAAGCTGACTCACCCGAAATACGTGAAGAAGAAAATCTACCAGGTTTGGACCGACAAGGACATCGCTGAAGAAGATATGCAGCGTCTGGCCGACGGCATCGAACTGGAAGACGGACCAATCCACGCCGACGCTATCAGCTATGTCAACGACCACGACAAGAATCAGGCTGGTATCGAAATCCACTCAGGCCGCAACCGTATCGTTCGCCGTATGTTCGAATCGCTCGGCTACCGCGTGACAAAACTCGACCGCGTATACTTTGCCGGCTTGACGAAAAAGAACCTTCCGAGAGGTCGCTGGCGCTACCTCACTCAGGAAGAAGTTAACTTCTTGAAACAAGGTTCATTCGAATAGTGTGAATTAACAAAACCTAAATAATCCTCCTGCTCCGCTCCTTGCGGAGAAGGAGGTTACCATTTATAATATACTTAATATGAAAAGAACAAAAATAGCGGAAATCTGGAATCCGGAACTCCTCAACACAGACGTATGCGTGAAAGGTTGGGTTAGAACCCGCAGAGGTAACAAACACGTTCAGTTCGTTGCCCTCAACGACGGCTCGACTATCAAGAACATACAGATTGTGTTCGACATGCAGAAGTTCACGGAAGAGGAACTGAAGCCTATCACTACCGGCGCGAGCATCCATGTTGAAGGTAAGCTGGTAGAATCGCAGGGAAAAGGACAGACTGCAGAAATACAGGCAGAAACACTTGAAATCTACGGTACTGCAGATGCCAACGAATATCCGTTGCAGAAGAAAGGCCACACGCTCGAATTCTTGCGCGAAAAAGCACACTTGCGCCCGCGTACAAACACATTCGGAGCTGTGTTGCGCATTCGCCACACTTTGGCTTTTGCCATCCACAAATTCTTCAACGAACGCGGATTCTTCTACCTCAATACTCCGCTCATCACAGCCAGTGACTGCGAAGGTGCAGGAGCTATGTTCCAGGTAACTACGCTCAACCTCAACGACCTTCCTAAGACTGAAGACGGTGCAGTGGACTATTCACTGGACTTCTTCGGCAAACCGGCAAGCCTTACTGTTTCCGGACAGCTGGAAGGCGAACTCGGAGCAACAGCTCTCGGAGCCATCTACACATTCGGCCCGACATTCCGTGCTGAAAACTCCAACACTCCGCGCCACTTGTCAGAATTCTGGATGGTTGAACCGGAAGTTGCGTTCAACGACATCAACGACAACATGGAGCTGGCTGAGGATTTCATCAAATATTGTATCAACTACGCACTCGAAAATGCAGCCGACGATATCGAATTCCTTGCCAAGATGTACGACGAAGAACTTATCGACCGTCTGAAATTCGTTGTCAACAACGATTTCGTTCGCCTTACATACACAGAAGGTGTGAAAATCTTGGAAGAATCAGGCCATAAATTCGAGTTCCCGGTATTCTGGGGTGCTGACCTGCAAAGCGAACACGAACGCTACCTGGTAGAAGAGCATTTCAAGAAGCCGGTTATCCTGACCGACTATCCGAAGGAAATCAAGGCCTTCTACATGAAGCAGAACGAAGACGGAAAGACAGTACGCGCAATGGACGTACTCTTCCCGAAAATCGGCGAAATCATCGGTGGTTCAGAACGTGAAGAAAACTACGAAAAGTTGGCAAAACGCATCGAAGAACTGGGTATTCCGATGAAGGATATGTGGTGGTATCTCGACACACGCCGCTTCGGTACAGTACCTCACGCAGGTTTCGGTCTGGGCTTCGAACGCCTCATCCTGTTCGTAACAGGTATGACCAACATCCGCGACGTGATTCCTTTCCCACGTACTCCGAACAACTGCGAATTCTAATCTATCCGCATATAGAAAACCCAAACAAAACAGGTATGCCGCCCGGTCGGTGTACCTGTTTTTTTATAAATAAAAACGTCCCGGCCGCCTGATGCAACCGGGACATTCTTCCGTCAAAATACAATTTATTTCACCGCTACTTTTTTCACCATTGACTGGCCGTCGGCTGTAACTTTAACAATGTAAAGTCCGACAGACAGGTTCTCTGTTCCCGTTTCCATTCCGGAAGCGTTGAACACCTTTACAGTGTCGTAATCACCTTCCACCACGATACGACTGTCAGCGCCATACACATTCACGCCGGCTAGTTCCACTCCTGCAACAGAAGCACCTACTGTCGCAGCCTCCTTAGTTGCAGAATTCAGTACATAGTGGTCGTTGTCCGCACCGTCCCAACTATCGGAAATAAAGGCCACGATACGAAGTTCATCAAGATTGATAGTGACTTTGTTTCCCGTCACAATCGTACCGTTGCCATTGTTATATGAAACGGGCACAACACCTTTGAATGTCATATCATAGCTTCCGTCCGCATTTACCTGCAAATCATCACCGCCCGCAGCTGTCAGATACAGAATTGGGAAATGGTCATGCTTATAGTTTTGGGCATTGGACTGAAAAGACGAATAATTACTGTGAGTTACAGCTACCGTTATTTTTTTGTTATCGGGAGTCACAATACAATTTCCGCTGACATTGACCGTGAGTTCACGCGTTTCTACATCATAAGAATCAGAAATCTTCAATGAAGCCAAACCGTCCTGCTGCAAGAAATCAGCAATCAAATCACCGGTCCACTGCATGGCGTTGAAAGCATTACTTCCTAAAGCATCAAACCACATACGGTCGCCCATCGTACCCGGAGAGTAGTTCACTCCAAATTCTGCGGCAGTTTCAATACTCTCATCAATTGTAAACAGGTCGACACGATAGCCGGCATGATGATAAATACGTGCCACACGGTCTTCATAACCGACAATAGCTTCATCTATCGCTTCTTTTCCTTGGGGACTATAACCACAGAACTGGCTATAGAATTTTTCCATCAGCAATGTGCGCTCTACTGCATCCTGCTTGTCGTAAGCATAAAACTGATAGTTTTCTTCTGATTGTAAAATCGGCTTGTCATTTACATGTGTCACCACATACGAGAAATCCACATCGTCCGTAATCGTAATAGCCGGCAGTGGCATGCTCATGATATTGAGTGAATTCGGACCGACAGGCGTAGAGAACTCTAATTTTTCGGTATCCGTAACACCGTTAACCGAATAGTCAACCGTCACACTCTCTACCGATCCGAATGAATTGTTTACAAATTGAATGTTAGGAATTACCTCACTACCCTTCGGCCAATATTTAAATATCGAAGAAGAAAGGAAGGTAACTGTCTCTAACTTACTTTCATCTCCACCGACCAATACCTGAATCATCGGATGACCCAAATCACTAAAATCAGGTTCAGTAGCCAAATCAATATACTCACCATTCAGATAAGCAAATGACATTTCCGTTTCAGAATCATCCAATCCGGAAGCATCGAACATCGCAGGATAACTTGACTCCTGAACATCCATTTTATAGCCGACATACAAATTCTCCGAAGCATCAATTGTCAAAGGAGCATCCAGTTTCACATAATTCCAACCCCCGGAAAGAGCATCGACTTTTTTTGAGGCCACCTCTGCCGCCGTAGCTGCAGAACTGCCCTTCATTACAAAAATCGTAACATCCGACACAGTTTCGGATACAGCAACACCGATCACAGATACTTGCAACCCGTCGTAATCAAACAATTTGTCGGTCTGCAATCCTGCAACTGCGCCAAAACTGGCCTTCTGTCCGGCTCCAAACGAATAATAACGGCCGCTTTCAACAGCATTTGTCAGCCATTTCAACTCGTCGGATTCTGATGCCTGTGCCATTTTCGACATTTCACGGGACGGCATTTCTCGGGACAACATTTTTTTGAACTCCTGACCATAAAGGCCCGTTGCAACAAAGCACAACGACAAAACTGATAGTAAAAGTTTTTTCATCGGTATAATTTATTTGTTAGTTTTTCCTCTATTTCAGCGAATAAGCCAATAACATAATTACCCTACTCCTATTATATAACAAAAGCATTAAATCATACTTGTTTAAGTTTTATGCAAAGGCTCATTCTAATGATACAAATATAGCGAAAGGCGAAAGCAGAAAACCAAACTTGATTGAGTTTTATGCTAAGCCGCATCCTATATTTTACAAATATAGAGAAATCCGATTTAAACTACAATTTTTAACTAAAAAACTTCATTTACTATAAACATTTAAATTCAAATTCAGAATTAATTCAGAATCTGACATAAAATTTGCAACGACAACTTTAATATATTACTACTATGGATACAAAACATTTGTCAAAATTGGCACTGATAGCGGGCGTTTTTACACTCTTTGCTTGCAACGAAACGGGAAATGAACCTACCATCAGCACCCTACCAGAGGCTGTTGTAAACAATTTCAACCAAATGTACCCGAATGCAACCAACATTTCTTGGGAACAAAAAGGTGAATATGCAGTGGCGTCGTTCAGCCAGCCGCAAACGAAGGCTGCCGAACACAACACGAAAGCCTGGTTTCACATGACAAGTGCGGAATGGGGAATGACTGATATGGATATTCCGTTCAATATGCTTCCACAGGCAGTTCTCTCAGCGTTCAATGAAAGCGAATATTCCAAAACGCCGTGGACACATGACGATGAAGCCGACAAAATACAGCGTAAGAACGCTGAAACACTTTATGTGATTGATGTGGAAAAAACAGAAAACGGCACTGAAACGGATATCGACCTCTACTACTCGGAAGACGGTATTCTTGTAAAAACTGTGGTTGATGCTGAAAAGGACAATGACTACGAAAACATGCTGCCGCAAACTCCGACATCGGGAATAGATGCATGGCTCAAGGAAAACTATCCGGAAGCACGTATCATCGACATTGACAAGGAAGACGGTTTGACGGAAGTGGAAATCATCGACAACCGCTTGGTTCGCGAAATTCTGTTTACGGCTTCCGGCGAATGGCTGTTGACAAAAACAGAGTTACAGGCATCCAATGTTCCGGCGTTGGTGATGGACGCTCTGAAAGCCACGGAGCAGTTTGCAAAATATCCAAAAATTGACGACATCGACGAATACATCACCAAGGCAAACGGCACTTACTATAAATTTGAACTCGAATCAAACTACGGCAGTACGGATGTATATATTGCCGCCGACGGCAATGTCATCGACAAACCGGCACTGCCCGAAAACACTCCGTCCATCACTGTCGACAAGGTCCTTCAAGATGCTGTCGAGAAACTTTATCCGGGCGCAGTAATTGTCGGCAAGGAATATGACGACGGCTACCTTTGCCTGGAAGTACGCCACGAAGGCTATGAAAAGGAAATCCGCTTTAACGGAAAAATGGAATGGACTGGCAGCAGCTGGGATATGAATTGGACCGCTGTTCCGGAAATAATCAAAAACGCCGTCAACAACGAGTTCGCCAATGCCAAAGTGGACGACGACATTGAATATCATCATCTTCCGGCCAACAGTTTCTACGAAGTGGAAGTAGAACAGGGAGGAAAAGATTGGGTGCTGCATATCAGCGACAACGGAACCATCACCAAACGCTATGAGGACTAACCCACTACGCCCCAACTGAACACAACGGCAACCGCACTCGCGGCTGCCGTTCTTTTTTGCTTTCTTTTTTATCGGAGGCCGAATCTTGAACACTTTTTTTCTGTAACTTTGCACCGCTAAAAAAGGACTGTTCCCCGAAAGAAAGATTTGTTTTAGTTACTGCCGTATGATGGAAAAAGGAATTGAAACCACCGACAAACGTTCGCTCCGCAAGAAACTGGCAAAACTTGCGCTGCCTATCTTTATAGAAACGCTCCTGATTATGATGTTGGGAGCCGTCGACACCGTAATGCTTTCGCAGCACAGCGACGAAAGTGTGGCTGCCGTAGGAGTCGTCAACCAAATCGTAATGCTCTGTTTTCTGATTTTTGAAGTCATCAACCTGGGAACATCAGTGCTTTGTTCGCAATACATCGGAGCGGGCATGAAAAAACGCATGGTGACAGTGGTTGGAATTTCGCTCATCGTAAACCTTGTGGTAGGACTGGCAGTCAGCGCCTTCCTGTTTCTCGATGCACGTACCATTCTCGGCTGGATGGGTCTTAACGAACAGCTTATGCCTGACGGTCTTGCCTATATGCGCATTGTCGGTGCCTTCGCTTTTTTTCAGGCCATTTCGCTCACCGCTTCCGCTACGCTACGAGCCGCCAACAAGGCAGTCTACCCGATGGCAGTTACACTCGTTGTCAACATCATGAACATCATCGGCAACTACTCGCTGATTTTCGGTAAATTCGGACTGCCGGCACTGGGAGTGGAAGGAGCCGCCATCTCTACAGCACTTAGCCGCGGAGTGGCGATGATTATCCTGCTGACCATCATGCACCGCCGACTGATTCCAAGTTTCCCGTTCTCCTATTTCCGCCCGTTCCCATGGCACGAATTCCGCAACCTGATGAAAATCGGTCTGCCCTCGGCTGGTGAACAGATTTCCTACAATTCCTCGCAGCTCATCATCACCTATTTCATCAATATGCTAGGTGTAGAAGCACTGGCTACGCGAACCTACTGCGTGAACATCATCATGTTCGTATTTCTGTTCAGTATTGCCATTGCCCAAGGTGGAGCTATCTGTATCGGCCACCTCGTCGGCGAAGGGAAAAAGCATGCGGCATACATTCTCGGAAACTATGTGATGAAAAAAGCGGCCAGCATCACGCTGCTGCTGTCCGTATGCATAGCCATCAGCGGACCGTATATTGTCAACCTGTTGACCGACAATCCGACGATCATCAGTCTATGCACCACTATTCTATGGATTGATGTCGTACTTGAAATTGGCCGTCCAATCAACATCTACGCCACCAATGCCCTGCGTGCCGCCGGCGATGTCAATTTCCCGTTCATTATCGGTGTCATTGTCATGTGGAGTGTAGCCGTGGCTTTCGGCTATGTGCTGGGCATCACGCTCGGACTCGGTATCATCGGTATGTGGTGGGCATTTGTGCTCGACGAGAATATCCGCGGCATTCTGTTTACCATCCGCTGGCGAAGCAAAAAATGGCAGACAAAAGGATTTGTCAACAACTAAAAATAACGAGCCGCCGCAACGTCATTCCAGACATTGCGGCGGCTAGGTTTATGTATCATACTGCTATCTTAGCGTGGCAAGATATTTCCTCAACGTTTTGCCCCCGTCAATCGAAGCGATGCCTTCTTCATAGATAGTCGGATGCAAAGGTTGCAGGTTTTTCAGCGTTTCCAATACGCAATAGTCGCCGGCAAGACCACAGACAATGATTTCACCGTTTTTGGGGAACGTACAGCTATCCGTAGCCGTATGAGCCACTATCCCGTCTGCGGTTTCTTCCAGACGAGAAAACGCACCGTATTCCTCTTCTTCATCCCGTTCACCCTTACGCACTACCTGATACGGCATGCCGCGACGTTCTACGACCGCCAACATATCGGGATGGATTTCCGACCCGCGCTCGCCCTGAACGCAATGCACCGGCCACGGGCCTCCGTTTTCACGAAACGAGCAGTGACGGCGTGAATGCCAGTCGACCGTAAACACCACCTTGTCGAAACTTTCCGTTTCAAGCAAACGCAGCACCCCTTCGGCCACCTTATCCGCACCCGGCACCTGCAACGGCGCCCCTTCTTCGTAAAAATCACGTTGAAAATCAACGATTACCAAAGTCTTAGTCATTGTATTCTGTTCTGTCTTTATGTTCCTTTTCGTATATCTCCTGAGCATAACGCACGACAACAGGTAATGCCCTGCATATCATCAGGTCGTTCTCTTTCATACCGCCACCCAATTCTTCATACGGACAAATGGCATGGTGAACGAAATAAAGATTTTTCAAATCACTCTTATATTTTCCGCGGCTATCCATGTCAAGTTCTTCCAGCTTTTTCTGCTCTTCCGCATTCATCGCCCGAAAGCCTAACAAGAGTTTCTCCATCATCCAGCGATTGTGTTCCACACGAGCCATCTGTTGCAAGTCATGCTCGGCAATACTCGTTGCATGCTTGAAGTCAAGGCGGAACGAACGTTCTTTTATTCCTATCGACTGTGCATTATAAGTGTTCGACCACTGCAAAGCTACATCCAGTCCCTTCCACTTCGCCACAACATCATCCCAACTCGAGAAAAACGACAATTCACAACAGTTGTTGGCATAATAATAGTCGTAAACATAGTTTACCAACTGCGCCTGAATTTGAGTCAAACGGTTAAGCGTATAGCAGTTCTCCATCATGCCGAACGGATAGACATGGGAAAATTTACGATAATTCTTGTCATCGTCTTTCCGCAAAAGTGTAAGCAATGAGTCGGAAGCTTCCTGACGGACAAATACAGGTATATTGTTCCGATAGATAATTTCAGGCAAATACAGACCGGCAGCAATCGCATCCGGCGGACAGTTCAGACATACAGCTACAGTCAGCAACTGGTTGTCGCTGTCGGCTGCCCATTTCTCCAGCAGACGGCGCACGGCAGGTTGCTCCACACTACCTTTTACAAAACCGAAGTCAATGTCAAGAAAATCCCGACCGTTTTTCCGGCTTCGGCGTTCCATGTCTTCGGCACCGGATTCCGCATCATAATAACGATAGCTGTTTATATCGAAATACCCCTCATAACGGCCTTGGAAATAGTTGATTTCCTCATCCATATTCTTATCGATAAAAGTAATGCGGGTTTTCAATCGGTTATCTCTAACAAAGTTGGGGAAATGCAACAGATGCGCCGCCTGCACGCCAAGCGCCACACCCATACGGCTCATGCCGACAATAACAAGATGCACCACCTTGTCACTTGCTTCGTCAATGACTTCGCGGTCAAGCAAAGGCAGTTCCACTTTCACGTTCTTTTTCGGATCATCGTTATTCTCACGATAGTAGCAATGGTCTACCACAATACGCTTCGCCCATTCCTCATAAAAATTTATCGGATTGAACTCCAAATACCCTCGCCATGCCTTCGTAATGTCAATCACTTGAAAAGGTGTGAAAGTCGACTGATAGTCAAACATCACACAGCAGGGAATAGGTTTGACAACCTTATTTTTCAACCGTTGGGAATTCACTTTATAGATACGGCGCATGCAGTCGATGTTCATCGAATCGTGGTCGCTTTCGTCAGCTTCGCCAACAATGTAAATTTCATGCGCTTTCCAAATCGACAGATTCTCCAAATCTTCCTGGGCATTACGCCGCCCATGAATAATGACAATGCGCTGACCGTCGGCATCCGATACGTCAGTCATAATCCGCCGCCTGACATCAACGGCGGGATTCATTGTCTGTACCAATATATAGCGATGCTTGTGGCGTTTGTCCATGCACAGCTGACGTATCAATGAAAGCACCACAAAATCAAAACCAATGATGACAAGGTGGTCTTTCATCGGATAAACCACTTCCCCATTCCGGAAACGTTCCACCCGGCGCTCCAACAAATTGGATACCACCGAAACAAGAACACCGCCGAAAAACACGACACCGCACAAAGAAAAAAGAAAAGCAAAGAGCTGCCACTGCGTAGGAACATTAATCAAATTTCCCGTGTCAATAAACACATTCCATAACAGATAGAGTCGTGACATTGACGGCTCATCGCCAACCGCCGAGGTACTTTCCTCAATAATGGTTCCACCCAACGGCAACAACCAACTAAAGATAGCACCTAAAAAGAACAGTATGGCAACACCGCTTGTCAACCACAACAACTGCTTGCGGCCTTTACCGGAAAAAGAACGGTCGAAATGAAATATGAGCTTATAAAACAGATTCATACTCCACCACTAATTTTATTTATCAGCATTTTTCGCCAATTCTTTTTCCAACTGTTTTTGACGATAGTCGAGGTACTTGTGATAAACCGTATCTTTCAATTTTTGGTCGAAATCAAAAATCTTTTCGTCAAACGTTGCTTTCATTTTCGATAAACGTAGCAAAACGAAGAGGCAACTCAAATCCACCACAACCGAGACAGCAACTCCTACCAAAATTCGCCATAAGTCGAAATCGCTGTACAACACAATTCCCCAACCAACAAGAGTACAGACAAAAACGGCTGCCGTCACCCATAGCACAAAGTGAAATGATTTGTCAAACGGATTTTCTTTCGATTCACAGCGATTTGTTAAGGAATTTTCTGCCCACTCACTGAAATTTTTAATCTTATTTTCTGTGTTATCCATAGCGTTATAAATAATTTTATGACTACTTATTTTTCTATCTTAAACCCTAATTTCAGGATTAGTTTCAACGTTTCCACCGATGTATTGCGGTCATATTCCTTTTCCGTTTCCGGCAGGTCGTCATACGCCACAAGACAAGGATGCTGCTTGGCTGCATCGTTGCGTACCGGACCATAGGTCCAGCCTTCTTTCATGCGGCCCTCAGCCCACACCTCATGCACGTTGCGAGCCATCTGCTCGATAAGTTCGGTCAATTCCGCCGGCAACTCCACATTGGATGTGTCAAGCGGTTTGGGTATATATTCTCCTGTCATATCTTCTATGCATTTATCAATGCTCTAAGATACAACAAAATATTTTAACAGATGTAGATTGGAAGGATTATAATTCTTTTTTGGATGTTTTTCCTTCTACAAAGCGGCGGGAAAGCCATTTGCGGATCGGCTCGTCGTAGAATTTCAGGCAGAGCCATGCACACACCACAAATCCGATAAACAATATTACAGCTACCGGCCAAACCTGAGAAAACGCCAGTCCGTTTGTCCATACCCAGGAATAGAACAGATAAAGCACTGGATAATGTATCAGATAAACGGGATAGGAAATGTCGCCCATAAACTTGCAGATACGCGATGTATAGCTGTCTGTAGCCTTTCCCGATGCACCGATATGCACCAATAGCGGGAAGATGATAATGACACAGACGGCATCATAGATTCCATTCGTAAGTTTAGTACCGACATAAGGAACGGAAAGAAGAGCTATCACCGCCAACGAGCATATCCAAAACGCACCTCGCACAGGACGTGGCTTGAAATTACGCGACATCAACAAACCGACAGAAAAAGCAAACAGCAAACGGAGAAAACCACCCGGCAGATTGTTGCCCGACAACGACCATCCCACACCCAAATGTCCAAAACCCGACATATCGGTCACGGCAAAGGCAGCCAACAATGCTCCTGCCACCACTACCAGCACGCGCATGGCCGGAGTAGACAGACGGCGTAACACAAAAGCATACAGCAAATTGCCGATATACTCAAAAAACAACGACCAGCTCGGGCCATTCAGTGGAAACATCTCTCCGTTACCACGTACTTCCGGACCGCTTCCGGGCAAAGTCGGCAACAAGAACAGATGAAGCAGCAGTGCCACCATCAGCATCGACACGGCAACCGGCGAACCGTCCCACTTTTCACACCCCTGCAAACAGAATGTCAAAGCGCCCAACACTGCGCCAAGCACGACCATCGGATGCAGGCGCACCAGTCGCCGCTTGATGAAATTACCAGTAGTGAGCGTAGTTTTCCATCGGTCATCATAGGCATAGCCAACCACAAAACCTGAAAGGATAAAGAAAAAATCGACGGCAAGATAACCGTGATTGAAATTCTGGTCGAAAGGACTCGTACAAAACCCTTCGAAAATATGATACCAGATAACGACGAGCGCAGCCACTCCACGCAGTCCGTCGAGCAGTTCGTAATGAGGTTTGGAATCGGAAAAAGCCGATGATGATTTTGCTTTCATTATACTCCTGTTTTTCTTAAATCAGGGGCAAAAATAAGCAATATCCAACGGCTAAAATTTGTCCTACATCAAAAAAGGCACGATAAGCACCTTCACTTTTGGCTACGAATACGGCTTAGTGTGGGCAACGTAACACCCACATACGAGGCAATAAACCCCAATTGTGCACGCTGACACACTTCCGGGAACTGCTCCTGAAACTGTTCGTAGCGTTCTTTGGCGGGTAAGGTGAGCCGCTCTTTGTGCGAACGGTGCAATCGGCGGTATTCTATCTGATGAATGACCCTACCCCAGTTTGCCAGTTCAAGGTTTGTTTCAAACAGGTGGAGCAAGTCCGTCAGCAGAATCCGATAGGCCACCACATCCTCAAGCGTCTCCACAAATTCTTCGCTTTCCTTATTGAAATAAAGTTCGTCCATGCTGAACACGATACCGCCTTCAGTAGAAAATGAAGTAGTGATTTCTTCGCCATTGACCAGCCAGAACGAGCGGGTCATGCCCTGTTCCAGAAAATAGGCATACTTGCAGAATCGTCCGGCACTGACGAGTAATGTCCGCTTCGGGAAACGGCACAGTTCCACTTTCTCCAACAGCAAACGGACAGCATCGTCAGACAACGGATACTGCGAACGCATTTTTGCGATGACTGTTTTCATTGTCGACTCCTTCCCATCACCAGTCACCGGAAGCACCTCCACCACCGGTCATACCGCCACCAAAGCTACCACCGCCAAAACCACCGAAACCGTCTCCGCCGCGACCGCCTCCAAATCCACCGATAAACGGAACAATAACAGGCGCCTCATCCTTTGGAACTACATAAGTGAGATTGGTCATGTTTCCGCAGTTACGGCATTTGAACGTTTTCACTCCGCGACCTTCACGATAAGCCGTCGACGACTGAATCAGACGGTCGGCCACCAGCATGCTCGCCTTGGCATGACACACCGGACATTCCTGGAACGGAGTATTGCGGTTGATGAACGGGAACACATCCACTTCACCACATTTCTTACACAGCCACACATCATAATCCACGGAATTGAGCCGTTCTTCCATATCCTGCGCAGGAGTAAGATATTTATTGTCTTCCGCTTCCGAAAGCTTGTGCATCTTTGCCTTGCAATTGGGGCACACACGCTTCTTGTTGCGGCAACGGTAAAGCAACAGGCGCAACAGCCCGTAAGCAAAAATACCGGCTCCCAATGAAAGGAACGTAACCACCAACAGCGGCAGGTCGAATTGCTTCAGACGGTAATAACGCTCATAGGCATCCTTCTTTGCCATCGATATCGAGGAAAACAGCACGAACAAAAATGCCAGCACTCCCAACAGAACGGCAAACTGGGAATATACCTTCCATGACATTCCCGTTTTCTTTCCCGCGGCGGCATCGTTGGCATACTTTGACTGCAACTCCTCAATAGCGCCGGGAGTAGTGACAATACTGTGAATTTGAGCCACAGCGTTAATCATGCCGGTATCATAGTCACCCTTTTTGAACGATGGTGCCATCACATCGCGGATAATTCGTCCGCAAATCACGTCCGGCAGCAGCCCTTCAGCTCCGTAACCCGTACGCAATACGGCTTTTCGCTGACCTTCCACAACAAGAATCAGCAAACCGTTGCTGGTGTCTTTCTTACCGATGCCCCAGTATTCAAAAAGCCGCGTGGCAAAATCGTTGATTTCAGCATCACCAATCGACCGTACGACAACCGCAACGACTTCCGCCGACGACTGCGCCCAAATATCAGCCAACTGGGCATTCAGCTGTCCGACGGCTTCCTGCGAAAGAATTCCGTCGGGATTGGTCACATACTGCGTTTTGTCGGCCACGTGCACATTTGGAATCTGCTCCACCGTATAGTCGACAGCACCTGCGGACAAACCCGCAACAAACAAGACAAGGGATACAAGAATATATCGTAGCATAAGAAATAATTTTAAAGGTTAAACAGCCGGCAGGCTCAATCCGTTGAGCTTGCGGAAAAGGTCGAGGGCATAAACGTCGGTCATGCCGGAAATATGGTCGAGCACCGACTGGATTTTGCCGTAGAGTGTCGGGCTCGCCGTGTCGTACTGGCTCGGAACACGGCTCAACAGCAATTGAGAATAGTTCTTTTCAGGATGAAGCACGGCATCGAGCAGACGGTCGAGCAGGAAAGTGATAATCTGATTACCTGCCAACTCAATGTCGACAACATCCGACGAATTGTAAATCTTGTCCCATGCCGTTTTCGAGCAGCGCTGGTAGCCTTGCAGCGGCAATGAAGAAATATGGTCAATCAGACAGCCGTCGAATTCTCCCGACAAAATGGCATCCTCATTCTCAACAAACACACGGGCACATTCTCCCACCAGTTCACCGATAACACAAGAACGCATATAGGCCACCTTCTCATTGTTGTCGGCAATCATATCAATGACGCGCTGCATCTTCTGCTTCTTTTCATCGGGAAAGAAACTGAAAAACAGCTCCGTCACGTTGCGGCTGGTCAGAATCTTCAGTTTGTGGGCATCCTCGATGTCCATCACCTGATAGCAGATATCGTCGGCCGCTTCCATCAGATAGACGAGCGGATGGCGCGCATATACCCCGGGGCGCTTTTCAATCATTCCCAATTCATCGGCCACCGTACGGAAGCATTCCGCTTCCGAAAGGAAAAAGCCGAACTTGCCCTTTTTCACGGAATCAATCGAACGGTAAGGATACTTCACGATAGCAGCAAGCGAAGAATAAGTCATCGCCAACCCACCCTCTCGACGTCCGCGAAACTGATGAGCGAGCAGACGGAAAGAATTGGCGTTGCCGTCGAAATTCACCAGGTCGCTCCATTCCTCTTCTGTGAGGCGGTCCTTAATGGCGAGTCCGCGTCCTTCGGAAAAATAGGTGGCAATGGTGCGTTCTCCCGAATGTCCGAACGGAGGATTACCCAAATCATGGGCAAGACAGGCAGCACCCACGATTTCCACCATGTGCGGTAACCGCTCTTCCGCCGGAGTGCCCTTATAGCGCGGCAACAGCTGCATCGACACCTCGTTGGCCAACGAGCGTCCTACACTCGACACCTCCAAACTATGCGTCAGACGGTTGTGCACAAAAATGCTACCCGGCAACGGAAACACCTGTGTCTTGTTCTGCAACCGCCGGAACGGAGATGAAAACACCAGACGGTCGAAGTCGCGCTGAAAATCGCTGCGCGACTGAATCGTACCGCTACGATAGCGTTCCATTCCCAAACGCTTATTGCAAATAAGCCGTTCCCAGCTCATCTTTTTAGCCTCGTTCATCATGCTTTTCTTTTCGTCAGTTACAAAGATAACGCAAGCCGGGTGGAGAAACAAACGAAAATACAGTTTTTATTGAGATATGCCGAACCACATCCTATCTTATCCAAAGATGATGCAACTCGCCCACATACTGACGGATTTTGAAGAATTATACAAAGTTTTTGAACAATAAAGAGATATGCCGTTTTGTTACACATTCTTCCATATGAGTTTTTGTGTTCTGGAGAAAAAAACAATCCTCTGCTTATCCGTAGCTTTTTCGACTTGAAAAATTATTGAAGAACTAGCACATTATTCTTTTAAATCTATCAGCAACGATTTTACGATAGCATAGAAATCTAAATCTCGTAATACATTATCCATCGTTGTAGATGCCAGTTCTCTTAATGTAACAGATAAAATATATTCGGCTTGAATCTCTGATAACTGAAACTTTTTCATTAATTCATTCCGAGCTGTCAGCAAACAATTGGATTCTCTAATTATGATGATAGCTTTATCGAAATGGTCTTCACTATCGCAAACCTTCAACAATCCAGATTTTTTTTCGATTTGCCTATCTATCATCGCAATTTCATGATCAAGACGGTTCATGAGATACCACGCTAACGAATGCTTTAGCCGGAAATGATATACACACAAATAAACTTCATCTTCTTCATCATATTTAACATCTAAATGGATATTCGATTTTGATAGTTTCAATTCGACCTCATCTATCTCAAATTCAAACCCCTCAATATCATTTTCATCATATCCTACTTCTTTAAGAACTTCGATATAGTGCTTCCTTTCATCATTCTCTTCGCTACCACAGTCTTTTGATTTTTTCCTGTGTTCCAATAACAACTTTTTTGTTTTTTCTAAAAAACGTCGTCGTTCTTCCGTATCGAAACAAGACAAGTCATCATCAATTTCATCCAACTGGCATTCAATGTCCTGCCAATGATTCAGAATAAAGGAGTAATCATGTTGAATTTGGGGGATTTCAATGATAGCACGTCCATTGTCATCAAAATCCAGAATGTTTAAAATATTTGTCATATCTATATTTGCTGCCACTTATCAAAAAAATAGCGTAAATCATGCCATTTTACAAGATTTACGCTATTCTATAACTGAAAATGCGTTATCCTATAACTGCCTTACATATCCTTCAATTGTTCACTTGACAAATAAAAATCCAATAATGCCCTGACTGTCTGTTCTGTTGGACGCTTTTCTGACGGAGTAAACTGATTGATATGTTGCGAAAATAAGATTAGCGAATCTTTGATATTTGTCTCTTTGATTTCCGGTGCTATTCGTTGGGACGAGTTAAGCAAACCGGTAATTCGATATAAATCTCCTGTGTTCGTTTGTTTGATAAATTGCAAGTCATATCCCATCCAGATTATCCCTTTATTTGCCAATCGTCCCCAGTAGGCTTCTGATTCTTTGTTTGCAACAATAATTATTTTAGGCTGTATTACATCTTCGATAATATGTTGCGTCAAATTCAATTGGTCCATTAAAAAAGGAATACCTGCCGGATTTGGAATAATTTCCTCCCGAAGAAAATTTTGATTCTGTTCTCTAAAATAAAAAATATCTAAATAAGCCGAAGCCAAACGCATACCAACAAGAGGTAGCATCTTTTTAATAGGCTGCCAATAACGAGATGATGGCACTTTGTTAAGAAGAATATCTTGAAAATTGAAACTTTTGTTAGGAGCTTCCTGTGGGTCAAACGACGGATTGATTCCTGTAATCAAAATGTCTTTCGGTCTATCATTTTCTGAATAATCAAATCCTCTTTCCTTGATTTGAGAGGGAAGTGTCGAGATATAGTCCTTTGACCATATTTCGCTGAGTTGTTTGTAAATGTCCATAATAATAATGTATTAAATGTTTGGTCAGCATGTTTTTCATGCTGTAATTAATTAATTCTTTGACGAATGGCACTGATAAGAGTTTCACGTGATTGACAAGTCATTTCCATAATATCCTCACTAAAGAAAACAGGAATTGATGTTCCTCTCAAACAATATGCGCCATTGATTTTGGTATCCGGATCAACCCAACGGTCTTTGCCTAAAATCAATCGTTGGGCATATTCACTGAACAATACAATAACAGCAGGATTTATTTGCATAATTGTATCATAAGTCAACTCTAATTGTTCGCGAATAAAGTCTTTGTTTAAATTTAACAGAGCATTGCGATTGTTTTCACGAGCATATAGTAAATTGATATGAGAGTAGGGATAGCCTATTTTGTCGGCAAACATCTCCAATTCTTGAAAATATTTCGGAGTATTTGGTCTTCTATATTGACTTTCATAGTAAAGCGTTTTTTCTAATCTTCCACGTTCAAGTATCCGGTCATCATCAGGGATATAGGAAGGGTTTACTCCCACAAATAAAATACTATTTTTAATTCCTTCCGACGCAAAAATCGGTTTTCGTTCGAAAATTTCTGCAGATATCCAAGGGTGATATCTGTTCCATATTTCAGCCAATCTTAATTCGATTCGGTTTCTTTTGTTTAAATCAACAATAGTCTCTTTATTTGGTAAAATTGAAGTATCATAAATATTTTGCCTGATGCTTTGTTTCTTATCAATATGGGGCGTTTGAGATGGTATTTGCGACACTTCTTGAACCATATTTTTCTGACAGAGAGGTTTCGGAGTGCGAAGTTTTTTTAGTTTCATATGTTTCACAATGCGGAAGAAAATAATTGGCCCCACTATGAGTAATACCGCAACACCAAATTTCCATGCAATTGCGACAGCCGACTCATTTCCGGCAAAAATGCCCCCCATTACAGGTATCGCAAATAATAAAAAGAAAAAAGCAAGGAATAGTAGCCAGATTTTGTAACGTTGCCAAAACCTGTTTCTTTTTGCCTTTCGGGCAATAGACTCAAAATAAAATAACAGTGGCTCTGAGTTGTCAATGAATTGAAGCTTTTTTAAGCAGAATAAATATTTGCTAAATAGTGTGTCACAAAAATTATTTCTATTTGCTTTATCCCTATCATCTACTTCATCTTGGCATAAAATCCTCGAATGCCATTTATTGGCTTCTAAGTGTGCTGATAATTTTGATAATAAAGCTATTAAATCCTCCTTGTTGTCAGGCACTTCTATATTTACCACCTTATCTATATTTTCCAATACGGCCTCATCCAAAGAGTACATTTGTTCCCTACGTTCTCTCCGAATTCGCTCTTCAATTGCACTGGCATGAGCTTTTAACTTTGTTTCTTTTACCTGATCTACTCGTTTATAAGGAGTAGCATGGGCATCTCCAAAAATCCATGTACTTACAGCCTTGCCCGTATTCTTTCCTAATTCTCTTTTGAAAGCATCCGTTATTTTTCCCATAATGCCATGGTAATTAGTCCGCGGTATGCTCCAATACCAGCAATAAAAAAAAGAAAAGTGTGGAGCTTTTTCGTCTATCTCTTAGAAGGTTCTGGCAAAACCTGAAAACAAATAAACGGAAACAATCCCCACACCCATATCGTAAGCGTATTGAATACACGCTAACAGATACAGATGACAGGCATTTGCGTTATCCTTGTTTTCATTGAAAATTGCCAGATTTTCTAAGAAGGATAGTGCAAAAACACTTTCATCTAATATGTAAGTCGTTCATTTACTGAACTACAATGCAAATATAACAAAAGTATTTTTGTCATACAACACATTAGGGATTGTTTCCTTTGCAATTATTCAAATTCATTTCTATGTGTTTCGAAAGAATCATGATATGCTCTGACATTCGGAATATCTGTCCATTTTATATATCATAAGAAGTTTATCCTTTCATTTAGAATATGTATAAAAATTGCTTAAGCTACTTAAATCACACAATGCATTTCCAAACCGCTAATGTAAAATTTACTGTAATCATATACTTGAACTCCGTTTTTACCATAAATTTCAACACTCGGGGGGCAACAACTGCGGTTTCCCAAAACCAACAGCACACTATCTTCGGATTCACCAACCGGAAGTTCCGGGAATGTCAAATGGAATTCCCATTTGTCATCCATCGTCTTGCCCTCATATTCCTGCTGTATTTCATTAAACCATTTTCTACCGGTCCCTTTGGCGAAGATTTTAAACCATTCCGAATCAGGTATATTTGAATAATTCAAATCGGGTATAATACTGTTACTTGCCATTACCCCTACATCTCCAGGAGCAATTTCTTCAAATGCAGAAGGTATAGGTTCCGGACAAGCACGACTATTCATCCAACAGATTATCGGTTTCAAGATTGTTTCAATGTCTGTATCAGTTAACCTATGACCTCCGGTAAATTCGTGATAGATAGAGTAATAATCAATAAACTCATCTTTACAGTTAACCATATTGTCCTGTAAGCCGAAGATGCCAATAACATTCTTCAGTTTAGAATCAGGCTTATATTTAAACTGCTTTTCTTCCACTTGCTCATAAAGCGCACACAAATCCTCCGTTACGGTAAATTCGCTGACTCTGTCCCAGCGTTGCGAAAGAAACGGCAATGTCTTTCCTATGTTTTCCCGAAGTATAGTCGAAACATGAAATGCCGGATTTATCAATATCCTGCGAAACGGAGCTTGCTGATGTGCAAACATGGCTCCCATTGACGAACCGATTACAATGGTATCATCAACAGGCAACTTTTGTAAGATGCCAGCTATTAGACTCAATGCTTCATTTGGATTAACTGGAAGATCCGGTGCGATGACATTGCCATCAGGAAACAATTCTCTTAGTTTGTTAGCTGTAATAGACTGGCCGCTTGACGACAAGCCGTGTAGATATACGATATTCATAATTATTGGGTGTTTAAATATTTCTCATTTGTTATTCGAATGCAAAACTACGGCCAGTATGAGAAAAAACGTTTTACATACAAGAATAATTTGAAGGTTTTTCAGTTAACTTCTACTTATATAAGTCTGCAATCCGTGCTATTTTTTCTTTAACGAGTATCCTAAGCGATTCAGGCTCCAAAACTTCAAGCTGTTCAGAATGTAGCAGCATTTCTTGTACAAAATCAAATGCAGGGATAATCCAATACTCAAAAACGGTATATTCTGGAGTTTGTTCTTTTATTTCCTGACTATGATGTAGCGGTTGAGAGATAAGATATTTTGGAAGTTCCTGATATGCCTTTAAAACGACACGACATCTTTTTGCATACCCATCAGTCGAGATTCCATAATATGGGGCAAAATATTCTTGTGGTGAAAATTTTTCAGGATATGTGAAGTGCTCAAATGTAAGTTCAATTTTATGAAGTCTGTCCAAAGCGTAAATGCGAAAAGCCTTGTCTGAGAAACGTCTGCAAAGCATATACCACCGACGTTTGAACATTTTAAGGCACAGAGGTTCAACCAATAAATCAATTTGACTTTCGCTACCGACATGAAACGACTGATATTCTATATTTAGGACAATATTATCTCTTAATGCAGTCGTAATGGAGCTTAAATAATTTGAGCCAGCATTTGGTTTCTCCAATAGTATCTTGTCTGGAATATCTTTACTAACCGTAATTAATTCTTCTGTTGCCATACTGCTCAACAACCACTCCATACTTTGATCAAAAGTATTTTCTCCCTCTGTGTTTATTTTATAATAACTATTGGCTCCAGAACGTATACACACAATGTCAATACCCCATATACTGTAAATTGCCGAGCAATGATTACGAAGGGGTTCTCGTGAAATATCTCGCCCTCCACAATCTTTATAATATATGCTTCTTTCCCATTCTGAATTAATTGTTTTGAGAGTAAGACCTTGCTTCGAATATCTATTCAGCAAATTTATCAGCCATATGTATCGTTTTATCAGCAATGCTCCCATTCGTATTTGTATATTAATTGAACAAATCATTCATTGTTACCTCGCTGTGAGCAATGCTTTTATGTTTCCCAACCACGACACTACATACCATCGTAGCAAACTATCCAAAACTAAAATTTAGCAGTTGTTCACACTTTATACAACGTAAAAATATTATTAATATTTTAATGAACATTTTTGCCTAAAGAATTACTACTTTTTGTAAGGTATCATCATATCAGAAAATAGTTTGTCTAAAGTATAACAATTGATTTAAGTCTACATAATCGGAGTGTTTTTTAACGTAAACTTTATCCCAATTAAAAAATCTGCACAACAAAACGCAACAAGAGGCGCACCGTTCGGTACGCCTCTTGCGTTGATATTGAGTTTTAATTCAAATCAGATTCGAATTATTTACCACCCTTAGCCAACTTTTCTTTCAAAGCAGCCAATTCAGAGATGTCACCCAGAGTAGTTTTTTCGATAGTCGGAGTAACTACTGTTTCTTCGCTCTTGTTAGCTTTCTTTGCAGCTTTCTTAGCTTCTGCCTTTTCAGCTTTAGCTTCATCTTCGAAGATGCGGCTGTGAGAAAGGATGATGCGTTTTGATTCCTTGTTGAATTCGATTACCTTGAAGTTGAGTTTTTCGTCAACTTGAGCTTGAGTACCGTCTTCTTTTACAAGGTGTTTCGGAGTTGCGAAACCTTCAACGCCATAAGGCAATGCGATTACAGCACCCTTTTCTACCATTTCGATGATAGTACCTTCGTGAACGCTACCTACTGTAAATACAGTTTCGAATACATCCCAAGGATTTTCTTCCAATTGCTTGTGGCCGAGGCTCAAGCGACGGTTTTCCTTGTCGATTTCCAAAACTTGAACGTCGATGTCAGCACCAATCTGAGTGAATTCGCTCGGGTGTTTGATTTTCTTAGTCCAAGAAAGGTCAGAGATGTGGATCAAGCCGTCAACGCCTTCTTCCAATTCAACGAATACGCCGAAGTTAGTGAAGTTGCGTACTTTAGCTGAGTGCTTAGAACCAACAGGATATTTAGCTTCGATGTTTTCCCATGGGTCAGCCTTCAATTGCTTGATACCCAAAGACATCTTACGTTCCTTGCGGTCGAGAGTCAAGATAACTGCTTCTACTTCGTCGCCAACCTTCATGAAGTCCTGAGCAGAACGCAAGTGTTGTGACCAAGACATTTCAGAAACGTGGATCAAGCCTTCTACGCCCGGAGCGATTTCAACGAATGCACCGTAGTCAGCCATAACGACAACTTTACCCTTAACCTTGTCGCCAACCTTCAAGTTCGGGTCAAGAGCATCCCATGGATGAGGTTGAAGTTGCTTCAAGCCGAGAGCGATACGCTTCTTTTCGTCGTCGAAGTCAAGGATAACGACATTGAGTTTCTGGTCGAGAGATACAACTTCGTTCGGATCGTTTACGCGGCCCCATGACAAGTCTGTGATGTGGATAAGACCGTCAACACCACCGAGGTCGATGAACACACCGTAAGAAGTGATGTTCTTAACTGTACCTTCAAGAACTTGACCTTTTTCAAGTTTAGCGATGATATCTTTCTTCTGTTGTTCCAATTCAGCTTCGATAAGAGCCTTGTGAGAAACAACAACGTTCTTGTATTCTTGATTGATTTTAACCACTTTGAATTCCATTGTCTTACCAACGAATACATCGTAGTCACGGATAGGCTTAACATCGATTTGAGAACCCGGCAAGAATGCTTCGATACCGAATACGTCAACAATCATACCACCC
>ERZ791737.609-NODE-609-length-25931-cov-14.621348_pt1 | contig 25931 bp, 22 predicted proteins | sample MGYA00510042_ERZ791737 | MGnify/ENA primary metagenome ERZ791737 (study PRJEB30046, sample SAMN00791965) | human gut metagenome | study: EMG produced TPA metagenomics assembly of the A metagenome-wide association study of gut microbiota in type 2... | reverse complement strand
TTTCAACCACGCCAAATTCAAACGATATTATTTTAGACTTTTTTGCAGGAAGCGGAACGACAGCCCAAGCGGTTATGGAATTAAACGCAGAAGATAAAGGCAATAGAGAGTTTATTTTAGTTCAAATTGACGAAGAGATAAAAGAAGATAAAAGCAAGAGCGCTTATGATTTTTGTAAGAAAGAATTAAAAAGCGAAAATCCTGTAATTAGCGATATTACAATAGAGAGAGTAAAAAGAGCCGCTCAAAAAATAATTCAATCGTCAAAAGACAACGATTTAAATTTAGGATTTAAAGTTTTTACTTTAGAAGATAAGCCCGAAATTATAATAGATAAAGATAAAAATTTAAAATTAATTAATCGTAGAAATTTAAGCGTTATCGATAAGGTTGTTAATATGTTTCTTATTAGCGGAAAGACGCTCGATAAGAAAATTGAAAATATTTTTGACGGAAAACTCTATAAATGCGAAGATTCTTTTTATTTGATAAGTTTCAATAAAGAGATTTTAAAATATTTAATAAAAACTCAAAACGAATATATTTTTATAGACGCTTACGGAGATATACAATTGGAAGATTTTTTAAATTTGGACGCGGGATTTAAAGAAAGGTTGAAGGTTGTTTATTAAAAAATTAGATTTTATTTTTCGTAATGTCCGTATAAAGAAATTATTATTACGGTTTTTATATCGTTATTTATTTTATATATCATTCTATGATATTGATTAATGCGTCTCGAATAAAATTCTTCGTCTTTATATTTTAATCTTTCGGGTTTTCCTATTCCCGTTTTTGGATGCGTTTCTAAATCTTTAATTAAATTATTTATTTTCTTTACTAATCTTTTATCGTTTTTAGAAAAAAATTTTAAATGTTCTTCGGCTTCTTCTGTAATATCAATAGAATAATTCATTTTTTAGCTTTATATTCTTTTACTTTTCCGACTTTATATTGATTTATTGATTTTTCAAAATAGTCTTTTGGTATTTTAAAATTTATTGAAAATTTTTTAGAAATTAAATAAAGCAATTCTGCAATTCCTATCATAGAAAATAATACCGTAAAAGAATATTTTTCATTAGAGTATTTTTTTCTTGGAATTTTAATCGCTTTTAATTCGTCATATATAATATTATTTTTTGTAGCTTCTTTTATTATAGTTCTTCCGCTGATTTTGATAAAAAAGTTATCGTTTATAAAATCGCTTACCATATAAGGAGTATATTTGCAAATACAAAATTTTTTATAAAATTTTGTATTTTGTCTTTCGACATTTAAATTCATTTTAAGAGTTTCATTTTCTTTATTAAGTTGTCCGATTATTTCGTTTAATTCGTTTATTCTATCTAAATAAAGTTTAGTAGGTTCTTTTTGTATTTCTTCTATTGTCGATAAAGCCATTTTAAAATTTCCTCTTTTAATTAATTATCGAAATTAACTAAAAAATAAATTAATTATATTTAAGTATATATAATTTATATATATTATCAATATGAATTATTACAATTAATTAAATATCTAAATATTTTTCTATCTCGCCGAAAGCGATTCCCGATTTTTCTTTAACATAAATATCGACTATAGAATTTGTAAAACTTGAAGGCTCGGGATTTATCTCTATAATTTTAGCTCCCGACCTTTTAGCCAAATGCGGAATTTGAGCGGCTGGCATAACCTCTCCGCCTGTGCCAATTATAATAAATAAATCGCTTTTGTTAGCGTCATCGATTGAACTTTGAAAATCAAAAGAAGGCAATTGTTCGCCAAAAAATACAAACGCTGGTTTTAATACCGAAGAACATTTTTCGCATACAGGCGGATTCATAGATAATATTTCTTTATTTATTTTGTATTTATTTTTGCATTTCATACAAACCGCATATTTAGCCGTTCCATGAAGTTCATAAACTATTTTGCTTCCCGCTTCCTGATGCAAATTATCTATATTTTGAGTAATTACAGAACGCATTATTCCCGCTTTTTCTAAATTAGCCAAAACTATATGAGCCTTATTTGGTTTTACATTATCAATCGGCTCGTAAAAAACTTTTTTTAAAGATTGCCAGGATTCTTTTGGATACCTTGTAAAATAAGATATTTCTGCAAATTGACTTCCATGCTTTTCCCATAAACCGTCAGGACCTCTAAAAGGCGGAACTCCACTTTCAACGCTTATTCCCGCTCCCGTGAAAGCTACGGCATATTTTGATTCTTTAATCGTTTTCGCTATTAATTTATAATCTATCATAATTTTATTATACAATATTTAAAAATTTTTGCCAGACTATATAATAAAAATTATGATAAAAAAAATTATAAAGAATTTTATAAAAAATATTTTTGAAATAATTTTTCCAAATCATTGTATAATTTGCGGGAATATGATTGAAAGCGAAAAAATAAATTATATCTGTATAGATTGTATAAATAAAAAATTAGATTATATTCATGCGGACGATTATATTCGCTGTGAAAGATGCGGAAAATTATTAGAAGATAAAAATTCAACTTGCGCTTGCAAATACGAAGAAATTTATTTTGACGAATGCAAATCAATGCTTTATTATAAAGATATAACGGTTAATTTAATTCATAAAATGAAATTCGGACATAGATATTTAATAAGCGAAGATTTTGGAGCGATATTATCTTTTTATTATAAAGATTATATAAAAAAATTTGACGCTATAACTTTTGTTCCTTTGGGAAAAAATAGATTTTTTGAAAGAGGATATAATCAAAGCGAATTAATAGCAAAAACGATTTCAAAAATTTTAAATATAAAATTAATCGAAAATATGATTATAAGAAAAAAAGAAACTTATCCTTTAAGTATGATAAAAGATAAAGAATTGAGAAAGAAAACTATAAAAGGCGCTTTTGTTATAAATAAAAATTTTAAATTAGAAAATTCTAAAAAAATAAATATTCTTATAATAGACGATGTTTTTACAACGGGAACTACTTTAAATGAAATATCTTTTGAAATTAGAAAAATAGAGAATATTAATAAAATAGGAGTTTTAACTGTCGCTAGAGTTAATTGATTAATATTTTAAATTACGAAAGAATACATATAAAAGCGGATTTTATGAAATATTATATATACTCAATCTTTATATTTCAAAATGTATATTTAGACGAAAACATTTTTTAGAATTTTTTAAATGAAATATAATATAGAATATAAAAAATAATTTTATAACTGCATTTATACAATTTGTAAAAATAGAATTTAATTGGAGATGGCGGGACTCGAACCCGCGTCCTACGAAGCGCCCCATATTCGTCTACATAGCGTATCTTATCTTTAAAGTTTCGCCTAACGGCTATAAGATAAGCAGAAAAACCGCAAGACTAGTTTGATTATACATGTATTCAAGTTCAAACGGCGCTCGATACAAGTTCTATGTGTTTCAACGCCGATAAAATAACCCATAGACAAATCATAAAATCAGCGACAGCCTCAATCAGGCTGCAATTGCATATTCGTCTGCAATTATAATTTTAGTATGATATTAACGCGCATACACCTAGCGCGACTATGCAAAATATGACTCAACCATCGCAGTCGAAGCCAGAGCATCCCCTTTCAAAGAACGATATATCTATATAATACGAAATTTTTTATAATTGTCAAGAACTTTTTCGGATTTATAATATAAAACTTTATATATAATATAATTAAAAAAGTAATTGCGATTATATTTGAATTTAAGGCTTTATATAATTCTATGGAAATGTATGAAAAATATTTTATAATAATAACGATTTTAGCGAATATTTAGTATGTGATAAAAAATTAATCTATACTTTGCGTTCTTGGATTATTCAAAATTTTGAATTCGCTGTTGATTCTGGGAGAGGACGAAACGCCTCTATATAGAGTAAATAATATGTATATAATATAAAAAATAATTCAAAAACAAGTATTTGTGAGAGATATTGGTTGCATGTTATAATTAATATATAAAAAATTTTATTAAAACATGAGAAATTAAAAATGAAAAACAATTTAACCGAAAAAGACATTAAAACTATAAACAAATTGGCTGAAAAATATGATATTAAAGAATTAAAAATTAATGATAAGGAAAAAATTTTTAATCTTAAACAGCTTTGTATATTTAATACAAATATAAAATATATTCCAGCTGCGATTTTTAAAATTACAAACCTTAAAAGTCTTTCTATTTACTGTAATAATTTAAATCGACTGCCAAAAGAAATATGCAATTTAATTAAACTTAAAGAACTTGATATAATTAGTCGCTGCTTAATAGAATTACCAAAAGAGATAGGTAATTTGAGTAATATTAAAAAACTTTCTATTTACTGTGAGAATTTAAAACAATTACCAAAAGAAATAGGCGATTTAATTAATCTTAAAAAACTTTATATTTATTGTGAGAATTTAGAAAGTTTGCCAAATGAGATTGAAAGATTAACTAATCTTGAGTCTATTCGCATTGAGAGTGAAAATTTAAAACAATTGCCAAAAGAAATATGCGATTTAATTAATCTTAAAGAACTTTATATTCATTGTGAGAATTTAAAAAGTTTGATAAATGAGATTGAAAGATTAACTAATCTTGAGTCTATTCACATTGAGAGTGAAAATTTAAAACAATTACCAAAAGAAATACATAATTTAATTAAACTTAAAAGGTTTGATATTGATTGCCCGAATTCAGAAAATTTCCCAGATGGAATTGCAAAATTAATTAATTTGGAAACTATTTATATTAGAAATTGTAATGGAAAATTAAATTTGAAATATTTAATTGGAGGAATAGTAAAATTAAATAATCTAAAATCGCTTTATCTTGATATAGAATAATTTTGCATGTTTAATCTAAATAATTGACAATTATAAAATATATTATAACATAGAATTATAAAAGGTTAAATAAATGAATTATACTTTAGAAGAATTAGAAAAAACTTGGAATTTCTACGATAATTCCGCAAAAGAAATTATTGACAATGCGGTTGATGTTTCTTTCAAATTTATTGATGAAGATATGCTTAAAGATTATGATAAATATATTAAAAATAATAATTTTTTGGTTCTTTTTTGTTATAAAAAAGAATATTAAATTTGCTATCCTTTTTTCAAAGGATAAAATAAATTAAATAAAACATGCTTATTGACTTTACATAATTTTATGTTATATTGTAAAAATGAAAAGAGAACTTGGGCAATATTTTACTACATATAATCCTTTTCAAAATAGCGGATTTCTTAATTGGGCTTATGAATGTGATTTAAGCAAAACTACAATTTTAGAGCCTTTTGCGGGTTCTAATAATTTAATAAATATGCTTCAAGATATGGGTTTATGCACAGATTTTAAAAGTTTTGATATAGAGCCTAAAAATAAATTTGTAAAAAGAAGAGACACTTTAAAAAACTTTCCGAAAGGTTTTAAAGTATGCATTACTAATCCTCCGTATTTGGCTCAAAATTCTGCTAAAAGACGAAATTTAGAATTTCCAAATATTATTTATGACGATTTATATAAATACTCTTTAGAAAAATGTTTAGAAAATTGCGATTATGTCGGCGCTATAATTCCCGCTTCTTTTTTTAACGCTAATATTTTTAGAGAAAGATTAAGTCATTATATTTTATTAAATTCAAAAATGTTTAACGATACCGAGCATCCCGTTTGTTTGGCATTATTTAAAAAATTTTCCGAAGATGTAGATTTATACAACGATAATAAATATTTAGGTAAATTAAGCGACTTAAAGAAAAAACTTCCAAAATCAAATATCAATATGGATATTCGCTTTAATGTTCCAAATGGAAATTTGGGATTAATAGCGATTGATAATACAATAGAGCCTTCAATTAAATTTGTAAACGGCGAAGAAATATCGCCCGAAAGAATAAGAGTTTCTTCAAGAAGCATAACAAGAATAATGATTCCTACAGAATATAAAATTAATAATATAATAGAGAAATTAAACTATAATCTTAATATATTTAGAAAAGAAACTTACGATTTATTTTTAACTCCTTTTAAGGGCTTGCGAAAAGATAATTATTACAGAAGAAGATTAGATTATAAACTCGCTAAAAAACTTATAGAGGAAACTTTATATGGACTATAACTATAAAGAATTATACAAAAAGCAAATTCAAATAAATGTAAAAGAAGTATTAAAAGATATAGATACAAATGAAATGAGATTAAAAATTAGTAATTGGGCTAATAAATTTGGTTATAATTTTGAAGAGATAAAAGATAAAGTAATTAATGACGAGATATTTATATGCGTATTTGCAAAAGAACCTTCGAAGCAGAATATATATAAAAATATAGCTGCTAAAATAATAGAATCGGTAAACGGCATTAAAAATTTTAAAGTGCTTCCTTCTGGCGGAAAGAATGCATATTTTATAATAAACGGAAATATTTTTAAGGGTGAAAATTTAATTAGTAAAAATCAAGATGCAAAATCGATTGATTTTTATTTTGAATATGGTAATTTTCAATTTTATGTTTCACATAAATATACTAAAGACGAAGGCGGAGCGCAAGATAATCAATATAAAGATGTTCAAGAATTCTTAAAAAATGCAAGAGACACTTCTTTAAAGAATACAATATTTTTGGCTATATGCGATGGAGATTATTATAAGCGTAAAGATTCAAAAACTGGCGATATAACTAAAATAGAGCGTCTGAAGAAATTAACCGATAACAAAACAGTATTTGTTATCACTATAGACGAATTAAAAACTTTCTTAAGCAAATTTGATTAATAAATTAAATAAATCTATTCTAATATCTTTAAATGTTAAAATTTTTTATGTAATGCAAAGCATGAATATAAATATTTTTATTATAAAAAATCGAGATGAAAAGTCAATAGGATTGTAAAATATAAATAGTATTATATAATTGTATCATTACATTTTTTATTTAATGCGTTTTATTATTTGGGGTATATAATGGAATCTATGATAATTTTTTTGATTTTATTCGCTATGGTTGTTTATTTTCTGCCAATTATTGTAGCTTTTATTAGAAAGAATAATAATTGTTTGGCTATTTTTATATTAAATTTATTTTTGGGTTGGACTTTTGTCGGTTGGGTTATAGCTTTAGTATGGGCTTGCACAAATACTCAAATTAATCGATAATAAAAAAGAATAATAATTTTATTCAAAAGATTTATATTTAGTTTTTTATTAAAAATTGTAATAATGATTATAATAATCTAATAAATTAAAGTTTTTATATTTTTAATTTTATAATTTTGTATGTAATAATATAATTTAAAAATATTATAATTGCGAAGTTAATACTTGACTTTATAAGTAATACATTTTAAATAATATTTTAATTTTTCAAAACAGACATTTTACAATAATTTTAATAAAGCTATTCTTAAAAATATAAAATATTGACAAATAAACATACATATATTAATATATCTATAAACTATAAAACAAATTTAAAATAAATATCATTATGAACAAAAAGAAAATAACTCTTCAATTAATTGCTCAAAAAGCTAATGTTTCAATAGCTACAGTTTCGAGAGTATTAAACGGAAACGAATGCGTAGACGAAAGAATAAAAAATAAAATTAACGAAATAATAAAATCGGACGGATATAACAGAAAAAAGAAAAATAAAAAAATCATTTCGGTTATTATACCTGATATAACAAATCCGTTTTTTGCGAATATTATACAAGGAATAGAAGTTACGGCTAATTTATACGGCTATCATATAGTTTTATCGCAATATAGAGAAAACAGAGATATATTAAATAAATATTTTAAAGAGATAGGCAATATAGGAATATCGGGATATATAATAATTCCGTCTATAGGAAATACGGAATATTTTAAAGACATAATAAAAAAATCAAACGCTCCAATAATATTTTTAGACAGAAAAGTCGACATAGAAAATACAAATTATGTGGGCAGTAATAATGAAGAAGGCGCTTATAATGCCACAAAATATTTAATAGATTTGGGACATAAAAAAATTGTTTATATGGCGGGAGCTAAAAATATAAGTTCTGAAAAAGAAAGATTTAGCGGTTTTATAATGGCTTTAAATGAAAACGATATAGATTTTGACATTAGAAAATATTATAAAACGGCGGATTTTGATTTTGACGAAAGTTATAAACAGATGAAAGAAATTATAAAATCAAATTTGGAATACACCGCCATATTTTCCGCATGCGATATTATGTGTTTTGGAATAAAAAAAGCCGCAGAAGAATGCGGATTATCTATACCTGAAGATATTTCTTTAGTAGGATATGACGATATACCTTTTTCTTCGATAATAGGACTTACAACGGTATCGTCTCAAGTTTATGAAATGGGAAAAAACGCCGTTTTGGCTATTCTAAATATAATAACGGGAAGAATTAAAGAAAATATTAATATAACTCTTCAGCCTAATATAGTTATAAGAAATTCCTGCAGAAAATTATAATGTTAATTATTAGATTTTTTTCTAAATGAAAAAATCATAAACGCAAAGACAAAATACAATATCGCCGATATAATCGCCGTAATAAAATTATCAAAAGTCGAACCTACGGCTAAAACCGTATTGAGTATCGGGACAATCAAAAGCCCTGTAACCGACATTAAAGAAAATCCTAAAGAAAATTCGCTTAAAGCTGGAGATTTATATTCTGGGTCGCATATTTTTAATAATGTCATTCCTGTTATTAATACTCCCGTTAAAGTTCCCCAAGATATAATCGCTCTTTCAAAAGAATAATCTTCTTTAAAGAAAAAACTATTAAGAGGAAAAACGAGCAAATAAGTTATTATAAAACCTAATATGCACATAACGGTTATTGGAGCTATATAATTTATTATCGCTTTTATTGGCAAACTTGTCATAGCGGATACTATTGCAAAATCGCTTAAAGTTCCCATAATTTTAGCTTTAACTTTCGCATCAACCATCCAAACTAAATTTAATTTTTTTATTATAAAATTCAAAGCAAACATTATTATCATTGAATATGTCCACACGGGAAGAACATTCAAACCTGCAATATTCATTTTTTTAACAAAATTTAAAACTATATAAGCTATTCCGCATACCGTAAATATGATAGCCAAATGAAATGTTATAGTCTCTATTGAAGAGCTTAAAAAAGTTTCTCTTCCCAAACTATTTTGTTTATTTATATCTTTATTATATCCGACTTCCATACTTTTATCAGCGTTATCATTAATTCGTTTTATAATTTTAGTTTTATTTTTTCTAACGGCTAAATTTATAAATATTATTCCGAAAACTATTCCGCCAATTAATCCAATAGTCGCCGTAGTTAAAGCGACTCCTTGTGCGATTTCCCATTGAGGAATGCCGAAACCTTCGAGCAATTTTCCCGTTGCGGCGGCAAGTCCATGTCCGCCCGCAAATCCCGCCGACAATTCGTAGCCGAAAGTTCTATACATATTTAATTGAGGATTTATTTTACTGAAAAACATATTCGTAGCGTATCCTATTGCCGATTGAGACATAGAGGCGCATTGAAATAAACCGAAGCAAATTAAAACTTTTGAAGGATACATAGATTTAATATTTTTATTTTCGTTTAGAAACATACCTAAAGGAATTGCGGCAAATATCGGAACGGATAATATTCCTGGAAGTAAAGAATAAGTTTTAATCCATTCTTCAGAAATTGAATAATTTGAAAATCTTCCTAAAATTTCGGGCGATATTATCATTCCTATAAAACCGCCTATAACCGAAGCGGGTAAATATAAACTTTGAAATAATTTAACTTTCGCTCTTAAAAAAGTTCCAATTAATAATAAAACGGAAAGCAGAGATAAAGCCTGAAGCAGTTGAGTAAGTAATTGAGATGTCATTTAATTCTCCTTATCTAGATTTATTTTTGTCTATTTTATTGCTATTTTTATTTGCTAATTCTTTTTGCTCTTCTATAATAATATTATCTCCGTAGAATTTCGGCGGTTTATTAAAAATAATATCGAATATCATTAAAACTCTCGCTCCAATTTCTCTCGGAAACTGTCTTATTCTGTATAATTTTCTAACATTGTCGGCATTATATCCGATTGCTTTTATATTTTTCTGTCTCGCTATCAAAATCGCTCTCTCGTTATGAAACGGCTGAGAGACAATCGTAAAATTGGTTAGATTAAAAACTTTATTCGCTCTTATAATAGAATCTCTCGTTCTAAATCCTGCAAAATCTAAAAATATATGTTTTTTATCGACTCCTCGTCTTATTAAATCTAAACGCATTTGTCTAGGCTCATTATAGGATATATGCCTATTATCTCCGCTTACAAGAATAAATTTTATTTTTCCGTTTTTATATAATTCGTATGCAGCATCCATTCTAAATTTAAAATACATATTAACTCTTCCGTCATATAAATATTTGCTCGTTCCCAAAACCAAAGCGACATCGTTATATGGAATTTTTTCAATAGAATTATAAATATATTTTTTTGAATAGACTGAAATAAATAAATACATTATCAATATACAAACGGCGATTACAATTAATATTTCGGATTTAAACTCCCAAACGCATTTTAGAATAAAGAAGATATAATTTATAATTTTAGAAAAAATATTTTTATCTCTAATAATATTTTTTGCCTCGATATAATTATCTTTTATTCTGTTTATTTTTGTATAAAATATTTTTTTTAATTTAAACATATATTACAGTATATAGAAATAATTTATACTTGTCAATTTATAAAAAATTGTATAATTTCAAAATATATAATAAATTTAAAATGCTTGACAAATTTTTTTACTTTATAAAAATATATTCATCGCGAGCCGATGCCATCAGGCACACAGTGTGAAGCGTGGCAATCCACTATAAATATATTACTTCATTAATGATAAATTTTTACTTCAATAACGATTTTATTTCAATCAAAATGTCTAATTAAAATATTTCTATTGTCGATATATTAACATAACGGAATTATATTTAAATTGTATAAACAAGGGGTTGCAACCCCTTGTTTTCTAAATTGTATAATTGCCGATTACTATATTTAAAGGCGTATATTTAATTTTATGCAGAGTAAAAAATTCAAAATAAAAGAAGAAAAAGCGACTATACTCGATATAAAATCCGCAGTTTCAATAGCTTTATTCAACGGAGAGCTTAATAATAAAGATATAGAATTGGATACGGATGTTAGAAGAGCTATTACTTATAATAAAATTATATTTGAAGATTTATCAAAAAGATTATTTTCATATTATAATAGCAGAGAGGATAAAAAAAATAAATTAAAAGAAATTTCGCTTGTAAGAGCGCTTAAAAAAAATCCTAATTTATTAAATAAAGAAAGAATATATTATATAGAAAATCCAAATTTGAATACTTTTGAATTTTTAGACGATGTTTTGGATAAAGAAAAAAAAGTTAGAGGTTATAGCGAGTATATTTTATTTTCTCTGTTTAATAATTATTTTGACTATATAAAAAATTAATAGTTTTAAATATATTCGCTTAAACTAATAAACTAAATTTTTAAAATATTTAAATAGGATATATTATGAAAAAAATTATTATAGTTTTTATTGTATTTTTTAATTTTTTATTTTCTCAAAATTCCGATTTAAAAAATTTAAATACAAATTCTATAAATTTAGACAGAGAATTTTTAAACGCCGAAAAATTATTTTTTCAAAAAAAATATAATCTCTCTCGAGAGGCTTTTCTTTTATATTTGAAAAAAAGACCTTTATCTACAAACGATATGCTTTATTATTATATTGGCGCTTGCTATTTTCAAGATAAGCAATATCAAAACGCTATCGAATATTATAAACTTGCTTTTGATATAAACGATTCTTATTCTTATTGCAATAATATAGCGAACTCTTATTATCAATTAAAAAATTATAAAGAGGCTTTGATTTGGTATAATCGTTCTGCGGAAAGATTATATTCTCTTTATTTGTCAAACATAGACGAAGAGATTTTAAGCGGATTTACTATTTGGCAAAATGTTGTTACAAATACCGTATTTATAGGAGATTTTAATTTAAGCGAAGATTTGATTGAAAATTATAATTCTTCAAATAATATAAATAATGAAAATGTAGAAGAAATTACAGAAGAAAATTTTAACGAAAATTTAGAAGAAAATTCTGAAGAGAATTTAAACGAAGATTTGAGCGAAAATTTAATTCAAACAAAAGATAAAAAAAATATTTATAATTCTTTTACAAAATTGCCTTTATTTACAAATATTATTATAACGAATACTTTTACAAACGAATATTTTTTTACGAATAAAACCGTAATATTTGAAGATAACACAAACTTTAATTTGGAAATTATAGGCAACCTTACGAATATTATAACGACTACAGATTTAATTATTGACGGCACTAATATTGTTTTTACAAACGCTATTGCATTTTTTGATTCTTATAATACTTCCGCTTTATATTATAGCGCTTATCTTAATATGGGACATACTTTTTTAGCTTTGGGAGATTTAACAAACGCCGCAATATCTTATGAAATATTTTTAAAAAATGTCGGAGATGATTATTATCAAAAAGATTCTTTGGATAAAGTTATATCTTTAATAAGGACAAACGATAATTCGATAAAATTTATTCCTTTTACGAATAATTATAGAATAAGCGAAAATAATGACGGAAGCTCAACGACTGAAAATATTTCGCCGAATTTTGATTATATAAGAGAGACTATTTTTGAAAACGACATAAGAATAGTTTACGAAAAAGGAAAATTTGAAAAAATAAAAATGTATTCAAACGATTATACGATTTCGGATACTTTATATCCTTACGGGAAAAGAGAAATTGAAATTATTTTTGAAAATGGAGATAAAAAAACGGAAAGTTATTTTGCCGATAATTCAAAATCTATAAATTATAAAACCGCCAAAGGAGATATTTACGAATATATTTTATATCCCGATGGTTCTTTTATAAATAGAAAAACTGAAAACGATAATATTATAACGGAGATAAAGAAAACTGACGGTTCTTTAATCGTTAAAACTGAAAATATTGAAGATGGAAGTTATAAGATAGTTGCAAATTATATTGACGGAAGCATAGGCACTACGACTGTAGATAAAGACGGAATAAGTAATTTAAAAATAGTTTATCCAGACGGAAGAGTCGAAGAGAGAAATTCAAAAAGTTCGGGAGAGGGAAATTTATCTTATAATGTTAAAGCCGATGACGGAAGCGTAATAACAAAAACTTATAACGATGACGGCTCTTTTACTGTGATAACGAAAAAAGTTGACGGAACAATAATAACCGACACTATAGCCGAAGAGACTATAAGCGAAATAAAAATGCCAAACGGAACTTTAATAAAAAGAATAATTTGGAGAGACGGCTCAAAAGAAACTACGACTTTAAATAAAGATTCAAGCTCTATAATCGAAACGGTTGCGGCGGATTCTAGCAGCGTGACGACTACGGTTAAAGCTGACGGCTCTACTGTAACGGTGACAAAAGATATTTTAGGAAATACAGAAACGATTAATATTTATGCGGATGGCGGAACTTCAACCGCTCAAAATTATATTGACGGAAGAACTATTATAAACGAAAAGAGAGCCGATGGCACAACTATAGATATTGAAAATGACGGAAAAAATAAAATATTGAAAGCGGTTGATTTTGAAGGCTATACTCTTGAAATGAAACAATATAGAAACGAAGACGCCGAAATAACTTTATTTAATTCTTTAGGAGATAGAGTAGATTTAGAAACCGCTAAAATCGTTATAAGAAGAATGGATTTAAGCATAAGAGCGGAAGATATAAAAAATCTTATTTCCGATAAGGATTTAAAAAATACAAAAGAGGATTCTGAAAATCCGACTAATGAAATTTCTGAAAATGATAATTCTTTTGATAATGAAGATAGTTTAGAAGATTATACAGAAGAAGATTCGGATACGATTGATAATAATTCTACTTTAGAGTAGTTTTTATAAAATAGCGTTTAAGATTATTCACTTGATATATTAAATTACTTTTGATATAATTAAAGCAATTTTAAATTGAAAATAATTAATATAGCGTAAGATTATGAATAAAAATAAATCTGAAAATAATAAATCGGTAGGAATAATAATCAACACTTTAAGAGGAAACCCCGCTTCTATACTTTCAAAAGTTAAAGCTATACTTAAAAAGCATCGCATTGAAACCGTAATAATAGATTATGATATATCTTCGCGTCAAAATATAAATAAAGCTAGAAAAATATTAAAAAATGTTTCTATGCTTATTTCAATCGGCGGAGACGGAACTTTGCTCTCGGCTTTAAAAATTGCAATAAAATACAATATTTCTGTTTTGCCAATTTATAACGGAAGTTTGGGTTTTATATCCGAAATTCCTCCCGATGAAGCTTATTTTATATTGGAAGAATATTTAAATAATAAAAAAAGTTTATACGAAATAGAATCAAGAACTTTACTTGAAGTAAAATTATCTCAAAAAAAAATAAATAAAAATTCTAAAATAAAAAAATATTTAGCGGTAAACGAACTTGTATTAGGCAAATGCGATGGAAGAGCGATTTATATCGATGTTAGCATAGAAAATAAAATGGTTTCTTCGATAGTTGGAGACGGAGTTGTTATAGCGACTCCAACAGGTTCTACTGCATACGCTTTAAGCGCGGGCGGTCCCGTTCTTGCGCCGACTATAGATGCAATTTCTTTTGTCCCTATAGCGCCGCATTCTTTGACTTTTCGTCCTCTTGTTATTCCAAAAGGAGATACTATACAATTAGAACTTTCAAAAAAATCTTTTAAGGCTATGATTACTATAGACGGATACGATATTTGCAAATTCGACAAAAACGATATTTTAAAAGCTCAAATTAGCGAAAAACATTGTTATATATTTCAAAGCGCAAAAAGATTATTTTACGATATTCTTCGCAATAAACTTAAATGGGGAAGATAATGCTTAAGTATCTTGAAATAAGAAATTTTGTATTGATTGATAAATTAAAGATTAATTTTAATAACGGTTTTAATGTTTTAACGGGAGAGACGGGAGCGGGAAAAAGTATAATAATAAGCGCGCTTGAACTTATAACGGGAGAGAAAGGCTCTATTAGAATGGTAGGCTCAAACGGAGACAGGTTAATCGTTATGGGTTGTTTTAGTTTGCAATCTTCTTCAAATATTGTAAAAAGTAAATTGAAAGAATGGAATATTGAAATAAACAATAACGAACTTAATATAAAAAGAGAAATTACAAAAGACGGAAAAAGCAAATCTTTTATAAATAATGTAGGCGTTAGAATAGCAGAATTAAAAGAACTTGGAGATTTAATTGTCGATATTCATGGACAGCATGAACATCAATCTTTATTTAATCCCGCGAATCATTTGAATTTTTATGACAGCTTTTTGAATATTGAAGATAAACTTGAAATATATAAAGAACATTATAATAAACTTACAAAATTAATAAAACAATATAATGAAATTTCTCAAAATAAAAATAATATCTTAAAAGAAAAATCATTTTTGGAATATGCTATTGACGAAATAGAAAAAGCAAATTTGAAACCTAACGAAGACGAAGAGATAAAAAACTATATATCGGTAATGTCGAACGCCGAAAGTATAGCGTCTTCATTGTCTGCAGTTAATAAAGATATTTTCGGAAGCGAATCTGGAGCTTATTTGAAATTAACAAGAAGCGTAAATATTCTTCAGTCAATTTCACAATATGACGGGAGATTGTCCGATTTATCTTCTCAAATTGAAGAATTGGCTTTAAATTTGGAAGACATAAAAAATATTTTAAGCGAGATAAGAGCGAAAACAAAATTCGACCCGAGAGAGTTGGAATCTTTAAATGAAAGATTATTTTTTATTAATAATTTGAAGAAAAAATACGGCTCAAGCATAAAAGAGATTTTAAATTACGCGAAAGAATCTAAAGAAAAATTGGAATCTTTAAATTTTTCAGAAGAAGATATTATAAATTTAAAATCGGAAATTGAAGAATTAAGAAAAAAAACTTCTATTTTAGCAAAAGAAATTTCTAATATAAGACATAATAGAAAAGAAGAATTTATAAAAGCGATTGAATCGGAAATGAACGATTTGGGAATGTCATCAACAAAATTCGATGTCGAAATAATGTCGGATGAGGACGAAGAGGGAATATTAATCGTTGATGGAGTTAATATAAAGGCAAACTCTTATGGAATCGACAATATAGAATTTATAATCGCCCCAAATAAACAGAGCATATTTCAGCCTTTAAGAAAAATAGCTTCAGGAGGCGAGATATCGAGAATAATGCTTTCGCTTAAAAATGTTTTATCTTTGGGAGATTACTGTGAGACTATGGTATTTGACGAGATTGATGTCGGAGTCGGCGGAAGAATAGCAGAAGTTATAGGCGAGAAAATTGCAGCGTTATCGAAACGAAAACAAATTTTAAGCGTCACTCATTTAGCGCAGATTGCTATATATGCAAATACTCATTTTAAGGTTATTAAAAACGAAGGCGAAGACAATGTGACATCCACAATAGAAGAACTTAACGAAAACACGAGAGTAAACGAAATTGCAAGAATGATAACGGGAAAAGAGATAACCGAAGCGAGTATAAAGCATGCGGCGGAACTTTTAGAAGGCGCTAGAAAGTCTAATATTTTTATATAAATAGTTAAGGATTAAAAATGTCTTATTATATAACATTAGATAGAGAAGATATAAAATCAAAAATAGGTATAAATCAAAATTTTCAAATTTTTAATGAAGATTGCAGAGAAGGTATAAAAAGATTAAAAGATAATTATATCGACTTTATAGTAACCGACCCGCCATATTTTATTGACGGAATGGGAAACGAATGGAACGATAAGAGATTACAGAATAAAGCTAAAAAATCGGGAATTATAGGAGGATTGCCTATCGGTATGAAGTTTGATAGAATTCAAGGAGAGAGATTGCAAGAGTTTATGAATCCTCTATCTAATGAATTTTTTAGAGTTTTAAAACCTGGCGGATTTTGTATAGTTTTTTCTCAAGCGAGACTTTATCATAGAATGGCAATGAGTTTAGATTTGGCGGGATTTGAAATAAGAGATATGCTTGTTTGGAAATATGAAGGGCAGGCAAAGGCATTTTCGCAAACGCATTTTATAAAAAAAGATAAAACTTTATCTACATCTCAAAAAGAGGTTCTTATTAAAGAATTGGACGGAATGAAAACTCCTCAATTAAAGCCTAGAATCGAGCCTATGGTTTTAGCTCAAAAACCTAAAATTGGGACTTTTGTTAAAAATTGGCAAGAATATAAATTAGGACTTATTAACAGTAAAGAAAGTTTAGACGGCGGATTTCCAAGCAATGTTATGGAAGTATCTAAACATATAAGGAATAATGAAAGCGAAGAAAAAATAAAACATCTTACAAGAAAACCAGTGCGTCTAATATCGCATTTAGTTAGACTTTTTACTCAAGAAGGACAAATTGTATTAGACCCATTTTTTGGAAGCGGTTCGCATGCTATAGCTTCGCTTGAAAATAATCGTAAATTTATTGGTTTTGAGATAGAAGAAAAATATTTTAAAATTACTCAAAAAAGAATAGAAAAAAGATTTTTAGAAATATCGGAATAAAAATGAATAAAAAAGAAATTATAGAAATATATGAAGTTATTTCTGCAATGTATGAAAAATATCTTAAAAAATATGGAGTAAAACCTATAAATTTGTATGATAAAAATAATAATTATACAAAAGATGCATTAACTTTAATATATTTGGCAAAGGATTATCCTAATACTAAAGCGATATCAAAACAAGAACTTACTGATTTTATAAGACAATTTTATCCCGAAACTAACGATGTTCAACAGGCGAGACATTTAAGCAAACAAAAAGGTTATAATATTATTTCTGGAACAAGAGGAGATATAAACGAAAAAATACCCGCTGGCTATTATAAATTAATAGATTTACAAAATCCTTATAAGTCATATAAAGCTAATAGAAGAAAAGGAATACAAAGCGAAAGTTTTGAAGAGCTTAAAAAAGAATATAATTATAGATGCGCTACTTGCGGTTCAAGAGAAGGCGAATTACATTATATTAGAAAAAATGAAATTACAAAATTGCAAGCTGGACATATAAATCCTTCCAAACCTTTAGAATTAGGAAATATTATCCCGCAATGTCAAGTTTGTAATCGTCCCGATAGAGATAGATGGATTTATGATAAAACGGGCAGAGTAATTGAAATAGCGGATTCTGACGATGGTAAAAGAGTCGTTGAAAAATATTTTAAAAGAGTAAGCAAATCTACAAGAGAATATTTTTTAGATTTTTTAAAAAGACTTTTAGGCATAAAATAATTAATATCATATTTTTAAGCAATAGAATTGTATTAATAAAAGATATTATTATGAACTCTTGAAAGTTAACCATTAATAAAGTATAATAATTCAATATTTAATACAAGGCAAATAAAATGTTAGATTTTGATTTTTCATTATTAGACAATAAAGACTTTAAAGAGGATTCCGTTAGAGAAGATATAATAGCTCCTTTATTAAAAGAATTGGGATTTGAAGCTAAAAAATCAATCGGCGGTTTAACTCTCAAGCGTTCGGTTGCATTAACCAGCGATACTTATTTGGCTACCAAACCTATAAAAGCGAAAGATTTGATTATTCCCGATTATGTATTATATATAGACGGCAAACCTCAATGCGTATTGGACGCTAAAAAACCTGATGTTAATATAAGATATAAAACAAAAAGCGAGAGACAAGCCTTTTATTATGCAAGCAATCCTCAAATGAAAGCTCCTTTTTACGCTTTATGTAATGGAAGAAGTTTAATATTATATCAAACTTCAAGCCAAGAATTAATATTAGAGATAGATTTGGAGAATGAATTAGACGATAAATTTTATATATTAAGAAAATATATTATTACTCCTATAGAAGATTTAAAACAATATAATAACCCAAAAAATCCTAAAAAACCTGACGAATGGTATCTTCGTAGAAAATTGCCAAGACCTATCGAGAAACCTCAAAAACAGTCCGAGTCTAGATATTATGGATGTATGGCTTATTTTACTCGTCAAAGTTGGGATATTGTTACTCAAAATATTAAAAATTTTACGGGAGAAAAAGATATAGTTTTTGACCCTTTCGGCGGAACGGGAGTAACGGCAATCGAAGCTATGATGAATAATCGCTTGGGAATTCATACGGATTTAAATCCTCTTTCCATATTTATGACAAAGGCTTTAACTTCTAAAGTCGATTTGGGCGATTTATACGATTTGGGAGAAGAGATTTTAAGCGAATTTGAAAAATTAAAACCTAAAAACGAAAAAGAAGCGAAAGCGATATTAAAAAACGCGAAATATTTTTCAAACGCGATAGATAAAGAATTTGGAGAGACGGCAAGCGTAAAAAAACAAGAAGAAATATTATGGATACCAAAAGACGAAATTTTACCGAAAGGAAGCGATGTCGATTCCGTCCTAAAATTATTTTTGCCTATTCAATTAGTAGAGTTGGCGATTTTAAGAAAACTTATAATAAGAAAAACCACTAAAAAAAGAGAAATGCGATATTCTTTACTTTTGGCTTTTTATAATACGATTACTTTAATTAATTTAACATATCATAATACGCCAAGTGGAGGACCCGCTTCAGCCGTTATTCGATATTATAGATATAGAATTGCACCAAAACCAGATTTTTTAGATACTGCAAAAGTTTATAGACAAAAATTAAAAAGAGTTATAAAAGGCAAGCAAGAACTTGATTCTTCCCCTCATTATTTTTATAAAACTTATTTTGAGCCATTAAGCGAAACGATTAAAAATTTTAAAGGTTCTATGATTTCCCAAAGAGACGATTTGAATAATGTCGGAACAAAAGAAAACGCTATAAACGGAGAGAAATTTTTTCAAGCGGACGCTACAAATCTTAAAGAGATTAACGATAAAAGTATCGATTATATTTATACCGACCCGCCTTACGGAGCTAAAATTCCATATTTGGATTTAAGCGCTATGTGGAATGCTTGGCTCGATTTTCCTGTCGATAAAAGTTTGAAAGAAAAAGAATGCATAGAAAAAGGAAGTTTGAATAAAAGCAGAGACGAATATTATACTTTAATGAAAGAAAGCCTTAAAGAAATGTATAGAGTATTAAAATTTAATCGTTGGTTAAGTTTCGTGTTTCAACATCAAGACCCGAAACTTTGGCAACTTTTGGTTGACGCCGCCGAAGAAGTAGGTTTTGAATATGCGGGAAGCGTTAGACAAAATAACGGACAAACGACTTTTAAGAAAAGACAAAATCCTTTTTCTGTATTAAGCGGACAATTAATTTTGCATTTTAAGAAAGTCGATAATCCGAAAACGAGAGCGAGAGAGGTTTTGGGAGATTTAAGTTATGATATGGTTTTAAATGATATTGAAGCTACGATAGTTAAGTATAACGGAGCTACAATCGAAGAGCTTTACGGAGATTTGACAAAAAGAGGATTAGAAAACGGATATTTGCATCTTTTGGCAAAAATGGGAGATAATTTTTTAATTTTCGTCAATCAAAATTTTGAATATAATATGCAAGATAAAAAATATAGAATTAAATCGGGAACTAAATTCAAAGGTTCTTCCGTTCCGCTTGAAGATAGAACAAGATATTTTATAGTTTCTTATCTTGGCAGATGCGAAATCGAGGGAAGAAAAGCGATTTTTGACGAGATTTGCCTTGAAGTCATACCTTTATTAAAAAACGGAGTGACGCCAGACGATAGATTTATTAAAGAAATTTTGGAAGAAGTCGCCACTTTAAATAAAAAAACAGGCGGTTGGAAATTAAAAACGAGCGAGCCAAAATTATTTGACGATATTTAAAAAATCTAATTATATAATTTACGCTTAAAAAATAAAATTATCTTAATCAAAGAAACTAATATAAACGCAGTCCAGCAAATTATCGAGCTATAAAAATATTTTATATCGGGATTAAACTCAAATACTATTTCATTGTCTCCCGCTTTAGCGAAAACTCCTCTAAATAATAAATTAGCGTTTAATAATTCTTTTTCTTCTCCGTTAACTTTTACTTTCCAATTTGAATCGAATCTTTCTTTTGAAATTAAAATTCCGTCTTCTTCGGTTTTTAAATTAAAAGCTATTTTGTTATTTTTATTTTCAATCATTTCTATAAAATAAATATTCGTTTCGTTATTTAAACTAAAATTATTTGAAGAGTTTAAAATAATCGCTTCTTTAGATAAATTGAAATTTGGCATTCTTAATCTTCCCAAACCGTCATTAAAATCTTTAGCGTTATAAACTTTGCTTACAAACTCGTATTTATTTCTATAATCTTTTAATTCGTATAAAACAGCCGCCGAAAATTCATCTTGATATTCCGTTATTTTTTTAATATCGTTTGAAAGTAAAGAATTTTCTAAATATGTAGGACTTAATATATATCTAACGCCAAGCAAATCCATTAATCTTGGTTGATAGCCGACATAATCGTTTATTCTGAAAGCGCCGAATGTTTCCGTTATATCTTTACTCAATCTGCTTGCTGCGGGAGGTTCGGTTAATGGAATTTTATAATAAGGCATTGTATGAGTCGTATATCTATATAAATAAGGAATCAAAATCGGCATTGTAGTTTTGTTATTATTTTCTTTTAATATATGTTCGGTTATCGGAGTAGGATTATACATTTCGTTAATATTCGATTTTACTAAAAACATATTTCCGCTTTGAGTTAAATCTAAAAATAAAATTGCCATAAAAATATAAGGCAGATATTTATAAAAAATATTTTCTTTATTCGCTATAATTATATAAGCAAAAATTACAACCGCTCCAATTATAAGAAATCCTATTTTACCCGAATCGTAAACTGAAAATAATATAAATCCCATTAAAGGAATTAAAGCTATATATCTTTCTTTTGCGGTTGTTTCTTTTAATGAGATAGAGTTTAAAATTAAAATTGTTGATATAAAAGATATTAAAGTTAATCTTATAAAAGCCATAAATATATTTTTAGAAATTAACGCCGATTTTTGAGCTTGCCATTCCGCTAAAAAACTATTATAAATAAAGCCTTTTCCAAAAATTGTTAAAAGAGAAAATATTAAAGAAACGATTGAAATTACAATCATTATTTTTTTTGCAATATCAATATATTTATAATCTTCTTCCAAATATTTTAATAAATTATTTTCTTTTTTTGTTTTTAATTCTATCGCATTAAAAATATAATCTGCGGCAAAAGAAGAAATTATTGCAAAAGGAATCGGTATTATTTCAATAAATTTATTTGGATTTCTTGCATCTTGAAATATTGGAATTTGAAATAAAGCGCCGTAAATTAAAGGAAAATATCTTCCGAAACTTGCTATTAAAAAAAATGAAGCCGTTAAAATCCAAAAATATTTTTCTTTGTATTTTTTTTTGCTTATAAAAATCGTAAATATAATAAATAAAAAAGTTATATAACCGATATTAGTCGCCGTTAAAGAATAATTTGAAGTTTTAGGCTCTCCTTTAACATTCGCTATTCTTCCCCAATAAGGATGAGTTTCGCTTCCAGAATAATAACCGAATAAACCAGGAATAAAAAATCCTAAAATTTCTTCGGGCGGATAAGACCATCTTGTAGCCCAAGCCCATAATTCTTTTTTATTGCTAACTCCCGCAGCTCCCATATCTTGAGTATTTTTCGTAATCATTATTATTTGAATCGACATTAAAAAAGAAAATATAGCGACTAATAAAAATTTTACGCATAATAAAATAATTTTTTTATTTTCTTTTTTAATAAAGTCAAATAATTTTAATTCGTTTTTTTTGTTGTATAATAAATAAAGAAAATAAACGGCTAAAAATAACGCGAAATACATTGCGACATCCAAAGCTCCGCCCAAGAAAGCGATTCCCAAAAATGCGCCCGTAAAAAAGAAGAAAGTCCATTTTTCATTATTCATTGCTTTTGATAAAAAATATAAAACGAAAGGAAAATAACAATAAGTTTCAAATTTTCCCAAATGTCCTGGCAATATTAAAGTAATAATTGAATTTGAAAACATTAAAGCGATAGCTCCAAACATAGAGGCTTTTATCGAAAGTTTTTTTTCTCTTAAAAATAAAAATAAACCGTAGCCCATTATAGTTATATGAAACATTACGCTAACTTGCGGATAAATATTAACGGGCAGAAGAGCGATTAATAAAGATTTTGGATGAAGCGGAACAGTCGAGCTTGTCGCTATCGTAAAATAAGCGTCATTCCAAAAATAAAAATTTCCATTCGCTATAGCTTCTTTAATATTTTTTATTTCCCACAAAATAACATCTCCCATTTGAAGATAAGAAAAAGTTAAATTGCTATAAAAAAACAATATCGAAAGAATTGCAAATATAACGAAATATATTATCTCTCTTTTTAACGGCTTTAATAAATTCATTAATTTTCCCTTAATTATAGAAATATAATTTTATTTATTATACTAAAATAGCCGTATTTTGTCAAAGAGATAACTGTAAATGTATGACTCTATAAGCTTTTGATAATATAATATTTTTTAAATAACATAATTAATATTTTAATAAATATTTAATATTCTTAATATTAATCATTACAAATTATTTTTATTTATACTTAATCAATTGTTTTTAGCATATAAATTGATTTTTACAATATGCATGCCTATTAAAAATTTATATTCTTTTTTGTAAAAAACTAATAAAAATCTTACTTTATCTATATCTATTTAGAAAAATAAATAAAATACAGTCTTTTTTGATAACACACTAACTAAAAGCCTTACCGTATGAACACCTATGCGAGAGTGAAGCTGGCATCAGCAAAAATAACCAAAAAATCATCTTTTTCTTGACAAAAGAAGTAGCTTTTTGATACTGCCTGCCTTCGGCATGGTTATTCTTTCTTGATAGAAAAAAGAACGGAAAAGTAATAATAAATTTTAACTTTATTTCAATTAAAAAACTACTGCAAATTAATTACCATTCTATATAAAAAATCTTTTCTTTCAATCGCATATTTTGTTTTTGGCAAAGAAGGATATTCTTCTATATATTGATTATATGTTTGATAAGCCTTATTAAAATCTCTAACATTTCTGTCGCCTCTTTCGTATATTTCGGCAAGAAGAAGCAAAGCGTCCGCTCTTTTATTAAATTTATCGTTTGAACTTAAAGATTTTTCAAGTATATTAATTCCATCCGATATTTTTCCAAGCCTTTTTAAACTATCCGCCATTTCATAAGAAGCGTTTCCATAAGTTGAAGTTTTAGCGTATTTATTTATAACCTCGTTAAAATAATTAATCGCCTCTTCGTTATTATTTTGAAATTTCTTCATAATTCCCATAGAATATAGCGCCGCCGCTTTTTCATTATTATTTGCAGTTTTTAAATCGTAAGCTTTTTTATACATGTCGAAAGCGTTATTATAATCTTTATTATTATTGTAAATATCCGCTATTCTAAAATGACTGTAAACGGAATATTTTGAATTTGGATATTGAGATATAATATTGTTATATATATTAACGGCGTTTGAATAATCTTTTATATTTTTCAATTCTTCTGCGGAATTAAATAAAGTTAAAGTTTCCGATTTGTCAGATTTTTTAATCTCGGAATTCGTAGAATTTGCAGATATTATCGAATCGTTATTATTTGTAATTGATATTTGATTCAAATTATCAGCCGTGATTTTATTAATATTATTACTGCTTATTTCAGATTTTTCAATTTCTAATAACATAGCGTTTGTATTTGCAGTATTTCTCTCGCTATTTGTTACATTAATTGTATATCTATATCTTCTTATAATATTTTCTTCATTATCGACTTGAAAATTTAATTTTGCAATTCCCGAAGTTAAAGTTGTGAAAGTTAAAAAAGTATTCGTTTTATCTCTCGTAAATCTCACAAAATCTAAATTTGTAGAATAGCTTGTTATACGAATATATCTGTCGAAATTTGTGGCGTTTAATCTTATTGAAAAAAGAGTATTATTTGCCAAGTCTATAGTTTTTATAAAATCTTCTTCCAAAGGTCCGCCTTTTTTTCTGCTTATAGGTTCGTTCGTTACAACTTGATTATCGGGTTTAACAGTTATCGTTTCTCTCGTATTTTGAGCAAAAATAGAAGTAAACATAATCAAATTAAAAATGAATAAAAAAATTTTAAATCGCATAATTATCTCCATTATTTATTTTTCTTATTTTTTATATAATTTTTAGAATATTCCATTTGTTCTATATACAAATTGCCTTTTGTCGAAAGCAACTCTCCTTTAATAATTTTCTCTTCGTCTTCTTCCATATTGGCTATGGCTCTAGCATTTTCTTCTTCGGGACTTAAATAAATTACTTTAGAATTTGAATATAAACCAATTAAAATTCCCGAAAGTATCGTTAAAATAAGCCATACAAATATGACGACAAAAAATAAAATTCTTTTTGTTTTATAAAAATTTTTAACTTTTTCAATTATTGCCATTTATAATTTGCCCTTATAAAAAATCAAAATAAAAACAACTTAACATAATATTCGTAATATTTATTATAAAGTATAGAAAAAAATTTGCAATGTTATATATTATATTTATGATAAAATTATAATTATACTTCTGCAAGTAAAAGTGTGGAAACTATCGCAGCGCCATAATTTTCAATTTTTTTATCTTAAAACTATTGACATATTTTTTAATCAATGTTAAAAATTTCTATAAATTAAAAATATTTAAATTAATTATATTGACTTTATTTTAAAAAGATTGTATAATAATAGTTAATAAATATTTAAATTATTTTGTTGACAAAAATTTTTA
>ERZ791737.608-NODE-608-length-25967-cov-10.190529_pt1 | contig 25967 bp, 20 predicted proteins | sample MGYA00510042_ERZ791737 | MGnify/ENA primary metagenome ERZ791737 (study PRJEB30046, sample SAMN00791965) | human gut metagenome | study: EMG produced TPA metagenomics assembly of the A metagenome-wide association study of gut microbiota in type 2... | reverse complement strand
TTAAGGGGTAAAAAAGTATGATTCTAACGAAAGAAACTTTAAGTGCTGGGCCTAATATTGGGACAGGGGAAGGCGTAGCACACCCTAAACGCTGGTATGTCGCTCTGGTCCGTATGCATCATGAGAAGAAGGTAGCCGAGCGTTTAGATAAAATGGGGATTGAAAATTTTGTACCGGTCCAGCAAGAAGTACATCAATGGAGTGACCGCCGTAAAGTGGTTGAATCCGTGTTGCTTCCGATGATGGTTTTTGTACATGCTGATCCTAAAGAACGTAAAGAGGTTCTTTCTTTTTCCACTGTTAGTCGTTATATGGTAATGCGCGGTGAGAGCAGTCCGACTATTATTCCTGATGAACAAATGGCCCGTTTCCGTTTTATGCTTGACTATTCTGAAGAGGCAATCTGTATGAATAGTGCTCCTTTGGCACGTGGTGAAAAAGTACGTGTTGTCAAAGGTCCTTTGACTGGTCTTGTAGGAGAACTTGTCACGGTGGATGGTAGAAGTAAGATTGCTGTCCGGTTGAATATGCTGGGGTGTGCTTGTGCGGATATGCCTATTGGGTATGTAGAGATTATAAGTGAGAATGTTAATGACTAAAAACCGTAGTTCATTGTGAAAAATAATGAGTATGTGTACAATAGATTAATGAAAGCTGTAATCCTGTTGGGTGACCTTTTTATTTGTAATGTGACTTTTTATCTCTTCTATTGGTGGGGGAGGATAAAACCATACGATGTAGATGTTACATCTACATTTTCGCAGATACTTATTGTTCTAACTCTCTGTTATATAATATGTGTTTATCGTAAAGGTGTGATATTACACTTACGTAAAGTCTACTATTATCAAATCGTGATGCGAGTATTTCGCAACATCTTTTATTTTGCGATAGTATTGGGAGGAGTTTTTATTGTTGGGAATTATATAGATGTATTTAGCTGGTTTTATCTAGCATATATTATTGTTTTATTTGCTCTGATTTGTGCCTATCGTGTTACTCTTCGTTATTTCTTGAAGATTTATCGCAAAAAAAGTAAACGAGCGGAATTTGTTGTGATGGTTGGCAGTACTGTAAATAATGTAGAACTCTATCATGAAATGGTAGATGATACTTCCACAGGTTTTCGTGTTTATGGATATTTTGATGATGCGCCTAATAGCAATTTTCCGCAAGATTGCCAATATTTAGGTAAGCCAGAAGAATCAATCACTTTTATGGAGAAACATCCTGAAATTCAGCATTTGTTTTGTTGTCTTCCTTCAAGTAAGCGTGATACTATCATTCCTATTATTGATTTTTGTGAAAATCATCTAGTACACTTCTATAGTGTCCCCAATCTGCGTAACTATTTGCATAATCGTGCTTTCTTTAATATGCTAGGTGATGTTCCATACCTTAGTCTTCATCGGGTGGCACTGAACCGTCCCGAAAATAAGTTGATAAAGCGGTTGTTTGATATAAGTTTTTCACTAATATTTCTCTGCACGTTATTTCCCTTTATATTTATTGTCATAGCAATTATTACAAAAATAACGATGCCGGGGCCTGTCTTTTTTTGCCAGAAGCGTAGTGGTTTAAACGATAAAGAATTTTACTGTCTCAAATTTCGTTCGATGAAAGTAAACAAAGATGCAGATGTTGTACAGGCTACCAAGGATGATCCTCGGAAAACAAAATGGGGTAATATTCTACGGAAAACCAATCTGGACGAAATGCCACAATTCATAAATGTTTTGTTGGGGGATATGAGCATTGTAGGCCCACGTCCGCATATGTTGAAACATACAGAAGAATATTCTAAGTTGATCAATAAATATATGGTGCGCCATTTCGTTAAGCCGGGTATCACTGGGTGGAGTCAAGTTTCCGGATTTCGTGGTGAAACGAAAGAATTACACCAAATGGAAAGTCGGGTGAGAGGAGATATCTGGTACATTGAGCATTGGAGTTTTTTACTCGATCTGTTGATTATCTGCAAAACAGTTGTGAATGTATTCAGAGGTGAGAAAAATGCCTATTAAGTAATAGTATAAATAAATATCAATGAAAGTGTATAAACTATTGTCGTTATTAGTCATTTCTATTATAATGACTGGTTGTGGATCTTACAAAGAAACATTGTATATGCAGGATGAAGAGTTTTTAAATCAATCGTCCAAAACCAATGTATATGATGTACGTATTATGCCGAAAGATATGTTGAATATAGTGGTTAGTACTACCGATCCTACAGCTTCTGCTTCTTTTAATTTAGTAATTCAGGGAAATCAAAGTGGTAATAATGGTAGCCGGGAACTGACTAACTTACGGTCTAATAATAGCCAATATCGTTTGCAACAATATCTCGTAGATAATGAAGGGTTTATTGAATTTCCAGTATTAGGTTTTGTCAAAGTAGGCGGACTCACTACCCGTGAGTGTGAAGCTATGTTTCGTGAGAAATTGAAACCCTATCTTACAGAAGTGCCCATTGTGACTGTACGAACTTCTAATTATAAGATAACCGTATTGGGGGAAGTAGGTTCTCCTGGTACAATCACTGTATCCGATGAAAAGATTAATATTCTGGAAGCATTGGCACAAGCAGGAGATATGACTCTGTTTTCTATTCGTGATGACGTACAATTGATGCGCGAAGATGCTCAAGGTAAACGAAGCATTGTGCATCTGAACCTGAATGATGCCAATATCGCACTCTCCCCTTACTTTTTCTTGCAACAGAATGATATTGTATATGTAAAACCAAATAAGAATAAAGTGCGTAATAATGCGTTTACTAGTAGCACTTCTATCTGGATTACAGCGTTCAGTGTTCTGACTTCTTTGACTAGTTTTATCCTTGCGTTATCTAAATAATAATGAATATGTCTAACGAATCTATTAACAATAACAACCTGTCTGTCGAAGAAGAAAGTAACGGCTTTGATTATAAAGCATTGTTGCTTCAGATGTTCATGCATTGGCCTTGGATATTGGGAAGTGTCATAGTAGTAGTAACCGCTGCTTATTTCTATATGCAGACATTGAATCCCGTTTACACGGTATCTTCTTCCATACTAATCAAGACTAGTGATAAAAAAGGAGACGGCCTTTCCGGTCTAGAGGAACTGGGCTATGTCTCTACATCAATAAATGGGGTGGATAATGCTGTAGAGCTATTTCGTTCGCGTACTTTATTAAAGAAAGTGGTGAATGAACTCGAATTCTATATTCGCTACTACAAAGAAGGTGCATTTCGTGATTCGGAGATGTATAAGAGTACTCCAATACAAGTTTGGGTCAGTCCGGAAGATGCCCAAAAAATGCAGTATGCACGTGTGGATATGAATTTGATTGATGAGAAGCAGCTCGAAGTCGAAGTAAGGACAAAAGACGGGCAGAGATACAACAAAGTGTTTAATCAGTATCCAGCCGTTCTACCTACTTCTTCTGGAATATTTACTTTTTCGCATTCGGCCGATTCTTTAAATATAGAGTCTGGAATGCATTTTTATGCCACAATTGAAGCTCCTACGGATGTTGCTGCAGATTACGTAAATACTCTCCAATTATATCCTAGGGGTAAAACAACGATTACTGATATATATCTTAAAACTAGCAATGTACAACGCAGTATCGATTTTTTGGACAAATTGGTTCAGATGTATAATAATGATGCTAATAATGATAAAAATGAAGTAGCTACCAAAACAGCTCAATTTATTGATGAACGCATACAGATTATTAATAAAGAGTTAGGAATCACAGAAAATGAGATCGCGGAATTTAAGCAGCGGGCAGGTATGCTTGATGTAGCAAGCAGTGCTGGGATTGCTCTATCCGAAAAGTCAGGATATGAGAAAGCTTATGAAGAAAATGCAACTCAGTTGCAATTGATAGAATATTTACGTAAATATTTGAACGATAATAATAGTCGGGATGAGATAATTCCTGCCAATATTGGGGTAAGTGATAATAGCTTGAGTACAGTAATCGGTCGTTACAATGATATGTTGATAGAACGCAAAAGACTGCTTCGCACTTCTTCGGAAAGCAATCCGGCAGTTGCCAATCTGGATACAGGTATAAAGTTAATGCGTGAAAACGTCTTACTTGCTATTCAGACCGCAGAAAAAACGATGCGATTCAATCAAGAGAATTTGAAACGCCAATTAGCTAAGTTTACAGGAAGGATGACAGATGCTCCGGTGCAAGAAAAGGAACTGCTTAGTATATCCCGACAACAAGAAATTAAAGCTAACTTGTATATCATGTTATTGCAGAAACGTGAAGAAAATAATATTGCTTTAGCTTCAACTGCCAATAATGCGCGTATTATCGACGAACCGATGGGTGGGGAACAAGTATCACCGAAGAGTATTCAAATATATGGTATTGCATTTGTTGCTGGATTAGGAATACCGGTGGGTATTATTACACTGCTAATGTTGCTTAACTTTAAGATCTATACCCGTGGAGATGTTGAAAAGTTGACTTCTCTGCCTATTATTGGGGATGTTCCTTTGGATGGAGATGCAAAAAATAGTAAACAGATTGTCGTACAAGAAAATAGTAACAACCTGATGGATGAAGTATTCCGTTCCATTCGAACGAATGTCCAGTATATGTTACAAAATGATCAGAAAGTAATTCTTTTTACTTCTACTATTAGTGGTGAGGGCAAAAGTTTCTCAGTGGGGAACTTAGCAACTAGTTTTGCTTTTATGGGGAAAAAGGTGATTCTGGTAGGATTGGATATTCGTAAGCCCGGTTTGAACAGGGTTTTTCAAATCGCTAAAAAGGAGAAAGGTATCACTCAATATTTGTCCGATCCACAACATGTAGACTTATTGTCTCTTTGTCAGCAGTCGACAGTGTCTTCCAATCTTTATCTTCTCCCAGGTGGGTCCGTTCCCCCCAATCCTACCGAATTGGTAGCTCGTCATGCATTAGTAGATGCCATTGAGATACTGAAAAAGAATTTTGATTATGTATTGTTGGATACTGCGCCTATTGGTATGGTTACGGACACCTTGCTGGTATCTCGTGTAGCGGATATATCTGTTTATGTATGTCGTTCAGGGTATACCCACAAGTCCGAATTTAAATTAGTCAATGAGTTGAAGCAGGAGAGTAAAATACCGCATCCTTGTATTTTACTGAATGGCATTGATATGAGCAAGAAGCAGAATGGCTATTATTATGGATATGGAAGGTATGGTAACTATGGAAAGAAATATGGATATGGCAAGCAGTATGGTTATGGTTATGGTTATGGTTATGGGGATTTAAAAAATAAAAAGTTGTGATAGCGATTATAGATAAAAAAGATTGTTGTGGTTGTAATGCTTGTGGAGATATTTGTGCACATCAAGCTATTACATTTGAGACAGATATAGAGGGATTTTGGTATCCTGTTGTGGATAAGGATAAATGTACAGATTGTGGTTTATGTGAAAAAGTATGCCCACAGTTGCATGTTTTTGAATTGAAGAAAAATGATTTACCTCAATCTGAATGTCATGCTGCTATACATAAAAATATTGAAATACGATTCGACAGTACATCTGGAGGGATGTTTTCGGCTCTAGCAGAAAAAACATATAATGAAGGTGGTTATGTAGGTGGTGCCATCTTTACAGATACTTTTTCTGTTCAGCATTTTATATCTAGTGATAAGAAAGATTTGGCGGCACTTCGTAGTTCCAAATATTTGCAGAGCGATGCTCAAGGATTCTATAAAATAGTACGTGAATTGTTGAAAGATGGTAAAAAAGTACTTGTGTGTGGAACACCTTGTCAAATGGCGGCTATGCGTCGATTTTTAGGTAAATATTATGAAAATCTGATTATCGTAGATTTCATTTGTCGAGGTATAAATTCTCCTAAGGTATTTCGTTACTATTTAGATTATTTGGAAAAACGTTTTCAGTCGAAAGTTATTTATTTTAAAGCAAAAAATAAGGAATTGGGATGGCGTCAACTTACTAGTAAGGTTGTATTCAAAAATGGAAAAACTCTTTATGATACAAAAGACACTAGCTATTTTACTATCGGTTATCTCCAGACAGGTGTTTATAGCCGTCCTTCTTGTTATGACTGTCAGTTTAAAGGATTTCCTCGTATAGCTGATATAACTATTGCTGATTATTGGGGAGCAGAAAAAACAGTCGGTGTCGATTTGGATAATGATATGGGAACCTCGTTAGTAATGTTGAATTCTCAAAAAGGGTTAGCTTACTTTCATTCAATGAAATCTTCATTACATGAGAAGTTAATTCCTTTTGATTCTATTTTACAAGGTAATCCAGCTTTGGTAAAGCCACTCAATCCACCAATGGTAGATCGAGCTTTATTTTATGAGGATTTGGATCAAATGGACTTCTTAAAAGTTGCTGAAAAATATATTAAACGCTCTACTGATATAATATCTACTAAGAAAAAAATTAAAAATGCACTTCGTTTCTTATTGAATCTTCGCAGGGTGTCAGAATTCAATCTTTTTCTTCTTTGGAAAAATATTAAATATAATTTTCTTGTCAAACAGGTGAGAACGAACATATGTTCAGGCGCTTATATTTTGATTCATAAACATACAGTCATAGAACTGCATTCAAAAGCTTCTATTAAACTGGAAGGAATACTTGAATTAGGTAGTAAGAAATTTAAAAAATCAAAGTTAGAAACTCGTCTGCTAGTAGAAGATAATGCTCATTTTATTGTAGATGATAGATTTACTGTCGGTTATGGTTCAGATATTGAAGTCTTTAAGGGAGCTGTCCTTCATGTAAAAGGTAAAGGTGGTACCAATATTAATGCTACCATTATATGTGGTGAAAGTATAACCCTAGGTGAACGAGTCATGTTGGGTAGAGGTGTTACGATACGAGATAATAATGGTAGCCATTATATCGCTCGCCGCGGTTATAAAAATACACGTCCTGTTTTTATTGGGCAACATGCGTGGCTTTGCGAAGGATGTACTGTCATTGCGGGTGTTAAGATTGGAGATGGTGCTATAATCGGTGCAAAAGCTATGGTTGTTGGCAATGTGCCAGCTTTCACTATGGTTTCAGGCAATCCTGCGCAGGTTGTAGATGAAGAAGTTTATTGGAAGTATTAATATTTAAATTTATAAATGATAAAGAATATGGACTTAAAGGTGTTTGTAGAACAATTTGCTACACAGTTTGATGAAACTGATATGTCGGAATTTCAACCTGATACAGTTTTTCAGGACTTAGATGAATGGAGCTCACTTGCCGCCATGGCTATCATTGCTTTTGTAAAGACTACATACAATAAAACTGTCACAGGTAAGGAAATCCGTACTTGTGAAACTATAGAAGATTTATATACTTTAGTGTCCTCTAAATAAATGGTGAATCAACCGTTTAATCCATTTTCTCTTATGGGAAAGACTATTCTTGTGACAGGTGCGTCATCTGGAATAGGTAAAGCTATTGCAGTCTTTTGTTCTAAAATGGGAGCAACTGTTATATTGACGGGGCGAAATAAAGCAAGGCTGATTGAAACTTTGCATGAACTTTCAGGTGAAGGTCATCAATTTATTTCTGCCGATTTGACTCATGTGATAGAAATGCAATCTTTGGTGAGGCAACTGCCACAATTGGATGGAATTGTTTATTGTGCGGGGGTGGGACAAAGAAAGCCTTGTAAGATGATAACGAATGAAGATGTGGATGAAATAATGGATGTCAACTTCAAGTCAGAAGTATTGCTTCAAGCCACATTACTTCTCGAGAAGAAAGTAAAGAAAGCATCATCTATAGTTTTCATAGCTTCACGTGCAGCATCATCGCCAAGTATTGGCAATGCCATTTATAGTGCTTCAAAGGGTGCCATCATCTCTTATTCAAAGTGTTTGGCATTGGAACTGGCATCAAGAAAAATTCGAGTTAATTGCATTTGTCCGGCTATGGTTTGGACTGGCTTGATACTTAAAGGAGGGTTGACTATGGAAGATTTAGAAGAGGCTCAACTTCAATATCCCTTGAAAAGATATGGAAAACCAGAAGATGTGGCATATCTTGCTATATATCTTCTTTCGGATGCTTCTTCATGGATGACTGGGACTTGCGTTGATTTGACGGGGGGGGGCGAGTAATTTATAATAATTAATACAATGAGTGCATATATAAAAGCAATTTCATATTATTTACCGGAGCGAGTAGTTACGAATGAAGAACTTCTACAGGAATTTCCAGAATGGAGTGTTGACAAGGTTGCTGCAAAGGTAGGAGTTAATTTGCGTCATTTGGCTGGTGAGGATGAAACCGCAGGCGATATGGCTGAGAAAGTGGCTAAAAAACTTTTTTCTGAGTCAGATATAGATCCGAAGAGTGTTGACTTTTTGTTGTTATGTACACAAAGTCCTGATTATTTTTTACCATCAACGGCATGCATACTTCAGGATAAGTTAGGGTTACGTACTGATATTGGTGCGTTCGACTATAATCTGGGTTGTTCTGGATGTGTTTATGGTTTGGCTGTAGCCAAGGGGCTCATCGCGGCAGGCATTGCTAATAATGTGCTGATGCTGACAGCAGAAACTTATAACAAATATCTGCACCCTTCTGATAAGAGTAATCGATCTATTTTTGGTGATGGTGCTGCTGCCTGTCTTGTATCAACCGATGGCTTTGCCGAAATAGGAGAATTCGCTTTAGGAACAGATGGTAGTGGAGCAAATAATTTGATAGTCAAAACTGGTGGTTCACGTTATAAATCTAGTACAGGGCTTTCTATAGTAGATGAAGAAGGACATATATACTATGATGATTATCTTTATATGAATGGAGGGGCTATTTTTAATTTTACACTTGAAGCAGTTCCGTCAATGATGCGACAAATCTTGGGCAAGAATAGGTTGGAAAAGGATGATATCGACTATTTTGTATTCCATCAGGCAAATAAATTTATGTTGAATACAATACGTAAAGTCTGTGTATTACCTAAAGATAAATTCTATGTAAATTTAGAAAATACGGGCAATACAGTCTCGTCTACAGTGATGATAGGATTGAAAAATTGTTTAGATAATGATACGATTAAACCTGGAATGAAAGTTATGATTGCTGGATTTGGTGTCGGATTGAGTTGGGCTGGGTGCATGTTATATTTCTTGTAAAATTTTAAAGATGATGGTTATACCAATAATAAAATTGAATAATGGAGTAGAAATACCAGCTATTGGAAATGGACCTGCTGCTCCTGGTTATTCTCCTAAGCATAAGTTCTATTCGGATAATGTCTTGTTAGGATTGTCTCAAAAGGTCTTAAATAAGCTGTATTATCGTCCTAAAACGTATAGAAATTATGTAAATGCGGTTGCCCATTCTTTTAAGATTGGAATTACTCTTCTTGATTATTCGTCTGCTTATGGAAATGGACATCTAATTGCTAAAGCTATAAAGAAAAGTGGATTGAGACGTAAAGATCTTTTTTTAACTACTAGAATTAGCAATGGAGCACAGAAAGAAGGCAAAGTACGCGAATGTTTAATGGAACAACTTAAAGGGCTGGGCGTGGATTATGTAGATCTTCTTATGTTTCATTGGCCTGTAACGGGGTGCTACCTTGATACTTGGCAAGAGATGGTTAAATTTTATAAGGAAGGTTATTGTAGAGCTATAGGGGTCGCTAATTGTCATCAACATCACTTAGAGAAAATTCTAAAGATTTCTGATATTGTTCCTGTAATTAATCAAGTTGAAATCCATCCGTTATTTACGCAGAAAACATTAATCGCATATTGTAAAGGGCATGCTATTCAAGTAGAAGCGTATACGCCTATAGCGCGTATGGACGATCGTTTGGTCCGTCTGCCATTATTAAGAAATATAGCGAAGAAATACGGTAAAACTATAGTTCAAGTAGTATTGCGTTGGCACATACAAAACGGAGTGATTCCTATTGTTCGTTCGTTGAATAAAAACAGGCAATTAGAAAATATTTCTATTTTCGATTTTGAGTTAACTTCTGAAGAAATGATAGCTATTGATAGTATTAATATCAACTCACGTCTGCGTTATGACCCTGATAATTGTGATTTCTCAATTCTTTGATCTTGAAATGATATAAAGAGTTTATAATAGTGGAGAATTCAACTAATAAAACCATAGCTAAAAATACACTTTTTTTGTATTTCCGTATGATGTTTACGATGGCAGTAGCTTTGTTTACATCTCGTGTGGTATTACAGAAATTGGGGGTAGAAGATTATGGCATATATCAGACAGTTGGAGGGGTAGTATCATTACTTTCTTTTATAAATGGTGCCTTGAGTACCGGTTCATCTCGTTTTTTAACTTTTGAGTTAGGTGCAGGTAATTTTGATAAATTGAAACGAACTTTCTCAACTACATTAACTGTTCATATTGGTTTGGCTTTGTTTATAGTTCTTGTAGCGGAAACAGTGGGGCTATGGTTTGTTTATAATAAGTTGGTCATTCCGGCTGATAGATTAGATGCGGCAGTTTACGCTTATCATTTGTCTATATTGGCTTCATTCTTTTCAATTACACAAGTTCCGTATGGTGCAATTATCATTAGCCACGAGAAGATGAATATCTATGCTTATATGAGTATTATTGATGTGTCTGCAAAGTTATCTATAGTGTATTTCTTATCTATTGGTACATGGGACAAATTAATAATTTACTCCACTCTTTATTGTGTAATTCAAATAGGAATGGCTATTTTTTATCGTATCTATTGTATAAGACAGTTTCCTGAATCTCGTTATAAATTTATTATAGATAAGGATATTTTGAAGCATATTTTGGGATATACCGGATGGAATTTATTTGCTAATACTGCAATATCTTTGATTACACAAGGTACTATCGTTTTAATTAATATGTTTTTTAATCCATCTGTTGTAGCTGCTCGCGCTATTGCTAATCAAGTAAACATGGCAGCAAATCAGTTTGTAAACAACTTCCGTATAGCTGCAAATCCGCAGATCGTTAAACGATATGCAGTTGGTGATTATGATGGAAGTAAAAGATTGTTATTAAGTTCTACTAAGTATTCTTACTTTATGTCATTAGCATTATGCCTTCCAGTTTGTCTTGTGGCGAAGACGTTGCTAAAGCTTTGGTTGGGAATTGTACCAGAATATTCAGTTGTCTTTCTACAACTAACTATTGTAACAAGCCTTTTTCAAGTATTTGATTCTTCGTTTTATACAGCTCTGTATGCAAAAGGGCAAATCAAAGAGAATGCGATGACGAGTCCCATGGTTGCTTTTGTTGCAGTTTTGGTTGCTTATGTATTATTTAGAGTTGGATATGGACCTGTGTCTTTAGCTTGGGTTATGTTAGTGTGCTATTTCATTATTGGGCTTATTGTAAAGCCTATATTATTAATTAAAGTAGTAAATTATCAGTGGAGTGATATATCAAAGGTATTTGTTCCCTGTGGTAAGGTTACAATAGTTGCTTTACCAATACCTTGCATACTCTATGTTTATAATGAAATATTATTTAGTAGTGAAATAATACGTTTCTTGGTATTGAGTCTTATTAGTATTACCTGTGTGTTAATAGCATCATGGATGGTGGGAATAAATAGAAAAACTCGGAATAAAATTATTCAATTCATAAAATGCAAGATGAAATAGCTATAGATATTTATCAATTGATTATGTAACTATGAGAAAGATGAAAATAGGAATACTTACTTACCCTTTTAACCACAATTATGGAGGCTATTTGCAAGCATACGCTTTACTTTCTGTCTTGAAGAAACATTCGTTTGATGTTTATTTAATTGATAGAAAAACGAATAGAAAATCATTCTCGTTTGTAGAAAAAACGAAAGGTTATATTAATAAGTATATTCTTAATCGACCTGCAATTTATTCAGAGAAGACGAGAAAGGATTATTTTGAATATAGAGGAAGTGCAATATTGCCATTTGTGGACTCTAAAATAGCACCTCGGACTATTAGCTTATATTCATCAGAGGATTTAGTAAAGATAGAGCAATATCATTTTGATGCAATAATTGTTGGTAGTGACCAAATTTGGCGCTCTTCCTATCTTCCTAATATAGAAGATTTTTATTTAGATTTTTCTAAAGAATGGTCTATTAAAAGAATAGCGTATGCAGCTTCTTTTGGAACCGAGGAACCTGAATATACTGATGATAAAAGAGAAAAGTGTGGCATCTTGCTGAAAAAATTTAATGCAGTTTCAGTAAGAGAGAAAAGTGGTGTAACTTTAATAAATGAAATATATCAATGGGGTATTTCTGGAGTACAAACTGTTTTAGATCCAACAATGTTGCTTAGCCCTTCTGATTATTTCAAATTATTCCCTCATTTAAAGTATAGTAAAAAACGTATTTTTTGCTATATACTTGATATGGATAAAAAGAAGAAAGAGTATGCGAAGTTTATTGCGCAGGAATTAGGGTGTTCACCTTATTTCTTCTTGCCTGAAAATAGGAAAGAGGTATTGCCATCTATAGAAGATTTTTTGTCTGGAATTGCTAATTCTGAATTTGTACTAACGGATTCATTTCACGGGACTGTATTCTCAATAATCTTTAATATACCGTTTAGGGTCTTTGGCAATGAAATGCGGGGGTTAGCTCGAATAACAGATTTACTTTCAATGTTTGATTTAAGTTCATGTTTGGTAAGTAATTCATCAAGACTGAATCATGAAAACATTTCCTATAAATGGGATAGTGTTAATCAGATATTGAATAGCGAAAGAGAAAAATCTTTGTCTTTTCTTTTGAATAATCTTTCTTGACTATTCAAATAATTTTTTTGATAATTGAATAGCTTACTATATTTTGATGAAAAAAATATTATTAGTTTCTACTATGCCTACGCATCCTACTGATGCAGGAAATAGGGCAGCAATTATGTCACAGGTTAATATCTTGAAAGAAATAGGATGTGATGTTCACTTCCTGTTTGTATCAATGGAGTTGGTACATACTATAGATTATCAAGCTCTCGCTTCTTATTGGGGAGATCATTTGCATATTTTCTCGATGAATATATTGCTTAAAATAAAAAGGAGATTTATGGATTCGTGGCGTAGCATAGTTTGTAACCATTATTGGAAAGTAGATGATCATTATCCTTGGGGTGTTGCAAAGTGTATAAATCAGTTGAACGAAGAGGTGCATTTTGATGCTTGCATTATTCAGTATTACAGGTTGTCTCGACTCATGCCGATTATAGCAATTTCACGTAAAGCGATATATACACACGATGTGTTTTCATATAAAGATATTCGCGTAGGAGGTCATTTTTATGAAACTTTGAATGCGCATGAAGAGGCTAAAGCTCTACAACGTTGTCCTAATATTTTGGCTATTCAGCATAATGAAGCTATATATTATAGTATGCTTTCTCCTAATAGTCGAGTTTATACAGTATATAATTCTTATCAGATTCATAAACAGCCGCTAAAGAAAAATAAAACAATTCTATTCTTGGCTAGTAGAATGTTCTTCAATGTAGTGGGAATACAATGGTTTTTGGAGAAGGTGTGGCCGTTGATAGTCAAAGATATGCCAGAAGTGAGATTGCTTATAGCAGGAACTGTATGTGAGAAGATCATCAGCAGGTATACAAATGTGTCTTTATTCGGTCGGGTTGATAATTTGGATGACTTTTATGCTAATGGGGATATTGTGATAAATCCGGTTTATCAAGGAACTGGTTTAAAGATAAAAACATTTGAAGCTTTGTCTTATGGCAAAGCCACAATAGTTCATCCTCACAGTATGACTGGAATTTATAAGGCAGATAGCGCACCGTTGCTCAGTTCTAAAGAACCAGATGAGTGGTTGAGAATAATTCGTCATTTGCTCAATGATCCTAATAGGATAGAAGAACTAGGGAGAAAGAGTATCGAATATATTGAGAATATGAATGAACATATTCGTGAACAGTATCGAAATTTTCTAAGATGAACATCCTTTTTTATACCGAATGGAATATGACACCTAATAGTGGTGGAATAGGAAGAGTAACAGCTATATTGACCGATTATTTTCGTCAACACTATCATTGGAAAGTATATTCTATCTATTCTGCCAAGTTTCATCATAAATGTGAAGTAACAGATCTAGATGGAAGTACACAGTTGAGATTACATGATAGATTTGGCTTAAGAAAGAATGTCGCGGCAAATTATCAGGATGCTGCAGAGTATGTTATTAATAATAAAATAGATGTGGTAATAGTGCAGTCATCTATGGAAGTATCGAAACGCTTGAAACAAGTGTTGCAGAAACGGAATTATGAAGTGAAAATGATCACTTGTTTACATTTCACTCCGGGTAAAGATGTTTTTTTGACAAGACTTTCTGATGTAAAAAAGATTGATGAATTTAGTGCTAAATCACTAAAAAATATTATAAAATCTTTACTGTCTCCTATATATAATTCTCTTATAATTAGGCTTACAAAGCGTGGTTATCGTTGGGCTTATCAATATTCTGATAAAATTTTAGTCCTTTCTGAAGCATACAAGGATATATTTAGAGAATTTTCGGGTATAAAGGATAAAAAGAAATTATTGGCTATGCCTAATCCGCTTTCATTTAGTGAAAAATATGAAGATGAGGATTGGGAGAATAAAAAACATACGGCATTAGTTGTGGGAAGATTGTCTGAATATGAAAAAAAAATTTCTGTGATTCTGACTATTTGGGGAGAATATGAAAAGAACTGTCCGAATTCTGATTGGAAATTGGTGATTGTTGGTGAAGGAATATCTCAAAATGATTATATGAAACAAGCTGAAAATCTAGGCTTGAAGCGTTGTTACTTTGAAGGGCATCAGAATCCGATAGATTATTATCGTCAGAGTAAGTTGTTTTTGATGACAAGTGCATTTGAGGGATTTCCTATGACACTGGTTGAAGCGCAGCAGTGCGGCTGTGTACCAATTGTAATGAACTCTTTTTTGTCTTTACCTGAAATAATAACCAATGCTCACAATGGTATTATTGTAGACTCCGGTGATAAGGAGAGATTTCTAGATGCCATGTTGTCGTTGATGAATGATTCAGAACGATTGAAATGCTTAGCAAGAAATGCTATAGAAGACTGCCAAAGATTTTCTCAAAAGACTGTTTGTGAACAATGGAAAGAATTGATAGAAGGATTAGTAAAATGAAGAAAATAGCATTGGTGACTTGTTATTTCCAACATAACTATGGAAGCCAGTTGCAGGCCTTGGCTACGCAAATGATATTCGATAAATTGGAAATAGAGAATGAAACAATCCGCATTGATGGATTGAGACCGGAGATTAATAAAGCCAAGTATGGATATTTTTTGAGTAAAATATTTGATGTGAATACCATCTTTGATAAGATGGCTACAGTGAGGAAACTGTTGGCAAAGAAAACGAATAAAGAATATGCCCGAAATTTAAATGTACGTGATAGGGTATTCTCCGACTTTGCAGAAACGAAATTCAGATTGTCTCGTCTGTATCATTCTAAGGCAGAATTGGGTCGGAATGCTCATGAATATAGCGCATTTGTGGTGGGCAGTGATCAATTATGGCTACCTTCTAATATTTCTGCAGATTATTATACGCTCAATTTTGTGCCTGATGATGTGAAAAAGATTGCATATGCCACGAGTTTTGGGGTGTCATTGCTGCCACGAAGACAAGCAAGTATGGCACAAAGGTTCTTGAATCGATTGGATGCTATTTTTGTTCGTGAGATATCGGGGCAAAAACTGATAAAGAAATTGACAGGGAAAGATGTTCCTTTAGTTTGTGATCCAACACTTCTTTTCACTAGTGAGGAATGGGATAAACAAGCTCCGCAAGAGAGGCGAATAAAGGAAGAATATGTGCTTTGTTATTTTTTAGGAAATAATCCGGAACAAAGAGCCTTTGCCCATAAATTAGCTGAAAAAATAAACTGTAAAATTGTACAATTGGCAAATTTGGATGAATATATCAAGAGTGACGAAGGTTTTGCCGATTATCCTCTTTACAATGTGTCTCCATTGGATTTTGTGGCTCTGATTCGTGATGCGAAGTATGTGCTTACAGATTCTTTCCATTGTACAGTGTTCTCTACTTTATTCAGCAAGTCTTTTTTCTCTTTTCGCAGATATAATAACGATAGTCTGGTATCTACAAATTCTCGTTTGTATTCCTTATTAGAAATGTTTGGAACGCCCGAACGATTGCTAATGGCGAATGAGAAGGTTGATGAATGCTTAAGGATGGAAATTAATTTTGATGCAGTGCATAAGAAGATTGAAGATCTGAGAGAGAAATCAGTTGAGATGCTAAAAGAGGCTTGTGTGGGAATATGATAACAAAAAGAATTGCGACTCAGAATATTCGGAACTATAGTATTTGGATCATTCCACTCATTATCGTTTCAAAGATAGTGAGATGGACTATTATGAGACCTCAATTAGTAGATATGAGTATCGGATGGGGAATGGCCGAGCGTATTGCACGGGGAAAAGTAATCCCTTTTCATGCTTCTATTGGAGAAATGAGCAATGCAGCTAGTGTGGCTGTATCTAATACGGAAGCTCTTTTTGATGCCATAAATATCTGGGGAATTGATACTTATGTGGGGTGGGAAATCTTCATAACTATAATTTTTAATATTTTACTTTGGATGATAGTTAGGAATTATTATCAACGACATCCTAATGCGGGAATGAAAGAAAATATATTCATTTATCTGAATGTAGCGATATTGAATATTTTTTGTTTGAATATGTCGAAAGAGCCTTATCAACTAATTTTCTTTTTCTTGATGGCTTATGTGATCAAATGGGGAAAGACTTACCGGGGAAAATCAATAGCTCTTATTGTAGTATTGGTACTTACTGTATTGTTTGCACGGAAGTATTACGCCATGATTATCATGTATTTTATTGTTCTTCAAGTAATAGTGGTACAATGGTTTGATAAAGTTAACATGAATACGAAGCGTGGCAGGAAGAAACTTTATGTTTATCTCTTTCTCATGTTTGCTCTTTTTGGAGTATTTCATTACATTATGATGTCTTATCTTTCTACGGGAAATGAGGACGTATATGAAGAATTGGTAGCTGCCAACAGTCGTGATGCTACAGGAGCTGTTTCTGAAATTACTCCTCTGTTTCCAGGTGGTAATCCTTTATTGTTGTCTGTAGATTATTTCGTGAAAATATTTCGGCTGATGTTTCCAATAGAATTGTTCATAAAGGGAAAAGTTACATACTTCTTTATGATTCTTTATCAGTATCTGTTGTTTTTGTTCATTGTCCGTGCATTCAGAGGGAGACATGAAAAGCAGCCTTCACGTACCATAGCACTATATCTTTATTTAGCTTTTCTGTTGTGTTCTGCAGCCTTTGAACCCGATTTTGGAAGTTGGGTACGTCACCAAGGAGTAGCATTTCCCATCATATTATTGATTTTATAGCTCTTTATCTGTAAGGGCATAGTAAAAGGTGGGTTTGAAAAACAAATGAAAATTCATAATTTATATAAAAATGTATGTTGGAGAATGAAATGAATGAGATTAAGCCGGAACGGGATTATAGTCTTGATGTGTTGAAAGGGATAGGAATATTACTAGTGGTGTGGGGGCATATATATACATATTCAGGATTGATTTCTTCCTTTCATATGCCATTGTTTTTTATAGCTGTAGGAGCTGCTTATACATATAGCCATGATAAATGGAATTGGAAAAAGAAGATGAAACCTTTGTTGGTTCCTTATTTCTTTTTTTCTTTCTTTTTCTTTTTATATTGGTTTTTTATAGAGTCTAAGGTAAGACCTGTTCATGAAGTGGACTTTTATCATATTCTGAATATTAGTACTGTCTGGAAACAGTGCATTAATATATTTTTTGCATTTGATTTTGATTATGCATTCGTTTATGATGTTGTGTTATGGTTTCTTCCGTGTTTGGTGGTAACGCATATACTTATCTGTTTTATATTTAAATATATCAGGAGTGAGATATGGAGATTTATATTATCTATTGTTATATTTCCAGGAGTTTATTACCTGTGTATTCATCCGTTTTCTGTGAGATTGCCTTTTTGCGCAGAATTGGCACTGTTGTCTGAGCCGTTTGTATTTATAGGATATGCGATATACAAGAATGATAAATTCAGAAGTTGGGTTAACTTGTATTACAGAGGGTTGTTGCTAATATCTTTACTACTATTGGCTATCTTGTATTTTATGGGATGGGGTGGAGTAGGTTTTTATAATCATATTTTACCTCCATTTTATGAATATTATTTTATTCCCATCATAGGTACGTTTATGGTGTATTTAATCTCTATAAAATGCCTTTCATGCAGATTTCTATGTTATCTGGGACGTAATAGTTTATTGTTGATGTGTTTACATGAGCCAATCAAACGTATTGTAATAAAATTATTATCAGTGATAATGCATCAGGGTACGGAGGCTATTCGTGAAAATTATGTTAGTTGTTTGATAGTATTAACCATTACAGTGCTTATTTGTATTCCTATTATTCAGCTCATTAATAGGAAAATGACTTTCGTTTTGGGGAAATTTTAGCATGAATATAATCTTTAATAAAATGAATAAACCTTTAAAAGTCTTATTTTTTATAGACCGTCTTCGACTAGGCGGCATACAAGCATTGGCTAAAGACATTCTGCTGCACAATGACCGTAGCAGAATGGTGATAGATATGCTTAATTTAGATGATGAGATAGAATATCCATTGACGAAAACGCTGATGGATATGGGAATCACTGTATATCAATTGAAAGGTGTGTGGTTGAGAACACCACTCGATTTTTGTACTTACTGGAAAGCTGTGGATGATTTTTTTGAGCAACACCATGATTATGATGTGGTGCATGTACATTCAGGACCTAAAAACTACTATATACTGAAAGCTGCCAAACGATGGGGAATAGCGGTGCGGGTAGCACACTCACACAATACCGGTTTTCAATCGAAGAACCCAGTCTCTATCTTGCTGGGCAATATGCTGAAAGGACCAATGAGGAAAAATTCGACACACTTGGTGGGATGTTCAAAGTTAGCCTGCGAATGGCTCTTTGGTAAAGGTAGTGTAGAGAGGGGAGAAGCAGAGGTGATATTGAATGCGATAGATACTCGGCTGTTTGTATATGATGAAGAGGTGCGGCGGGAAGTACGGAGGGAATTGAATCTTGACGAGAAGTTTGTAATAGGTCATGTCGGGCGTTTTGAAAATCAGAAAAATCATAGATTCCTGCTTGATGTATTTGCACAGGTGGTAAGACAGAGAGAAGATGCCCGTCTCATCATGGTAGGTATAGGTAGCTTGATGGATTCGATGAAACAAAAGGCAGAAGCCATGGGAGTAGCGGATAAAACAATATTTCTCGGATTTCGGGATGATCGCAACCGTATCATGCAGGCGATGGACTCTTTTGTCTTTCCCTCGTTTCATGAGGGACTGAGCGTGGTGTTGATCGAGGCACAAGCGAGTGGAATGCCAGTGTTCGTATCCGATAGTACTACTCAAGAAGTAAGTTATTCTCCGTATATCAAATTCTTATCTCTGAAACAATCATCACAGAAATGGGCAGAAGAAGTATTAATGCGTGGAACAGTAGGGCGCAAGAATATGACGAAGGATATCACAAAGGCCGGATTTGAAATACATGGAATGATAGATAATCTATACAAACTCTATACGGATACATTCTAACCACCCCCTAATAAAATATAGCTTCTTATGAAAATTTTGCACGTCGGTCAGATGATCGGTGGCATTGGTGTATACATCCGCAATACAATTACTGCTGCGGATGGTTCCATCGATTATGTCATTGTTAGCGGTAAAGATGACCAAAACAAGCCTGTGATGAAAAACGGGAAAGTGATAAAGGAATATAAAATCGACCTCTATCGGGAGCTTTCATTAAAAGATTTGAAAGGTTTTTTTCAAATAGTTCGAATTATCAGGGAAGAGAAGCCTGATCTTGTTCATTGTCATAGTGCCAAAGGCGGATTTTTAGGAAGATGGGCAGGTTGGTTGTGTCATGTGAAAACGCTATATACTCCTCACGCTTACTCTTTCTTGAGTTCAAAGAAACAGTTGAAGAAAAGGGTTTTTACGATATTGGAACGTTTGGCGCGGCATAATTCGTACATGCTTGCCTGTTCCGCTTCAGAGCGTGAATTGGGAGTGAAAGAGGTACATTATAATGAATCACATGCATTGGTTTGGCATAATTCGGTTCCAGATGTATTACAAATGATAAATAAAGAGAAAGAAAAAGATGATAGTTTTAGGATCTGTTGTGTGGGTCGTCCTTGTTATCAGAAGAATACTCTTTTTCTAGTTGAAGTGGTGAGAAAGGTGGTGGAGAAAATTCCAAATGTGAAGTTCTATCTTTTGGGGGTAGGGTATTATTCTCCAGATTTGGAGGAGATGCAAAAAATCATCAAACAATATGCGTTAGAGGATAGGATAGAAATGGTTTCCTGGCTTCCGCAAAAAGACATGTTCAGATATATGATGAATTCGGATGTCTATCTGACTGTTTCACGCTATGAGGGTTTGCCGCTTTCTGTGATTGAGGCTATGTCGTTGGGGTGTCCTGTTGTAGCCTCGAATGTTCCTGGTAATGTGGATTGCGTGAAGAGTGGTATAAATGGTTATTTGCTGCCATTGGAAACGGATGCGTTTACTTCTAACATACTCTATCTGTATACACATTCTGAGGAAAGGATAAAAATGGGAAGATCTTCGAGAGAATTATTTGAACAATACTTTTGTATTGATACGCAGATTGAAAAATTATTAGGAATTTATTTTAATAAAGTTGGAGCAAACAGATTATAATGGTAAGTACTCATGCAAGCTATCATTGATGCCCTCTTAATAGGAAATGTCTATATTTCATGGTAACTATTCAGCTAAAGATTGTTCTGCTTTTTTTTAATAGTTGATAATCAAAGTGCTATTTGATCTATCGGTGTCAAATAATAAATATTAAAAATAGTATCCTGATATTTTAACAGATGCTTTAAGGCACCTGCCTTAAGTGGGTGTATTAGGTTTCGGATACTTATGGAACATGTAGGTCCCTAACTTCATGCTACACACATGAAGATTCCTACATTTTGTGGCCAGGAAATGCACAGCGGTGTATTCCTGATCAACGCCCTCATGTCGGTGTAAATCCGATGTGATTTCTATTATATCAACTGTCTGTGAAGATAGTTGATATTTTTTTTGTAAAGCAATGACTGATGGATAATTTTTAGTAGCTTTGTGAAAAATATGATTGATATGGAAGATTTGCAAAGACTATATCCTATCGGGATACAGACATTCTCGAAGATACGGGAGGGGAATTACCTCTATATTGATAAAACGGAATATGTTTACCGGATGACTCATTCGGCTTCCAGCTATATGTTTTTGAGCCGTCCACGACGTTTTGGTAAGTCATTACTTACTTCCACGCTGCATAGTTATTTTTCCGGACGTAAGGAGCTGTTTCATGGATTGGCTATGGAGAAACTGGAGAAGGAGTGGACGGAATATCCGGTGCTTCACTTTGATATGAGTATGGCGAAACATGTGGATAAAGGAGGATTGGAACGTCTTCTTGATTTTATGCTTGCTGAATATGAACGTACGTTTGCTATTAATGCAGTAGAGGGGGATGCCAATCTACGCTTAGTTAATCTTATTAAGCGTGCTTATGAGCAAACAGGTAAGAAGGTGGTTGTGCTTATTGATGAATATGATGCTCCTTTGCTTGATGTGGTACATGAACGGGAAAATCTGGATGTATTGCGTAACATCATGCGTAACTTCTACAGTCCATTAAAAGCTTGTGATCCTTATTTGCGATATGTATTTCTGACTGGTATTACCAAATTCTCCCAACTAAGTATTTTTAGTGAGTTGAATAATATAAAGAATATTAGTATGGATGAGCCATACGCTGCTATCTGTGGAATTAGTGAAGATGAGATACGTTTGCAAATGAAGGATGATTTGGGAGGATTGGCAAAGAAATTGGAAATAACACCTGAAGAGGCTTTAATGAAATTGAAAGAAAATTATGATGGTTATCATTTCACATTTCCTTCGCCCGATATATATAATCCTTTCAGTTTGCTAAATGCCTTTGCGGATGGTAAATTTAATTCTTATTGGTTTGGTAGCGGTACACCTACATATTTGATAAAGATGCTGGAGAAATTCGGAGTAGAACCTTCTGAAATCGGAAATAATAAGACTACTGTAGAGGATTTCGATGCGCCAACAGAAAGGATGACAAGCATTCTTCCATTATTATACCAGAGTGGTTATATTACGATAAAGAATTATGATAAGGAGCTTGATTTATATACATTGGATGTCCCTAATAAGGAGGTAAGGATAGGCTTGATGAAAAGTCTTCTTCCGCATTATGTTGGCAGCAAAGCACCGGAAGCTTCGACTACGGTAGCCTACCTCTCGCGTGATATCCGTAATGGTGATATGGATGCAGCTTTAGGTCGCTTGCAAACATTTTTGTCTACTATTCCCCAATGTGATAATACGAAATATGAAGGTCATTATCAACAAATGCTTTATATCATATTTAGTCTGTTAGGTTATTATGTAGATGTGGAAGTACGTACTCCCCGCGGACGGGTGGATGTGGTGCTGCGCACACAGACTACATTGTATGTGATGGAGTTGAAGCTGGATAAGAATGCGGATAAAGCTATGGAGCAGATTGACTTGAAGAATTATCCGGAACGCTTTGCTTTATGTGGATTGCCTGTCGTAAAGGTGGCTGTCAGTTTTGATAGCGAACGGTGTACGATAGGGAACTGGAAGATTATAAATGCTTAAGTTTTGTAATAAATGTGATTGATATGGAAGATTTGCAAAGATTATATCCTATCGGGATACAGACATTCTCGAAGATACGTGAGGGGAATTATCTCTATATTGATAAAACAGCGTACGTTTATCGGATGACACATTCCTCTGCTAGCTATATGTTCTTGAACCGTCCACGACGTTTTGGAAAATCATTACTTACTTCTACGCTGCATAGCTATTTTTCCGGACGTAAAGAACTGTTTCATGGATTGGCTATAGAGAAACTGGAGAAGGAGTGGACGGAATATCCGGTACTTCACTTCGATATGAGTACCGCCAAGCACGTGGATAGTGAACAGTTGCTCCAAGAGTTAAATCTGAAATTGTATGGTTATGAGCAGATTTATGGAAGGCTGGATGAGGAGGTTAATCCCAATCAGCGTTTGATGGGGGTGATAAAACGTGCTTATGAGCAGACCGGCAAGAAAGTGGTCGTGCTTATTGATGAATATGATGCTCCTCTACTGGATGTGGTACATGAACGGGAGAATCTGGATGTATTGCGTAATATCATGCGTAACTTCTACAGTCCATTGAAAGCCTGCGATCCTTATTTGCGATATGTATTTCTGACTGGTATTACCAAATTCTCCCAACTTAGCATTTTCAGTGAGCTGAATAATATAAAGAATATTAGTATGGATGAACCATACCCTGCTATCTGTGGAATTAGTGAGGATGAGATACGTTCTCAAATGAAAGAGGATGTGAACAGATTGGCGAAGAATTTGGAGGTTACGCCGGAAGAAGCCTTGATGAAACTGAAAGAAAATTATGATGGGTATCACTTTACTTACCCGTCACCTGATATATATAATCCTTTCAGTTTGCTTACAGCTATGGAAAAGGGTAAGATTGGGTCTTATTGGTTTGGTAGCGGTACTCCTACGTATCTAATAAAAATGTTGGATAAGTTCGGTGTGAAACCTTCCGAAATAGGACGCAAACAACTAAGGTCTTTTATTTTCGATGCGCCAACAGAAAGGATGACAAACATTATCCCGTTGTTATATCAAAGTGGTTATATCACGATAAAGGATTATGATAAGGAACTTGATTTATATACATTAGATATCCCTAATAAGGAGGTTAGGATAGGCTTGATGAAAAGTCTTCTTCCGCATTATGTTGGCGGCAAAGCATCGGAAGCCAATACGATGGTGGCTTATCTTTCCCGTGATATCCGTAATGGTGATATGGATGCAGCATTATGCCGTTTGCAAACGTTCTTGTCCACTATACCGCAATGCGATAATACGAAATATGAAGGTCATTATCAGCAATTATTTTATATTATATTCAGCCTATTGGGGTACTATGTGGATGTGGAAGTTCGTACTCCTCGTGGACGGGTAGATATAGCGCTGCGCACACAGACTACATTGTATGTGATGGAGCTGAAGCTGGATAAGAATGCGGATAAAGCTATGGAGCAGATTGACTTGAAGAATTATCCGGAACGTTTTGCTTTATGTGGATTGCCTGTCGTAAAGGTGGCTGTCAGTTTTGATAGTGAACGGTGTACGATTGGGGACTGGGAGATTATAAATGCTTAAGTTTTGTAACAAATATGATTGATATGGAAGATATGCAAAGATTATATCCTATCGGGATACAGACATTGTCGGAAATACGTGAGGGAAATTATCTCTATATTGATAAAACTGCGTACGTTTATCGGATGACACATTCCTCTTCTAAATATATGTTTTTGAGCCGTCCACGACGTTTTGGAAAATCATTACTTACTTCTACGCTGCATAGCTATTTTTCCGGACGTAAAGAACTGTTTCATGGATTGGCTATAGAGAAACTGGAGAAGGAGTGGACGGAATATCCGGTACTTCACTTCGATATGAGTACTGCTAAACATGCGGATAAAGGTGGGCTGGAACGCCTTCTTGACTTTATGTTAACAAGACATGAGCGTGTGTTTGGTATCAATGCAGCGAGTGGTGATCCGAATCTGCGATTGATTGATCTGATAACTACCGCCTGTGAGCAGACCGGCAAGAAAGTGGTCGTGCTTATTGATGAATATGACGCTCCTTTGCTTGATGTAGTGCACGAACGGGATAATCTGAATGTATTGCGTAATATCATGCGTAACTTTTACAGCCCTTTGAAAGCCTGTGATCCTTATTTGCGATATGTATTTCTGACTGGTATTACTAAATTCTCCCAACTTAGTATTTTCAGCGAACTGAATAATATTGAGAATATCAGTATGGATGAGCCATACGCTGCTATCTGTGGAATTAGTGAGGATGAAATACGTTCTCAAATGAAAGAGGACGTGGACAGATTGGCGAAGAATTTGGAGGTTACACCGGAAGAAGCCTTGATGAAACTGAAAGAAAATTATGATGGGTATCACTTTACTTATCCGTCACCTGATATATATAATCCTTTTAGTTTGCTTACAGCTATGGAAAAGGGTAAGATTGGCTCATATTGGTTTGGTAGCGGTACGCCTACGTATCTAATAAAGATGTTGGATAAGTTTGGTGTGAAACCTTCTGAAATAGGACGTAAACAACTAAAGTCTTCTGCTTTCGACGCTCCTACTGAAACGATGACTGATGTAGTGCCTTTATTATACCAAAGTGGTTATATCACTATTAAGGATTATAATAAGATGCTAGATCTTTATACGCTGGATATTCCCAATAAAGAAGTAAGGCTGGGACTTATGGAGAGCCTTCTTCCTTATTATGTAAATAACAAGACACCTGAAGCAACTACCATGGTGGCTTATCTTTTTTATGATATTCAGAATGGTGATATGGATGCTGCTTTACACCGTTTGCAGGAATTTCTGTCTACGATTCCTTACTGTGACAATACAAGGTTCGAAGGACACTATCAGCAGGTATTTTATATCATATTCAGTTTGTTGGGATATTACGTAGATGTGGAAGTTCGTACTCCCCGCGGACGGGTGGATGTGGTGCTGCGCACACAGACTACATTGTATGTGATGGAGTTGAAGCTGGATAAGAATGTGGATAAAGCTATGGAGCAAATTGATTTGAAGAATTATCCGGAACGCTTTGCTTTATGTGGATTGC
>ERZ791737.607-NODE-607-length-26014-cov-4.898648_pt1 | contig 26014 bp, 24 predicted proteins | sample MGYA00510042_ERZ791737 | MGnify/ENA primary metagenome ERZ791737 (study PRJEB30046, sample SAMN00791965) | human gut metagenome | study: EMG produced TPA metagenomics assembly of the A metagenome-wide association study of gut microbiota in type 2... | reverse complement strand
TGCCAATTTTATATGTTATTATTTTTATCCCACAAAAAAGCGTGAAGAACCAAATAAATGCTAAGATCAATCTTATTCAGGAACTGAACAAAATGAAATGTTTTGGGAGATGATGAGGGGAATTTATAAAAAGCTATTCGCAGAATTTTTCCCTCGAAATCTTCCAATGGAAGATTTTGCTGTCCCGAGCCGAAGGCTTGCAGTCTCGAATCCCCAACGGGATTTGCAGTCTCAGAAATGGCAATGCCATTTTTGCGGTCCATGAGTTTCATCTCATCTTCTCCTGCACAGAGTCTTACTTTTATGCTAAAATATATAAATGTATATGAGGAGAAAAATGCAGAAGAAACGTAAATTTTTCATCATGACGGCTTTTATTGGAGAGGGGCATTCTCAGGCGGCTCGGGCTATTGCGGAGACCATCAAACAGGTTCATCCCGATGATGCGGTTCGCGTGCTGGATTTTTTGTCCAGGGATGTTCTTTCCATTGATTACGTCTTAAAAGAATCTTACCTGAAAATGATTCGTATATTCCCTGAAATGTACGATAGTCTATATAGCAATTCACAGAACAGGCATTTAGGAGCAACGTTTCAGAGTCTTCTTTCCTGGAGTTTCCGAAAGCGGATGAAGAGGCTGATTACCGTCTTGAAACCGGATGCCCTGTTGTTTACCCATCCGTTTCCGGCCTGTGCAGCCAATCTGCTGAAGAAGGAAGGGGACATTAATACCCCTCTTCTCGGAGTTATTACCGACTTTGATATTCATCAGCTCTGGGTGTACAAACATCTGGATGTGTACTGCGTCCCTTCCGAGGATTTGGCGCGTAAACTGGAAGCCCATAATGTGCCGAGAAATATTATTCACACCACGGGAATCCCAGTTCGCAAATCCTTCTATGAAGAACTGAAAAATCCAAGTCCTAAAGAAAAAGGGACCGTACTCATCATGGGTGGGGGCCTGGGACTCGGAAATATTACAGATACTCTTCTACGTCTGGACAAGGTTGATTCCGTGAGCCAGTTTATTATTGCTACGGGACAGAATATCAATCTATATGAAGAAGTGGCATCTATCCGGTCAAGCCTCCGGCATCCGGTGGATCTGCACAGCTATACCAATAAAGTGGCAGAAATGATGAGTAAGAGTGAACTCATCGTCACCAAACCTGGTGCGCTCACCTGTACAGAAGCACTGACCATGAATCTGCCTATGGTTTTGGTCAACGCCCTTCCCGGACAGGAACGGGCAAACGCCCAGCATCTGGAAGAACAGGGATGTGCCGTCTGGATTAGGAAAAATGAACTGGCGGACACAGTCGACGGTCTGCTGAAAAATGAAGATAAACTCAAGCAAATGGCACTTGCCTGTGGCAATGATAAAAAGGACAGCGCACTCGAAATCGTCCAGATACTCGACCATATGCTGGAAAGCAATACGAACCGAAATAAGTATCTCCAATTTAAAGAAAGGGGATACCTATTTGACTATAACGAGAATGTCGAAATTTGTATATCTAGTTAACAACGGAGAAAAACATGCAGCAGTGGATTAACCATGCAGAAAGAAAACAGAAAAAGAAGCCTCGCAGTGCTTCTCTGATTCGCCTTATAAGCAAAGCCATATATCTTTGCGGAGATTATGTGGGGATTTTACTGGCCGAATGGATAGCCTTCCATATCAGAAATTTCCTGATGGGCAATATATTTCAGGTAAACGCCATATACATCTATATAGTGACACCTGCCGTATTCCTTCTGGCGCTGGCATTTGCCGGAATATATTCCAAACATTATACCAGTGCACAGATGTTGGAAAAACTGTTTAAAGCCTGCCTGGGGGCTATTGCATTTTCCATCATCCTCATGTTCCTTACCCAGGTATCCGGTCAGGTATCACGCCTTTATGTGGGATTATTTGCCATCATCGTCTATATTCTTTTAGTGGTAGAAAAATATATTACGGCATTGATTATCCGACGGATTCCAGGACTTCAGATTCCTGTTCTGGTAGTAGGTGCCGGAAAGACAGCCGATGCAGCGATTGATGAAGGAAAAAACAACGTATTCATTAACTATAGGGTAGCCGGATTCCTTGAGGATTTTGAACCATCTTCCCGCTATGCCGATGTATATCCGATTCTTGGAGGTTTTAATGATCTGGAAAAGGTAATTGCTGAAACCGGAATTCAGGATGTAATCATCGCGGCACCAGGACTTCCACAGGACCAGATGAATCATCTCCTCTATCGGGCACAGACACTGGTTCCCTATGTAAGCGTAGTTCCAAATCTGGTAGGCGTACCTATGTCAAATGTCGAAGTTGAATCTTTCTTTGATACCCGTATCATGATGCTTAATATTAAAAATAATCTGGCATTCCGGCCGAATCAGATTATCAAGCGGATATTTGATATCATATGTACCGTATGCGGAGGCCTTTTATTATCGCCGGTTTTTCTCGGGATTTGCATATGGGTAAAGATAGATTCGGAAGGGCCTGCCATTTATAAGCAAAAACGGGTAGGGAAGAACGGGAAAGAGTTCAACTGCTATAAATTCCGTTCCATGGTTGTGGATTCTAAAGAACGTCTGGAAAAACTGCTGGCCACGAATCCAGAGGCAAAAGAAGAATGGGAACGGGATTTCAAACTGAAGAATGATCCCCGCATTACGAAAAGCGGTGCCTTTCTTCGAAAGACAAGTCTGGATGAACTTCCGCAGCTTCTCAATGTACTGAAGGGGGAGATGTCCCTGGTAGGACCTCGGCCCATTGTCCAGAAAGAAGTGCCTAGGTATGAACAGTATATTAAAGAATACTACATGGTACTCCCTGGAATCACAGGCCTCTGGCAGGTGAGTGGTCGAAGTGATACCACATATCCTGAGCGCGTGGCCATGGATATGTGGTACGTTCATAACTGGAGTGTATGGCTTGATATCATTCTCATCTGGCGCACATTGTTCGCAGTAATTCACAGTCGTGGTGCTTATTAATCAGATATAAGGATGGATAAAAATTGAAAATTCGTAAAGCAGTCATTCCAGCGGCAGGATTTGGAACTCGATTCCTTCCAGAAACCAAAGCCATGCCAAAGGAAATGCTTCCTATTGTTGATAAACCAACTATTCAATATATTGTGGAAGAAATACTGGACAGTGGAATTGAAGATATACTGATAATCAGCGGACATGCAAAACGTGCCATTGAAGATCACTTTGATTCATCACCGGAACTTGAACAGCATTTATTTGAGCACAACAAGATGGAATTACTGGACGAAGTGCGTAAAGTAGCGAATATTAAAGTACATTATATTCGGCAGCAGCACATGAGAGGATTGGGAGATGCTATACTCTGTGCTAAAGATTTTACTGATGGGGAACCTTTTGGAGTTATTCTGGGGGATGACCTGGTGTATAACGGAGATGATACACCGGCCCTGGGACAGCTGCTTGAACAATATGAAAAAACCGGAGGCACTATTGTGGGTTGTCAGCTGGTTGAAAGAGAACAGGTTTCCTCCTACGGAATCATAAAAGGGAATCTTACGGAAAACTCTGACCTTGTTCTTGTAGAAGATATGGTGGAAAAGCCTAAAATAGAAGAGGCACCGAGCCGGCTGGCAGCTCTGGGAAGATATGTCATTACCCCGGATGTATTTGAGATACTGGAACATACAAAGCCAGGAAAAGGGGGAGAAATCCAGCTTACTGATGCATTGAGGATTATGGCGCACAGCGGAAATGTCTACGCTTATAATTTCAAGGGCAAGCGTTATGATACAGGCAATAAGCTGGGGTTTCTTAAGGCTACCGTAGAATATGCACTTCGCAGGGATGATCTGGGCCCGGCATTTAAAAATTATCTGTCTGATGTGGTAAGAAATCTGTCTTGATATTATTCCAATATGGGTAATAAGATAGTGTAATTTTGAGTAAAGGAGTATGAACATAATGAATGTATTACTTGCCGGTGGTGCGGGATATATTGGTTCACATACCGCAGTGGAACTGCTGAATGCCGGTTTCCAGGTGGTGATTGTAGATGACTACAGCAACAGTAGCCCTGAAGCGGTTCACAGAGTAGAAAAAATCACAGGAAAATCAATAAATTCCTATGAAGCCGATGTGAAGGATAAGGAAAAGATGCGTCATATCTTTTCAGAAAATCACATTGACTGTGTCATTCATTTTGCCGGACTCAAGGCCGTAGGGGAATCAGTTCGACTTCCTTTGAAGTATTATCGCAATAATATTGATACCACGCTGACACTTCTGGAATGCATGGAAGAAGCAGGCGTTAATCAGTTTGTTTTCTCCTCTTCAGCCACGGTGTATGGAGAAGAAAATACGCCACCTTATGTGGAAACCATGCATCGAGGGAGCTGCTCCAATCCCTATGGCTGGACCAAAGTGATGATGGAACAGATTCTTGAAGATGCCGCTAAAGCGAACCCGAAATTATCCGTGATTCTCCTTCGTTACTTTAACCCTATTGGAGCTCATGAAAGTGGGCTGATTGGTGAAGATCCCCAGGGGATTCCCAACAATCTGATGCCTTTTATTGCCCAGGTGGCGGTGGGAAGAAGAGACCATCTCACCGTATTTGGAGGAGACTATCCCACACCAGATGGAACCTGCCTTCGTGACTATATTCATGTAATGGACCTGGCCAACGGCCATGTAAAGGCAGTAGAATATGCAGCTAACCACAAGGGGGTTGAAGTGTTTAACCTGGGAACAGGCACTCCCTACAGCGTTCTCGATATCATTCATGCATTTGAAAAGGCTACCGGAGTCAAAGTGAAGTATGAAATCGGACTGCGTAGAGCAGGAGATCTTCCGAAATTCTGGGCCGATTCAACCAAGGCGCAGAAAGTACTTGGCTGGCATGCGGAACGAACACTGGAAGACATGTGCAGGGATACATGGAACTGGCAGGCTAAGAATCCAGAAGGATATAAAAAATAATAGTAGGAATAATGTTGTACATAGAGAGGATATAATCCGTGAAATACGATTATCTGATTGTTGGAGCAGGACTTTTTGGAGCTGTATTTGCCCATGAAGCAGTAAAAGCTGGGAAAACCGTTCTTGTGGTAGACAAACGGCCTCATATTGCCGGTAATGTATATACAGAAGATGTGGAAGGAATCCATGTGCATAAATATGGTGCCCATATTTTTCATACCAACAATAGAACAGTATGGAATTATGTAAATCAGTTCGCAGAATTCAATCGATTCACTAACTCGCCGGTAGCTAATTATCATGGCGAATTATATTCTCTTCCTTTCAATATGTACACCTTCAATAAAATGTGGGGCGTAGTCACTCCGGACGAAGCAGCGGCTAAGATTGAAGAGCAGAGAAAAGCTGCTGGAATCACAAATCCAAAGAATCTGGAAGAACAGGCTATTTCCCTGGTGGGAACCGATATTTATGAAAAACTGATTAAAGGATATACAGAAAAACAGTGGGGGCGGCCCTGTACCGAACTTCCGGCTTTTATTATCAAGCGGATCCCTGTACGTCTGACTTTTGATAATAATTACTTCAATGCCCTTTATCAGGGAATTCCTGTTGGCGGATATACTAAGATGGTCGCTAATATGCTTCAGGGGATTGAAGTAAGACTTAGCTGTGATTATCTTAAAAACAAGAAAGAACTGGATAAGCTTGCGGATAAAGTGGTTTATACAGGACCTATAGATGCTTACTTTAATTATAAACTGGGGCCTTTAGAATATCGAAGTGTTCGCTTTGAGACCGAGGTGTTAGATAAGCCAAATTTCCAGGGAAATGCGGCCGTTAATTATACAGACAGAGAAACATCCTGGACCCGAATTATCGAACATAAATGGTTTGAATTTGGCAAGGATGCTAATGGTAATAATCTGCCTAAAACAGTTATCAGCCGGGAATACTCCTCTGAATGGAAAGTGGGAGACGAACCATATTATCCAGTCAATGATGAAAAGAATAGCGAACTTTATAAGAAATACAAAGCATTGGCAGATAAGGAATATAAAGTTATCTTTGGAGGACGTCTGGGCGAATATAAGTATTACGATATGGATGCGGTCATTGATAGGGCGCTGAAGCTGGCAGGAAAGAGATTTGAGAATTGAGATTTGAGATTTGAGGATGGTGGAGAAAATGACTGATTACAAGGATTTGATTGTCTGGCAGAAGTCGATGGAATTGGCACGTATTATCTATCGTCTGACAAGTCGATTTCCTCGTGATGAAGTATTTGGCCTGACAAACCAAATAAGGAGGGCAGTTGTTTCCATTCCATCAAATATAGCCGAAGGGTTTGGCAGAGGCTCTGATCGGGAGTTTATCCATTTTTTACGAATTGCCAAAGGGTCTGCTGCTGAAGTAGAAACGCAGATTTTAATTTCTGAAGATTTGCATTATGTGAGTCCTGACGATGCCCAGACGGCCTTATCACTTTGTGACGAAATCCTCAGAATGCTAGGAACTATGATTGTGAAGATAGGGAAGAGAATAGAGAAATAAGAGATTTGAGGAAAGAGATTTGAGATTTGAGGGGGAAAATCGGGATAAGAGAAGGAAAGAGAATTGAAGAATGGGATGGAAATAGGAGTGGAGGTATTGCTCAACACTCATCTCAAATCTCAAATCTCAAAACTCAAATCTCAAACCTCAAACCTCAAATCTCAGCCCTCAGCCCTCAAACCTCAATTCTCAAATCTCAATAAGGAAGGAAAGAACTCATGGATATAAAAATACTGGTGGCGGCACACAAAAAATACTGGATGCCCAAAGATTCAGTATATGTGCCTGTTCAGGTCGGAGCCGCTCTGCACCCGGCGTTGGGATATGTTCCGGATAATACGGGAGATAATATTTCTGCCCAAAATCCCAATTACTGTGAATTAACCGCTTTATACTGGGCCTGGAAGAATCTGGACTGCCAGTATATCGGACTCTGTCATTACCGGAGGTACTTTGGCCGCAGGGTGCATACGAAGGATATAGAAAAGAAAAAAGGGGCTATTTTTCATAGAGAAGACTATGAAAAGCTGCTTCAGAAGTATGATGTCATCCTTCCTGTGAAGAGGAATTATTATATCGAGACAGTGCGCAGTCAGTACGAGCATGCCCATTATAAAAAGGATCTGGATGAGGTCGAAAGAATTATTGCCGAAAAATATCCGGGGTATTCCGACGCCTTTACCAGAGTGATGAATCGGAGAAAGCTGCATATACTGAATATGTTTGTCATGAAAAAGTCGCTTTTTGACGAGTATTGTACCTGGCTTTTCGATATTTTGTTTGAATTGGGGAAGCGGACGGATATGACAGGGTATGATACCTACGAATCCCGGCTTTTCGGCTTCATGTCGGAGCGTCTTTTCAATGTGTGGCTGGAAAGGCAGAATCTGAAAAAATGTGAGGTGCCGGTGGTATTTTTGGAAAATATTGACTGGCCGAAGAAGATCGCTGATTTTTTGAAGAGGAAATTTATTGGGAGAATGAATTAGATTTAATAACTATTTTGAAAATTCAGATGGTTTTCTCCATCATTTATCCGATTCATGCTACCACTTGTTTATGTTAATATTGGCTGATTTGGGTTAATTAGATTCACTCACAGTGTTGGTATACTTCTAATGATTGTCAGGGGCAGAAGGAAATTAATGAAACAAAAATTTTATAGTCTGGATTTGATACGAATTCTGGCTGCTACATTAGTAATTATTGTTCATACAAAGGGTGTTTTTTTTGATAAACAGCTTAATCCGGAGATATTTGCTTTTTTCTGGGTAATAGGGACTATCGGTGTACCACTTTTTGTTATTCTTACAGGGTACCTGATGCTTCCTCGTAATTTTGATAAGGATGATTATTTATCCCGTTATTTACATCGCAATTTTTTACCATTGCTTATTTCCTTTGAGTGCTGGAATCTCTTATGGTTTCTTTTTGATAAAATTCCATTTTTTACGCTTTATAAGAATCCAATGGGAATTAAGTGGGCAACTACTGTAAAGGCGGCTCTTTTTATAGGAGATACAAATTCTGCTCTTTGGTATTTGCCAATGACCATTGCCCTTTACCTTGGTATTCCTATTGTATCTTATGTTTTAAAAGAGATAAGTAATAAGGCATATATTACGGTTCTTTCCATAACTTTAATAATCAGTGGAACCATTATTCCAACAACTGCGCTTATCGCACAGGTCTTTGGTTACTATCCTCATATTCACTCGGTACTAAAAATGAATATTTTTGGTGCTTCAGTTTGGGGTGAAAGCGTATGGATGATTTATGTGATTGCGGGGTACATTATATATAAAGGTAAACTAAGGAATTTGGGTACATGGAAGTTATTGTTTTTTGGTATCTTTATTCCTTTACTTCCCTTTTATTTCATCCAATTAAGAAATATTTATGGATTAGGACCGGATATCCATTCGTATGATCTTATTTTTGTGGTAATTCCATCAATTTCCCTTTTTGAAATTTTAAATAGAATTGAACCCTTCTTTGAAAAAGCAAGTTTAAGTTTCAAAAAGTGCTTAACTTATGTGAGCCAAGCATCCTTTACCATATATATGCTTCATATTTTCGTAGGTGGAGCGCTTATCCATATTATCCGAATAATAAAACCACTTCAAGGATTCTTAGATATGGTAGGGTATTTAAGGGGATGGAACATAATTATATATTTCATTTTCATCATTGGCATTATTATTATTTCATGTTTAATTGAGTCAATACTTTCTAAGAACAAAATGTTAAAAAGATGGTTGCTGCTTAAAAAATAATTATTCTTGTAATTTTTTAAAGCGTAAAGTATTTGAAAAGTAACTATGAAAACCAGTTATAACTAGCCAAATGGTTAATAAAAGACAACAATATTAATTAATTTCGCAGGGAGTATCAACAAACATGAATTCGCACAGCAAACAGTTTAGCTGGATAGACAGGCAAGGGGCTGAACGATATTCTTTGTTGTAGTTTGTTATGCCTTTTTGTTTTGGCACTATTTGGATTTGTATATATAAAGATCTGGAATTTCAAATCATGTGGAATATTTGCTGGAATTTCAATTTATATAGGCTGAATGGTACAGATTCACCTTGGTGGGCAGATTTGGTCCATGCCCCTGCAGTGTCAGTAAGAAGATTTTTAGAAGAGATTGTCTAAAGGGTTATAGGCATAAGTAAATTTGTTTTGGAATCATGCTATAAAGGACGAGTGTATGAAAAAAGTACTTCTGATAGATTCTACGCCAGTAAAACAAGCTCCTTATCTTAATATATATACGGTTGTCTTTGATAAGAAACGGTTGTCTTGGGACATTCTTACATGGGATAAGGATGCAGATGGGGAAACGTCCTATAAGAATCATATATTTACTATACATAGGAAGATGCACCTGCATGGTTTATCAAAATTAAATGATTTTTTTCATGTCAGTGTTGAAATGAGAAAAATTATTAGTAATGGTCAATATACTCATATTGTTGTAGTAAATACGATATGGGCATTATTACTTATAGATGTTTTATCTCAAATGAGGGGTCACTATATTATTGATATACGTGATTATAAAATTGAGAGGAAACTCTTTGTCCCAGTTTTTTTTAAAAAGCTGGTATCCAGAGCATTTGTTACTGTAATTTCATCCAATGGGTTTCGAGATTTTTTGCCTGAGGATGAGCATATTGTTGTATCCCATAATATTTCTGATTTTTGCCATGAATCTAGGGAACCTTCATTATATCCAGGGGAAAAAGAGGTTACAATTGGCTATGTAGGATACGTACGTTACAATACCCCGAATCGAAATTTAATTAAAAGAATTGGGGGAGACCTGTCTTATAAACTGGTTTATTACGGAAATGTTTCTAAATATTGTGATTTTGTGAATGATGATTCCTTACAACGAAATAATGTATATATGATGGGTAAGTTTGAAAATAATGAGAAATACAAAATCTATGAGGGGATTGATATTATTAATTCCCTCTTTGATTCATCATATGCTTCAAGGACCCTTACACCTAATCGCTTATATGATGCATTACTATATAAAAAACCAATGATTGTACCGGCTCATTCGTATATGGCAAAACTGGTAAAAAAATATCAACTGGGGTTGGTAACCGATTTATCCGAGAACTTTAACATAGAGCTAAAAAGTTATATAGATCATTTCGACAGGGAAAATTTTATTCGGAATTGTAATCAGTTGCTTAATGAAGTGAAATCAGAACAGCAAAATTTTTTTAAGAGCATAGAAGAATTCGTAAAAGGATAGTTATGAGATCAATAAATCAGAAAGAGTTAAAAGAAATTGAGTTGGCTATTCTAAAAGATGTAAATGATTTTTGTGAAGCCAATAATATTCGCTACTACTTATGCGGAGGCACTTTACTCGGTGCTATACGTCATAAAGGATTTATTCCCTGGGATGATGATATAGATATTATTATGCCGCGACCGGATTATATCAGGTTTAATAAGCTGTATAATCAAAGAAAATCTCACTACAGGGTAAACTCTTTAATGAATGATAAGGAGTGGTATTCTACATTTGCAGAAGTGGAGGATACCAGAACTGTTAAAAAGTATAATGGTTTTAATGTGGATGATTCTCATGGTATTTCAATTGATATTTTCCCAACAGATGGTTCACCTGATGATGAAGAAGTAAGGAAAAGATTCTGGAGAATAAATAATATTATGACCCGGATAGCAACTTTATCCAGACAATCTTTTACTGTGAGTCACCATTTTGCAGATCAGGATGTAAAATATGAGGGAATGCGAACTTTTTTGCGTACAGGAATTAAATTTCTGGGAATTCCTATAGCCAGATTAATATGCAGTCTTTTTAATTTAAATCAGTTAGTGACTAAGAGAGCAATGAAATACAATGTCGATAACAGTCAGTATATCGGGGTAAGTACATTTCCTCATTATGGCTATAAGGAATGTGTAAAAGGTGCTCCATTTTTAAAGATTACCAAAAGAATATTTGAAGGAAAAAACTTTAATACTCCGGATAATTATGATGAGTATTTGTCGAATCTGTATGGAGATTATATGACGCCACCATCAAAAGATAGTCAGCAATCTCACCATGATTTCAAAGTCTATTGGAAAGAGGAGAAAAAATGAATATTGCTTTGATTATTGCCGGAGGATCCGGCCAAAGGATGCATCAGAATATTCCTAAACAGTTTTTGACAGTAAACGAGAAGCCTGTTATTGTTTATACTCTGCAGGCATTTCAGAATCATCCGGATATAGATGCAATAGCTGTTGTCTGCATTTCAGGCTGGGAACAAGTATTACAGGCTTATGCTGACCAGTTTAATGTAACTAAATTGAAATATATTATCCCTGGTGGAAAAAATGGACAGGAATCTATAAAAAATGGTGTTTATGAACTAGAAAAGCATTTTCAAAAAGAAGATGTTGTTCTTATCCATGATGCCATAAGACCTATGGTTTCTAATGAGATTATTTCCGATTGTATCGTAAAAACACGGCAGTATGGATGTGCCATTGCTACTATTCCCTGTGCAGAAGCTATGTTGGAGACTTCAGACGGTATCGTTTCTACCGGAAGCTATCCAAGAGACCGTTTAAAGAGGACACAAACGCCTCAAGGCTTTTTATTGGGTGATATTTGCAATTTGCATAGAGAAGCTTTAAGAAAAGGGATTACCAATTCTGTAGCATCGTGTACACTCATGGTTGAAATGGGGAAGCAGGTCTACTTTTCTGCAGGGTCTGAAAAAAACATTAAATTGACAACCGTGGAAGATATAGATATTTTCAAGGCGCTGCTTATTGCTAAGCGATCAGATTGGCTAAAGTAATTGCTGTTAAATTAATCACGAATGGAGATTACCTAATGCTGGAAGAACTTAAAAATATGGTTTGTGATGCTAATAAACGGCTTGAAACATATCAACTGGTCACTTTTACTTGGGGAAATGTGAGTGGATTTGACTATGCAACAGGTTTAGTTGTTATTAAGCCGAGTGGAGTACCGTATAAGTCTTTAACTCCGGATATGATGGTTGTTGTTAATCTTGCTGGAAAAGTTATTGAAGGTGATTTGCGTCCTTCTTCAGATACCCCAACACATGTACTCTTATATCGTAAATGGGGAAACATTGGTGGGATAGTACATACTCATTCGACTTTTGCTACTTCTTGGGCACAGGCTGGGCGTGATATTCCCTGCTATGGAACAACACAGGCAGATTATTTTTTCGGAAGTGTTCCTTGTACGAGAGCTTTAAGCAAAAAGGAAGTGGAGTCTGCCTATGAGGAGAATACCGGGCGTGTCATTCTTGAAAGGTTTAAAAATCTTGATTGGTTGGCAATTCCCGGTACACTTTGTAAAAATCATGGTGTGTTCAGCTGGGGAAAAAATCCTAATGAAGCTTTATATCATGCAAAAGTTATAGAAGAAGTAGCACATATGGCTGCTATTTCTGAATTTTTAAATCCTAATATCAAAGAGGTACCTCAATTTTTGCTGGATAAACATTATAATAGAAAACATGGCCCTCATGCATATTATGGGCAAGAATAGAATTTAACGGAGAATTAGAAATGCTGCTTTATACGGATGAGTACTGGAATGATGTAGAAAAAGTTGCTGAGTGTATTCCCAATATCGATAAATTACGTGGACGAACGATACTCGTTACAGGGGCTACCGGTATGATTGGATCCGCTGTAGCAGAAATACTTTTTCATATGAATCATACACGGAAACTTCATATGAACATTATTTTGGCTGGAAGAAGCAGAAGCCGTATTAATAAGAGATTTCAAACTTTTGTAAGTGAGAATGATTTTGGGTTTTCATATTATGACGCTGATACAGGAACATTGGAGATGGGATCGGTGCAGCCGGATTTTATAATTCATGGAGCCAGCCCTGCTGATCCGTATTCATTTTCAACAAGACCCGTCGAAACTATGCTTGCTAATATAAATGGATTATCGGTCCTCTTGGATATATTAAAAAACAATCAAAGCGGCCGCCTGCTGTATCTGTCATCAAGTGAGGTATATGGAAGATCCAGTCGTAATCAGCCTTTCTCAGAGGGGGATTATGGATATGTTGACATCCTGAATTTCCGCGCATGCTATCCTTCTGCCAAAAGAGCTGCCGAAACTCTATGTTCTTCATACAAGAAAGAATATGGGGTTGATTTTGTGGTAGCCAGACCTGGACATATATATGGCCCTTCCATAAAAGAAAATGATAGCAGGGTATCTGCCGAGTTCACCAGATGTGCTGTCAATCATAAACATTTGGTATTAAAGAGCAGCGGATTGCAACTGAGGTCTTATTGTTATACGTTAGACTGCGGGTCAGCTATATTGTCGATTTTACTTAATGGATACAGTGGAAATGCGTATAATATTTCAAATAAGGATTCTATAGTCACGATCCGGAAGCTGGCTGAATTATTTTCTTCAGCTGCTCATGTACCGGTTATCTTTAAAGATTCCAGTAATGAGGAGAAAAAAGCTTTTAATATGATGGATAATTCTTCACTAAATTCAAATAAATTAGAAAGTCTTGGTTGGAAGCCATGCTTTGATATTCAGAGGGGAATAATTGCAACTTTGCGTTATTATCGCTAAACCTATTCATATTATAGTTATTAAAAGGATAAAATTAGATGAATCAACCATTATTGAGTATTATTATTCCGGTGTATAATAATTCACAATCTGATATAGTTAGATGTTTCAACAGTATAAAAGAACAGAAGTGTGATGATTATGAAGTTATCATCGTTGATGATGAAAGTAATGAATCCTGCGCCTCATTTTTGGATAAAATTATTGGGAAATTAAATAAATTTAAGGTCATTCACAAAAAAAATCAAGGTGTTTCAATGGCTCGCAATAAAGGCGTCAAAGAGGCAGCAGGCCAATATATAGCATTTATAGATGCAGATGATATGATTACCCAAAATTTTTTTGAGGATGTGGAGCGAATTTTAAAGGATGAGCAGGCTCGTAATGTTGATGTAATTTATGGATTCACAAAATATGAATTCAAGCCCAATAATCAGTATGAGGATTTAAGCGGAGATTTGTCGTATACGTTTATGGATGAATACCATAAATCGCTTTTGCTTGGTCATATGATTGATGCAAAGTGCGATTTTTTTCAGCATGGCTCTCTTTATGTTAATAGAGGCCCTGTAGCTAAAGTTGTAAAAAAACAATTGGCATTAGAAGTACCTTTTGATGTTCATCTTAACTATGGGGAAGATGTCATATGGAATTTGGAAATTCTGAAAAAGGCACAGAAAATAATTTTTGCGAAAAGGCATTGGTATGTTTATATAGAGAATCCATTTTCGGCGCAACATCGGTTTACGCTATCAAAAGAAGAGAATTATATTAAAAATTTAACATATTTATGGCCTTATATAAATGACAATACACTAAAGGTAAAATTTCTTTGTCGGCTATTGCAACTTATTACTGAGCTGGAGAAGTCATATTATTTTTTTAATGTTGATTGTATTTCACAGAAACCTGATATAACACGGCTAGTTTATAATCATTCGTGGAGTCAGATCCTTAAAATAAAGTATGCTATACATTTAAGCAAAAAGGATTTTGTAAAATATATATTCTTAAAGATAAAGTGTCTTGATTTTTATTTTCGGATTTGCAAGATATTCAGAAAGATTTGATTAAAGATAAGACTTAATTGAACTTTATCTGATGATGATACTTGGATTCTCTACATAACAAGAATTCATGGAAGATATCGATTTGATTACTACGACAAGCAGAGGGTGTTTTAAGCAGGACGTTTACCAGTTATAACACGAGTGAAGTGCTCGATGAGCTGGATTTTACTGAATGCTTTATTGAACTGGAAGGACCATTACAGGGAAAAGTCCTTAGCTAAGTGGCAGCAACTATATAGAGATTTGGGTGTTACGCCATCCTTAGTTACTCCGGAAATTAGATGATTAATCGTCGGTGCTCAAATGATTCATTATGTATTTCGGAAGTCTAGGTTAAAATGTTTAGAAAGTGTGATGAAATGAACTTCGGAGATGATATGAACTATGACCATAATACATGGTCTAAGTGGTTAGTCACAGGAGCAGTTTTTTGCTTAATCTTTGACAATATTCCCAAAATCCTGCAACTAAGTACAATTAGTGGAGGATTTTCATGTAAATTCAGTTGGTATTTCTTAGTTATTCTGATGATTTTGTGGATATATCAAATATATAGAGGGAATTTTATTATTGAAAAAGAAGATTCGCTATTTATTAAGTATATTTCCTGCCTGATGTTTATTGTTCTTTTGAGCAACATTTTGGGGCTTGTTAATTACCCCTACTATAATGAATTGCTATTGGGGCCAAGCAGTCAGATTGAGAAGTTACCGTCTGTGCTGGCACTGTTAAATAGTCATGGAATTCACATTGATGAGAAACAATTGACAATGGTATGGCTGGGAATTCGATCCATTAAAGGAGCTATTTTAAGTACTATATACACTTTTGGCTTTTCATTTATTTTATACCAATTCTTTAAAAGAGATTGGAGTTATTATTTTGATTTAATTACTAAAGTTGTTATTGCAAGTATTATACTTTTATGCATTTATTCAATTATTGAGCTGTTTTATCTTGCCGGTTTTGATTTTGCAAAATACATTCTTTCTTATGTTAATCCAATGATTCATCCTATAGCTGTTGATCATGGATGGTGGCCGCCGCTTTTATGGGAACGCCAGCTTCGATCCATGTTCTCAGAACCATCTCGGATGGGAAACTACCTTGCTTTTGCATTGCCATTTTTATGGGGAAAGTTTTTGCTGTCTGATAAAAAGCATATAGGGTTAATTAGTCTGATTACTTTTTATACATTTATGATTTTTATGACAAAAGCAAGAACAGCTGTTGCAATGTACTGGGGAGTTTTAGCTCTGTTGTTTTTAGGAATTTTGTATATTCATAGGAAGGATCTATTTAAGCGTTTTTTTGCCCTTTGTGGGATTACTGTTTTATCCTTAGTGCTTTCTATTGGATTTATAAATGTGACAACACCAAATAGTAATAAAAGCAATGATAATAATCATGACATGACAATTGCTTCATACATGGAAGATAATGTAGGCTCTTTAGGGAGTGCTAATAAAAGAAGTAATGGTGCAAGATATGCTCTGATTCGTGCAAATATTAAGACTGGAATAGAGTACCCAATCTTAGGGGTCGGAGATGTTTTGAGTTCTGCTTACACAGTTCATAATTTTAACGAATCAGATTTTGCTAATACTGAGGTTCATATGTGGGTCACAAACTACAATAAAATGGGGGTTTTACGCTACGGATTTAATGCGATGAATGAATTTGTTTCAAGGTTCGCTAACAATGGAATTATTGGATTGATTGCTTATATACTACCGCTTATTTATGTTGCATTAAGACTCCTTAAGTGTTTTAAGTGTTCAGGAGGAATCGAACAAATAAAAATAATGATTACTGGGATTTCATTAATTGGAAGTGCTGTTGCTGGCTGTAATGGATCTTTATCCTTGCTTTACGCATACTGGGTAATCTTAGCTTTTTCTTATGCCATAGTTAATGAAATACGTAAAAAGAATATGATTGGACTAACATGAATCAACGTAAATTAGGGATTTTTCTCAGCTATTTAAATATTGCACTTCATGCTGTTATCGGCTTTCTCTATGTACCGATACTCCTTCATTTTATCGGTAAAAGCGAATATGGGCTTTATCAGCTCATGGGATCTTTAATCGCTTATTTCAGCATTATGGATTTCGGCCTTTCTGCTGCGGTTATCCGGTTTTATGCCAAGTACAGGGCGTTAAAAGACAGTATCGGCATGGAGAATATACTTGCTATTTCTGTTCGTGGATATGGTGCAGTGACTATATTGGCGCTGGCTATAGGCTTTATCTGCTATGGATTTCTTGATGTTATCTTCGCAGGAAGCATGACGGTATCAGAAGTGGATGAGGCAAAGCAGATTTTTCTGCTTTTGCTTTTGAATATCGTCATTACTTTATCTACCATGGTTTTCCGTTCCGTGATTAATGCCCATGAACGGTTTTTCTTCCTAAAAGGAATGGAGACCATTCAGCTGGTACTGCAGCCTGTTCTTGTAGTGCTGGTACTGCAGCGTCATCCCAGTGCGTTTTCCGTAGCGGCTGTGCAGACGGTACTGAATCTGGTGCTCAGCGGAGCAAGGGTTTATTATTGCTTCCATGACCTTCACGTGAAAATTCATTTTCATTACTGGAACCATGAGCTTTTCTCAGAGTTCAAGAAATTGGCCCTGAGCGTTTTTGCTGTGTCCCTGATTGACCAGGTCTTCTGGAAAACGAATCAGATTATTCTGGGAATTATCAGCGGCACGACGGCGGTGGCGGTATACTCTATTGCTTCCCTGATTTATATGAACTATATGGCCCTTTCTACAGCAATATCCGGCGTGTATCTTCCGCATGTTACCGGCATGGTGGCCAGGAAGGAGCCCATCAGCAACCTTTCTGAGCTCTTTATTCAGATTGGCAGATGGCAGTACTATCTTCTGGCCCTGGTGGCAACGGGCTTTATTATTTTCGGAAAACAGTTTATTGCCTTATGGGCAGGGTCAGGGTTTGAAGACTCTTATATCATTACCATTCTCATTATTCTTCCATTTACAGTAGATTTGATTCAAAACATAGGTCTTGCTATTATGCAGGCCATGAACCGTTATGACTTCCGCGCCCGTATTTATTTCCTGACGGGTGTAATGAATCTTATCCTGGCTATTCCACTGGGAATCAAATATGGCGGTGTTGGTTGTGCGGTGGCTACTGGTATTTCCATGATTGTGGGAAACGGATTTATCATGAACTGGTACTATGCAAAGGAAATCCATCTGGCGATTTCATCATTCTGGAGGCAGATAGGAAAAATATCCATTGTCACATTAGTATGCCTGATGATTGGATACATTGCTAATGAGTTCATTTGGCCCCATGGTGGAATGGCAGTCTTTATCATAAAGGCATCGGGATATACTTTGCTTTATCTGGTTATGATTTATGCGTTTGCTATGAGCCATCCAGAAAAGGAGAAAATTCAAGCAATTTTAAAAAAAGTGGCTATTCGTTGAAAAATAGAATTGACATGGAGAGAAAACAGGAACATACTTTTACAGACAGACAGACAGACAGACAGACAGACAGACAGACAGACAGACAGACTATTATAATGGTCTGGATTTACTCAAGTTCTTTATGGCGATACTCATCGTTATGCTGCATTCTTTTGCCTCTAAAGATGGGCATCCATTATTAGATTTTGAAATCAGTCAGTGCTTTACTCGGGTTGCTGTACCATTTTTCTTTATTACGTCTGGCTTTTTATTATTTCGCAAGATGCCATTGAACCTCAGTGAGAAGGACCAGAAATGGCTGGGGCTGAAGGATACGTTTAAGTTTTGAAAGAGTAAGAGTGTGCAACAAAGTGAGAAAAGAAGTTCGATGACTGTTATGAGCTATCTTGTTATCGATTTCCGGTATCAGTTGTGTGCCTATAGCATACTGAAGTAGAGGAAACGGGAGGTGAGCTTACCGGAAGGCTGCACACCTCCTTTTTGATGCTAATTTCTTGCATAATCTTCAAGTATTCCGTAAAATGAAGAAAAAGTAAAATTTTTTATTTTCCACGTTCACATACAAGCGATTTTTTCTATTATATAAGTAGAAGGGACAAGTTTATAAAGCAATTCTGAATGCACAGGCTTTCCTGCCAATCCTAGGTCCGGCAGGGGAGGGTATTTCGGACCCGCGGGGATCCCCTTGTTTCCTTCCATCCAATTTGGCCAAAAAGGATAAAAGATATGAACTACACAATGAACCCAGGACTCTAAATCAGCTCCACATATGCAGAAATGACGGGAGACTCGTGTATGGCGCGCGCCGTCGTACTTCGGTACAGCAGCGGCCGTAGACCATGCAGACACCGAACTCATTGGGCATCATGCTGATTTTGAGATACCGGGTCTTTTGTGCTGCATTGAATATTTTTTCATCTGACCTTATTTCAGAGCTAACTAATATGTGCGTGAGAGCTATATAATCTGTAGCAAGGCGCCCGTGTATACACAGGAAAATGTAATACGTTATCCATTCTAAGTAGATAGTGCTTTCCGAACTATTGTAATTCAAATTTAATTATGTTTATTATCTATAAATAACAGATTTATCCATTCACATGTATCGTTTAAGGATATTTACCTTCGCAGGCGTATCCTATTGACATTTATTCACGGACAGTTTAAAATAGCTATAATTTCAAAGAAGCAGGGAAGAGAAGAGTACCCGTGCAGGAATGGCAAAGAGAGCTCCCACTGGTGAGAAGGAGCACAGGAAAGCATGGAGAAGATGGCCTCTGAGCTTGATATGCTGAATGGTGAAGCAGTCCGGGAGTCTCCCGTTACAGAGACAGGGTATCAAGGCATGGCCGGCGTACCTGTGAGGTCTTTCCGGTGACGGAAAGATGAAATTGGGTGGTAACACGAGGATCTCGTCCCTTAGGGGACGGGATTTTTTTTATTGCATGTATGCTTTTACAAGGAGATTTTCATTTTGCCGATTAAAATTGCCGATGGTTTGGACGCTGTTTCAGAATTGAAGAAGGAAGGGATCGTAACCATTGGAGAAAAAAGGGCCCGGACCCAGGATATCCGTCCCCTTCATATACTGATTCTGAACCTCATGCCCATTAAGAAACCGACAGAAGTACAGCTTCTCCGCCTGCTGGGGGATACGCCGCTGCAGCTGGATGTGGATTTTGCCCGTATCGCTTCCCGGGAAACCACCCATACGGACCGGTCTTACCTGGATGAAAATTACCTCACCTTTGATGATATTAAGGACAGGAAATATGACGGCTTTATCATTACCGGGGCGCCGGTGGAAAAAATGCCTTATGAAGAAGTGGATTACTGGCCGGAAATGCTGAAATATTTCAACTGGGCCGACAGTCATGTGTTCTCCACCCTTCATTTCTGCTGGGCCGCCCAGGCAGGGCTGTATCGGGACTATGGGGTGGAAAAGAGAATCCTTCCAAGGAAACTCTTCGGTATTTACCAGTACAATCTCACCCTGGCCTACCATCCGCTCCTCCGGGGCTTCGACGACCGCTATTTCATCCCCCAGTCCCGTCATACTTCCATTGACGATAAAAAAGTGGATGTCACGCCGGAACTGACCGTTCTTTCCCGGTCCGAGGAAAACGGCATCAACATCATTTCCGACAAGGAATCCCGCCGCATTTTCGTGCTGGGCCATTTTGAATACGACCTGCGCACCCTGGAATGGGAGTACAAGCGGGATAGGGAAAAGGGACTTCCCATCCGTCTGCCGGAAAATTACTATCCCTACGATGATCCCCAGGAAAAGCCCCGTTTCGTATGGTGCAGCTATGCCCATCTGTTTTACCATAACTGGCTGAATTTCGTATACCAGGAAACGCCCTACAGTCTGGACAATCTCATGCCTTTCAATGTACATAATCCGCTCCACGGGAATTAGTGGGCTGGTGATCTAGTGAGCTAGTGAGCTAGTGTACTGGTGGGGCAGTGAGGCAGTGAGACAGTGAGACAGCTATCCGCTATCGGCTGTCCGCTGGGCCGTATTCCCGAACGTGGGGAGATGGCAGACAGTCAAATTTCCGCTGACCGCCGTCGGCTGACCGCTTCCCGCCGGACACTGTCATTCTGAACGCAGTGAAGAATCTCGGTGCCTGTCGTTAGTGATATCAATGCCGATAAATACCAGTCGGCGGGAAGACATCAGACTATCAGACGACAGACATCAGAAAACAGTATTCTCGAACGCAAGAGGGACAATCCCGCCGCCTTTGGCGGCATACAAAACTTATCGCCCGTAAGGGCGATACCACAACTCTCGGGCCAGAAGGGTCCGTCAAACTTAAGAACCCTCCGGCCCAAAGGCCGGTCAAACCTAAGAACCTTTTTGCACAACCCTTCTACACAACCTGCGGCATCCGCCGCGTCCCTTTGTGCCCAAAGGGCGGAAAAAACCTCTGAACCCGGCCGCGAAGCGGCCTTTGATAAAGGAGCTATTATGATAGAAGACATCTTAAAAAAATATCCATTCATCGTGCTGGACGGCGCATTTTCCACAGAACTGGAAAGGCAGGGCTTTTCTATTAATGATGAGCTCTGGAGCGCCATCTCCCTCTATGAAAGACCGGATCTGGTGAAGGCAGTGCATCGTTCCTATTTCGATGCCGGAAGCGACATTGTCACCAGCGCCAGCTACCAGGCCACCCTGGAAGGCTTTGAGAAGAAAGGCTTCTCCCGCAAAGAGGGAAGGGAGCTCCTTATCCGCTCTGTGCAGCTGGTGCAGGAGGCCAGGGATGAGTTCCTGGCAGAGTCATCGCCGGAAAGAAGGCCGGTGCCCCTGGCAGCGGCTTCCGTGGGACCCTATGGCGCTTTCCTGGCCGACGGCAGCGAATACAAGGGCCATTACGGCAAGACAAGGGAAGAACTGGCCTATTTCCACCGGGAGCGCCTGCATATCCTGGCGGAAGCAGGTCCCGATATCTTTGCCTGTGAAACCATTCCCTGCCTTCTGGAAGCTCTGGCAGAGACGGATGTGCTTTCGGAAATCAAGAACGCTTCCGCCTGGGTTTCCTTTTCCTGCAAAGACGGCCTCCATACCTGCGGCGACGATTACATCGGCGACTGCGCCAAAGCCCTTGATCCCATCCCCTGCGTAAAGGCTATCGGTGTGAACTGCACAGTGCCGGAGTATGTGGAATCCCTGATTCTGGAAATCAGGAAATATACTTCAAAGCCTGTGGTGGTCTATCCCAATTCCGGTGAACATTACGACCCCTCCGGCAAGACCTGGGGAGGGGCGGCAGCGGATTATGCAGACTTTGTGAAAATCTGGCAGAAAGCCGGCGCCCGTCTCATCGGCGGCTGCTGCCGTACCACGCCGGAAGATATAAGGAAAGTGGCAGCTTTCCGTCAGGAACTGATGGGACAGCAGCGGGACTGATGACCGATAACCGCTATCGGCTGTCCGCTGGCGGCTGGCTGTATTCCCGAAAGCAGGGTGGCGGCAGATGGTCAGACTTCAGACAGCTGTATTCTCGAAAGCAGGATGGCGCCTGCGGCGCCCGGGTTCTATGGTCTGAGCGCTTTCCAACGCGGCGAAGCCGCCGCCATCACCACCCTGTGAACCCTTTGAACCCTCACACCGAAGGTGTGTCCAAGGGTGCAGCCACCCCTTTTTTTACATGACTGTATGCTGCCCGCCAGCATCGTCATCTCGAGCGGAGGATTTATGAGAAGATTGTCTCGCGGTGTTTTATTCTGCCCCCTGCATAGGGGTGGCAAGGGAACACGATTCGTAAGGAAGCAAAGCGACCTGAGAATCGTGTGACACGCTTTCCCGTGGAGAAGTCCGGCACAGCCGGATAGGGTGTGGCGAACGCAGTGAGCCAATCCGCAGAATACCTATCATGCCATATGACACAGAAAGCCAATCCCGTAACGCTGACTTTATAAGCATTGCCGCAGAGCGGCAATCCGCAACCCTCAGCGGCGAAGCCGCTGTCGCCCCCTGAGCGAAGCGATGCAACCCTTCTACACAACCTGCGGCGAAGCCGCCACCACAACCCTTGGGGCCAAAGGCCCCGTCAAACTTAAGAACCCTCCGGCCCATAGGGCCGGTCAATCCTAAGAACCCTCCGAGACCTGCGGTCTCATCTCCCTTTGGTACTGCGTACCACCTTTCCGCCCGCAGTTCGGTGGGGCGGCAAAAGGAAAGCGCCTTAATGGGCAGGCTAGGCGCCTTACTTCGCCCCACTGTGGAGGTCCTATGCAGGACCTCCACAGTGGCACAACAAACCTCAAATTCCCGCCGAATTGTCTCCGCATCCTTCACAAATTTATGATTCTTTTACCTCACACTGTATCAGCATGTGCTATTATATCAGTAATAAATAACTAAAATAGACTTATCCCAGTCATTTCTATAGAAAAGGTGAAGTTATGAAGATTCTTGTAACCGGCGGTGCCGGCTTTATTGGGTCCCATCTGGTGCGTCAGCTCATGGAAGCAGGGGATGACGTCGTTTCCCTGGATAATCTTTCCACAGGCCTTCGGGACAACCTGCCGGAAGGAGCCCGGCTGGAAGTGATGGACACCCATGACGACAAAGCGGAAGACCTCTTCCGACAGGAACATTTTGACGCTGTGGTCCACCTGGCTGCCCAGACCCTGGTGAGCGACTCCATGGTGGATCCTGAAAACGATATGTACCAGAATATTGCAGGTACCGTTCATATCATGGAATGCTGCAGGAAATACGGCGTAAAGCGGGTGATTTTCTCCTCCTCCGCCGCCACCTATGGCGACGTGGACGAAAAAGCCCTTCCTGTGCAGGAAACACTCCCGCAGATTCCCCTTTCCTTCTATGGCCTGACCAAAATGACCGTAGAAAAATACCTGGCTCTCTACCATATGGCCTTCGGCATTCACTACGTGGTACTTCGTTTTTCCAACGTATACGGCGAACGTCAGGGCGATGGGGGGGAAGGCGGTGTTATCAGCATCTTTGCCAAACGCCTCGCTAAAGGACAGGACATTACCATCTTCGGAAACGGTAAGCAGACCAGAGACTTCGTCTACGCCGGCGACATTGCCCGGGGCATCCGCCTGGCACTGACCACACCAAATGCCGATACCTGCTACAACCTCAGCACCCAGACAGAAATCAGCCTGAACGAACTGGTCACCATCCTTTCCCGTATTACCGGAAAAGAAATTACCCCATCCTACGGCCCTGCCAGAGAAGGGGACATCTACCGCTCCTCCCTTTCCAACGAAAAGGCAGTGAAAAACCTCCACTGGACCCCGGAAGTATCCCTGGAAGAAGGACTGAAACGGACCTACCAGTATTTTGTTAAAAAATAGATTTGCAAAGTTTGGTGATGCTGTAGAAACGCGGATAATAAACTGTCGCTGCGCTTCAGAGGGGCGGACATTTGCCGTTTCCCCTAAAATCCAGCCGCCCCTTTCCGTCCCGCACTGCTCGCCACCCATCCCCCGAAGCGGGCATGGGCAGGTAAAATCAGGAGGAGACTTCCCAGGGAGGCCGGTGGCCGCAAAGCGGACACAATATGAGCTCATCAGTACGCACCATATCCTTCCTTTGTCCTTAATCATACACATGAAAAAATACTTACTTACAATTCTTTCTTTTTTTATTATTTGTTTTATATGGCATAATTCTATGGCAGATGCGCCCCATTCCAGCAGGGAAAGCATATATGTTCTTCATCTGATTCAGCATTATCTGTATATGCTTCCTGACGTAGGGCATTTAACCAATGGCGTTTTGCGGAAACTGGCACATCTTACAGAATACGCCTGGCTGGGAATCGCTTTATACAGCGCTTTCAGAGTGTTTCGTATTTCCCATGGGGGAAAATGTACGCTGGTGATTTCTTTTCTTGTCGCATCTGTAGACGAATGTATCCAGCTCTTTTCTCCTGGAAGAAGTGCGGAGTTTAAAGATGTACTGATTGATACCACTGGTGCAGGTCTTGGAATCCTTTTAGTGGCTGCTTTGACAGGGATATGGAATCGATTTGTTTTGAGCAGGTAAAATGCGAAGATCCTTTCTGTTTCGCTGCTCTTGTCCCCCTTTCCTGTGCCCGTAAGGGAAGACAGGAAAAAATCAGAACAAAGAGCTAAGAACCATAAAACATAACCTTGAAAAGGAGAATCGCCTATGATCGATATACATTCTCACATACTTTATGATATAGAAGGGGATGACGGCTCCCGATCCGAGACCATGTCCCTGGGGATGCTCAGGCAGGCAGCTGCATCCGGCACTACCCATATTTTTGCTACTCCCCATATGCATCGCCATGAGGTGGTGCCTTCCTGGTCTTCCATTGAGGAGAGAGTGGCGGAGCTGCAGCAAAAGGCTGATGCAGAGGGGATTCCCATCACCATTCATACCGGGGCAGAAGTCAGTCTCGATTACGATACGCTGCAGTACTTGCCAGGCGGAGAGAATACAGATTATTGCCTGGGTGGTACCCATTATCTGTTGGTAGAATTCACGCCACAGAGCGAACCGGAAATGGTGTCTAAGCTTTTTTATGAGCTCCAGCTTCGAGGATATATATTGATACTGGCTCATCCGGAGAGGTACCACCGTATTATGCGTCATCCGGAAACGGTTTTTCGCTGGATGCAAGATGGGCTTCTCACGCAGAGCAATGTAGGAAGCTTTGACGGACTTTTTGGTGAAGATGCGCAGAAAAATGTAGAGAATCTATACCGCCATCATATGATCTGCTTTCTGGGAAGTGATGGGCACAGGACAGATTGGAGAAATCCTGATACTCGCAAGGCCCATGAGGCGATTGACCGATTCACCGGAAGCGGAGAATTTTGGGAAACCTGCAGCAGGAATGCTGAAATGATTTTAAAAAATCGCGTTTTTTATCCGAAAATTCCCGATGCCTATGAAATGAAAAAGAAGGGATTCTTTGCCCGCCTTTTTGGAAAATAATTGGAATAAAGGACGAGCTTGGAATGGGGGCTGTGAAAAATGTATGAATGACACAGTGACCACTATCATTTCGGCACAAGCGCTGCGGAGTACCGAAATCCCACCTCTCCATGGTACAGTGAGCAGGGTGGCAGGAGATTTCTGGTTCAGCATTTCCATAGAGCCCAAAGCCTTTACGATTCATATCGGCACGTACCCCCGTTCGAGATGACCCAGGGGCTTCAGCTTTCCGTCAGGAAAAACATAGAAAAAGGGCTATGAAGAAATGATGACCATTTTTTCACAGTCCTTTTTATGTAATCTTTATTTTAGGCGGATTGTATAATTAAGTTGAACACTTAAAAATCCATAGCGAACCCT
>ERZ791737.603-NODE-603-length-26180-cov-25.093895_pt1 | contig 26180 bp, 23 predicted proteins | sample MGYA00510042_ERZ791737 | MGnify/ENA primary metagenome ERZ791737 (study PRJEB30046, sample SAMN00791965) | human gut metagenome | study: EMG produced TPA metagenomics assembly of the A metagenome-wide association study of gut microbiota in type 2... | reverse complement strand
CAGGGCGCAGAGATAGAGGTGCATTATTACCCAGGGCGTTGCCCTGGGCTGATAGCTGGAAGCCTTTCAGGCTTTGCTACGCAAGTAATCCGAATGGAAACCTTGCCGGGGCGCTACGCCCCTAAATTATCTTTTTCATACATCCTCCTGCTCGTAAGGCAACAGTTCATAAACATCATCGAAGTAACTGGTACCCGAAGCTCCCGTCAGCACAAAGCCGCGCGTGCCGGTGGAGAAGGAGACGGCATTGCTGCGCGACGAACCTCCCGTAGCATTGTGCACTTCCGTCAGAGGGGTGTAGTCGTCATCGGAATCGCCGGACCACAGGTCTTTGACGGGATCGTAAACCCAATAGTCGCTGGTCACCCCGCTACGGGTACCGGTAGCGATGTAGCCTTTGCCATCGATGACGAAAGAGACGGTGGCATAGCGTGCAATAGCATAATCGTCGTCATAATCCTCGTCGGCATTGTTGTCGGCGATGTCGCGAAGCTGTGTCCAGGTGGTGCCGTCGAATTTCCATAAGTCGTCCACGGCAACGCTGTTGTTCTGCCCGCAGCAGATGTAGGCTACGTCGTTGATGACGAAAGCCGTACCATAGCGGCGCTTGTAGCCTCCGAAGCCGTTCACTATTTCCCACTGCTGCCCGGCAGCGGCGTTGGGGTTGAAGCGGTAGAAGTCCTTCAGATAGTTGTCGTTGTAGCCGGCGCCTACATATCCGTATCCGCCTACGGAGAAGGCCAGTGCCCCGTCTCGCATGCCGCCGCCGAAGTCGTCTTTCTGCGTCCAGGTGTCGGTATCGGGGTCGTACTCCCAGGTATCGGTCAGGTACTTGGGCTCTTCCTTGATGGCGCCGGTGGTGATGTAGCCTTTGCCGTTCAGGGCAAAGGAGGCGGCACTGTGGCGGCCCTGAGCAGCATCGGGCATGTCGGCGCATTGGGTCCAGTAGTCGCCGTCGATGTTGTACATCCAGAGGTCTTTCAGGTAGGACTTGTTGGAGCCGCGAAAGCCACAACATAGATAGCCTTTATTGCCGATGGTGAAACTGCTGGCACTCGAGCGCGCCACACCGTCGAAGTCCGAACGCCTCATCCATACACCTTGCGTGTATTCATCACCTTCCGTACAGCTGCCGAAGAGGCATGCAATTGCCGGGAGCATCATTCCTAATAATAGTCGATTCATAGTTTCTACGAAATTGTTTTAATTACCATAATTATGGCTGCGAAGATAGGAGGAGCAAAACGCATCTGCAAAAAGAACCGACAAACGGGGCGAAATTCCCGTTAAACGCCTTTACCGATAAAAACCGCCCGCTGGACGATTTTAGTAGGAAGACAGGAAAGTTTCATTTTCCTTTGCGGACAAATAACAACAGTACCAATCAATGAAGAAATTATTCTATAGCCTGATTACAATCACCCTCGCCCTCTGCTCCTGCCAGGACGAGGACTCCGGACTGGGACGGAGCCTGACGAGCAGTTCCTTCTACAACGCCTACGCCGATACCTGCACAGTAGACATCAGCACCATCCTCCTCGACTCCATAGAGACCCGAGGCGACAGCATCTGCCAACTGGGTCACTACAAGGACGATTCTTGGGGCGACGTCTCCGCCACCTACTACACCGAATACTCCGTCAACAGCTTCACCCCCAACGAGAACTACAGCTACACCCTCGACTCCCTCGTCCTGAAAATGGCCCACTCCGGCCACTTCTGGGGCGATACCCTGACGCAGCAACGCATCTCCGTCTACCGCCTGAAGCAGCCCATCGACCTGACCGACGACCAGGGACTGTACAACCATACCGTCCTCCCCACCGAAACCACCCCTCTCTTCAGCTTCACCTTCACCCCCCGCCCCGGAGAGAAGAAAGTGCTCGAAATCCGCCTGCCCGACGGACTGGGCCAACAACTGCTGGACGACCTCATAGCCCAAGAGGACTACCTCGACAACCAGGATAAATTCAGGCAACACTTCCCCGGCCTCGCCTTCGTGGCCGAAAGCAGCGGACAGTGCATCACCGGCTTCATGGCCAACGACTCCTCCATGTGCATCACCCTGCACTATCAGGAAATCTCCACCCAGCGCACCGAGAAGAAGCTTGCCTTCAGCATCGACACCGACCATGCCTACACCGGCATCCGCCACGACCGCACCGGCACTCCCCTCGCCCCCTTGCAGAGCGGCATCGAGAACCTCATCCACTCCACCGACCTGGGCAGGCGCGCCTACATGCAAGGCCTCACCGGACTCTACAACCAAATAGAATTCCCCTACCTGAACAACCTGCAAGATGCCGGCGAAATCGTCTCCATAGAAAGCGCCACTCTCTACCTCTATCCCCTGGCGGACAGCTACAACCGCCTGAACCAACTGCCCAAGGATATCCGCCTCTACATCACCGACGAGAACAACGTGCTCGAGGACTACGTCTACGGCACCGACGGCGTCACCGTGCAGACCGGCAATCTCACCGTAGACGAGCTCTTCGGCCGCGATACCTACTACTCCTTCGATCTCACCAAGTTCATCCGCAACAACTTCGGCACATGGGGCATCCGCCGGCAGAAGCTGCTGCTGAGCCTGACGGACGACGAAACCGTAAAAACCTTCAACCAGGTAATCTTCAGCAACGATCCCGACCAGGAACGCCAATGCAGATTAAATGTAAGACTTAAAATATACAACGAGAAATGAAACGTCCCTACCCCACCCTCTGGCTACTGTGCAGTCTTTGCACGGCAAGCCTCCCCCTCATAGCCCAAAACACCACCAACCTGCCCACCTCCATGTACGGAGTAGGCGAACTCAGCGCCGGCGAAGGCGGCCGCTACGCCGGCATGGGCAACATCGGCATCGCCCTCAACCGCATCGGATTCCAGAACACCCTGAACCCCGCCGCCATCACCCGCATGGATACCACCTGCTTCACCTTCGATGTAGGCGCATCGGCCTCCCATGCCCGCTACTCCTTCCTGAGCGACCACAGCTCCAACACGACGGGCAATCCCAACCGCATCAGCATGGGCTTCCGCGTTCTGCCCCGCTGGTACGCCATTGTGGGCGCGGCGCCTTACAGCAGCGTGGGCTACGTCATCCAAACCCAAGAAGAGATAGAAGGCATGCCCGGCAACTATGCCTACTCTCTGTTCGAAGGTACGGGCGGATTGTACCGTTGCTACCTCACCAATGCCTTTGCACTGACGCAGCAGTTGTCCGTAGGCGTGAACCTGGGCATGATAATGGGAACCGTGACGCAGAGCGAAAAGCAGGAAAGCGCCCTCGTAGAGTATGAGTCCTCCAAACGTGCCTTCTATGCCGACTTCGGGATACATTACGAGTTCAATCCTGCCGGACGGCGGAAGTGGGCGGCAGGAGTGGTATTTGCGCCTTCTTTCCAAATAAAACACGATAACAAGCTGACCTACAGCAATTCCTCTACCCCCGAGAATGTGGACAAGAGTTATCACAACCGCACGCAATATCTGCCCATGCACCTCGGCACCGGCCTCTCCATGACCACGGAGCGCTGGACGCTGACGGCCGATTACAACTACCTGGACTGGAGCCGCAACTCTTCTTCTTATACTTCCATGAAGTACGAGAATCAGCATAAAGTGAATGTAGGAGGGATTTACGTCACCAACCCGCGCCTACCGCGCTCTACGGAGCTGATGGGAGGAGTGGGGTTCAGTAATTCTTATATCAATCTGAAAGGTGGGAAGATGCAGTATCTGGAAGTAAGCGGCGGCGCCAGTTTCCCAATCCGGTATTCGTACCTGTCGCTGGGTGCCACCTGGCGGAAGCAGATAAACTCGCGCAAGAATCTGATGCAGGAAAGCCGGTTCAGCTTGAATCTGAATCTGACGTTCGGAGAGAGATTGTCGAAGGCGAAGCTGAAATAAAGACACCGCTCATTCCCAATACGAATGAAGCATATTCCCAATACGATGGAACGGTACTCCCAATACAATGGAACCGGGCTCCCAATACAATGGAACCGATGTCCCACTATGATGGGAATGAGTGGGACATAAACCTTTCAGTCAGTCAGCAACTTACAGCACCGACAATCTCGCTACATATCCCTTCACCCGTTCCCTGTACGCATCCCCGATAGGTACATCTTTCTGTTCGACCATTACCGAGCCACGCCCTATCGCACTGATACAGTCCAGGCGGACAATGAAAGAACGGTGTATGCGTATAAATGCATCGGCAGGAAGTTTCTCTTCCATATACTTCATGCTGCACAGGCTCAGGATGGGTTTGGAAGCTCCCTTGCAATAGATCTTGACGTAATCGCCCAACCCTTCTATATAGTTGATCTGCTCCAAGTCCAACCGCATGATGCGGCTGTCTGATCTTATATAAATCACTTTAGGTGATTCTTCCCGGTTCTTAGGGGGATTCTGTCCGGCAGCGCTGCCCTCTTGCAAAGAGAACCAGCGGGCAGCCTTGCTCACCGACTGAAAAAATATGGAGAAATTGATCTCGCCCGATAAGTAGTCCAAAGCATCGAGGCGGAAGCACTCCGCAGCATGGCGATCGGTATCTGTAATGAAAATGACGCGGGTAGACGAGGACAATAGCCTGCAGAAATCCATCCCGTTAATTCCGCCCTCTTCCACCGGATAGATACCGACAAAGTAAACCTCTACTTTCGTCTCATAGTAGTCTTTCAGTGCCTCAAGGGGATCTCCGTATTTTCCGCATAGTGAAAGAAAGGGTATCTTACCGATATATTCCTCTAACTGCTCGGCAACCTTCGGGTCTGCATGCAAAATGGCGCAATTCAAATTCATGATTGTTCTTTCTTTTTGGAGAATGGACGCACCCAGTCCGGAAAGGCTGCAAGGGGAAGAAAGAAAATTAAGTTTTCTTCATAGTAATGATTTATTTGTTAACAAGCGGATAAACTCCTCCTCCTTCACCGGAAGCAGCGCCTCGCACTTCCCTGTCCTGTACTTCACCAGCACGTAGCGCATCACGGCAAACTTACCGAACTGCATGGACGAAGCTCGCTCTACGGAAACAATATCTTTCAACAAGATTTCCTTGCCGCGCGAGAAGCGGCCGAAGAACAAGACCAGCTTCCCGTCGGGCGTTATCGTATAAGTAGTATGAATCAGTTTTTCAATCATGATTATCAGCCAAAGCATGGAGATAATTGCCACTACAATGCGCTTCTCCCACAAGCCATAGACAGCAAGGAAACCTATCAAAACCAAGAATAAATATTGCCCCATGGCAATGCGGGCATGGAAAATACGGTTCATAATGTCAGATTTTTGCGATAAAGGTAGGTATTTCCACGAATAAATGCGAACAAATGGCACAAGGAATGTAGTTATTTTGTAGTTTTGCAATATCAAAAATACAAACCTATGGTAAGAAAGTTCGATTTTCTCGTTATCGGCTCCGGAATTGCCGGTATGAGTTTTGCGCTGAAAGTAGCGCATAAAGGAACAGTAGCCCTCATCTGCAAGGCAGGTCTGGAAGAGTCAAACACCTATTTTGCGCAAGGGGGCATCGCCTCAGTCACCAATCTGAAAGTAGACAATTTTGAAAAGCATATCGAAGACACCATGATTGCAGGCGACTGGATCAGCGACCGCGAAGCCGTAGAGAAAGTTGTACGCAACGCCCCCGAACAGATAGACGAGCTCATCAAGTGGGGAGTGAACTTCGACAAGAAAGAGAGTGGAGAATTCGACCTGCATAAGGAAGGCGGCCACTCCGAGTTCCGCATCCTGCACCACCAGGACAATACCGGTGCAGAGATACAAACCAGCCTGATTGAAGCTGTGAAGCAGCATCCCAATATCACTGTGTTTACCGATTTCTATGCTGTGGAAATCATCACCCAGCACCACTTGGGCATCATCGTCACCCGCTACACGCCGGGCATCAAGTGCTACGGCGCCTACGTGCTGAACGAAGCCACCGGCGAAGTGGACACCTTCCTCTCCAAACTGACCATCATGGCCACGGGCGGCTGCGAAGCAGTCTACCGCAACACCACCAACCCGCTGGTTGCCACGGGCGACGGCATTGCGATGGTATACCGTGCCAAAGGTGCCGTGAAGGACATGGAGTTCATCCAGTTCCACCCCACCGCCCTCTACCATCCGGGCGACCGTCCCTGCTTCCTCATCACCGAAGCGATGCGCGGCTACGGCGGCGTACTCCGCACGATGGACGGCAAAGAGTTCATGCAGAAGTACGACCCGCGCCTCTCACTGGCCCCGCGCGACATCGTGGCACGTGCCATCGACAACGAAATGAAGCTGCGCGGCGACGAACACGTCTACCTGGACGTCACCCACAAAGACCCGGAGGAAACCAAACGCCACTTCCCCAACATCTATAAGAAATGCCTCTCGATAGGCATCGACATCACGAAAGACTACATCCCCGTAGCCCCTGCCGCTCACTACCTCTGCGGCGGTATCAAGGTGGATCTGGACGGACAGAGCAGCATCCGCCGCCTGTATGCCATCGGCGAGTGCTCGTGCACCGGACTGCATGGCGGAAACCGTCTGGCCTCTAACTCACTGATTGAAGCCGTGGTCTATGCCGATGCAGCCGCCAAGCATGCACTGAGCGTATTCGAGCGTTACGAATTCAACGAGGACATTCCCGAATGGAACGACGAAGGAACCATCTCCAACGAAGAACGCGTACTGATAACGCAGAGTATGAAGGAAGTAAACCAGATTATGGAAGCCTACGTCGGCATCGTCCGCAGCAACACCCGCCTGACGCGTGCCTGGAACCGTCTGGACATTATCTACGAGGAGACGGAGAAACTCTTCAAGAGCAGCAAGGCTACCCGCGAACTTTGCGAACTGCGCAACATGATTAATGTGGGTTACCTGATTACCCGCCAGGCCATGGAACGCAAGGAAAGCCGCGGACTGCACTACACACTGGATTATCCGCACGCCAAGAAGTAACACAAAAATAACCCGGAAGCATGAGGAAGAGATTTCATGCACTCATACTTTTCTGTTTGGTAGCAAGCTGCCTTCACAGCCAGACGATGGACGACAATGTCATCATCAACAGCTGTGAAGACAGCTATGTTTTTATGGAAGAAGGGGCCAACGTCGTAGTGCACAACGCCCGGGAAACCGAATACGAGGCCCTCCGCATGGGCGCAGAAGTGCAGCCCTACATCTATTACGGCAAATTCATCTCCCTCGATAATGCCAGGGCCAAGGGCATCTTCGCCCCCAAAGCCATCCACCGGAATGCCACGCCGGAGAACGTATTCTTCGACGATACCCGCATCTGTTACTTCAACCTCTACCTGGACCGGCAAGGCAAAAAGACCGGCGTAGAGTTCGGCCGTACCTTTCACGACCTGCGCTACTTTACACAAATCTACTTCTCCGAAGAATACTTCGTCCGCGAGAAGCGCGTCACCGTCACCATTCCCGCCTCCCTCTCCCGTTTCCGGCTGATAGAGAAGAACTTCACCCCCGGCATCCGGTGCGAGAAGAGCGTAAACAAGGAAGGCGACTCCGTCTTTGTCTACACCCTGAGAGCACTGCCCGCCATGGAGAAAGAAGACGATGCGCCCGGCAGCAGCTACCTCTACCCGCACCTGCTGATAACGGGTTCTTTCTCTGATACCCAAGACATGTACCGCTGGCTGAGCAGGCTGGCGGATGTAGACTGCACCCTCCCCCAGACAGAAGCGCTGCTGTCAGAAATCACCGCCGGATGCTCCACGGATATGGAGAAGATACGCCGCACCTACTCCTACGTGCAGCAGAATATCCGCTACGTAGCCTTCGAAAGCGGCCTTGCAGGCCATCAGCCCGACCGTCCCGCCGAGGTGCTGCGCAAACGCTACGGCGACTGCAAAGGCATGGCGCTGCTGCTCCGCACCCTGCTCCGGGCACAAGGCTTCGATGCCCGGATGGTTTATATCGGCACAGACCACATCGCCTACTCCCCCGACGAAGTGCCCACGCTTGCCTCCATCAATCATGCCGTCTGCCTTCTCTATCACCAAGGACAGAGCTATTGTCTGGACGCTACCCATCGCTACATCCCGCTGGAAACCATCCCGCAAGGAATACAAGGCCGGAAAGCACTGATAGAGAACGGAGCAAACTGCCTCGTGCAGCCCCTTCCCCAACCGGAAAGTCCCACTGCCACCGACAGCCTCCGCTATCATTATCACCTGACCGATGAACCGGCCCTGGAAGGCACCGCCGTCCGCACATGCACCGGCGAGAATAAGGAAATCATGCTCAGCCTCTACCACAGCCGCGCCAAAGATCTGCAAAACGACTTCCTCGGCACCATGCTTGCCGACAAGCAGCACCACTACCATGCCACAGACATCCGGCTGGAAGAGGAACGCCCCGAAGCTCCCTGCCTCCGCCTTACGGGTAAGGTAAACAATGCCACCGCCGTGCAGTCCGCCGACGAAGAACTCTACATCGAACCCGACCCGCACGACGATTTCTTTGCCCAACCCGTCGACACCACCCGCCGCCGGCAGGATTATCTGTTGCCGTGGAGGTGCCGCACCGTCCGCGAAGTGGTGATTGACGTTCCCCCGGGACGAACCGTCTCCTACCTGCCGCCGGACTTCTGCACAGAAACCGACCAGGGAACGCTGAGCTGTTCCTACCACGCAGAAGCAGACCGCATCCTATTCCGCAAAGTAATGGAGATACGTAACAGGCACATCCCTCTTGCACTGATACCTGCATGGAACGATGCCCTGCGCCGCTGGAAGAAGGCTTGTGAAGAACAAATAGTAATCAAATAAACACCCCGTATGAAAGCAACACATCACCCCCGGAAAGCAGTACGCCCCCTACTCCTGCTGCTCCTGTTCCTGCTCACCGCCCCTGCCGCTAGCGCCCAGAAAGAAGACGACAAGTACGCCGCCCTCACCCGCGAAGTGCGCAACGAAGTATGGGCAATGGAGCTGCCCGGCTTCGACAACATATCCATACCGGGGAAATACAAGAACGCCCCCGCCGTCATCCTTGCCGCGCACAACCGCCTGGAAGTGACACGCAAAACCAAACTCGACTGGTGGGGCGTGGGACTGACCAAGCAGCAGATTACCTGCCGCGGCATCTTCCGCCAACTGGTGTACATCAACAGCCAAAGCGCCCTGGAAGAGATGTCGGAATACAGCTTCCTCTCGCAGGAGAAAGAGCGCTACACCCGCAACGAACAACAACGTGTGCTGGGCATACGTATCCTTAAACCCGACGGAACCATCAACGAAGTAGACCCCGAAGAGTTCCTTGAAACCGACGAAAGCCACCAGGCACGAAGCCGCAACACCCGGGAAAAATGGCAAAAGGTAGCCGTTCCCGGACTGGAGATAGGCGATATCATCGACGTCTTCTTCGCCAAATACACCACCCTGAACGACCAGAACCTGGAACCTTTCAGCTTCTACCTCAACGGGCAATACCCCATGCTTGCCTACTCCGTGCATTGCGAAATCGACCCCAAACTGAGCACCTTCTACCGCTGCCTGAACGGTGCCCCCGACTTCGATCCAAGCACCGACGCCGAAGGGAACTACATCCTCGACCTGAAGACCATCGTCCCCAGGCATCCCCTTCCCAGTCTGTGGTACAACGTTGCCCGGCAGATGCCCATGATTCAGATGTTTATCTACAACAGCAAGACTCCATACGCCTGGATGCCTCCCAGCGTCCGCCAACAAGGACTGCATGCCAACCCCAACCCGCAACTGATTATCGATGACACCCGCGCCTCCATGAGAGCCCCCGGCACCCAATGGTCCGGCCTGCGCAGCGGACGGAAAAACGAAATAGCCAAAGCCCTCAAAGCCCGCCAGGCCGAGGGATGGAGCGATGAGAAACTGATGGACTACCTCTACCAATACTGCTACTACCGCTACATGGAAGCCAGTGCCGACTACACCCCTGCCAGCTTCATCCTGCTGATGCACGACCTCTTGGAGAAAGTCGGCATACGCCATCAGGTAGGCATCACCACCAAAGACACGCAAGTCCCCCTCCGCCAGCTCATCAGCTACCACTACACCGTTTGGCTCATCCGGCTGGAAGCCAACGGAAAGTATTACGCACCTCCCGCCTGCTACGCCGCCCCCGGCGAGCTCCCTGCCAACCTGCAGGGCGAAGAAGCCATTCTGGATGGTAATTTCCGGGCCACCCTCCCCACGGCGAGTCCCGAAGAGAACCGCGACGTGGCCATCCTCACCGCCTCCATCGACGGAACCACGATGCACGTCAACCGTCGGGAAGAGCGGACCGGTGCATTGAAAGAGCCATTCCAGCCCTACCTCGTGCTGGACGAAGATCTCTACAACTCCCTGCGCCGCGTGCTGGGCATCACCACCACCATCTTCGACGAAACCAAAGAGAAATACCATGCCGACCTGCGCGAGAGCTACCGCCGCGAACGCGAACAGGAGAAAGAGCGTTACCGAAGCGAAATCATCGGCTACCACGGCTCGGACGAAGGGATAGGTACGGATATCAGTTACCGCCTCCTCAGTATCGGTAACCGTACGGACAGCACGACCTTTGCCTACGAAGTGGGTTATACGCTGGATGGGCATGTAAAGAAGGCAGGCCCCAACCTCGTCCTCGCCGCAGGTCGCCTGATAGGTTCGCAACTTGAATTTAAAGGCGAACAACGCCAACGTCGCGAAGACATCTACTGGGAAATGCCACGCAGCTACGGATGGGACATCACAGTCCGCCTGCCCGAGGGATACCAGGTTTCCCCCGAAGGACTGGAAAAGCTGAATATGAAAGTGGAGAACGAATGCGGCGCTTTCACCGCCCAAGCCACCACCGGAAATGGTGTCCTGACGATAAAAGCGGAAAAGCGCTTCGAGCATAAGATGGAACCGGTGGAGAACTGGGAGAAGCTGCTCGAAATCATCGATGCTGCCAAAGCTTATGAAGGGCTTTCGGTAGTGCTGAAGAAATAAAAAGGAGGAGGATGCTGAAGGTGAAGTGATGAATAGTGCAGTTACAAAACGAAAATTAACTATAATAGTGCAGTTTGAAAACGAAAAAGTGGCAAAATAGTGCAGTTGTAGACATTTAAAAGACTATCTTTGTTGCTGAGATATAAAAACATACTGTTATGAACATCAACGAATATGCACAAATTGTAGCAGACCAAAAAGAGGAACTGAAATTAATCAATCCAGAAGACTTATGTTCCCGGAAAGAAGAAAGTCTATTTGATATTGATAGCCCTTTAGCACAAATTGTCATAGGAGTGCGCCGGAGTGGTAAATCAACTATTTGCCATAAAATTCTAAAAGAAAAGGGCGTACCTTATGCCTATGTAAATTTCGATGATGAACGATTATATAAATTAGATTCCAAAGATTTAAACTCACTATTGGAAGCAATATATATGGTATACGGAAACTTCCAATATTTATTTCTTGATGAAATACAAAATATTGCAGAATGGTTTCTTTTCGTAAACAGATTGCTTAGGCAGAAAATTCATCTTATCATAACCGGTTCTAACGCTAAACTGCTGAGTAGTGAGCTCAGTACGCATTTGACCGGGCGATATAATCAGATTGAACTTTACCCTTTTTCTTTCGCAGAATTCTGCCAATATAGAAAAGTAGATACTAAAGATATCTCAACCAAGGGAGTAGCTTTCAAGAAAGTTGCATTTGAAGAATATTTCAAGAAAGGAGGTTTTCCCGAATTACTCGAAGTAAAAAACAGTCGTGGATATATCCAGGGATTATTCGATTCCATCATACGCAAAGACATACAGCAGCGTTTTAAAGTCAGGTACATAGAGTCATTACGTATGCTTGCCAATTATCTGATTGACAATTTCGGTCAGGAGATTATCTATTCCGACCTTGCAGAACGTTTTGGCTTTGGTTCTTCACATACAGCAGAGAACTACGTTTCATATTTAAAACAGACGTATCTCTTGCTGGGTATTCATAAATTCTCATTTAAAAGTAAAGAGCGCATCCGCAATGAAAAAGCTTATGTTGTTGATACAGCCTTTATTACTGAGAGGGATGATGCTATGACCGGACAAAACATAGGGTGGAAGTTAGAGAATATTACTTATGTTGAGTTGTTAAGAAGGAATAAGCCTCTCTTTTATGATGTTTTCTATTATCGGGAGCAATACGAGATTGACTTCGTGATTTGTGAAGGAAATAATGTAAAAGAACTAATTCAGGTGTCGGTTGATATTTCTTCTGCAAAAACTTATAACCGGGAAGTATCGGCATTATGTAGAGCTTCTGCAGACTTAAAATGTGATAAACTGACTCTTATAACTATGACTGACAGTAGAGTGATCGAAGAAGACAATCATACTATACAGATGGTATCTATTATAGACTGGTTACTACGAGAATATTCCTAATAAACATGCCGGATTCGGTGGCGGCGGATTTTGAAGGATACTCGCCGCATCGAAGCAGGGACAGGCTTTGATCCATTCTTCGGGCTCTATCTCGCCGTTGTGGTTCAGGTCGGGACTGAGGTCGCGATGGCCGCAGAGGCGGGAACCGGGATAATCTTTCAACAGCAGCATGACGAGAACTCTCAGCGAGTGCTTCTGAAAAGGAGTACGCGTATCGGCAGGACGGCCGTGTTCGTCCAGGCCGCCTTCATAGCAGATACCGATTGAATTCGCATTGTGGCCTTTGGCATGCGCACCGGGCTTGTCAACGGGGCGTAAACTCTTGATATCTCCGTTCTTACGGATGTAATAATGATAGCCTGCGCCGGAGAAACCCCGGCGCAGGTGGTCTGTTGTCAGGTCGTGTTCCGTATAGCAGCGGTCGCTGCGGGTGGCGGAACAGTGGACAACGATAAGATTGATGACTCTCATTGGAATGAATAGTTAAGAATGAAAAATGAAAAGGGAAGGGATGTTATCTTGTCGCGACGCTATTTGGTCATGGCATGGGCGCTGACGGCGCCCAGAATAGCCGAGGCAATAGCGATTATCACTTTCAAGATTTTGTCCCAGGTAGATGATTTCGTACTCATAAGGTTTAGGTTTATATAAATAAATAGAAATTATTGATTGACAGAAAATCTCATTTAAGACAGAAGATATTCTTAAGACAGAAGAACAAAAGGACAAAAGAGAGAATCATCTTAAATCTGTTCTTTTGTTCTTATGTCTAAAAATTTATCAACCCAGCGGATTCTCACTCTGGTCCCCATCCGAACCGCCGCCGGTGTTTCCGCCGTCTCCCGGCTTCTCCTCTCCCGATCCGCCACCTGTCGAACCGCCATCTTCCGGCTTATCCAGCGTAAACCCTACATTCGCCGGGCTTCGCGTCACGGCAGTACTCCCGTTCACCAGTTTCAACCCTTTGTCCGGAATAAACCGGATATTCACCTTCGAAATGTTCCGCACCGTACACTTCTCCGACGTCTCCACACCGGGACAGCGGAACGTTATGTGAAACGTACCCAGCTGGTTCAGCTTCACCTTGTCCCCGTTGGCAAGATTCGCCTGCACTTCCTCCACCAGCGCCTCGATCACATGCTTCACATCCCCCTTCGTCATGGCGCAGTTCTTCTGAATGGCTGCCGCCAACACATCGATATCCACCGTGCCGCATGTCTTAGGTTTTTGACGAAGATAGTACAACACCTGCGAGTTCTTGTCACTCACAATCTTTCTGCGCTTGAAGCGCTCTACAATTACTTCCATAAAATTAAAAAAGTTAAGGTTTAAGTTAAGAAAATTCCGTGCTCTGAGCACACAACAAAGATACAACATTCTACACCGGAAGTCAAGTATTTTGCCAATTATTTACTACTAATTCTTCAATTTATTTCGCACGCATCCTTCTACTTCGCATTCCTCATCATCCACTCCAACGGCGGCACATGATCCACCAGCTTCGTCAGGCTGACATTATGATGGAAATACACTTCCCTCGTCTCCCCGTTGCGGTGCTTGGCCACGATCACTATTCCCAGGCCCTCCGTGGGTAAGGAACTCTTCTTGTCTATCGCCTTGCCGTGCATGGCGGGCCGGTAGAGCAGCATTACCATATCAGCATCTTGTTCTATCGCCCCGCTCTCGCGCAACTGGTGCAGCCCTGGACGATGGTCGGAGCTATACCCTCCGTCGCTCTCACGGTTCAGCTGGCTCAGCAATATCACGGGGATGTTCAGCTCCTTGGCAAGCAGCTTCGCCTTGCGGCTGGCCTGCGCCACTTCCTGCTCGCGGTTGCGGTTCTTTTGGTCGGACTTCATGTTGCAGAGCTGCAAGTAGTCCACCACTACCATGTCGCACATCCCTTTGCTTTGCAGCAGCCGTGCCGATGCCCGTACCTGGTCCATGCCCATCACCGCATGGTCGTCCACATGGATGGGCAGGGCGGACAACTCGGCCGATGCCTGCCGCACCTGCTGCAACTCGTCCGGCGTCAGCTGTCCGCTCTTCAGGTGCTGCGGATCTACGTCCGCGGTGGCAGCCAGCAGCCAGCGGTCGCCCAGGCGCTCGCCCTGCATCTCGAGGCTGTAGACGGCTACGTGGTGACCTGCGGTGGCGGCGGCACGTGCCAGGTGCAGCGCAAAGGCCGTCTTGCCCACCGAGGGACGGGCGGCGATGATGTACAAGTCGCTCCGCTGCCAACCTGCCGTCAGGCGGTCCAGGTCGTGCAGACCGGTGGGGATGCCCGTGATACCATCGCAGCTGCCATGCGCCACGCGGTTCTCTATCTGCACCAGGGTGTCCGCCATCAGCCGGTCCATGGGGCGCAGGTGGTCGTTCACACCGCATTCGTTCTCCAGGGCTTCCAGCAGATGGTGGGCTTCTACCAGGATGTCGTCGATGTCCGTGGATTCGTCGGCGCTCATGGCAAGCAGTTGCTGGAAGCCCAGGCGCATGTTTCGCCGCATGTAGATCTGGCGCAGGATGAGTACATGATATTCCAGGTGGGCGCTCGAGGCTACAAGCGAGCTGAGCCGCGTCAGTTCGTAGGGGCCTCCCACGGCGGCGAGCTTGCCACGGGTGGCAAGCTCATTCTTCACAGTCAGGATATCTATCGACTTGCCGTCGTGGTGCATGCTCAGCAGGGCAGCGTAGATTTCGGCATATTTCTCTTCGTAGAACATTTCCGGTTTCAGCTTGTCGGCTACCAGCGGCATGGCCGTGCGTTCTATCAGACAGGCGCCCAGGATGGCAGCTTCCAGTTCGGCGTCGTGGTGGTTGGGGGTATCAGTCGTCATACTCGTCATTGTAAGATTTATCGGCCAGATAGCTGGCGGCTTGTTTGCAATATTTCAGGTTGGACAGGTGGTCGTAGTACTCGTCGATGCGCTCTATGGCGAGGAGTTTCTCTTGCGGCGACAGCTTCTTCCACTCGCGGCGCGCCCGCCCGATGTTGATCTTGGGGTACTCGGTGACGTCGTAATACTTCTGCCAGAAGGTGGCAAAGTCCTGTCCCGGCGCGTCCTTGGTGCGGGCAGTGCCCGGCCGTGAAGACGGGGCTGCGGATTGCGGGCGGACGTTGCCCGTCAGCAAATCGTAGTCGGGGATGCGGATATGCAACACGTAGGGGTTCAGCAGCCGCTCAATGATGCCGCAGCCGAACATCTTGTTGAAGAAGTAGCGCGTGCGGTTGCGGTTCCAGCCGAAGATCTGCATCCAGTGGCTCATAGTCAGTACGGACTCGCCGCGCATGCAGTCGAAGGTATGGCCCTTGACGCGGCACGACACGGTGCTGTAGTTGACGTGTGTCAGTACAAGGACAAAAGCCTCGAAGTTTCCCGCTGCTTGCTTACTTGTTCTCATTTTCATTTGTTCCTCAAAGAGTACTTTGGGGAAGAGGAGATAGCCTTTTTTCAGGATCTCCAGGGTTAATCCACTCATTTCTTTTCCTTATTCAATATTTGATGCAGCAAAGGTAAGGTGCGGGCGGAGACAGCGCAATTATCCGGTTGTAATCGGCAAAATAGGATGAAAAATGCCACCCTCCGATCCACCACCCGGAGACCTTGCGCTATCTCCCTGGCACAGCCCGATACGGAGATTGCTTGAAAAAGCCATTCACCCCGTCTTTCACCACCATGTAACTATGTATACAAAGTAATTAATGCATTAAAATGCATTATATCTTTCCATACTTTTTGGGAACGGCCAGGTATGGGTTCTTGTCTACGGCCACCTTCACGTGGTCGGGCATTCCCCAGAAGCGCACGATGACGTCTATCTGCTTCGGGGTGAGATGCAGCGTCTTGGGCGTATAGCCTTCGGCGGTGAGCTCCTGCAGCAGCAAGGCATGCTCGGTGATGGTGCGCCGCATGGCCTTTACGGCCGAGGTGGTGTACGAATAATTGGGGAAATAGACTACTGCAACGTCTGTGATGTGATGGCAGCCTTCGAGCAGCCAGTCATGATTCGGATTTTTACTCATGTTACTATAAATTTTTTATTTGTTTAATACGCCGCGAAGTTAGGCAGGATGCGTTAACGGTAAAAATTTCGATTACCCCAAAAAGACTTTCCAGAGAAGGATGTATGTCCGAAAATAATCAATCCAGGCATGTAACGAAGTCCTCCTTTTGCCTCTTGAAGTAACTCAGTACGGTGGCAGGCGTCAGGCACCGGTGTCCGGTGCGCTTAGTGCGGCTTTCTATGGTGTAGCGGGAACAGAGCACGAGGCAGAACCAGGTATAGTTCAGTGTCCGGTTCAGGCGGAGAAGAAGGCGGTTGAATACGCGGGATGCGTGGGAGAAGAAGGCGGCGATGCGCTCGTGGGGAATGAAGCGGGAGCGGCATTTGCGGGGCTTTTCGGCACGCTTCAGCTGGCGTAGTGTGTATTCCAGTTGTTCTATGTCATTGCGGGTGTTCTGCATGGTTTGTTCCAGCTTTTCCTTTCGTTCCTGTTGCCCGGCATAGCGTTCTTTCTTTCGGGCCAATAGGGCTTCCAGGTCTTGGGCTGTCATTTTCATTCCTTTGTTGTTGCTGTTTTTTGTTTTCATTTCAGATGTTGTTTTAAAAGTTGATAACTGATGGTTTATTCAAAAAAAATACATCATCCGTTCAGGGAGAACGGATGATGCATGTATAGTAAACGGATGATGTGTTCGGGGGGAACGTATCATCCGTTTGCTATAAAGGTGATGATGGAGATTTTCTTTCCGGGAAAGCTTCATACCCATTCATTACTAAATACGCATGTTTCCCTAGGCTCTGCTAACGGAATAGCAGGTTTATGCTATAGATAACTATATGACAAACAATTACTTATACGACTTCTTGTCGCACTCAGAAAGCGAGAACACACCGCACCCTATAGAAGGTGTCGTTCTTACCGTTGTTGCTCAGGTAGAGATCGCCACCGCTGCTGAAATACACGGAGCAGGCATTGTAGCTACTGTACTCCGAACTCGACCAAAAATATGTGTCCTTGCTGAATATCGTTGCGCCACTGATTTTATCTAAATATTTATTCATATTATTTACGGCTGTTTGAGCAGCTCCTGATATAGATGTAGAACCGGCTTGACTATTATCCTGATATTCACTTAAATTTATCCCGCCCAAATTAGATAGAATATCCCACCACTGGCCTATACTGGGAATAAACCAACCGGTAGTATTATCAGGAGTGGCAACATTGTAGCTCCTGGCTACAGTGAAAGCCTTATAAGTCTCTTGGTTATATCCTCCATTTTTTAATTTATCGAACATCCAATGTGTTTCGGCATAACCGTCAACGTTATTATATTGTTTGTTCAATTTGTCGGTATTATCCTTAAAAGGCGTTCCGTCGCTACCATCACTGTTTTCATCTTTATAGTAATCTCCCCACCGGCAACCTTCCGAAGCATTGGTCAATGCCATTACAAGACCGTGAGGTTTCTGTACGCCCAATGTTTTCAACTTTGCGACTGCCGCCTTACCGATACGGCTTACATCCGTACAGCTAACAATACCGATACAACCTTCTGCCGGAGGATTCTCTGTGTCACCGGGAACAATCCCACCGTCGGAGTAATAATAATCACCGGCCTTTATCGGACGAAGACCACCACTGGTTACATTGCGGTATAAACGGTACTTGCCGGCATCGGGAAGAGTATTGGCTGTTATCTGATAAGTCTTTCCACCGGCAAGCGTATAAAACCACGTCATATCAAGAGTCGATGGAGAGGACGTTCCTTTATCTGTCACCAACCGGTAACCATCGATAGAGGAGTTGGGGTACAAGAACTTATCATTCAAATTCACTACCACATCGCTTAAAGGAGTACGGTAAATATAATCATCCGAAGTGGAATATTCCGTACCGGCTTGCAACCACAATAAAGAATAGGCATGAGCCAAGTTGATGCTGAGTGTATTTTCGCTGTATGTACAACTACCTGTCAGCAGGTCGGAAGCACGATAGGCAGCGGCGGTGCGCTGGTCTTCTTTCGGCTGAATGGCTGCTTTGATGGCGGCAAGGGCTGATGCCTCATCGCTGATACCTGTCAATGTTAAATTCTCATCGTAAGGGAAATAAGGGACATAAGTCGTAGCACCGCTATCATCATAGGTATCACTATCACTTGCCTTCCATGAACGGCTGGTCGCATTATAGGTAACGGTTTGTTGCGTAGTCCCGTCACTCTTTATGGCAATAATCCCCACGCAATCGCCATCCTGAAAGAAAGTATGCACGCCGTCGTCAATGGCACGGGTACTTGGTTCAAGTTCATCGGAAAAGCCGTCCATATTTACACGAATGGTAAGGGGAGCAGAAGGATTGTCCTGCACGGGCAGTTCGTTGAACTCACTGCTACAAGCCCCCAGCAAGGACAAAAGCGATGCAAAGGCTGCAAGACGAATAGATAGAATGGTATGTTTCATCTTCATTTACGGGGTTAAAAGGTTAATACGGCACGGACATAATCAAAATTTGTTTTTGCATGGTCATTCCAGAAAGTACCGCCTTCATATCCAGAAAAATGCCAGACGTTAGTATTATTGTCCTCGCTACTTGTCCAGAAATCGGGATTACCCCAAACCTTCATTATAGAGCCCTGAACTGCTTCTAATTTTGCCGCGAAACTTTCATCGTCTTCTTGGGTACTCAATTCTTTCATTTGTGCATAAGACGGTAAATACCAACTGCTCGAAGATATGGGAGCAGAAATGTTATTATTGTAAATGCAAGCCCACACGGCTGGATATTTGTTTTGTGAATCATCTTTCTTCCTTAAAATTAGAGTATTACTGTATCCGTCGAAATTCTCCTGACTGGTACTTACGCCAGTTGCCACATTTGCAGTACTCCATTGCAATGTCTGTCCCGAATTGGCATTTATCAAAGCTGCCACATAGCCGTGAATGGTATTACCTGTCAAGAAGCTATCATAATTATCTATCTTATCCCCTTGACCGACACCGACCTTGAAGACAATGCCGATACAAGTTTTATTATTATCCAAAGCAGAGGAACATGTACCATCCGAGTAAAAATAGTCGCCTACGGATACGTTTGTATATTCTGTCGGGCTTGAAGTGGTTGTAGCCTGCACTGCGCTTAGCCATAAATCAGACCGGATATCATAGAATGTATAGGTATAGGTGTTGTTTGCCAGTGTTTTTTTCCGTTTGCCTATGCCGCCTGTTATGTCTGTAGAAAAACCAAATAAATAGCCTTCATTAACGGTTAGAGAGACATTCAGTTCATTGCCTGTCAAGGTATATACGCCATCGGTTGCCTGCAACTTTGTTCCGTCGGCATCAGTTACTTTATAGCTTGTGTTCTGCGGTGCAGTGAAAGCATTCAAATGTATTTTAAAGGTGGTGGCTTCTTCGGGGGTATAGTCTATCTGCTCCCCTTGCTGCCATACCACCGACAGCCCGTTTTGTTTCACGGTGATGGTGTAATTCTCAACATAGCCTGCCCGGAGGTTGGCGTTCTCCGCACCTTTCGGAGTATAATAATAGGTATTGCCGCCCAAGGTCACTTTAATGAACTGCTTTCCCTGCATGTTCTGAGGAATAAGAAGGGCGGAATAGGTGGTTACGCCTCCGCTTGTAGTTTCTGTTTTCGGGGTGACTTCTGTTCCATTGCCGTCTACACCTATTTGATTGACAAATGTAACAGCAGCACTGGTTAAATCAGTTACGAAGTCGCCTGCTTGCAGCGTTACTACGACCTTTGCCGTGCGATGTTTGAAAGCAAGTGATGCCGTTTGATTAAACGTCACAGTAGCATCCACCGCTTCCAGATAGTCGCTTTCCTGATAGTTGTTGTCGGTGGTTTGGTCGGCCTTCACTCGCAAGTCGCTATCGGTGGGTTTTGTGCCGTCATTATAGGGATACCAGGCGTTGACGGTAATGTCGCCCGTACTTTGCCAGTAGAAAGGAGCATCGCTGCCTGCTACGGTCAAACTTCCATCGGATGCGGCTGTGTATTTTTTTGTCTTACCGTTTATCTGTATGGCTACTTCGTCGTTCTCTGCCCACGCGTCTTTACCTGTGGCACGACTCACGGTCAAACCGTCCACGGCGGCACTGAATGTTATGGGGTATTTCCCGTCCGGCAGGCGGTTGTCGTTGTCGGCATCGTCCGTACATCCTGCGGCGGCGAGCATCATCAGCATCGCCGTGAGCATCCCCGCTGTAGGGCGGTGGTACATTGTCTGCCGGAGAGACCGAAATAAATTGTTATAGTTCATATCGCTTATAATTTTTATTGTTTCTACAATGTCGTTATAAGCGTTCGGGATGAAAGGAGAGGTGTTGGAGGGTGAAAGAACGACAGATTTGTAATCTGCCGAAACAAAGGCTTAATCGTCTAATTCATCATCGGCTATGGTTGCCAAATCAAAATACAGCAAACGGGTATCGGAATCAGCATCTTCATCATTCAAGGGAACGAAGCCGTTCTTCAAGTAAAAAGGAATGGCATCGGCGTATGCATCTACGGTCAGGAAACGGCAACCGGTCTTGTTGTCCACCAAAAAATAGCTCTTGATGAAGTCGATAAGATACGAACCAATGCGCATACCTTTTGCCGAAAGATCCACGCCTAAACGACATACTTTACTTGCCGGATAACTTTTCAGGCGTTTCTCATTGACGAACCGATGCTTGCGAAAACGATTGAATTCCGTCTTGCTACCGAAATCGCTTAGTGATACACGGTCGTTTGCCAAACTGAAGTAGGCCAAAACTTGTCTGTCTGTCAAGTCTTCCACCACATAACTGACAGCAAGCAAAGCTTTGCGGTAGAGAACCGATTCATTTAAAATAAACTCGTTCAAATCTGCATCTCCGCAATCGAACGAGTTTACCTTTTCATTCTTATTAAGCTTTCGTATGCTTAGTTTGTTGTCCAATCTATTCATTCTTTCCATTTTCAAACCATTGCATCACAGCTCTATAATGTGCCAAACGGCGTTCACGCTCTTCCTTCGTTTCCTTGGGCGGGTTCTTCATCCGTTCCAGGAATCTCCGGGCATCTTCCCCGTAAAGTATCGGGGTTTCCTTGATAGGTCTTGCCATACAGCTTTCCTCCTTTCTATTTAATTTACGATGCAAAGATACGCTTTACTTTCCGAATCTCCAACACAATCTTTCAAAGAACGCTTTTGTTTTCAATATCTTACGTTGTGCGCCACCGACCACAGCGACGTGGTCAGTGCTACCCCTGAAAGGCAGCTCACTCCGGACTTACGCACACAAGTGTCCGACGGTGGCTGAGGTTATTAAGTTTTAATCCATTACGGCGGTACCGTCCTTGGTAGTTACCGGCGTCCATTCATTGATTGCAGAAGTAACCGTCAGTCCGGTAAGATCTACGGTGATGTTAAAGGTATAGATGCTGCCGGCGGCCAAATCCAAATTCGCTTCATCCTTAGGAATGGTATAATAGAATGCACCGCTGCCACCGGCTAAAGTTACTTTCAGGAACTTTGTGCCCATGGTATAAGTCTGGGGAGCGATGATAGCACCGTATTGTCCCAATGTTACATTGGCGCTTTTGGCAGGTGTACCGGCAGTAGTTACAGCACCTGTTTTCCGGTTGAACTTGACGGCACGTTTCGGGGTTACAATTTCTACAGTTGCATTAGTGATGTCGGGGCTTCCGGCACCGGCAGTCAGGTTACACACCACTTTCACCAGTTTATGGTCGAAGGTAAGGTTATGCGCATCCTTGCTGCGGGCATAAGTAGCCGTAGTGCAGTAGAGCAAGTCGGACTTGAAGTAATTGGCAGCCGTGGATTGGACGGTTTCTACTGTGAAGTCGTACTCGTCGGCATCCGTTCTGCTATCATAAGGGTGATAGGCGGAAATCTGCACACCGTTTCCGCTTTGAGGATAATACATGGTGGTGGAGTAATTGCTGAACTTTCCTGCACCGTCGGCGGTGGCGGAGACGTTGGTATATCCGTTGTAATCGGTTTCACCCGAAACGCCGGTCACGTAGACGCCTATCTGTTCGTCCTCTGCAATCTGCTTGTCGGGCACGGCAGCAGTGTTGGCACGTGTCTGCACCACCAGGCCACTACTCAGGCGGATCTCACCGTTCCAGTTATCCAGTTCGTTCTCGTCGTTGCTGCAACCTGCCAGCAGTAGCGTGGCGGCAGCCATTGTCATAAATAATCTTGTTTTCATCTTTATGGTTTTTAATTAAATTGTTATCATTCTGTCATTGGGCACTGCCCGATTCGCCGCTGCCGTTACCCGGCGCCCAGTCGGTCACGGTGGAAGTCACTTCGAGGTCGGTCTTACCGATGGTGATGGTATACAGGTATTTGCTGCCTGCAACGAACCGCCGGGACAACGGGGCGTCTTTTACGGCCCATGTCAGAGGCGTACCGCCGTCGCTTAACGTAAAGGTCAGCAGCATGTCGGCGGTATCAGCGGCAGGCAGTACAATGCCTTCGGCGCTTGCTCCGTCAGCGGCAGTCTTCAGGGGGATGGCGGTAGCAGCGACATCCGTATCAACGGTTACGTCGTCCCTCTTCAGCACGTCATACGTCGCTTGAGTGCGCTGGTTGGTGAGCGTCACTTTCAACCCTTGCAGGTTGCTGCTGCTCATCCCTGCGGCAGGCCGGATGGTGAGTACCAGCTTCACCAGTTTGTGGGTGAACCGGAATGTTACCTCCGGGTCGCTCTTGTCCTTGCCCGTCACTTTGGCGGCGCCCATCAGGTCGATGGCTTGCTGCGGGTCCTGGGTGGCTACGTCCACACGGTACGTGGTGCTCCCCCTCGGGATGTCCTGCCAGGGATAGTAAGCGATGAAGTCCCTTGCATCACCACTTGCGGGAAAGTAGATGGTCTGTCCGTCGGCGGCAGAGAAGCTGCCGGTCGCCTGTTTATCGGCGGCAGTGGTGTAGCGGTTGTTTTCACTCTCAGCCGTTTCGCCGTTCAGCATGTAGATACCGATGGCATCGCCCGTCTCCCACTTGTCATCGTAGGCACGCGTCTGCACATGGATGCCGCTATTCACTTGCAGGGGTACTCGTCCGTCGTGGTCCGGTACTGTAGTTTCGCCGTCGCCCGTGCATCCTGCCAGTAAGGCAGCAGATACACAAATACATAATAACTGTCTTTTCATATCATTTATTCTATTTGATTTTTAACTTTTCATTTTTCATTCTCAATGAATTCCCACTTCCCCGTTGTCTATCACATTCCAGCCCGCGATAGTGGCACTCATGCCTGCTGCTGTGGGCAGTTCCAGCGTGGCATCCAGTTCCAAAGGCTTCCTGTCGCTGCCGAAATTCTTCAGCATATCCGTCAGGTCGGTGGTGATGGTCTGCACAGATCCGTCGTGCAAGGTAACGTCGATCGTCAGTATCTGCTTTTCTGCGGTCACCACTCCCAGCAGGCACAGGGTAGTTTTGAGCTGCGATTGTCCTGCGGCGCGTGTTCCGCTGCCGTCTGTTTGGAGAGTGAATGTTGGGATGACGGTTTTTCCTTCGGTGGACGTGATGGCTCCGGTGGTCAAATCTATGGTAGAGGCGATGCCCGTCAGAGTGGCGGCAGTATGGGCGATACGTTGTTCGTCACCGGGCTTCAACTGCAGCGACAACGCCAGGCGGCGGATGTATTGCTGCATCGGTACGGTTACTTTCAGCGTATCGTCTTTCACGATTTCCAGTTTACGGGAGGCAGAGAACAAGTAGCCGGGCAAGGGTTCCAGCATGCCGTCCGACAGTGTGTTTACCGTGGCGGTGTTTCCGCTGATAGTGATTCCTTCGGCTTGATGATAGACCAGAAGTTCTTGTTCGCCGGGAAGGAACAGCGCATGGAAAGCGTTCGTTACTCCGCTGACGGTCTGCTCTTGTGCACCAATGCGCAGGATGTAGTTATCCGGTAGTACAGCATCCGACGAGCGGGCGTTCCAGTCGGTAGTGACCACAACCGCGCCTTCGTCGGGATGCGGCGTGTTGGAAGGATCGTCCTTTGAACAACTGCTTAATGAATGGGATACGACTGCAAATAGTAGCAATTTTATAACTTTATTCATGTCGTGACGGTTTTTAATATTACTTACCAAGTAACGGAACACCACCTCCCGATGCAAGAAGAAAAAAGCGTTTTTCTTCCGATTATTTAGTTGCAAAAGACTCTTTATAGATCAGTAAAGGGAATAAAAGGACAAGCCGTTTTCGAGACATCAAAAATGGAGTAAGACTTTGTGTGTTTTTCAGAACCCGTAGTCTGTGCAATATGTATTTTATCGGTTAATGTGTTGTCAAATAGATGAATTTTAAAGAATAAATACAAATGGTTAGTATTTTGTTTGGATAAATAAAAGATTATTTTCAACTTTGTGCACTATAACCTTCCGTTACTTGGTAAGTAACAGAACTCACCCAAACAACTCACAAAACATTGTTTATCACGATCTTTTCCGTTTCCCGTTGTTACCCATAACAGAAGCAATCAGCTCATTATTCGCCATATCCACCTTCTCGTCCTCGAAAGGCTTGAGGTAAGTTTCCGTTACCCTGATGGAAGAGTGACCCAGCGCCTTGCTGATGATACCCACATGCCAACCATGGTGGTAGGCTATCGTAGCCCAAGTATGGCGCGCCGTGTACGAACTTATCTTCACACCGGGCAGCAGCAGTGCGGCCATCTTTTGGAGGCTCCGGTTGAATCTCCTTAAAGCGCTCAGGTAAACTTCGTACACATCTTCACCGTCCTTCAGGATGGGGAACAGGAAATCAGTGTCCGGTGATTGGCTCATGCACATTTCAAACAGCTGCATGGCTTCGTGGGGAATACGTACCGTGAGGCGGCGGCCCGTCTTGTGGCGGCAATAGGTGATGCAATTCCCATTCACATCCTGCCTGCGCAGGTGGGCAAGGTCGATGAACGGCATGCCCCGGAAAAGGAACATCAGCAGGAAATAGGAAAGCGCACGCTGCACATCCTCGGGCAGGCAGGTGGGGTCGACAGCGGCCAGGGTGCGCGTCTGTTCATCGGTCAGGGCACGTTTGGTTTGGGACTCTACTTTGGTGTACACCTCGTCGAAGAGATGCGGATCACGGATTACCAACTGTGCAGCCACCAGCCTGTTGTACACCGCCCGGAGTGTGCGCATGTAGGTAGACACGGTGTTCCAACTCGCCTTCCGTTGCCGCAGCCATGACTGGTATTGCTTCAGCCGGGCCACGGTGAACACGTCGGGAATCTGCATCGGCACTCCCTTCGACGTGGCAAACGCTGTGAAAGAATGCAGCGTAGCGGTATAGGTATGCACCGAAGGGTGCTTCCCGTCCCGTTGCAGGCAACCGATCACAAAACTCATGTAAGGCGTCAGCAGTATTGCTTCGCCTTGTACTTCTTCTCTCGTTTTTTCTTCATCCATAAGCTTTTTCCTCTAAAGATACAACAGATAAAAAACATCCCGCCCCGTGCACTTGTTTTATGCACAGGGCGGGATGAAAACTGTGATGTAGCTTATAAGAGAACTAAAGTTCCTGTATTTCTTTCAGGGAAAGCCCTGTTATCTGCATAATCTGTTCAGGAGCCATACCGGAAGATTTCATTTTAAGGGCGATCTCGCGACGTTCTTTCTTTATTCCTTCTTCAAACCCTTCCTTATGTCCCAACTTGCGTTGTCCGCTGGCAATGGCAAGATTATCGCGATAAATCTTGATGCTTTCATCATACTTCAAGCGCTCCTCTTTACTCA
>ERZ791737.601-NODE-601-length-26241-cov-20.984266_pt1 | contig 26241 bp, 26 predicted proteins | sample MGYA00510042_ERZ791737 | MGnify/ENA primary metagenome ERZ791737 (study PRJEB30046, sample SAMN00791965) | human gut metagenome | study: EMG produced TPA metagenomics assembly of the A metagenome-wide association study of gut microbiota in type 2... | reverse complement strand
GTTTAACTCTACGGCTTTCAATAAAGAGTTAATAGCCTCTTGATATTGCCCATTTCGATTATATGAACAACCCAACTCAAGCCAATTACCCGCATAATCGGGGTTTAATTGAGTAGCTTTAACTAAAGAATTTATAGCCTCTTTATATTGTTCGTTATCATTATATGAGCGTCCTAAGCAATACCAATTCAATTCATCATCAGGATTTAACTCTACGGCTTTCAATAAAGAGTTAATAGCCTCTTGATATTGCCCATTTTTATAATATGAAACTCCTAACCACTGCCAATTAAATTCATCATCAGGATTTAATTCTACTGCTTTCAATAGAGAGTTAATAGCCTCTTGATATTGCCCATTGTTACAATATGAACAACCCAACTCAAGCCAATTATCCGCATAATCGGGATTTAATTGCGTAGCCTTTAAGCCAGAATTTATCGCTTCTTGATATTGTCCATTATTTTTATATGCAATGCATAATCTATACCAATACTCAGGGCTATCTGGAACTAATTGAGTAGCTTTAACCAAAGAATTTATAGCCTCTTTATATTGTTCGTTATCATTATATGAGCGTCCTAACCAATAATAATTGTAAGCCTCATTAGAATTTAATTCTACCGCCTTTAATAAAGAATTAATAGCCTCTTGATATTGCCCATTTTTATAATATGAGCGTCCTAACCAATGCCAATTTAAATAATCATCAGGATTTAATTCTACAGCTTTCAATAATGAATTTATACCCTCTTGATATTGCCCATTTTGATTATATGAGCGTCCTAACCAATACCAATTTAATTCATCATCAGGATTTAATTCTACTGCTTTCAATAATGAATTTATAGCTTCTTGATATTGCCCATTTTGATTATATGAACAACCCAACTCAAGCCAATTACCCGCATAATTGGGGTTTAATTGCGTAGCCTTTAAACCAGAATTTATAGCTTCTTGATATTGTTCATTATTTTTATATGCAATGCATAATCTATACCAATACTCAGGGCTATCTGGAACTAATTGAGTAGCTTTAACCAAAGAATTTATAGCCTCTTTATATTGTTCGTTATCATTATATGAGCGTCCTAACCAATAATAATTGTAAGCCTCATTAGAATTTAATTCTACCGCCTTTAATAAAGAATTAATAGCCTTTTCATATTCTCTATTTTGATAATAAGAAACTCCAAGCCAATACCAATTAGACCAGGTATTAGAACTCAATTTTACAGCTTTCAATAAAGAATTTATAGCGTCTTCGTATTCTCCATTTTTATAATACGAACAACCTAACCAATTCCAATTAGAATTACTATTAGGAGTTATTTCTGCAGCTTTCAATAAAGAATCTATTGCTTCTTTATATTCTTTATTATCATAATATGAACGACCTAACCAATGCCAATAATTAGAGTTATCAGTATTTAATTGAGTCGCCTTTAATAAAGGTTGTATAGCCTCTTGATATTGCCCATTTTCATAATATGAATTTCCTAACCAATACCAATTTAATTCATCTTCAGGATTTAATTCAACGGCTTTTAATAAAGAGTTTATAGCCTCTTGATATTGTTCGTTATCATTATATGAGCATCCTAACCAATGCCAATTAATATAATCATTAGGATTTAATTCAACCGCTTTTTTAAATATCTCTATCGCTTTATCGTATTCTCCGTTATTATAATAAGTTTTTCCTTGTTCAAATAAATCGTCATCCTCTTTTTCTTCTTTTTCTTTTATAATCACTTTCTTAATAACTTTTTTCTTAATTTTAATAGGCTTGCCTTGTTCTTGCGTATTTAAACTTTTAGCAAAATTTTCAAGTTCTTTCGCTCTTTCGTCCGAAATTCCGTATTTTTCTTTTCTCTTGTTTAATATATTCCTTTCGCTTTCGTCTATAACTCCATCGTCAAGCATATCGACTAATAAACCGTAATAATCTCTTTCGCCGTCAGTTTCAAATTGCGGAGTTTTGCTTTCCAAATATTCTTGTCTTGCAAAATCCTCTATTTCCTTTGCTCTTTCGTCCGATATTTGATATTTTTCTTTTCGCTTATTTAATATATTTCTTTCGCTTTCGTCTATAACGCCATCGTCAAGCATATCGACTAATAAATCGTAATAATCTTTTTCTTGTTCAGAAGTAAAATTCATGCTCATGTAAAAATCTCCTTTTTTAATTTATATTAAGAATTGTTATTTATATCATTAAGATACTCTATAGCTAATTGGTAATTTGGGTTTAACTCTACGGCTTTCAATAAAGAATTTATAGCCTCTTGACTTTGACCATTACTATAGTATGAAACACCTAACCAATACCAATGCTCTTCATCGGAATCTAACTCTACTGCTTTTTTAAAAGAACTTATAGCTTTATCGTATTGTCTATTTCCAAAATATGAACGCCCTAACCAATGCCAAATCCAAGACATTGTAGAATTAAATTCTATAGCTCTTAATAAACAACCGATAGCATCTATATACTGACCGTTTTCACAATATGAACATCCTAAAATATATAAATTTCTATCGCTTTCAGGATTCAAATTTACGGCTCTTGATAAATAACTTATAGCCTCTAAATATCTACCATTTTTATATAGATTGCTTCCCGTTTCAAATAAATTTTCTTCTTCATTATTGTTTATACACATAATAATCTCCTTAAAAATTAAATTATTTGGTTAAAGTTTTAAATACCAGCACTACCAAAAGAACTACAATCAATATTGCAATTCCGCCGATTATTAAAATTCCCCACTTTAGATACTTTATTAATGTCCTTAAAGAACTGTTGGCGTCCAATACTCCGTTTTGAATGCCGTTAAGTCCGCCGACAATTACAAGTAAAGCGTCTTCAAGCCATCCTACAATCGGAATAAAATCGGGAACTAAATCTATTGGCGAAACTGTATATATTAAAGCCAAAATTAAAGGTATCCATGGTTTTATTCCTTTAGATGCTGGTTGATTTTCGTTATATTCGTTATTATATTCGCTCATAAAAATCTCCTTTATTTTTTAATTTTTTATAAAGCTGGCGCATGTTTACCTTTCAAAATGCCGTCCTCATGTCTCATACAATTTTGCGATACCATAGTTTTAATTGAATTAAAAGAATTACCGCAATATTTACAAATATAAGTCGACTTTTCGCCTCCTTCGTAAAGTTTATGTTTTCCTTTTAATGCCCCGTTCGGATGTCTCATACAGTTTTGAATTGTAAGATTTCTTGGATTAGAAAAAGCTTCCCCGCAATATTCACAATAAAAATTTGACATAAATATCTCCTTTCATTTTTAATATATTTTTAAATAAAAGCTCGTTAAAGCCGTTATTTTCGTTATATAATAATTTGATTGAATAAACAATTTTATTAAATATGAATTTAAAATAAATATAATAGTTTTTATAATTAATAAGTAAACATAAACTTGAAAAAAGTTTAAAGTGAAGCTGAGCTGAGCTGAGCTGAGCTGAGCTGAGCTGCTGCAGAATTTATATTTCGTAAAGTTTCTTTTTTATTTAACATAGTTAAAATTGTACAATATATTAAAAATAAGTCAAGCGTTTTATATCATTTATAATATTTTTATTCGCTTTAACGATTGTAATTATAATATTTTTAAAAATAAATTTCGAGCGTTTTTATTGACTAATTAAGGTTTATAATTAATATATAAAGTCAAATTATTTATTCCAATAATGGCAAAAAAAATTAATAAAATGCATTCTTTATTGATATTTTGCCGATAAAATATATAATAATTTATATGAATTATTTATTAGTATCTCAAATAGCAAAAAAATGGAATATTTCAAAAAGGACTGTTCGTAATTATTGCGCTAAAGGAAAAATTGACGGAGCTTTTTTAACGGGCAAAAAATGGAATATACCCGAAAACGCTAAAAAACCAAATCGTATAAATAAAAAATATTCTAAACCAAAAACATTGCTTGAAATACTTCAAGTTGAAAAGAAAAATAAAATCGCAGGCGGAATATATCATAAAATTCAAATAGATTTAACATTTAATTCAAATCATATTGAAGGCAGTAAATTAACCATAGAGCAGACAAGATATATTTTTGAAACAAATACCATAGGAATTGGAAATCAAATATTAAACTCTGACGATATAATCGAAACGGCTAATCATTTTAAATGTATAGATGTAATAATAGAATCTGCCAAAAAAACGATATCGGAAAAATTTATAAAAGAATTGCATAAAATATTAAAAAGCGGAACGAGTAGCGATAGACTTGATTGGTTTAAAGTAGGAGATTATAAAAAACTTCCAAACGAGGTTGGAGGCAAGGAAACTACAAAACCTAAAATTGTGGCAAAAGAAATAAAAAAACTTATCGATTGGTATAATTCGCTTTCATTAATAACATTTGACGATATTTTAGATTTTCATTATAAATTTGAAATGATTCATCCTTTTCAAGACGGAAACGGACGCGTTGGAAGATTAATTATGTTTAAGGAATGTTTAAAACATAATATAGTTCCTTTCATTATAGACGATAATTTGAAACTATTTTATTATCGCGGTTTAAATGAATGGAAAAATGAGAAAGGTTATTTAAGAGATACATGTTTAACGGCTCAAGATAAATTTAAAACTTGGCTTGATTATTTTCAAATACCTTATAAAAATTAAAAATATTATAGATTAAAAAATTAAAATTTAGCGAGGTTATTATATGGGTCCTAATCCGAATGAAATTTTTCCTAATCCAAAAATACCAAGTTTATGCTTTATCAAAAATGTTATTAAAAATCCAAATATAATTGTCGGAGAATATACTTATTATGACGACATTAACGGAGCGGAGAATTTTGAAAGTCATGTGACGCATCATTATGATTTTATAGGAGACAAACTTATCATAGGAAAATTTTGCGCTATTGCAAAAGGAATTGAATTTATAATGAATGGAGCAAATCATAGAATTAACGCAATTACCACATATCCTTTTAATATTATGAAAAACGGTTGGGAAAAAAGCGCTCCTTCTTTATCTGATTTAAAATTAAAAGGAAACACTATTATAGGAAACGATGTTTGGATAGGACAAAATGTCACCGTCCTGCCCGCAGTTCATATAGGAGACGGAGCGATAATCGGAGCAAATTCGGTTGTGGCAAAAGATATTCCGCCTTATTCCGTTGCCGTTGGTAATCCTTGCGAAGTTAAAAGAAAAAGATTTGACGAAGATTTAATTGAATATTTGCTTAAAATTAAATGGTGGGATTGGAGCGCTGAAAAGATTTTTAAGAATATGGAAGCTTTATGCAGCGGAGATTTATCAAAAATTAAAAATATTATAGATTAACAAATTAAAATTTATCAAGGAAAAATAATGAGTAAATACGGACATTTATGGATGTATATTGATTTAATTTTTAAAAGAACGAATAAAGAAAAAATTGAATTATCTTTTAATCAAATAAAAGATGCGACAGGTTTTGATATTGACCATTCTTTTTTAACTTATAAAAAAGAGCTTTTAGATTACGGTTATAAAGTTGAAAAAATAAAATTGAAAGATAAAATAATTATATTTTTAAAAATAGATTAAAAACAGAAAAATTATGATTATAAAAGAATACGGGATTAAAAATAAAGAAACTATAATTTTACTGCATGGCGGCGGGCTTTCTTGGTGGAATTATACGGACGAAATAGAATTGCTCAAAAACGATTATCGTTTAATTATTCCAATACTTGACGGACATTTTGGAAGCGATAAAGATTTTATTTCGATAGAAGATAACGCGAAAGAAATAATAAATTTTATAGATAATAATTTTAACGGCAAAGTAAAACTAATCTGCGGATTATCTTTGGGAGGACAAATACTGCTCGAAATTATATCTCAAAGAAATTCCGTTTGCGATTATGCCGTTATAGAAAGCGCATTGGTTTATCCTATGAAAAATATTTCTAAAATCGCTGAATTTTTTATTAATAAAACATATAAATTAATTAGTAAGAAATGTTTTTCTAAATTGCAATTTAAAAGTTTAAGAATAAGAAAAGATTTGTTTGAAGTTTATTATAACGATACTTCAAAAATAACGAAAGAAAATTTAATTTCGTTTATAAAAGCGAATTTAAATTACAAAATAAAAGAAAACCTGATAAATAGCAAAGTCAAAACTCTTATTTTAGTTGGAAGTAAAGAAAGACAAATAATAAAAAAGTCGGCGTATAAAATAAAGAGTTCAATTAATTCAAGCGAATTGGAAATATTGAAAGGCTATTATCATGGAGGTATTAGTATAAATTATCCAAAAGAATATGTTGATAGAATAAATAAATTATTTATAAGGATAAATTAAATGAATAAATGGAATGAAATGTATCAAACTGCAAAAAATATTCAAAATGAAAGAAAAATATCTAAATATGTAGAAGCGGGAACTGTCGCAGCTGCAATTCTATCGACAAAGAATAAAATATATACGGGAGTTTGTATAGATACATGCTCTACATTGGGAATATGCGCGGAAAGAAATGCAATTTTCAATATGATAACAAACGGAGAAGATAAAATTAAAAGAGTTATTGCGATTATGCCAAACGAAGAAACTGGCGCGCCTTGTAGGGCTTGTCGAGAATTAATGGTTCAATTAATGCCTGACGATTATAAAGATATTGAAATTATGCTTGACTATAAAAATAAAAAAATTTTAAAGCTCGGAGAAATTACTCCAGAATGGTGGATACAAATAATAAGAAAATTATAAAATGAATTAGTTTATAATATTAATTAAAACTATTTTATTATTAACAACACAATTATAAATAATAAATTATTAAATATAAATTATTAACGAATATATTATTTAATTTATTTTAAAATATTTATTTAAAAAGTATTGCATATTTTTTTATAACTATTATAATATTACTATAAAAAATAATCTTAAAAATTGTAGGTTTAATTTGTTTTATGAAAAAAGTTAATTTATGTTTATTAGGAGCTTCTGGTGCCGTTGGTAAAGAAATGTTAAAAGTTTTGGAAGAGAGAAAATTTCCAATCAACGAATTAAGATTACTCGGCAATAAAGACGCTGGTAAAAAAGTATTATTTAGAGGCAAAGAATATATAATAGAAAAAGCGGGTAAAGATTCTTTTAAAAATATGGATATTACTTTAGTAGCAGTCGGAGGCGATATAAGTAAAAAATTAAGTCCGATTGCAGTTAAATCTGGAAGCGTAGTTATAGACAATAGCAGCGCTTTTAGAATGGATAAAAATGTTCCTTTAGTTGTTCCCGAAGTTAATCCCGAGGATGTTAAATGGCATAAAGGAATAATATCAAATCCGAATTGCACGACTATAATCGCGTTAGTAGCATTAGCTCCTTTAAATAAATATGCAAGAATTAAAAGAATAATCGCTTCGACATATCAAGCGGTATCGGGAGCGGGAAAAGAAGCTATGGAAGAGCTTGAAAATCAAGTTAGAAATTATTCTATTGGCAAGAGATTTGAAATTAAAGCGTTTAAGCATCAAATATGTTTTAATTTAATTCCTCAAATAGACGCGTTTGATAAAAACGGATATACAAAAGAAGAATTAAAAATGTTAAACGAAAGCAAAAAAATTCTTCATTCTCAATATTTGAAAGTAAATTGCACATGCGTCAGAGTTCCTATATTTAGAAGCCATAGCGAATCTATAACTATAGAAACTGCAAAAAAAATAACTCCTCAAAAAGCGAAAGAATTATTATCTAAAGCGAAAGGAGTTAAAGTTGTTGACAATCCCGCAAAATTCAAATATCCTATGCCTTTAGACACGACAGAGCAAGATTTGGTATTTGTTGGAAGAATAAGAGAGGATATTAGCGCTAAAAACTCTTTGACTTTATTTTGCGCGGGCGACCAATTAAGAAAAGGCGCTGCAACAAACGCCATTCAAATAGCCGAATTGGTTTTAAATAATTTGAAAGAAAAGAAATAAATAATCGTCATTGTGAGCGACTTAAATGAAACAAAGTAATACAAATTTATAATTCGTTAATATAAAAGGCTTAAAACAAATTGTTATTATATTTATATTGCTTCGTTCATTTTCCAATGGCGATTTTAATTTCGCTCTCAATGACAATAAAATAAAATTTTTAATTCCTCTTCTTCTTTTTTATTTGCTTTTTTATATCTTTCATAACTTTATCTACGACTTTTTTAGCCAATTTATTTTGCGTATCTCTCTTGAAAAAATTTATATAACCTTTAATATTAAAATCTTGAATATTTCCTTGTGCTATTATAATTGAGGTTTCAACTTCTATTACTTTAAGTGTAATTCTAATATGTTCAAAAGTAATGTAATAAGCTTCTTTAGGTTTCATAGTGTCGTTTTTTCTGTCTTGTTCCATAGCGCGATTATTTAAACCTTGTTCTTCCCAATAATCTACAATAACCGCTACAAGATAATCGACTTTCATAACTTTACCAGCTTTTGAGGTTATATCTTCATTATTGCTTGAATCTTGCAATTTAATTTCTTTAAGAATTTTTTCTAGTCTTTGTCTATCTGCAACATTATATCCAGCTTTAATAAAAGCCCCTTCTACCGCTGAAACATAAGAAGCTCTCGCTTTTTCTTCCATAGTTCCTTCCGAAGGCAAACATGCTAGAGTTATAGGTTCTTGTTTTGAATACACGAAAGAAGTATTTGCAATTAAAATAAAACCTACCATTAAAAATTTTTTTAACATTATTAATCTCCTTAATTAAAATTTTAAATTAGAATTTTATAAAAGGACGCCGCAATAATACGGCGTCTTTCGTATTACTTTTTGTTTTTTTATATTTTTATAATATAATTATTTAAGTCTTGCGCCTCTTCCTCTAACTCTCATTACGGTAGTTTCTCTTGTTCCTGATTTTGTCGTTATAATATCATAACGAGGAGCGAGTAAAAAATCGTAAGTAGTTCCTCTCAAAGCTTCGGCTATAAGTTTTTCTTTCAAAGTGTCATCGTTGGCGTCATATTTTAGTTCCGCCGTTAGTACTTCTCCAACCGTTATATCGCCTCCTGAAAGTTGAAGCGATGGCGTAATATTGTCTGTTGTAGAACTTCTTGTAACCGTTGTGCATCCGACAATAAACATTATAAAAAATAAGCAAAAAGTAATTATAATGAGTTTGTTATTCATAAATAACTCCTTATATAATTTTATTTATAACAAAACGAGGATTTTTATTTTTCCCCGATAAGTTATCAAAGTTAAAATATCCGAAAAGAACGGACAATATATAAATTGATTTAATTAAAAGATTTTTGCAACAAGAAAGCCAAGAAAATTTAAACGAGTGGCGACATGACATGACATGACATGACATGACATGATAATCGCGTTATACCCATTTAATCCTCTCTTTCAATTAATAATTCTAATAAATATTAATTAAATTATATAATATATTTAAAATAAGTCAAGCGTTAAATTAAAATTTTTTTAAGCAAAAAAATTATAAAAAATCCGTAAGAGATTAAAAACTCCTACGGATTAGTTAGCGTTTATAAGTTCGTTTTATCTTTTTTAGGAACCTAAAACTCCGCTGATTAAGAACGCCGTAGCGAAAGAAACGATAGCGTAAAGTTCTGGGAATACGGCTACTATTATAGTATTGCCAAATACATCATAACCGTTGCCTATAGCTTCAACTCCGTTAGCGCAAACTTTACCTTGATATATTGCGGAAACCAAACAAGCCAAACCTACCGAAATGCCCGCTCCCAATATGGCGGCGCCTTGAAATATTGTAATATCGGCGGTTAAGTAAGGCTGCATAATGAAGAATGCCGCAAAACCGTAAAGCCCTTGCGTTCCTGGAAGAGCGCTCAATACGAGACAACTACCGAAAGCGTCTTTATTTTTCTTTAACGCTCCTACAGTTGTCATAGCTGAAATAGAAGTTCCTACCGCGCTTCCTACTCCAGACAAACCTACCATTAATCCCGCTCCTATATATCCCAATAAAAGCGCTGTGTTCATTGTAAAACCCATAATAAAATCTCCTTTTTAGATTAATTATAATTTTCTATATTAAATATTTTTTCAAACTATTTTAAGCAACCTTTTTTAAAGGTTTATATTCTTTTCCGCCTCCTTCAAAACCTACATTATTATAAAACTCAACAAATGTAAGCCTCAAAGGATGCACCATAGCTCCGAGTATATTCAAAGCAAATATGGCGACATGTCCTAAAACTAAAAATGCAACCATAATAACTACGCCAACTCCAGGTATTGCCTTAAAGCTTGTCCCAATTTGATTTATAACCAAAGCGAGTATTGAACCCGAAGCGCCCAAAGCGAATAAACGAATATACGATAAAGTATCTCCCATTATGCCCGTAGCCGCAAAGTAAATGCCGAGTATAGAATTCAATATATCGGGCTTTTTGCCTATATTCGACAATATTGAAAGAAGAATTACTCCGACAAGCATAAGAACATAATATATTTTATCAAACTGTTTTATAACTTCCATATTTTGCATATCGCCTAAAAACCATAAAACAAGTCCAGGAATTAATAAAAGTTTTCCTATAGCAGCTAATATATCTCCAATATCGCTTGTTTTAATTCTATCTATAACTCCGACAATCAAAGCGAAGAATATATGCAAGACTCCAACCAAAAGAGCGGTATTAAACGGAGTTAAAAACCAATTTTCTTTTGTGTCTGTAATTAGCAAATATTTATTTAAAGTGGCGAATAAAGGTATATCCGTTTTTGAAGCGATTGTCACACCAAATACGCTTCCTCCGTTAATAATGCCCATTATAATTGTGCAAATTCCCAAAGTTAAAGCGAGTATTCCAACTCCTCTCATTTTTCCTTTCAATACGGTAACAAGTCCTATAATAGACATTATAGTTAAAACCAATCCGTATCCAGAATCTCCGAAACAGAAAGAAAAGAATAAAGGATAAAAAACCGCTATCATAGGGGTCAAATCTATCTCAAAATAATTTGGCAATTGGAATAATTTTGTGATAAGTTCGTAAGCGCTCGAATATTTATTATTCTTAAGCTCAACGGGAACATTATCAGATTTTGAAGGCTCTTCAAGTATATAAGCGATTTTTTTCTCGTCTAAAAATAATTTTGTTTCAACTTCTTTATCTTTAGGAATATAAGCTTCAACATAAAGTATTTTTCCTTCGGTAGATTCGCTTGCTATAAAACTTTCTTTAGCTTCTTCAAAATGATTATATATATTCAAATTATCAATTTCTTTGTCTATAGCGTTTATATAAACTTGACTCTTTATTATCTCATTATCGTTATTTTCAATTTCGCTTTCTATTTTTGAAATCTCTTTAATTATATCGTTATAAGATTTTGAAGGCATATTAACAATATCAAAAGTTAAATTTTCTTCCGCATTCTTTTTCTTAAAAACTACAAAATAAACTTTTCCGCTTTCTTCTTTAATAGGATAAGCGAATATATCTTTTAATGAAGAAAAATCATAATCGTTAAATTCTCTAATCGTAGAAGAATAAAATAATATATTGTATTCCGTTTTCTCTTGCAATTCTTTAATTTTATCGAAACTAAAATTGCCGAAAGGAGATATTATTGAAAGTTCTTTTTTTAAAATTTCTCTTTCGGTTTTTAATTTATCGGTGGCTTGAGATATTGATAAAATATTTTCTATAACTTCTAAAGCTTTTTTTGAAGTATTTTCAGCTTTCAAATTTGAAGTGTCTTTTTTTAGTTTTTTAGCTTCCGATAAAGCCAAATTAATTATAGATTTAGCTCTAATCGCTTCATTTTTTTTAGATGCAATATTTTCTATATTATCGCTTGAAACTCCATTTGCAATTTCTATATGAACCAATCCTAATGAAGCCAAATCTTTTAAAGTTTTTTCCTTATCTTCATGAAAAACAAAGAGAGAGAGTTTTTTCATCTTTCTAATCATAAAGACGCCTCCTTTGCTCTGTTTCTTTCTTTTACTATCTTTTGCGAAGATTTGCTTAAATTATCCTCGTCTTCCATATATCTTTTAATTTTTATTATAGCCATTCTGTATTCGGGAATTTGAACTTTCTCATAAAGATTGACTTTTTGAGTAGTTTTCTTTCTTGCATAAGCCAAAGCGTTTAATCTTGCTTCTGTCATTTCAATTCTTATTTGAATAGTCATTAATCTTTCAAACATGCTAATCGCTAATCTTATCCAAGAAGGCATATTAAAAAGACTAATCTGTTCTAATGCAAAATCAATTTTATTTAAGATAGCCACTCTAACTCCAGCAATATTTTTCTGCTCGGATATGATATTTCTAATCTTTACAATTTTAGGAAATTCCGTCCAAAAACCGTTATAATTTTGATTTTCTTTAACTATCATCTCGTATTCTTCTTTAAGCAAATCAATTTCAGCCGTTATTTTTCTAACCTCAAGACGAAGAGCGGCTTCTTTACTTTTTAAAGTAGGCAAAGCTTTTTCTCTTATTGAAAGTTGCCTTCTAAGATTTTGCAAAGCCGTTTTATTATATTGAAATTTTAATGCCATTTTATTTACCTTTTACAATATACAAAATTAACTTGCCCATTTTCCATATTTTTCAACCAAAGAGTCCTTAACTCCAACTTCCGCTTTACTGAAATATTTAGCCATAAGCTCCCAGCCTGTTTCAAGCATCTCGTCTATTTTAATATTAATATCTATGGCAAGCAATCTTTCAGAATATTCATTTGAGAATTTTAAACATCTTTCGTCATATTCCGTTAAATCAAAACCGTTTTCTTTTTTCATTTTTGCATTAGCCGCATCCGAATAAAGACGAACTAAAGTATTCATAACCGTTGGATGGTCTTCTCTCGTTTTTTTGCCTATAACAAGCTGTTTCAAACGCGAAAGACTTCTGAAAGGGTCGATAATCGTTTTACCAATATCGGAATCTCTTCTTAAATATAGCTGTCCTTCCGTAATATATCCCGTATTATCTGGAACGGCGTGGGTAATATCTCCTTCGTTCAAAGTAGTAACGGCAATAATGGTTATCGAACCGCCATCAGGGAATTGCGCCGCTTTTTCATATATTTTAGCGAGGTCGGAATATAAAGAACCAGGCATAGAGTCTTTTGAAGGAATTTGGTCCATCTTATTTGAAACTATAGCCAAAGCATCCGCATAAAGAGTCATATCTGTAAGTAAAACTAAAACTTTTTCTTTATGTTCTACCGCAAAATATTCTGCAGCCGTGCAAGCCATATCGGGTATTAAAAGTCTCTCAACCGCAGGGTCATCCGTAGTGTTTACGAAACATATAATTTTATCTAAAGCTCCCGCTTCTGTAAATGTATTTTTAAATGATAAATAATCGTCATTTGAAAGTCCCATACCGCCCAAAATAATTTTATCCGCTTCCGCTCTAATTGCAACTTGAGCCAAAACCGCGTTATAAGGTTGGTCTGGGTCGGCAAAAAATGGAATTTTTTGTCCCGTAACTAAAGTATTATTTAAATCTATTCCCGCAATACCTGTGGCTATAAGTTCGGAAGGCTGTTTTCTTCTAACAGGATTAACAGAAGGTCCGCCTATATCGACTTCTTTACCTTCAATTTCCGCTCCTCCGTCTATTGGCTCTCCGTAAGCGTTGAAGAATCTTCCTGCAAGAAGTTCGCTAACTTTAAGTCTTGGAGGTCTTCCCAAAAATACAACTTCCGCATTTGTAGGAATTCCTTCAGTTCCTTGAAAGACTTGAAGAGTCACTATATCTCCTATCATTTTTACAACCTGAGCAGGACGTCCGTCCACCAAAGCCATTTCATCGTTTCCAACATTTTCGGCTCTTAAAGCTACGGTTGCTTTTGTAATTTGAACTAATTTTGTATAAACTTTTTGAAACGCTTTAGGCATGAGCTATACTCCTTTCGGCAAATATTGATTCCATTTCAGCCGTATATTTTTTGTGTTCGTCTGATTGATAAACCGAATAATTCATTTGTTTAAAAGCGTTAATAAGTCTTCTAAAATAAGTTCCTACTTCGCTATAATCGTCAAATCTATAATCGGCTTCAACCACTTTCATTACTTGATTTAATAATTCTTTTTGTCTATCTATAGGGCAGTTTTTATCGACTTTATCAAAAGCGTCCTGTTGTAAAATAACAAAGTCAATAAGTTCGGCTTTCCATAATCTTTGATGATATTCCAAAGGAACTGCATCGTCTCCAAGAATACTTATTTGGTCGCTCGCTTCCTGTCCTTTTCTTGCTATATCTTTCGCTTTAATAACTTTATCAGACCAACCTTTTTCTATATTGCTGTCTGCAAATTCCACGAATTCTGGATATTCTATATATTTAGAATAAGAATCCAAAGGGTCAACCGCTGGATATCTCTTACTATCCGCTCTCTTTTGAGACAAGGCATAGAAACATCTCGCAGCTTTTCTGGTAGATTCCGTTACAGGCTCTTTTAAGTTTCCACCCGCAGGAGATACCGTTCCTATAAATGTAATAGAACCCGTCTCGCCATTATTCAAATAAACGAATCCCGCTCTTGCATAGAAACTTGAAATAATAGCTGGCAAGTCGATAGGAAATGCGTCCTGTCCTGGCAATTCTTCAAGTCTATTTGACATTTCTCTTAAAGCCTGCGCCCAACGAGAAGTTGAATCGGCAAGAAGAAGAACTTTAAGCCCCATTGAGCGATAATATTCTGCAACCGTCATCCCCACATAAACCGAAGCCTCGCGAGCCGCAACGGGCATATTTGAAGTATTACAAATAATTGTAGTTCTTTCCATCAAACTTCTTCCAGTTCTTGGGTCTATAAGCTCTGGAAATTCGGTAAATATTTCAACAACTTCATTAGCTCTCTCTCCGCAAGCCGTCATTATAATCAAATCGGCATTTGCATTTGTTGCCAAAGCATGCTGTAAAACTGTTTTTCCCGCTCCAAAAGGTCCTGGAATAAATCCCGTTCCTCCTTCGGTAATAGGGTTAAATGTGTCTATCGTTCTAACTCCCGTTTCTAACAATTTGAATGGTCTTGGTTTTTCTCTAAAAGATTTAATTGCAAGTTTTACGGGCCAAGTTTGAACCATAGTCACTTCCGTTTTATCTCCATTATGAGATTTAACAACGGCAAGAACATCGGATAAACCGTAAGAACCAGCGGAAACCACACTTTCTACAGTTCCCTTTCCTTCAAACTTAAAAGGAACCATTATTTTATGGTCAATCCATCCTTCCTTAATAGCTCCTATCCAATCTCCAGCTTGAACTTCGTCTCCAACTTTAGCTATAGGAGTAAAATCGTATCTTGCTTCTTTGTTTTCGGCGAGATTATTATACTTTCCTCTTTCTAAAAATACGCCTTGCAATTTATCAAGGTCGTTTTGTAATCCGTCAAAGTTTTTACCTAAAAGTCCAGGTCCTAATTCAATTTCAAGCATTGAACCCGTAAACTCTACGGAATTGCCTAATTTTACGCCTCTTGTCGACTCGAAAACCTGAGCGCTTGCGCTTGTTCCAGCGATTTTAATAACTTCCGCCATAAGTCTTGCCTCGCCGCATGACACATAGCATATTTCATTTTGAGAAACAGGTCCGTCAACCTCTATCGAAATTAGGTTTGATATTATAGCAGTTACTTTACCTTTAGTCATTTCAATCTCCTAATTAAATATACAAACTACATAGCAGACGCTTCGCTTTTTAAAGAATTTACAAGCGTCTGTAAATGTTTCTTACCTTCTTCTTCATTCCTTCCGTTAATACTAACGGCATAGGTTAAATTTACATAATAAGCAAAAAGATTATCCGTAGTAAATGATTTTATAGAAGTCAATCTATCTAAAAATTCATTCACTAAAGAACATTCCACATTTTCTAAATTATAAGGGTCGGCTTTATCGGAAGAATTAAAAGTATCTATTATATTATTTATATACGGAATTTCTCTACCCAATCCAAAATCCGCAGCGCTTGATTTAGTCAAAGCGGATATTAAAGGATAATCTCCTATTAATTCTTTTGAAATTTCATCTCCGCTAAATCCTAAAGCCTTTCCGTTTAATGCCGCCAATATATTTTTTAAATTTCGCATGAATAAAGCATATTCTCTTATAAAAGCGTTTCCTGTTTGTATCATTTCTTCATAATATAAACTTAAAAGATTATTTTCTATATGCCTTATATTTTCCCATTCGGTATTTTTATTATCTTCTAAAAATTTAACCATATAATTAGGCAAATTTGAAAGATTAACATATTTTTGAATTTCTTCTTTAGAAAATATAGAAGGCTCTAAATGAACAAAATAAGGACTAAATAATCCTCTAGAATTAGCTATAGCGTTTACCAAATTTTTATTGTCATTTTGATAGATAAAATAATTAAATAATTTTATATCTTTATTGCTCAAATTAGACAATATATTTTGAGTAATTTCATTAATATCATATTTAGCCTTTGAATCCGAAAGTTTAACTTCAGGCAAGCCAGATATAAGATAATAGTATGAACCCATGCTTTTTAATCCTCTTACTTGCTAAAAACTACTTCTTCCGTTTTTGCTTTTATAAAATCGCTGAAAAATTCAACGAAATCTTCATCCGTAAATTGCATTTGATAATTTCCGCCATCTGGCACGATTCTAAATCCGTTAGAAAGTTTTTTATCAAAATTAATCGTGGCATTTTTGATAGCGCTTTTTATAGATTTTTCAAATGCGGAATCTATATCGCCTTTTTTAGATTCTGGAAAATAAATGGCAACATCTCCCGAAGAAACATCCCATTTTTTTACAACTTCAAGAATCAAATCTTTCAAAAAATTAGTGTCGGCAAAAGCGCCTTTTAAACCGTCTTCCAATACGGAAGCGCTAACCAATTCTTTAATTTTTTGCTTTAATACGCTTATTGATTGCTCGCCAGCCATACGAACATCTGTTATAGTGTTTTTTTTCAATTCTTCAGCTTTTCTTTCGGCTTCTTTAATAATTTCTTCCGATTTAACTTCAGCGTCTTTTAATATTTTGTCGGCTTCGCTTTTAGCGTTTGAAATAATTTCTTCCGCTTTCTTATTAGACTTCTCAACGCCATCTTGATATACGCGTTCAAGAAGAGAATCAAGTTTTTTATCTTCAGCCATAATAACCCCTTAACTTATAATTAATTTTATGAAATAAAGATTTATTATTTAATAACAATAACAACAATTTTAACAATGATTAAAAAAATGTCAAGCGTTATTTTTAATTTTTTTATCATTTTTCTATCTATCTTATTAGTTCGTTAAGCGTATCGTCAATTAAAAAATCTAATCTTTTTTTAGTAGAGTCTAAAAGTTCCTTTTGGACTTTTAGCATTTTTTGATAAAGAGCGTTAAACTCGCTTCTCACTACATTTTTGTCGCCATTTTTAAAAGCGGATGCAAGTTTTAAAGAATCTTGTTTTTCTCTCGGATTCCAATCACTCGCCGTATTGCTCCCAAAAGATACAATTCTATCTATTCTCCCGTAAAGATTGCGTTGTTCGGTAATCTCGCTAAATTGAGTTTGCAAAAAATCTCTATCTTGCATTTTTTCTAATAATTTTTCTCCGCCTTTAAGTCCCTTATTTTGAGCATTCAAAACGCTTTGAATTCTAACTTCAAGAGCGGTTTCAAAAGCTTTTGCAATCTCATTGCGTAATTTAGATTTATTTTCAGAGTTTGGATTTTGAAAGTAATTTTTTTGAACCTCGTTTATAGAGGCGTTAAATTTTCGTTCTCTAACTCTCACCTCTGGATTCACAGGCAAAATTTCCGCTCCCATATTTATATAATTTGCAATTACTTCGGCTAAAATCTCGTCTTTATTTAAATTTTTAGAGCTATTTTGAGAGGATTTAGGCGAAAGTTCAAATCTATCGCTTGTAAATCTCTCTAAACTTGCATTTATTCGTTCTTCTCGTAAATCTTCAGTTTCTTTAATATGCTTCCTTTGTTCGTCTAAAAAAGCTTCGTAATACAAACTTAAAGCGTTATTTAAAGCGTTTTCATTTTGAGCGTTTCTATTTTTATTATAATTGGCGATTGCATTTGCCACCGCTTTTCTTTCATTGCCTTTACTGTTATCAGTTTCTAAATTCATAAAAGGCGGATTTTTACCCGATTTCACAGTTTTAAGCCACATTTTTATAGTTTTATCTTTATCTTTTATATGTTCGTTTAGATTTTTCTTTTTTTGCCAATAACGGCATCATAACTTTTATTTAGCGCGTTTAATAGATTTTGTTTATTTGCTTCGTTTAGATTTTGTTTATAAATCGCTATCGCTTTTTTAGTGTCTTCTGAAAGAGGCGGATGTTCGCTTTCTGACTTTGCCGAAAAAATCGGACTTTGTAAAATAAAAATACAAAAAAATATTGCAATAAAATATTTCATTTTTATACTCCGTTATTTATTAAGTCGTATTATATTTTTATTTTTGTTTATTTCAATACTAGAAAATAATAACTTCCTACTTTATTATATTTAATTTTTATGTTATTATATAGTTTTAATAAAATGTTTATAGAAATTATGAACTAATTTATATATTTTAAGGAGATTATTCAATAATGGGAGCGATGGACATTGTATTTAAATTAATATTCGGTTCTAAATCTCAAAATGACGAAAAAATATTAAAGCCTATAGCCGAAAAAACTTTATCGTTTGAAGAGAGTATAAAAAAATTAAGCAATGAAGAGCTTACGAATAAAACAAAAGAATTTAGAGAGCGAGTCGAAAAATATATTGGATGCAAAACTGAAGATTTTGATTTAACTAACGAAGAAAATAAAAAGAAATTGCAAAATATATTAGACGAAATTTTGCCCGAAGCTTTTGCAGTAGTTAGAGAGGCAAGCGTAAGAACAACAGGAATGAGGCATTTCGATGTTCAAGTTATGGGCGGCGCGGTTTTACATCAAGGCAGAATCGCCGAAATGAAAACGGGAGAAGGAAAAACTTTAGTCGCCACTTTATCGGTATATTTAAACGCTTTAACGGGACTCGGAGTTCATGTAGTAACGGTAAATAATTATCTTGCAAAAAGAGACGCGGAATGGATGATGCCAATTTATTCTATGCTTGGAATATCGGTTGGAATATTAGACGATACAAAACCGCATTCCCCCGAAAGAAGAGAGGTTTATTCCCGCGATGTCGTTTACGGAACTAATAACGAATTTGGTTTCGATTATTTAAGAGACAATATGGTAATAAGAAAAGAAGATAAAGTTCAAAGAAAATTTTATTACGCGATAGTTGACGAGGTTGACAGCATATTGATAGACGAAGCGAGAACTCCTCTTATAATATCTGGACCCGCAGAAAAAAATATTAAAATGTATTACGAAATAGACAGAATTATTCCTATGTTAAAGCAGGCTGAAACGGACGAAAGAATGAGAGAGGTTGCTGGAACGGGAGATTATGTATTGGATGAAAAAGATAAAAATGTTTATCTTACCGAAGATGGCGTTCATAAAGTGGAAAAACTTCTTAATGTTGAAAATCTATACGGAGCGCAAAGCAGCACGATAGTTCATCATGTCAATCAAGCTTTAAAGGCGCATAAAGTTTTTAAAAGAGATGTTGATTATATGGTAACGGACGGACAAGTTTTAATCGTTGATGAGTTTACGGGACGAGTTTTGGAAGGCAGACGATATAGCGATGGACTCCATCAAGCGATAGAAGCGAAAGAAAAAGTCGCAATACAAAACGAATCTCAAACTTACGCCACTATAACTTTTCAAAATTATTTTAGAATGTATCCTAAACTTTCAGGAATGACGGGAACTGCCGAAACGGAAGCGGAAGAATTTTACAAAATATATAAATTGGATGTCGCAGTAATTCCGACTAATAAACCCGTGACAAGAGAAGATTTGTCGGATAAAATATATAGAACGAAAAAAGCTAAATTCGAGGCTTTGGCAAAATATATAAAAACTTTGCAAGACGAAGGCAAACCCGTTCTTGTCGGAACTGTTTCGGTTGAAATGAACGAAGAATTATCTAAAATATTTAAAAGATATAAAATAAGCCATGAAGTTTTAAACGCTAAAAATCACTCAAGAGAAGCGTCAATAATCGCGCAAGCGGGAGAGCCTGGCGCCGTCACTTTGGCAACGAATATGGCGGGAAGAGGAACGGATATCGTTTTGGGAGGAAATCCCGTAGCTAAAGGAGTTAGCGAAATAGAGCAAATTCTCACTCTTATGAGAGATAGAGCTTTTAAAGAGAGAGACCCTTATAAAAAAGAAGAATTATTAAAAAAAATAAAATCAATAGACTTGTATAAAGAGGCTTTTGTTAGGCTTGTAATATCGGGAAAAAACGAAGAAGCAAAAGAAATTGCCGAAAAAAATAACGCTTTGGAAATGCTTGAAAAAATTGATAGAATAATTCAAATAAATGAAAAATCTAAAATCGATAAAGAAAAAGTTATATCTGTCGGCGGACTTCATGTTATAGGAAGCGAAAGGCATGAAGCGAGAAGAATTGATAATCAGCTCAGAGGAAGAAGCGGAAGGCAAGGAGACCCTGGTTTAAGCGTATTTTATTTATCTCTTGAAGACGATTTAATGCGACTTTTCGGAGGCGAGAGAGTTTCAAGTATGATGCTTGCAATGGGAATGGGCGAAGAGGAAGAGCTTGGACATAAATGGCTTAATAAATCTATAGAAAACGCTCAAAGAAAAGTTGAAGGCAGAAATTTCGATATAAGAAAACATTTGCTTGAATATGACGATGTTATGAATCAGCAGAGAATGGCAATTTACTCAGAGAGAGATTATATACTTTATTCGGAAAATATATCTCAAAGAGTGGAAGAGATAATTTCGGATGTGTCGGATTCGACTATAAAAAATATAAGTTCAATTTCGGGTAAAAATATTAATCCTATTGAAATAATAAAATGGTTTAATAGTTATTCGATAGGAATAGACGAAGAAGCGGTTAATAAAGCTATTGAAGGCGGAATTGATAACGCTATAAAAAATATAACAAATTTACTTATCGAAACTTACAGAAAAAAAGCGACTTTGGTTGATGAAAAAGTATTTAGAGAAGTGGAAAAAAATATATTTCTTTCGGTAATAGACAATAGATGGAAAGACCATTTATTTTCTATGGACGGTTTAAGAGAAGGAATAGGACTTAGAGGATACGCCGAAAAAAATCCGCTTACAGAATATAAATTGGAAGGTTATAAAATGTTCGTTTCCACAATGAATACAATATATAACGAGCTTATAAATTTAATAATGAGAGTTAGAATAGTTCCTAATTCTTTCAACGCCGTAGAAAGAGAAAGCGCTTTTGACGGCGGAGTTGAAGAAAAAGGAAATATAAGCGCCATGGATGATAATATGCAAGGAAAATCTAAAATGGCTCATGCTCAAGTTAAAATGACAAATAAGATTGGAAGAAACGACCCTTGTCCTTGCGGAAGCGGTAAAAAATATAAATATTGTCATGGAAAAGATAGCGCCGCTTAATTTAGTTTAAATTATTAAACAATGTTATCTACCACACGCTTTAAGCGAAAAATTGCAAAAATAAAGGGCATATATTTTTAATTAATATACGCCCTTCAATTTTTCTTTTAATTATTTTGAGACTAAAGTTATTCTTTTATTTAAGAATTTTTTATTTTCTATTTCGTCCACAAAACCGATTGCATAATCCGCATAACTTATCATACTTTCGCCTTTAGAATTAAAGCATAATTCATCTTTATCGCCTATTCTATATTCTCCCGTTTTCTTTCCATCGGCTTGAAAATCGGCGGAAGGCGAAATATATGTCCATAAAACATTTTTCGTGGCTTTCAATATCTCAAATGCTTTATTGGAATTTTTAGCCAAGTTTATCCAATCTTTTGGAAAATCTGGACTGTCTATTAAAATCATACTATGCTCTTTATTTACAAATAAACTTGCAGCTCCTCCGACAACCATTAATCTGATATTTGTATCCGCTAATATGTCGCATAAATGATTCATAACCTCGCCATGTTTAGAAAGTTCTTTTTCTTCCCATGCTCCAAACGCGCTTACGACAGTGTCGAAATCTTTTAAATCATCTTTTTTCAAATCGAATAAATCTTTTTCGATTAATTTAACGCTCGAATTAGAAAGTTTTGATTTGTTTCTTACTATCGCCGTAACATCCAAGCCTCTTTTTAAAGCCTCTTCCATAATTAATTTTCCAGCTTTGCCTGTAGCTCCTATTATAGCTATCTTCATTTTTTACTCCTTCGCCATTTTTTATAATTGGCATTTTTTAATTTTATATTTAATAGATATTGTAATATCTATTATTACAATAAATTATAACATATTTAGAATGTAATGTCAACTATTACAATTAAATTTTTTATTTAAATTTATTAAAAATTATTGTATAATTTATTAATATTTTGATTTTGGAAGTTTAATGAAAATAAGCTCAAGATTTACTATAGCCGTTCATACTCTTTTATGTATTTTATTATTCAAAGACGAAAAAATAACATCGAATTTTTTGGCGGGAAGCATTCAAGTAAATCCCGTTATAATAAGAAATATTTTAATTCAATTAAAAAAAGCTAAAATTATAATCGTAAAAAGAGGAAAAGGCGGAATATCTATAAATAAAAAAGCGAAAGATATAACTTTATTAGATATATTTGAAGCTGTCGAAAGTTTGGACGGAAAATTATTTTCATTTCATAAAAAACCAAATTCAAAATGCCCCGTTGGAAATAATATAACGAAAATATTACTTCCGAAATTAGACAATATTCAAAAATCTATGGAAAAAGAATTAGAAAAAACGACTTTAGAAGATATTTTTAATAGCCTAAAAAATAATCTAAAATAACGATTTGATATTTATTAATTTTTATATAAAATGTATTTTAGATTTTAATTAAATTTTAAATAAATGTTTAATAAAAGGTTTAATATGTCTTTTTCTTTTAAGGTTTTAAAATCGTCTTCTTCTACTTTGGCAAGACTTGGAAAAATAGAAATTAACGGAATTGAAATAGACACTCCCATTTTTATGCCCGTTGGAACTAAAGCAACAGTAAAGGCATTAACTCCCGCTATGATAGAAGAGAGCGAAAGTAAAATAATACTTGCGAATACTTATCATTTGATTCTTAAACCTAGTTTAGAAGTTATAAAAAAATTCGGCGGAGTTAAAAAATTTATGGCTTGGAAAGGAGCTATGCTTACCGACTCGGGCGGATTTCAAGTTTTTTCTTTGGCAAAATTAAGAAAGATAAACGATAACGGAGTGGAATTTAATTCTCATATAGACGGAACTAAATATTTTTTTACTCCAAAATCTGTAATTGAAGCGGAACATATAATCGGAGCTGATTTTATAATGTGCCTTGACGAATGCTCAAAACATGACGAGGGTTATAAATATGTTAAAGAAGCTATGGAGCGAACTCATAAATGGGCAAAAGAATGCAAAGAATATCATGATAATTCTCAAAATAGCGAATGGCAATATTTAGGCGGAATAATTCAAGGAGGAATGTTTGACGATTTGCGAAAAATAAGCGCGGAAACTCTAACCGAAATGAATTTTCCTTTTTATGCAATCGGCGGGCTTTCGGTTGGCGAAACTCCCGAAAAGATGCATGAAGTTTTATCAAAAGTTATGCCTTATACGAATAAAGAAAAACCAAGATATTTAATGGGCGTGAGCGAACCAAGAGATATTTTAAATTCGGTTATGGAAGGAATAGATATGTTCGATTGCGTAATGCCTACTCGAAATGCAAGAAACGGAGAGGCTTTTACTATGGACGGAATTATAAGAATAAGAAATTCAAAATACAGAATAGACGATGCCGTTTTAGAAGAGGAATGCGATTGTTATACTTGTAAAAATTTTTCAAAAGCTTATTTGAATCATTTAGATAAAACGCATGAAATTCTTTTTTCAATTTTAATGACGATTCATAATATTAGATTTATGCAAAGATTTATGCATGATTTAAGACTTTCTATAGAAAAGGATAATTTTTCCGACTATAGAAATAATATGATGAAAAAATTTTATAAAATAAATTAGAGTAAAAAATTAAGAGAGTTTAAAATGAACGAAAATAATAACGATATAAAATCTTTATCAAAACTTGCAGAAAAATGCATTAAAGATAAAAATTTTGAAGAAGCAAAAAATTATTATAAGACTATATTAGAAAATGAACCTGAAAATTTAGAAGCTTTATATATCGTAGGTTTTTTATGCATGAAAAATAATTTATACGAAGACTCTTTAGAATATTTTAATAGATTTATAAATATTAAAAACGATAATCCTTTTGTTTACGAATATATGGGAATAATGGACGAAACGAACAGAACGGAATATTTTAATAAGGCTATTGAAATTAACGACAATATTAAAACGGTAAGAAAAGATTATTCAAGATATATTTATATAGCTTTTAAATCTTATCAATGGGGAGAATACGATATATCTTTAAATTATACGAATTATATTTATAATGCAAGACAAATAAACACAATCGCTAATCTGCTCGGATGCATTTATTATAAGAAAGGAGATTACGATAAAGCGCTTTCTTTATTTCATGATTTAAATTTTATTTACGAAAAAAATAATGTTTATGTTTTATGCAATATAGCTTCATGCTACAGAAAGAAAAATAGCAATAATATGGCGATTAGATATTTAGAAAAAGCAAAAGAAATAGACGACAATAACAAATTAATATATTATAATATAGCTTCAATATATGGCGATTTGGGAGATAAAAAATTAGCTTTAGAAAATATCAATAAAGCTTTATCAATCGATAACGATTATAATGACGCTATTAAATTAAAAGAATATATAAATAATTTGGATTAATTTTTTTCTTTTTTATTTTCTTTTGTAGCGGGTTCGTAAAAATATAAAGCGAGTATAGTTTGAATTGGAAACATTGTAATCGCTTCTATAAACATGCTTACTCTTCTTATTGTTAAAAAAAGATTATTTTTCATTACGAATATATTTAATATATAAAGTATTTTTGTCGTGGCAAAACATAAAAATAATAATATTATTAAAAAATAAGGAATACTATTTGCAGCGGGCAAAAGATTAATATATTTCGGAGTTTGATTATTATTTGCATTTTTTATAAAAAGAAATATTGCAAATAAATAAATAAAAGAAAAAATTATATCTAAAATTATAGTTATTAATTCGGCGTTTTTGCGAGATATTTCGGGATATAAAACCGCTCCACAGAAAGAGCATTTTTTGGCATATTTATCGTTTATCGATTTGCAAGATTTACATTTAATGGTTTTCGCCATATTTAAAAAATCTCCTAATATTGATTGAGTAATAATATTTTTAAATTGCAAAATTGTCAACTATGAAATAAATATTATCATAAAACTTTAAAATAAAAAACATGAGGAAAAAATATTCTCCTCATGTATAATTTAATCTTTTTTAATTAACTATTATCTTATTTACTTTTAACTGTAAATGTAGTTTCAGCATAAGAACCACCCCATTTAAATACAATCGTCAAATAACCGCCATCTTTAAAAGTAGCTTTTGCATCTCCTACGCTAACTACATCGCCACCGATTACTATATTATAATTTTTGCTTTCAGGAGTTAAGTTATATGATGTTCCGCTACCGCTTACATTAAATATCATATCTTTTTCGCTATTATTTTTATCATTAAAAGTTGAATCATTATATGTTTCAATAATTACCTTACCGTCTTTTATAGACGCTGTATAGTAGCGAATTTCACCGCTAACATTAAATTTCTGTCCGCCTGAATTATAAACTCTACCATTAAAAGTATCTATAGTGTCCTCTGGTTTTACTGTTTCGTTTTTTACTTCATCTGATGGAGCTGGTGGCGGGCTTACTTCTTCAGTTGAAAAATCGGCTACTGCTGTAGGCACCTTTTTACATGCTACCATCGATACGGCTAAAACCACAACTAAAACTAATAAAATGTTAAAATATTTTCTCATTGTTCTATTCCTCCTCTTACAATGAAATATTTTATAAATAAAAAACCATAATAATTATTTAGATTTTTGTTTTTATTATTAGGTTTATTATCTACCTCTCACCCTTAAATATAATAAATTATTTTAAAAAGTCAACTATTTTTTTATTAACTTACTTTTTT
>ERZ791737.597-NODE-597-length-26383-cov-20.029740_pt1 | contig 26383 bp, 14 predicted proteins | sample MGYA00510042_ERZ791737 | MGnify/ENA primary metagenome ERZ791737 (study PRJEB30046, sample SAMN00791965) | human gut metagenome | study: EMG produced TPA metagenomics assembly of the A metagenome-wide association study of gut microbiota in type 2... | reverse complement strand
TCCCCTTTCAGGCGGAGGAGTTTGAGATACACTTGTTATCACACGACGCTAAATTGTCATTTACATCCGTCACAAAGTTGGCGAATTTCAGAAAGAGAAGCGTAACACATACCATTCAATAAATAGCAATTGCTAACCAATTCTCCCCTTAATACCCGTCCTGAGCCGCCCTGAACATAAAAAAGAGCAGATTCTTTTGTTTCTTGAATCAATATTGCTCTTATGTCTGATAAAAAAGTTCTTTCTTTGTAGCATCTTAAAACATCGAACTATGAGAACATGCCTGTTATTGATTACTTTATTCCTCTGCTTCTCTTGCGGAAACAAAAGCAGCAAGAAAGAAGATGCAGGGGCTGAGCCGGGTACTTATGTGAATCCTCTGTTTTCAGAAGGGACCGATCCCAGTGCTGTTTTCCACGACGGCACCTACTATTATACGCATGGCACGGAAGACAAGATCATGCTTTGGGCCACGTCCGACATCACCGACATGGAGCATGCCACCTGCAAAGTAGTGTGGAAACCGGAGGACCCTTCCATGGCCTCCCATCTGTGGGCACCCGAGATACACCGTATAGATAATAAGTGGTATATATACTATGCTGCCGACGACGGCAACACGGACAATCATCAACTGTATGTACTGGAGAACACTTCTCCCGACCCGATGCAGGGAGAATTTAAGCTGAAAGGCAGCATCATGACCAACCCCGAATGGAACTGGGGCATACAAGCCACCACCTTCGAACATCGCGGAGAGCACTACCTGCTATGGTCGGGCTGGCCCAAGCGCCGCAGCAATGCCGAAACCCAATGCATCTACATTGCCCGGATGAAGAATCCCTGGACGCTGGATACCCCGCGTGTGATGATTTCGAAACCGGAATATGAATGGGAACGTCAATGGGTGAACCCCGACGGCAGCCGCACGGCCTATCCCATCTATGTGAACGAAGGTCCGCAGTATTTCCACTCCAAAGATAATAAGAAGATAATCATATATTATGCAGCCAGTGGCTCGTGGACGCCTTATTACTGCCTGGGAATGCTGACAGCCGATGCCGACAGTGACTTGCTGGACCCGTCATCATGGACCAAACATCCCACTCCGGTATTCCGGCAGGTGCCCGAGAATGAAGTCTACGGTCCGGGAGGGATTTCGTTCATTCCCTCACCCGACGGCACGGAGTGGTACATGCTCTACCATGCCCGGAAGGTGACGAACGGCGATACCGGTAGCCCCGAAACCCGCTCGATACGATTGCAGAAGATAGGCTGGGATGCGGAAGGAATGCCGGACTTGGGAACGCCGGTCGCGCTGGATGTCCCATTGCCCAAACCATCGGGAACGCCGGTGAAATAGGTCAGTTTATTAGGAAATGTTTTTTAGATAGACAAGTGGAAATCCGCCTGTCAGGGAGATTATACGCCTTTAACAAACAGTTTAATATAAAGTTTATACAATGAAGAAGAGTATTTTAGTTACAGTTTTAGCCGCCGCACTGGGCGTCTCGGCACAAGCACAGTGGCATCCGGCGGGCGACAAAATCAAAACCTCGTGGGCTGAACAGGTGAACCCCGAGAATGTACTTCCCGAGTATCCGCGTCCTGTGATGGAGCGCGGCGAGTGGAAAAATCTGAATGGCTTGTGGAACTATGCCATCACCGAGAGAGGCGCAGCGCCCTCTGCCTACGAAGGTCAGATATTGGTTCCGTTTGCCGTAGAATCGAGCCTTTCGGGAGTAGGCAAGACGTGCGGACCGAACAAGGAACTCTGGTACCAGCGTACCTTCTCCGTACCTGCTGCCTGGCGCGGCAAGCGGGTGATGCTGAACTTCGGTGCAGTGGACTGGAAAGCGGATGTATGGGTGAACGACGTTAAGGTAGGCGAGCACACCGGCGGATATACCCCTTTCTCGCTCGACATCACGGCTGCCCTTGCCGCCAAAGGCGATAACCAACTGGTAGTAAAGGTATGGGACCCCACCGACCGCGGTCCTCAGCCGCGCGGCAAGCAAGTGAACCGTCCCGAGGGCATCTGGTACACCGCCGTCTCCGGCATCTGGCAAACCGTATGGATGGAACCGGTGGCCGATAATCATATCACCAGCCTCCGCACCACGCCCGACATCGACCACAACCGGCTGACGGTAGACGTAGCTACCAGCACCTGCTGCCCCCAAGGCGTAGTAGAAGTGAAAGTATTCGACGGCAAACAACTCGTAGCTACCGGCAAGGGACTGAACGGACAAACTATCGACGTCCGTATGCCTGCCAATGCCAAGTTGTGGAGCCCGGCTTCTCCCTTCCTCTACACGATGGAGGTAGTACTGAAGGAGAACGGTCGGGTGACCGACAAGATAGACAGCTATACCGCCATGCGCAAGTACTCCACCCGTCGCGACGCCGACGGCATCGTGCGCCTACAACTGAACAACCGGGACATCTTCCAGTTCGGTCCTCTGGACCAGGGTTGGTGGCCCGACGGACTCTACACCGCTCCCACGGACGAGGCGCTGGTGTATGATATCAAGAAGACCAAAGACTTCGGCTTCAACATGATTCGCAAGCACGTCAAGGTGGAACCGGCACGCTGGTACACCCATTGCGACCAGATAGGCATGATCGTTTGGCAGGACATGCCGAGCGGCGACCGCGAACCGGAATGGCAGATGTACAACTACTTCACCGGTAGCGAACTGAACCGTTCGGAGGAATCGGAATATCACTACCGCAAGGAGTGGAAAGAGATTATGGACTGCCTGTACAACTATCCGTGCATCGGCGTATGGATTCCCTTCAACGAACGTTGGGGACAGTTCAAGACCGAAGAAATTGTGGCATGGACCAAGAAGCACGATCCGAGTCGCCTGGTGAACCCTGCCAGCGGTGGCAATCACTTCCCTTGCGGCGACATCCTGGATTTGCACCACTATCCCAATCCTTCGCTCGACTTCTACGATGCAGGCCGTGCCACAGTGCTGGGCGAATATGGCGGTATAGGCATGGCGCTCGAAGGCCATCTGTGGGAGCCTAACCATAACTGGGGATATGTGAAGTTCAACACTCCCGAAGAAGTGACCAAGGAGTATGTGGACTATGCCAACCAACTCTACCGCCTCATCCCGCGTGGTTTCTCGGCTGCCGTCTACACCCAGACCACGGATGTGGAGATGGAAGTGAACGGACTGATGACCTACGACCGCAAGGTGATCAAGGTAAATGAAGAAAAGGTAAAAGCTATCAATACGCAGATTTGTAATTCTTTGAATAGATAATAGGTATCGACGAAAGGTAAGTTTTTGGGTAAATCGTTGTTGCAGGATAACGATGTTAGTAAGAAAGATGTGTCGCGCAGGCGGCATATAGTGAATGAAAGGATGTGCCAATCTAAGGGCACATCCTTTTTCTTTTATGTGCAAGAAGATGTAAGATATATAAAAGGATAGTTTCGTGTGCAAAAGGACAGCAATTACGCCTTTTTGCTATCACAGGTGTGTCGCTATGAGGGGAGAAGCAGAGAATCGTTGCATAAACAGCAGAATAGATATGCAGGAATATTGTATATTATGCGGGGAATATACGAAATGCTGCGGCAGAAAGTATGTTTTGGGTGAACAGACTATATGTTTCAGGTGAACAGACTATATGTTTCGGGTGAACAGACTATATGTTTCGAGTGAACAGACTATATGTTTCGGGTGAAAAGACTATATGTTTCTTACGGGGGAAGTATAGATACACCGGTTTCAGGGGAAAAAGAGGGGAAAAGAAGAGGATGGGAGAGCTGGTTTGAGAGCATCGAAAGATGGAACGGAAGTGTCGGATTGAGAGAGAAAATAAGACTGAATGTGCGTTAGGATACTAAATGATAGAAATTAGTGTCGGAGTGAACGTAATTCGGGAGAATATGTTTTATTCGGCTTCCGGGCTAATGCGCGAGAATGGGATATTTCTGCTTTGCCCGGCATCGGTAGGGAAACAGGACAGGGAGAAGGCGTCTGAAATACAAAGTGTCAGTTTGGTACTTTGCAAACAAAGAAACGAGGACATGTCAAAACTCTGACACGCCCTCGTTCCCATATTGTGAACCAATTGAAACTCGGTTTTATGAGCAAGTGCGATTAATATACTTCCAGCTCGTAGATACGGGTATCCCTTCCGCCTACACTCTGTGTGGGGCGGGTTACGAGCAGGCGTAGGTAGCGCACGGGTGCTTCGGTATTCAGCGGACGGGCGATGACGTTGGCATGATTGCCGTCTATCAGGTCGAGGGTTGTCCACTCATCGTTGGCGTTGGCTTTTCCTTGCAGGAAACAGGCGTTGGTGATATACGAATGGTCTTCCTGTCCGGCATTTACCATCTTCCAGCCTTTGAGATTCTTCGCTTCTCCCAGGTCAAAGTCCACGTAGTTGGGAGTTTGCGAAATGTCGCACCATTTGGTGTTCGTGTCGCCGTCTATCATGAATTCGGGCTTTTCCTTGTCATTGGTGAAGCCGGAGTAGCCTGTGATGCGGGCGCCCTTCAGCAGATTCTCGCCTGTAATGGCTTGGCTACCGGCAGCGGAAGCGACGTTGCTACGGTTGGCAGTGCGGAACAGAGTAGAGGCAGGCGTGGCGGCAGGCTCGTCTTCCTGCGTCAGCGTGGCGGCAAACAGTACCACTTTCTCGTTGCGGGGCAGGATGACGGAAGTAGCTCCCTTCGGAATGTCCATGCCGAACTTGAACATATAAGTGAATTCATGAGCCTGGTCACCATCCGCTGCGTGGCGGTGCGTACCTACGTATGCTATTTCGGCTTCCTTCAGATAACCTTCCGTATGTCCCTTATGTCCCCATTGGCCGATGAAGCCGGTGTAGGACGGAACCACGAACGTAGCCGTCTGCTTGCCTGCGCGGAACTCGGCGGTATTGTCGCCTTCGGTAGAGGCGGCGAGGAAGTAGAGGCGGTTGTATCCGGCGGGCAGTTGCAGGGTATCGCCCTTGCAAGTCATTCCGTTGGCTACCTCTTTCTCGCCCAGGCGGAAGAGTACGCGATCGGTGGTCAGCTCGTCGGGCAGCAGCTCGGCGGCAAAGGAATAACCCGATTCAAAGTCGCCCTCGCCGCGGAACGCGTTGTATGAGGCGCACTTGCGGTCGAAGCGAAGAGGCAGCACGGTCTGCTTTAGCTCATCGGTAGCATAGCCGGACGGCGCGAGGCGTACTTTGAAGGTCTTGACGGAGTAGGGGGCGATGCTCACTTTCAGCTGGTTGCCGTCGAAGCGGGCGTTGCCGATGGTCTTTTCCGTACCGTTTGCTTCGGCGGCGGCGAGGATGTTTCCGGCAAAGGTGATCGTGGCGTTTTGTGCCTTCTCGCCTTGGGTTTCGTAGACGCGTACTACGTACTCATCCGATTCTTCCGCCTTCTTCAGTGCTTTAATCAGCACGTTGCGGTTGCTCGATGAGGCAAATGAGAAGCTGCGTCCGGCTGTGCCGCGGTGCTTGGCGGTGCGGAAGGCTTTCAGGCGCTGGTTCAGCATCTCGGCTTTCTCCACGGTGGCGGGTTTGTCCAGCGCTCCCCGGTGGGGCACCAGGCTGTAGGTGAAGGTGTGGAAGCCGAAGTCCTGACGGTTCTGGTACGTATAGTTGTTGCGCGTGGCGGGTGTGTGTATCAGGGTGAGGCGCAGGGTGTTGTCGTTGGGCTTGTCCCAGCCGTACTTGCTGTCGTTCATCACGGATACGCCGTAGCTGCCGTCGCGGTCGGTCAGGTCGGCCCACTGCTGTGCATATACTTCGTAGGCGGTCAGGGTGTTGTTGGGGCGTTGCACGCTGCCTATGCCCAGGTCGTAAGTGGCCTTCTCGTTGGCAATGCTTAGCGGGAACTCGGCTTTCAGCAGGGTGTTGGTCGATTGCCAGTCCACTTCGCTGTAGAGGTCGATGCGCTCTGCGCGGCTGCCTTCGTAGAGGCGGATGTATTGGCGGAAGACGGATTCACCGTAACGCTTCTCCACGCACAGTGTCTTGCGCAGGTCGCCGTTCTCTACCAGCGTTACTTTCACGTCGTCGGTGATGGACACCGGTTCGCGGTCGGTGGTCTCTTTCATTATCTCCCACGCGGGCCAGTTGAAGGACTCGTTCTTGGTGAAGAGAGCCAGGCGGATGGCTTTGCCTGCTTTCACCAGTTCCTTGCCTGCCTGCTTGTCCGTCAGGGAAGTGATGTCGCCGTTCTCGTCCAAAGTCAGCTTGTAGAGGGAGTTCTCCAGGGTACGGGCACTGACGGGTGCCTGCTCTGCGGCGCTTCCGGAAGTGCGGATATCATAAACGGCATATCCCGTTGCCGGAACGGTGGCGTCTATCAGTATCCGGGCCTTTCCGTCTTGGTAGCCTGCGATTTGTGCGGCTGCCTTCTTGCCGTTGGCATCGTAGGCGGTGACGCTTTTCGGAGCTTTCGGCAATTCTATTTCTACTTCGGCAATGTCCGAAACGGGGAATCCCAGTGCGTTATATAGTACGACGGGGATGCCGCTTACGCGTGTGTCCAGCGCCCGGCCCACTCCGTCCACCGAGGCGGTGAGTACGCCGGAGAATTGCTTCAGGGAAATCAGTTCATCGTTCCAGGAGAACTCGTAGGCGCGCGGAATGCTGGTACCCGTCAGGTCGTCGTGGAACTGATGGAAGATGAAGCGCTTCCAGGCTTCGTTGAGCGTATGGCCGGGGTAAGCGGCGCGGTTCATCCATTCGGCGGCTACGGCAGCCCGTTCGGCGGCATCGCCCAGGTTTTCGTTCTGGCGGTTGTAGAGCTTCATGGCGGCTTCCGAGGTGTAGCAGCCTGTTCCGTGGACATCCATCAGCAACTCGCCGTCGAAGACGGGCAGCTCGGGATGGCTGTTATAAGGAAGGTAGTCTTTGAACAACTGGTCGCTGGTGGCGCTGATAATCTCTACCGGGCCGTTACCTTTCAATCCCTTCTCTACCGAGCGTACGGAGCCGATGGTGGGTGAGCCGCCTATGTCTCCCGTACCATAATAACGGTAAACGGTGTTGAGCGGCGTGCGCCCTGCAAGGTTTTCCAGCTCTTTGCTTTCGGACAGGTCTGTGTCATTCCAACGCTTGCCATAGTCGTAGCCGTGTGCCAGCATGATGGTCGAACCGTCGACTCCTTTCCACAGTCCGATGGTGAAGGGGTGCTTGCTTTTGCCGTAGAAGGGGTTGATACGCCAGTCCAGCTTCTGCGAGGAGAACCCTATCAGTCCGCAATGGGCGGCAACCGTGGGGAGCGTCCAGCCGAATCCGAAGCAGTCCGGCAGGAAGATGTCCGTGCTTTCCACGCCGAATTCCTTGCGGTAGTATTGCTGTCCCAGCATAATGTTGCGGATGAACGACTCGGTGGAAGGCACCAGTGCGTCGGTGGCATCCCAGCTACTGCCGGAAATGTGCCAGCGTCCCTTCTTGATGAACTCTTTCATTTCCTCGTACTGGTCGGGATAATACTCCTTCATCCAGGCGTACTTTACTCCGCCCTCAAAGTTGAATACATAGTTGGGGTACTTCTTCAGCAAGAAAAGATTCTGGCTGATGGTGTTCCATACGTACTCCTTGATGGTGGTTTGAATGTCCCAGTTCCACTGGGTGTCGAGATGTGCATCTGCCACCATATAGGCTTTCGCTTTCGGTTTATCCGGTACGGTGTCCTGGGCGTATGTGGCTCCTCCGGACAGCATTGCGGCAGATAGCAGCATGGCAATGTGTAATTTCATGTGCAGCTGTTTTATTTGTTAATAAATAAGATTGTATGTTACAAAGGTCATCAATTCACGGGTAAGAGTATGAAAGAATCTGTTCAATAAACAAAAGAATCTGTTCAGAGTTGCCCCTGGACTATCTGTGGCCGATATTTAATGAATGGAAAGAATAGTTTCTTTTGTTTATTGAACAGATTCTTTCACACGGTTAATAAAGAATAACCTTCCTTTGCACTGTCTCTAATTTATGAAGCAAATACTATGGAACGCATCCCCCTGCCTACCTTATTATAAAGCAGCGATTGATGATGTACGATGCTTTTATACTTTAGACTCTTTTGAATAAACCTATAATTAAATTTATGTACTATGTGTAAAAAGGAACAATTGTTTTGGCTCACAAGTCGTAGCAAAATGTGGAGCATACCGTGTATGGTTGCTTTCTCGCTCTTGCCAAGTACGTACAGTTTCGCCAGTGCGGGCAATCCTGCTACGGAGACTGTATTGACAGTAAATTCGGTTCAACAGCAACGTACCGTGAAAGGTGTGGTTGTCGATGTTAATGGTGAGCCGGTGATTGGTGCTAATGTGAAAATGGTAGGAAGTACCACCGGTACCATTACCGACATCGACGGTGCATTTACGTTGGCAGTCAACGGAAATGCCACTATCGAAATCTCTTTCATCGGTTATCAGACCCAAAAGGTGACTGTTGGAGCGTCCAACACGATTAACGTTACCTTGAAGGAAGATGCTAAAGTGCTGGATGAGGTTGTTATTACCGGTTTCGGTATGTCTCAGAAGAAAGCGTCATTAACGGGTGCAATTACTGCTATTAAATCAACAGACATTGAGCGCTCTAATTCTACTACTTCGGCAGGCGCGTTGATTGGTAAGATTGCCGGTATCAATACCCGTCAGACGGACGGACGTCCTGGTGTGGCTGCAGCCTTGCAAATCCGTAACATGGGAGATCCGATATATGTAATTGATGGTGTTGTTTCCGATGGCGGACAGTTCAACCAGATTAATTATAATGACATTGAATCGATTTCAGTACTTAAGGATGCTTCTGCAGCAATTTATGGTATGCGTGCAGCTAATGGTGCAGTCGTTGTTACTACTAAAAAAGGACATCGTAACGAACGTAATACAGTTGCAATAAATGCTTATTATGGCTGGCAGGACAATTCACGTTTTATCAAGCCGTCTAAAGCTAAAGATTACGTCACTGCTTATGTAGCAGCCGAAACCTGGGCTGGTAAGAGTGATACCGACCGTAGATACAACAGATCGGAATATGATAAGTGGATGGCAGGTACAGAGAAAAACTATCAAGGTTTTGATTGGGCGGACTACATTTGGAATACGGCTCCCCAGTATTATGTTAATGCCAGTTTCTCCGGCGGTTCTGATAAAGCCAATTATTATACTTCTGTTTCTCATGTGGGACAGGATGCTACAATACGTAATTATGAAGGTTTTAACCGTACCAATATTCAGATGAACATGGATATGAACGTTAACGAGCGCTTTAAGATTGGTGCTACCGTCAATGGTCGTATAGAAACGAAGAAGAATCCGGGTATTCCGGGTGACGATGATTATTGGTTGCCGCGTTTTGCCACAATGAAGAACTGGCCTACTGTAGGACCGTATGCCAATGGTAATCCTGATTATCCTTCAAAACCGTCAACGGATGACAATACTAACTTTGCTATTTTCAATAAGGAGACTGCCGGTTATCTGTCTGATGTATGGCATGTAATCCAGATGCAGGCTACGGCTGAATATGAGTTATTGAAAGGTTTGAAAGCTAAGGGTATGGTCGGCTATTATTTTGCTTATTGGAAGAAAGATGTTCACGAATATCCGTATAAGTTATACGATTATAACGAAGCCACTGATGAATATACAACTATCGTTAATATGGGAAACCCTTATCGTCAGCGTATCCGTGAGGAGGTGGAAGATCAGTTCTCCAACTTCCAGTTGAATTTTGACCGTAAGTTTGGTAAGCATTATGTCAATGCAGTGGCTTCTTTTGAAGCAAGTCAGCGCAAACGTCCTAAACAAGAGGTACATTCTATTCCTGTCGCTGATAATATGGACTTGATTCGTTTCCCGGAAATGGATACTTACAATGATACCGGTAACAATAAGGAAGCCCGTATGGGTTGGTTAGGTCGTCTTAACTATGCATACAACGATAGGTATTTGGTTGAGTTTATCGGACGTTGGGATGGTTCGTGGAAGTTCAGACCGGGACACCGTTGGGGGTTCTTCCCTTCTTTCTCTTTGGGATGGAGAGTTTCAGAAGAAGACTTCTGGAAGGAAAGCAGCTTTGCTGATATCTTCTCTAATTTGAAGGTTCGCGGTTCTTATGGTGTAATGGGAGATGACAATGTAGCTGATTATAGTGCATTTGATTATTTGCCGGGCTATACTTATGCTGATGGCGGTGCTGTTATTGACGGTAAATGGGTGATTGGTTCAGGAACGCGCGGATTACCCAATGAGACTTTGTCATGGATGAAGGCGAAGACATTGGATATAGGTGTGGATATGGGATTCTTTAATAATCGTTTGAATGTACAGTTTGACTATTTCCGTCGTTTGCGTACAGGTATCTCAGAATCACGCTATGATGTGTTGATTCCTTCTGAAGCCGGCTTTAGCTTGCCGAAGGAGAATTTGAAATCGGATATGCATAAAGGTTTTGATGCGTCTGCCATCTGGTCTGATAATATTAATGATTTCCACTATAGTGTAGGTGGTAACATTACTTTCTCTCGTTTCTATGATTGGGAACAGTACGACACTCGTTTCAGTAACTCTTGGAATGTATATCGTAACAGTATCTGGCATCGTGTCGGCTATGTCAACTGGGGTTACAAGGCTATCGGTCGTTTCACCGATTGGGAACAGATTGCTACTTATCCGGTGGATATAGATAAAAAAGGTAATAGAACGGTTGTACCCGGTGATATCATTTATGAAGATGTGAATGGTGATGGTGTTATTAATAGTATGGACGAACGTCCTATCGGTTATCGTGGTGACGGTACTCCGACTTTGAACTTCGGTATCAATTTGTCGGCCGCATGGAAAGGTTTCGATATTGCTATGGACTGGACTGGTTCAGGTATGACTTCATGGCATCAACAGTATGAAACGGCACGTCCGTTCCAGAATGATGGTAATAGTCCTTCCGAAGTATTTAAGGATGCATGGCATCTGGCAGATATATGGAATGCCGAGAGCGAACTGATTCCCGGTAAATATCCTCTTATCCGTTTGGATAATGCTGAAACAAGTGCTTATGAGAAGAGTACATTCTGGTTGCATAATGTGACTTACATCAAATTGCGTAACTTCGAATTGGGATATACTTTGCCGAAGGTATTGGTGAATAGAGTAGGTATTAACAACTTACGTTTTTATGTGTCTGGTACCAACCTGCTCACCATCAGTAAAGTTCCTATTATTGACCCTGAGACCGCCGCATCTAATGGTTTGGATTATCCGACTTCGCGCGTAATAAACATTGGTGTTAATCTTAAATTTTAGTAGAATGATGAAAAGAAAATATATCTTAGTTGCTTGTACGGCAGGTATGCTGGCGTTGAGCAGTTGTAGTGGCTTTCTGGATACTAAACCAGATACTATTTTGACTCAGGATGTCGTTTATGGTGATCCTAATCTTGTGAAGTCTGTATTGGCAAACTTTTACGGGCGTATTACCTGGGGACAGCGTATTGATGCTCATGATGATTTGGCTGTACTGGATGAGGCTATAACTTTTGATACAAAAAGTGACGAAACCATTGATCGTAATTTGTGGCGTCCGTTTGACTATACTCTGATTCGGAATTTGAACCAATTCTTAGTAGGCGTTAAGGAAAGTACTGAGATTGATGAGGCAACTCGTAATGCCTATATCGGAGAGGTACGTTATATCCGTGCGTGGACTTACTTCTGTATGTCACGTGGATTAGGTGGAATGCCGATCGTTGGAGACGAAGTCTTTGGCTATACGCCGGGGATGGATATAACCACTATCCAGATACCTCGTTCGACAGAGGCAGATATGTATGATTACATCATCAAGGAATGCCGCGAAGCTGCTGAGTTGATGTCTAAACAGACAAATGAACATGCTGCCCGTGCTAATTACTGGGTTGCTAAAATGTTGGAAGCCCGTGCTGCAATTACTGCCGGTTCACTTGCCACTTATAATACTGAAGCACAGCATCCCGGTTTAAGAACTGCCGGTGGAGAAGTCGGTATTCCGGCATCCAAAGCAAAAGAGTATTATGAGATAGCATTGAAAGCTGCCAAAGAGGTGATTGAAGGAGCTGCCGATGGAACTCCCTCTCCTTATAAGTTGATGACAACTAATAATAGTACCGTTGAGGCATTGGCTGATAACTTCTATAACGCTGTTTGTGAAAAGAACGGTAATACTGAGGTTATCTGGACACGCGATTACATCTATCCGGGACAGACTCATCAATATACAAAGAATCTGTTGCCCAAGAGTATTGCACAGGATAACGGTAGCAGCCGTATTTCAGCTCTGCTAAACTTGGTAGAGGCTTATGAACCAATTAATGCTACGGAAGAACAACGCGGAACGGCTGTTCCTTTCAATGTAGGCAGTCTTGAAAATCCTGTTTTCTATAACAATCCTACTGAACTGTTCTTGGAACGTGACCCTCGTTTGACTGCAACGATTCTTTATCCGGGTTCTGTATTTGATGGCAAGCCGATAGAGATGCAGGCTGGTCAATTGAATAAGAATGGAAATTCTTGGGTAGAACAGATTGGTCGCCGGAGCACTTATGATGCAAATGGTAAGTTGATTACAGCTAATGATGGTCCCTCGGGCGATGGTAATGAACGCGAAATAAACCGTACAGGTTTCTATATTCGTAAGTATCTGGATGCAACTCCGTCTGCTGGTACTATTGGTCGTGGCTCAGAAATGTGGAATGTTTACTTCCGTATTTCAGAAGCATATCTGATTGCAGCAGAAGCCTCTTGGGAGTTAAGCCGTAATGATGTAGATGTAGATGCTTTGAAGTATATCAATGCTGTCCGTAGCCGTGCCGGTATTCAGCCTTTGACGTCTATCGATCATGAAAAGATTATGCATGAGTTCCAGGTGGAATTTGCTTTCGAAGGTCATCGCTGGTGGGATTTGAAGCGCTGGGTAGAAGCAGATAAACTTTGGACGGGTGATGAAAGAAACAAAACTTCACAGCGTAGAGGCTTGTGGCCCTATTTGGTGGTAGCTCCGGGCGATGCCAATGATGGTAAATGGGCATTTATAGAAAAAGACATGCAAGTTTTGGATTTGTACCGTAGACCGTTGAAGTGTACCGATGTTCAATATTATTCTACATTAGACAATGGTTGGCTGAACAATAATCCGAAGTTAGTGAAGAATCCATTCCAATAATCTAAAGAAGATAATGAATATGAAAACAATATCTAAAATATTTTTAATGACAGTTTTGTCGGCTTTGGCGTTGGCAAGTTGTACAAAAGATAACTATGATGCACCTACATCCTTTATAAAAGGCCGTGTGGTTTATCAGGGAGAGGCTTTGCAGCTACGTGGCAATGACGCCGTAAAGTTAGATTTATACCAGCGTGGTTATGAGAAACACGACCCCGTGGAAGTATTTGTTAATCAGAATGGAGAGTTCTCTATCTGCATTTTTGATGGACAATATCAGTTGATTACAAGATCCGGTAATGGTCCTTGGTCGTCTGCCGGACGTGATACGATAGAAATAAATCTGAAGGGACATGCTACGCAGGATGTAGAAGTTATGCCTTATTATCTGGTGGAAAATGCTCAGATGACTCTGAACGGTAATAAAGTCGATGCCTCGTTCACTGTAAACAAAATAGCAGGTACAAATATTGACCGCGTATTTATTTTGTTGGGAACCACTCAGTTCCTCAGTGATGCAGAGCATAACGTAGACCGTTATGACGAAACCGATAACTTGAGTGAATTTAATGAAACCGGTAAAGTCTATACTTTTGCTTCCAGAGATTACACTGACAACAAAATGTTCCAAACAGCTCTGAAGAGGGGAACTTTGTTCGGTCGTATCTGCCTGTGGCCGCAAGGATCAGACCAGGGTATCTACTCTAAGGTATTCCGTTTGAAATAAATAACATCTGTTTTAAATAGGGAAAGGGTGTCGGCTTTTCCGATGCCCTTTCTTCTTTTGATGATATTCTTAAACTATACTACCATGAACAAGTTGTTATTATCCATAGCTCTTCTTTTTTGCATTTCTGCTAATGCGCAGCAATACTCCAACCCAGTCGTCAACTACAGCCTGCCGGACCCTACCGTTATCAAGGCGGATGATGGCTATTACTACCTCTATGCAACAGAGAATATAAGAAATCTTCCGATTCATCGCTCCCGGGATTTAGTGAACTGGACGATGGTCGGCACTGCTTTTACGAAAGAAACCCGTCCCACCTTTGAGCCCAAAGGAAATTTGTGGGCTCCCGATATAAATAAAATAGGTAACAAATATATCATGTATTATTCAATGTCCGTTTGGGGTGGGGAATGGACTTGTGGCATCGGTGTGGCCGAAGCCGATAAACCGGAAGGACCTTTCACGGATAAAGGGAAATTGTTCCGGAGTAATGAAATAGGTATTCAGAATTGTATCGACCCATTCTACATAGAAGACGGCGGCAAGAAGTATTTGTTCTGGGGAAGTTTCCACGGGATATATGGCGCCGAACTGACCGATGACGGGTTGGCGTTGAAGAAAGACAGCCGTCCGGTGCAGGTAGCCGGTGATGCTTACGAGGGTACATACATACATAAACGCGACGGGTATTACTATCTGTTCGCTTCCATCGGCCGCTGCTGCGAAGGACTGAACAGCACTTATACGACGGTTGTCGGCAGATCGAAGAACCTGTTCGGCCCCTATGTGGACAAGAAGGGAAAGCCGATGATGGAGAATCATCACGAAATCCTGATCGGGAAGAATGAAGCATTCGTAGGACCGGGACACAACTCCGAGATTGTGACCGATGATGCGGGTGCCGACTGGATGTTCTATCATGCCGTGAGCGTTGCCAATCCCGAAGGCAGAGTTCTGATGATGGATCGTGTGGACTGGCAGAAGGGATGGCCCAGCGTGGCAGGAAGCACTCCGTCACTAAAAGCAGATGCCCCGTTCATAGCAAAGGAGGAGGCTACTGCCGCCCTCGATGCCTTCAACGCAGCCTTTTATAACCCGGAAATGAAACTGTATGCCATCTCCTCGGACGGGAAAGGGCGTGCCGCTATATGGGTGCAGGCCATTTATTGGGATATGGTGATGAACGCATACAAGCGTACCAAGTCCCCCGAATATCGTCGGCTGATGGAAGACATTTACCAGGGCGGATACGAACAGTACGATAAATACAACTGGGATAATAAGATAGAATGGTTCATCTACGACGATATGATGTGGTGGATTATCTCGCTGGCACGTGCCTACGAGATTACCGGCGAACCGAAATACCTCGCTCATGCCTCTTCCGGCTTCTATCATGTCTGGAAAGAATCGTACGACAAGGAACGGGGAGGAATGTGGTGGAACTTCAAGCACGACGGCAAGATGTCCTGCATCAATTACCCCACGGTAGTAGGCGCCATGACGCTTTATAACATCACTCACGACCCGGATTATCTGGAAAAGGCAAAAGAAATCTATGCCTGGTCGCTCGGCGTCTTCTTCGACAAGAAGAACGGACGCGTGGCGGACAATATGCACTATCACTTCCAACGGCAGAACAGCATGGACATTGACTGGACGACACAACTTTACAATCAGGCTACCTTTATCGGTTCCGCCGTGATGCTTTATAAAGCAACGGGCGAAGAGTCTTATCTGAAAGAAGCCATCCTGGCTGCCGACCATGTGCGCCGCGAAATGTGCGATGCCGACGGCCTTCTGCCTTTCAAGAACGGAATAGAGCAGGGGATTTACGCAGCCATCTTTGCACAATACATCATACGTCTGATAGAAGACGGCAACCAGCCCCAGTATCTGGAGTGGCTGCGTCGTAACATCGATACTGCCTGGCAGCACCGCGACAAGAAGCGTAACCTGACGTTTAAGAATGCCGCCGTGCCCTGTCCCGACGGAGTAATGGAGAGCTATGATGCAAGCGGATGCCCGGCGCTGATGCAGGTGGTCGCGAAGCCGGAATCTTGCGCCGCAACTACGAAATGATGCCCGGACACCTCCACGGGAGCTCCAGCGGACCCTTCTTTGACGACGGACACCTCCACGGGAGCTCCAGCGGACCCTTCCTTGACGACGGAAGCCTCCACGGGAGCTCTCGGGGACCCTTCCTTGACGACGGAAGCCTCCACGGGAGCTATATTGTTAACGAATGTTAACGCGGTGGCGCCAAAAGAGCTCTATTGCTAACGGCTGTTAATGTGACAGCGCCAAAAGAGCTCTATTACTAATAGATGTTAGCAACGACGGCGTCGCGGGAGTTCCGTTCCCCATGAAATTATTAACTGTAAATATAAAAAATGTAACCTTTGAGATTATGAAACTAAGATTATCCACTCTGCTTCTGGGCGCAACGGCTGTATTGAGCAGCTGTGGAGCACCTGAAAACATCGCCAGCGAAAAAAGTGAGCTGCGCGCACCGGCCTACCCGCTGGTAACCATCGACCCATACACCAGCGCATGGGCCTTCACCGACAATTTGTACGACGGATCTGTGAAACACTGGACCGGCAAGGACTTTCCGCTGATTGGCGTGGTCAAGGTAGATGGTGAAATCTATCGCTTTATGGGAACAGAAGAACTGGAGCTAACTCCGATTGTAAAGACCTCCGAACAAGGACAGTGGCGCGGCAAGTATACCACCAAGAAACCCGCAGACGGCTGGCAGAATGCCGGCTTCAACGATGCCGCCTGGAAGGAGGGCGAAGGAGCCTTCGGAACGATGGAAAATGAAGGCACCGCACGTACGCAGTGGGGCGAAGAATGCATCTGGGTACGTCGCAACGTCGATATACAGGACGACCTGCAAGGCAAGAACGTATACCTGGAATATTCGCACGATGATGATGCCGTGATCTACGTGAACGGTGTGAAAGTGGCCGATACCGGAAACGCGGCAAAGAAACACGTACGCACCAAGCTGTCCGACGAAGCCGTAGCCACCCTGAAGCAGGGCCAGAACCTGATTGCAGCATCTTGCTACAACCGCGTGGGCAATGGCTTGATAGACTTCGGTCTGCTGGTAGAGCAGGATAATACCCAATACTTCCCCCAGACTGCCGTGCAGAAATCGGTAGACGTGCAAGCCATGCAGACGAAGTACGCATTCACTTGCGGTCCGGTAGACTTGAACTTGACATTCACCGCCCCGCTCTTCATGGATAATCTGGACCTGATGTCCCGTCCCGTGAACTACCTGACGTACGAAGTAGTAGCCAACGACGGTAAGAAGCACCAGGTAGAGTTCTACTTTGAAGCCGCTCCGCAATGGGCGCTCGACCAGCCTTACCAGGAAGCAGTGGCCGAAACCTTTACTGAAGGCGACATGGCTTATCTGAAAACCGGAAGCCGCAACCAGGAAATCTTGGGCAAGAAAGGCGACGACGTACGCATTGACTGGGGTTACTTCTATATGGCAGCCGACAAGGCAAACAGCACCTGCGCCACCGGCGACGGAAAGGCCATGAGAAAGAGCTTCATCGACGGAGCGCTGGCTACATCGGCAACCGAAGGACATGACAAACTGGCGCTGGTATACACGCTGGGCGAAACCCAAAAGGCCGAAGGCCACTTGCTGCTGGGGTACGATGATATCTACTCCATCCAATACTTTGGCGAAAACCTGCGTCCCTACTGGAACCGCAACGGCAGCGAAACTATTCTGTCGCAGTTCCAGAAAGCCGAGAAGGAATATAAGAGCCTGATGAACAAGTCTGCCGCCTTCGATGCCAAACTGATGAAAGATGCTACCGAAGCCGGTGGACGCAAATATGCCGAACTCTGTGCACTGGCTTACAGACAAATCATTGCTGCCCACAAACTGGTAGAGGCTCCGAACAAAGACTTGCTGTTCTTCTCGAAAGAAAACTTCAGCAACGGTTCTATCGGTACGGTGGACATCACTTACCCTTCTGCCCCCATATTCCTGCTCTATAATCCCGAACTGGCCAAAGCCCTGATGAACCACATCTTCTATTACAGCGAAAGCGGAAAGTGGAACAAGCCCTTTGCCGCCCACGATGTAGGTACTTATCCGATGGCAAACGGTCAGACCTATGGTGGCGACATGCCGCTCGAAGAGTCCGGTAACATGCTTATACTGACTGCTGCCATTGCCGCCATGGAGAAGAATGCCGACTATGCACAGAAGCATTGGGACGTACTGACTACCTGGACCGACTACTTGGCAGAGTATGGGCTCGATCCGGAGAACCAATTGTGTACGGACGACTTTGCCGGACACTTTGCACACAACACCAACCTGTCTATCAAAGCCATCCTCGGTGTTGCTTCGTATGGTTATCTGGCCGATATGCTGGGCAAGAAAGAGGTAGCCGAGAAATATACGCAGAAAGCCAAAGAAATGGCTGCCGAATGGGTGAAGATGGCCGATGACGGCGATCATTACCGCCTGACCTTCGACAAACCCGGAACCTGGAGTCAGAAGTACAACCTGGTATGGGACAAGTTGATGAACCTGGGTATATTCCCCGAAACTGTTGCACAGAAAGAGATCCTCTACTACCTCGGTAAGCAGAACAAATATGGTCTGCCGCTGGACAATCGCGAAACGTATACCAAGACCGACTGGATTATGTGGACAGCCACCCTGGCTCCGGACAAGGCTACTTTCGAGAAGTTCATCGACCCGGTCTACCTGTTCATGAACGAAACCACTACCCGCGTACCGATGTCCGACTGGGTATTCACCGACAGCCCCACGCAGCGCGGCTTCCAAGCCCGTTCCGTAGTAGGCGGATACTATATCAAAATGCTTGAAGGGAAACTGAATAAATGAAAAAGATAGCACTATTATTGATAGGTGTGCTGGGTGTTTCGTTCAGTGCTTTGGCTAAAACTGTAACCGAACCGGTGGACTATGTCAGTCCGCTGGTCGGCACACAGTCCAAGCATGCCCTGTCTACGGGAAACACATATCCCGCCATCGCCCTGCCCTGGGGAATGAACTTCTGGGTGCCGCAAACCGGAAAAATGGGAGACGGCTGGGCCTATACGTACGATGCCGACAAGATAAGAGGCTTCAAACAGACACACCAGCCCAGTCCGTGGATCAATGACTACGGACAATTTGCCATTATGCCCGTCAGCGGCAAGATGGTATTCGATGAAGACCAGCGTGCCAGTTGGTTTTCGCACAAGGCGGAGATAGCCAAACCCTATTATTATAAGGTATACTTGGCCGATCATGACATCACCACCGAGTTTGCACCGACCAGCCGTGCTGCCATCTTCCGCTTCACCTTCCCCGAGAGCAAAGACTCTTATGTAGTGGTGGACGCACTGGACGGCGGTTCGTACCTGAAAGTGATTCCCGAAGAAAACAAGATCGTCGGTTATACCACCAAGAATAACGGCGGCGTACCCGAGAACTTCAAGAATTACTTCGTACTGGTATTCGACAAGCCGTTTACTTTTACGGCGGCAGTCAGCAACGGCAATATCCGTCCGGGAGAGTTGGAAGCCAATGACAAGCATGCAGGCGGCATCATCGGATTCTCCACCAAGAAAGGGGAGACGGTGAACGTACGCGTAGCTTCTTCTTTCATCAGCCCCGAGCAGGCGGAACAGAACCTGAAAGAACTGAAAAAGGATGACTTGGAAACGGTAGCCGCCAAAGGCCGCCAGGAATGGAACAAAGTGTTGGGACGCATCGAGGTGGAGGATGACAATTGGGATCATCTGCGCACGTTCTATTCGTGCCTGTACCGCTCGGTTCTGTTTCCCCGCAGCTTCTATGAACTGGATGCCCAAGGCGCACCGATACACTACAGCCCTTATAACGGGCAGGTGTTGCCGGGTTATATGTTCACCGATACCGGTTTTTGGGATACTTTCCGTTGCCTGTTCCCGTTCCTGAATCTGATGTATCCTTCTATGAACGAGAAGATGCAGGAAGGACTGGTCAATGCATATAAAGAAAGCGGATTTCTGCCGGAATGGGCAAGCCCCGGACACAGAGGCTGCATGGTGGGCAATAATTCCGCTTCCATCGTAGCCGACGCTTATCTGAAAGGGCTGAAAGGATATGACATCGAAACCCTTTGGGAGGCGGTTCAGCACGGAGCGAATGCCGTTCATCCGCAGGTCTCTTCTACCGGAAGACTGGGATATGAGTACTATAATAAGCTGGGGTATGTGCCCTACAACGTCGGCATCAATGAGAATGCTGCCCGCACGTTGGAGTATGCTTACGATGACTGGTGCATCTACCGGTTGGGTAAGGCGCTGCACAAGCCGGAAGCGGAGATTGCCGTTTATGCCAAGCGTGCCATGAACTACAAGAACCTCTACGACAAGGAGCACAAACTGATGCGTGGCAAAAATGCCGACGGACAATTCCAGTCGCCCTTCAATCCCTTGAAGTGGGGAGACGCCTTTACCGAAGGAAACAGCTGGCACTATACGTGGTCTGTCTTCCACGATCCGCAGGGACTGATAGACCTGATGGGAGGAAAGGACGGGTTCAACCAGATGATGGATTCCGTATTTATCCTGCCGCCGGTATTCGACGACAGTTATTACGGTGGTGTAATCCACGAAATCCGCGAAATGCAGATTATGAATATGGGGCAGTATGCACATGGCAATCAGCCCATTCAGCACATGCTCTACCTGTACAACTACTCCGGCGAGCCTTGGAAAGCTCAGTACTGGATACGCGAGGTGATGGATAAACTCTATACACCCGCACCGGACGGTTATTGTGGCGATGAAGACAACGGTCAGACCTCGGCATGGTATGTGTTCTCGGCGATGGGCTTCTATCCGGTTTGTCCGGGAACCGACCAGTATGTGCTGGGTACTCCCTATTTCAAACAGATGAAGCTTCACCTTGAGAATGGAAAGACGGTCACTATCAGCGCACCGGACAATGACGGAACGAATCGCTATATCAGTTCGATGACCGTCAATGGTAAACCAACATCCCGCAATTATCTGACTCATGAGGAACTGACCGGCGGGGCAAAGGTGATGATGAAAATGTCGTCTCGGCCCAACAAGCAGAGAGGCACACGTGAAACGGATTTCCCGTATTCATTCTCAAGGGAGGTGAACAAATAAGTATCTGATAAAATTTGATATACGATGAAGAAAGTAGTAATGTGGGCACTCGGTGCCCTTTTGGTAGCCGCTTGCGCCGGAACGAAGGTGGAGGTTACCGAGTCCGGTCTGCTGAAGAGTAATTTCCAGACTGAAGTGAATGGAAAGAAAACCGACTTGTACGTACTCCGCAACAAGAATAATATGGAAGTATGTGTTACCAACTTCGGCGGACGTATCGTATCTGTGATGGTTCCCGACAAGGATGGGAACATGCGCGATGTAGTGCTTGGCTTCGACTCCATACAGGACTATATCAGCCAGCCGTCGGACTTCGGCGCCAGCATCGGCCGCTATGCTAACCGTATCAATCAGGGACGGTTTACGCTCGACGGTGTGGAATATCAGTTGCCGCACAACAATTACGGGCACTGCCTGCACGGAGGCCCCAAAGGCTTCCAGTATCAGGTGTATGATGCTTTGCAAACAAGTCCGCAGAAGTTGGAACTCACTTACCTGGCTAAGGATGGTGAGGAAGGTTTTCCGGGAAACATCACTTGCAGGGTCTTTATGGAACTGACCGATGACAATGCCATCGACATCCGCTACGAAGCGGAGACAGACCGTCCGACTGTCGTCAACATGACCAACCATTCTTATTTCAACCTCGACGGAGACGCTGCCAGCAATGCCGATCATCTGCTGACGGTTGATGCCGATTATTACACTCCGGTGGACAGTACCTTTATGACTACCGGCGAGATTGCACCTGTAGAAGGTACTCCGATGGATTTCCGTACACCTACTCCGGTAGGATTGCGCATCTCGGATTATGATTTTGTGCAGTTGAAGAATGGTCAGGGTTACGACCATAACTGGGTGCTGAATGCCAAGGGTGACATCTCTCGCAAAGCCGCTACGCTCCAATCTCCGAAGACGGGCATTACACTGGATGTATACACCGACGAACCGGGTATTCAGGTCTACTCGGGCAACTTCCTGGATGGAACTCAGACCGGAAAGAAAGGTATTACCTACAACCAGCGTGCTTCCGTGTGTCTTGAAACGCAACATTATCCCGATTCGCCCAATAAGCCGGATTGGCCTTCGGTAGTGTTACGGCCGGGTGAGAAATACAACAGTCATTGTATCTTTAAGTTTTCACGATGATTGCATTACGAAGAAAAGAGGGCATGCCCTCTTTTTTTTATATATTTGTCTCAGTCTCCTTTTCTACCTTTGTGGAAGGCTTTTCTACAGGAGCCTTTTCTTTAGCAACATTTACCGCATTCATCCCTTTGGGGCCACGCTCCAAATCGAATGTCACGATATTGCCTTCTGTAATATCGGTAAGCACATTATTGATGTGGAAAAAGTATTTTTCGACTCCTGAAAGACTTTTAATGAATCCGAAGCCTTTGGATGTGTTGAAGAACTCGATCCGACCTCTCTGGATAACAGGTTCTTCGTCTTCTTTCTTGGGGGTTGAGATAATGATTTCTTCTAACTTTATCTCTTCTTTTTTGATGTTCTCATCGGGGGGAGTAGAGGTGAGCATTCCGTTTTCATCGACGTAAGCTATCATATCGTCGAAGGTGCTCTTGCTGGATAGCTTTTTTTCTTCTTTCTTTTTCTGTTTCTCGGCTCGCTTGGCGAGTCTTTTCTTTTCGTTTTCACGCTTGTCTGCGGTGATGGATTTAGCCATGTAGTCTATATTATTAAATTAGTTTATAAAAAAATAGGAGGTGCTTAACCTCCTATTTTGTAACGTAAGAATATTAATATCTTCTGGAGTTGTAGCCGCCTCTTCTGTCGCGGTTTCCACCACCTCTAGGTCTTTCTTCTCTGGGACGTGCAACGTTTACTGTGATAACCTTCTGGTCATATTCAGCACCGTTCAGTTCGTCAATAGCTTTTTGAGCAGCTGTATCGTCAGACATTTCTACGAATGCAAATCCTCTGGATCTTCCGCTTTCTCTGTCTGTAATTACTCTGGCTGAAGATACTTCTCCATACTCTGAAAATAAATCGTTTAAATCAGCATCAGTTGTGTTGAAGTTTAAACCTGAAATGTAAATGTTCATTTGAAATTGTAATTTAAATAAATAATAAATTTGGAGTGAGGAGGATAATTACAGAAGAGACCCGCTTAATAATACTATTCTATTAAAAGAAGAACTATACGATAATGATTCAATTCTCAAACTCTGGGGGCAAAGGTAACACAATAAATTGAAGAACCATATTTTATTTCATGATTTTGCACTAAAAAAGAATAATTGCTGTACTTTTCTTTGGGTCACCCAAAAGAAAAAGTACATTCCTTGCATATATTACGAAAAAACGCGAAATTTGCGACGTTTTAAGCTGAACTTTACTAACACCTTTAAATAATTAAAAGAAATGACTAAAAGTGCATTACAAATTGCAAGGGCTGCTTATCAGCCCAAACTTCCGAAAGCGCTGAAAGGAACTGTTAAAGCTGCCGAAGGTGCTGCTACCCAGTCTGTAGCCGACCAGGAAGAAATCAAGAAGCTGTTCCCCAATACGTACGGAATGCCTTTGATTAAGTTTGAAGCTACCGACGAGGCTGTTGACTTCCCCGCAATGAACGTGGGCGTTATCCTTTCCGGTGGTCAGGCTCCCGGTGGTCACAATGTGATTTCGGGTATCTTCGACGGTATCAAGAAACTGAACAAAGACAGCAAGTTGTACGGTTTCATCCTGGGCCCCGGTGGCTTGGTAGACCATAACTATATGGAACTGACTGCCGACATCATCGACGAATACCGCAACACGGGTGGTTTCGATATCATCGGTTCGGGACGTACCAAACTGGAAAAGGAAGAACAGTTCGAGAAAGGTCTTGAAATCCTGAAAGAACTCGGCATCAAGGCACTGGTAATTATCGGTGGTGATGACTCCAACACCAACGCTTGTGTACTGGCCGAATACTATGCTGCCAAGAAGTGCGGTGTACAGGTAATCGGTTGCCCTAAGACTATCGACGGTGATTTGAAGAACGATATGATTGAAACTTCTTTCGGTTTCGATACTGCTTGTAAGACTTACTCAGAAGTAATCGGTAACATCCAGCGCGACTGTAACTCAGCCCGCAAGTACTGGCACTTCATCAAGCTGATGGGTCGTTCTGCTTCTCACATCGCTTTGGAATGCGCATTGCAGGTACAGCCCAACATCTGTATCATCTCCGAAGAGGTAGAGGCTAAAGATATGTCTCTGGACGATATCGTAACCAGCATCGCCAAGGTAGTAGCCGAACGTGCCGCTCAGGGCAACAACTTCGGTACGGTTCTTATCCCCGAAGGTCTGGTTGAGTTCATTCCGGCTATGAAACGTCTGATTGCCGAACTGAACGACTTCCTTGCTGCCAATGCAGAAGAATTCTCTCAAATCAAGAAGTCTCATCAACGCGATTATATCATCCGTAAGCTCTCTCCGGAAAATGCTGCTATCTATGCCAGCCTTCCCGAAGGTGTTGCACGTCAGTTGTCACTGGACCGTGACCCGCACGGAAACGTACAGGTATCTCTGATTGAAACTGAGAAACTGTTGTCCGAAATGGTTGGTACGAAGTTGGCTCAGTGGAAAGAAGAAGGTAAGTTTGTAGGCAAGTTTGCTGCACAGCACCACTTCTTCGGTTACGAAGGACGTTGCGCTGCTCCGTCAAACTTCGATGCTGACTACTGCTACTCTCTGGGTTATGCGGCTTCGGCACTGATTGCTAACGGAAAGACCGGTTATATGTCTTCCGTACGCAATACTACCGCTCCTGCCGATGAATGGATTGCAGGCGGTGTGCCCATCACCATGATGATGAACATGGAACGTCGTCACGGCGAAATGAAACCGGTTATCCAGAAGGCGCTGGTTAAGTTGGACGGTGCTCCCTTCAAGGCATTCGCTGCTCAGCGCGACCGTTGGGCGATGGAAACAGACTATGTTTATCCGGGTCCTATCCAGTACTTCGGTCCGACGGAAGTTTGTGACGAGCCTACCAAGACGTTGCAATTGGAACAAGGTAAATAAATTCTGTTACCTGTCTTGATATAAAGAACACAAATTACACGAATTACGCAAACTCTCCCTATCTTTGATTTGTGTAATTTGCGTAATTTGTGTTCTTTCTTTAATATACCGATATGCCAGCTAAAACCAATACTGCCACCCGCCGCAAAACTACTGCCACCCGCCGCCCTTCTTCTTCTCCGCGGGGAAAGAAGAAGAAGCCGCAGCCTCGCACCATGCCCGCATGGTTGCGTTATCTTTTGTCGGCTTGTATCGTATTGGTGTTTTCTGCCGGGTTCTATTGGTTCTGCATCCGTCCTTATGCCTATCGCTGGAAGCCTTGTCCCGGTGAGAAGGGGTATGGCGTCTGCATGCCTTGCGATTACGAAGTGCATGGCATAGATATATCCCACTACCAGGGCCGCATCGACTGGGAGCAGTTGATACGCAACAAAGAAGCTCGCTTCCCCTTACACTTTATCTTCATGAAGGCCACCGAGGGCGGTGATCATGGTGACGATACCTTTACACAGAATTTCGACCAGGCACGCAAACATGGTTTCATCCGTGGTGCTTATCATTACTTTCTGCCCAAAACGGATGCACACAAGCAAGCCGACTTTTTTATCCGCACCGTGCAACTTTCCGAAGGCGACCTGCCCCCGGTGCTTGATGTAGAGACTACCGGCAAGAAATCTCCCCAGGAACTGAAACTTGCCGTCAAGACCTGGCTCGACCGGGTAGAGGCTCACTATGGAGTGAAACCGATTCTTTATACTTCCTATAAATTCAAGATGCGCTATCTCAGCGACTCTATTTTCAATGCCTATCCTTACTGGATAGCCCACTACTATGTGGACTCCGTGCGCTACGAAGGCAAGTGGCACTTCTGGCAGCACACCGATGTGGGTGTTGTGCCCGGTATTAAAGAAGAAGTCGACTTGAATGTTTTCAACGGAACGCTGGAAGAATTGCGGGCACTGACTTTGCAGAATAGAAAGTAGACGATACAAATCAAGTCTTCTTTTACTTTTTACATACTTTGCTTCCACACTACCACCCACTTCCCGCATCCCTTTATTCATCGGCATTTGCGATGCTGTGGAAGCAACTGAAAAAGGTGGAAGCAAAATTTGCTTCCACACTCTTAAGAAGTAATGTTTCGTCACTGAGTTTAAATTTAACGTGAGTTCGATATAAGATGATTGACTCATATCTGACAGGTTATAAGCAAGAGTATCTCAAACTCCTCCGCCTGAAAGGGGAGGTGCCCGTAGGGCGGAG
>ERZ791737.583-NODE-583-length-26895-cov-17.100596_pt1 | contig 26895 bp, 28 predicted proteins | sample MGYA00510042_ERZ791737 | MGnify/ENA primary metagenome ERZ791737 (study PRJEB30046, sample SAMN00791965) | human gut metagenome | study: EMG produced TPA metagenomics assembly of the A metagenome-wide association study of gut microbiota in type 2... | reverse complement strand
AACTAAATTTAATTTATTTAAATTATAGAATACTTGCAAGGCAAGGCAAGGCAAGGCAAGGCAAGGCAAGGCAAGGCAAGGCAAGGCAAGCGTCAAAAATATAGTATAAATCGTTATTCATAATAGTATTATTATAACATTAATTAAATTTTTGTCAAGCGTTTTTTATTTAATGCCGTCTGTGGCATACTTTTGCAATTGAACCGTAGCAACTTTAGGATTTTTTACAACGCAAGGACCTCCAACACATCCGCCTTTGCAAGCCATAACTTCCACCAAATTAGGAGTGTCGTTTTGAACGGGCAATTCTCCCGATTTAATCTTGCCAAAATTTTTAAGTTGTTTCATTCCTTCTTTATCCAATCCGTCTATAACGGTAGGCTTAACTTTTTCGGGATGTTTCAATCTTATTTTTACCGCTTCGGCTACTCCTCCGCTCATAGCGTATTTTCTTCCCGAAGAGGTTGGAATTACATCTATATTCAAATCTGGTTCTTTCATTACATCCGTTCCTGTGGCTATAAATAAAGCGTCAAGTTCTTCCATAGACAAACAATAATCAACCAAATCATCGTCTATGCTTTCTCTTCTTTTTGCAAGGCATGGTCCTATAAATACATTAATCGCTTCCGAATCGTCTTCTCTCATCATTTCCGCTGTATAATGCATCGGAGTTCTCGTTTCCGATACGCATGGAATTAATTCTGGGACATGTCTTCTAACGGCTTTAACATAAGCTGGGCAACATGAGGTAGTCATAAGTTTATCGCCTCTCTCCATTCTCTCTTCAAATTCATGAGCTTCTTTGTCGGAAGTTATATCCGCTCCCAAAGCCACTTCCCAAACTTTACCAAATCCGATTTTAAGCAAAGCGCTTTTTAATTGTCCAGGTTTTGCATTGAATTGAGAGGCAATAGAAGGAGCATACATTACATTAACTTTTTTATTATCGTCTTTCAAATGTTTCAATACATCTAATAATTGTCCTTTATCCATCATTGCGCTAAAAGGACATTCTCGCATACAATTTCCGCAAAAAATACATTTATGATAATCTATAACTTCTTTTCCAAATTCGTTTTTATTAATAGCTCCTACGGGACAAGATTCTTCGCAAGGAACGGGAATATAAATAATCGCATGATAAGGGCAATTTTTTAAACATAATCCGCAGTTTATACATTTTTCGCTGTGAATAAAAGCTCTTTTTTCGTCCAAAATATCTATAGCGTTTTTAGGACAATTTACCATACAAGGACGCGCCAAACAAGCCTGACATGCGTTTGTTACCATAAAGTTTGCTTTAACGCAGGCATTACAAGCCTCGTCCAAAACGGTAAGCATGGGCCAAGTCGGTTTTTCTCTTTCCAAAGCCAATTTTGCGTATTGCGACAAAGGAATTCCGCTGTCTTCTTTTCCTTCAACGCTTATTCCTAGTCTCGCTAAAATTCTATTTTTTATAATCTCTCTGTCATGGTGAATACAGCATCTTATAGATTTGCTATCTCTTGGTATTATTTCTATTGGCATTTTATCTATATCTTCCAAAAGCCTATCTTCTATAAAAAGTGTCGTTATTCTCACAAGAATATCTTTTTTTAATTGCGCAGCGTTATTATTTATATTCATTCTATTATCCCAAAAATTTTAAGTGATTTTTATTAATATAAAACAATTTAAATATATTTATATTGATATCAATTATAATATAAACAAATATTTTTGCAAGTATTATAAATAATAAAATAGCAAAATTATATTGTTTATTGATATGTAAAAATAAATTGATATATAATCTCTTAATTATAAATTATATAAAAGTTTTTAAATTATTATAAAGGAGTTTTTATGCTTATAGGATATCCAAAAGAAATTAAAAATCAAGAGTATAGAGTTGGTTTAACTCCTTCAAATGTCTCCGATTACATACGGGATTAAATACTTATAATGGAAAATAGACTTTCAAAGGAGTAGCCGAAGCTTTTGAAATAGAATATACCGAATCTAAAAAGGCTATAATCTAATCATTAATAATATATTATTATGATAGCTTTATAGAATTAAATATTATAAATTATTCTCTAAATTGTAAAGAATACAAATATTGATATTTTCCGCCTCTTTTCATTAACTCTTCATGCGTTCCCGATTCTATAATCTTCCCGTTTTCGACTACGCAAATATAAGTAGCCGTTTTTATTGTAGATAATCTATGAGCGATTACGAAAGTCGTTTGCAAATTAATTATTTCGTTTAAGGCTTTTTGAACATACATTTCGCTTTCCGTATCCAACGCGCTTGTAGCTTCGTCAAGTATGAGTATAGAAGGCTTTTTCAAAACCGCTCGAGCCAAGGCAATTCTCTGTCTCTGCCCTCCCGAAAGCATTACTCCTCTCGGACCTATATGCGTGTCGTATCCGTTTGGCAGTTTTACTATAAACTCGTCCGCATGCGCTATTCTTGCCGCTCTTATTAAATCATCGTCCGTAGCCTCTCTATTCGCGTATAAAATATTTTCTCTAACAGTTCCGTAGAATAATATATTTTCTTGAGAAACTACTCCTATTTGATTTCTTAAACTTCTTGTATTCAATTCTTCAATATTGATTCCGTCAAATCTTATAACGCCTTCGGTTGGGGAAAATAATTTTGGAATTAAACTTATAAGAGTAGTTTTGCCTCCGCCAGAATTTCCAACGAAAGCCACGACATCTCCTTTTTTTACATTTACATTAATCGGTCCTAAATGAAAAGGTTGACTGTCGCTTCTTTTAGGATATTCAAAATGCACATTTTCAAAAGTTATCGAGCTTTCAATAGGTTTCATTTCTTTTTTGGTTTTATCGTCCACATTTTCGGCGGGCAAATCCATTATTTGAAATACTCTTCGAGCTATTCCTTTAGTCATTTGCAAATTTATAAATATTCCCGATAAATCTCTAACGGGAGATGAAATATTTAACATATAAAGTAAAAATCCCCATAAAAATTCAAAAGGCATCTCTCCTCTAAATATCAAATATCCGCCGTAAGCCAATATTGTAAGCATTGCTACTATCATTACAAGTTCCGTCATCGGTCTATTCAAAGCTTGTAGTAAAGACATTTTTCTAACCAATTTAATATAATCGGCGTAAGATTTTTTATATCTGTCTACTTCTTCCTCTTCTTTAGAAAATATTTTTATAACTTCTATTCCTCTTATATCTTCTTGCACTATCGAAGTTATATTTCCTAATAAATTTTGTTGAGCCGTCACTCTCGTTTTTATAAGTTTCGATACAAAATCTATTCCAAATGCTATTAAAGGAGCGGCTACAAAACATGCTAAAGTAAGTTTGACATTCAAAATTAATAACGCACATAAAGTTAATATTAAAGTTAAAGGAACTGTTATGAGATTAGGCAAAGTGCCAGATATAAAATTTTCTATAGTAGAAGATTCATTTAAAATCTTGCTTATTATATCTCCTTCTTTTTCCTGTTTATAATAGGCAATATCGGTATTCATTAATCCTTTTAACATATCCGTGCGAACATCCTTTCCTATTTCTTGCGAAGTGAAAGAAAAAAGAAAAGTTTTTATATAATCGAAACTAACTCTAAAAATAACATAGAAAAATCCTATAAATATAATAAAAGCGAATTGAGCTATTATAACGGGATTTACCAAAGAATCCGCCGATAAAAAATGTTGCGCTATTTGTTTTGTGCTTATATTAGAAAGTTCATTAACAAAAGGAATTTTATCCAAAATATCGACTCTTTTACCGCCCGTAATCGCTATAGCCATCTGTCCGAAAAATGGAGGAAGTATATTGATTATTGTATAAAATATGCTTATCGTAAAAGAAGGTATAAATAATTTTTTATGCCTCATAGCGTATGATAATATTCTTTTATAAGGATGCGGTTCAACTTTTCCATAATATTTTTTCAAATGCTCTTCGGTTACCGCTCCGTAATCGAAAGGCTTATTTTCTTTTTTAAAAAATTCTTTTATTTTTTTTATCATTACAATTATATCCTAATTTATTTATATAATTTACATAATTAATTTTATATCTTTATATTAAATATTTCAATATTCGGATAGATTTTCTCCATATTCAAGTTTTAATTTTCTATCCGCCATATTTGCGATTGAATTTGAATGAGTTACTATTATTAAAGACGCTTCCGTTTTTTTAGTCATATTCCATAAAAGTTCTCTCACTATTTCCGCATTTTTTTTATCCAAATTTCCCGTAGGCTCGTCCGCCAAAATTAATTTAGGATTATTTATTAAAGCTCTTGCAATAGCGACTCTCTGCGCTTCTCCGCCAGAAAGCTCTCCAATTCTATGTTCAATTCTGTCTTTTAATCCGACTGTTTCAAGCAAGCTCTCCGCTTTTTTTCTTGCAAGTTTTTTATCGTATTTAAGCATTAAAGAAGGAATCATTACATTTTCTATTGCGCTAAACTCTCCAAGCAAATTGTGAAACTGAAAAACATAACCTAAATAACTATTTCTAAAATGCGCAAGTTGGCCTTCGTTCATTTTATTAATATTATTTCCGTCAATATTTACATTTCCATCCGTTATATTGTCAATTCCGCCAATCAAATTTAAAAGAGTAGTTTTACCGCTTCCCGATTCTCCCGTTATTGCAAGTATTTCATTTTTATATACTTTCAAACTCAAAGATTTAAGAACTTCCACTTTCGGCGGACCGATATAAGTTTTTTTAAGATTTTCTATATTTATTAATACTTTATTCATATCTTAAAACCTCCGCAGGCTTATATTTGCTCGCTATATACGCGGGAATAATTGCAAATATAACGGAAAGCAAAAATGAAATCAAAGCTACCATAATAACTTGATTAAAATGTATTATAGAAGGAAGTCCTCCGCTTACATAATAAATATCGGAAGGGAAAAAATCTGGCACTATTGGAATAGATATAGAAGAGTTTATATGCGAAGGTATAAACCATATAATATTAACTATAAATTGAGATATAAATCTAATCGCTTCTAAAGTTTCATTAACATAATTGGCAAGAAGTATTCCAAAAATTACTCCCAATACAGTTCCAATCGCTCCGATAATCGCTCCTTCCAAAAAGAAAACTTTTGCAACATTTGAAGGTCTTAATCCCAAAGTTTTTATTATAGCTATATCTCTTCTCTTATCTTTTACAAATATTATTTGGCTTGATGCTATATTTAAAGCGGCTATCAATATAATGAAAGATAAAATTAAACCAAGCATTAATTTCTCGGTTTGAAGAGCTTGAAAAAAATTCCTATCGAATAACATCCAAGGCATTACATTATAAAATTCTTTCAAAGCGATGTCCAAATCTTTTGCAACTTTACCTGCGTTAAAAAAATTTTTAACTTTAACTGCAATTCCCGTGACTGCATTATCGTATCCAACCATAGCTTGTCCCGTTTTCAAAGGCACGATTACCATTCTGCTATCGTATTCGTAATAACCCGTTTTATATATTCCTTTTATAATGAAAGTATTTTTTTGAGGACGAAAACCTTTTTCAAAACTTCCCGAAGCAGAAACTATATCAATCGTATCTCCAACCGAAAGCGCGTAATCAAAAGCCATTTCAGAACCGATAAGCGCCTCATTGCTTGCCATAGATTTATTATTTCCTTCTATAAAATTAAAATATTTAATAAAATCTTTATCTGTTGAAAATATATTATCTTCAAAAGAACGAACGGTTATTAAAGTAGTAAAACTATAAGTTCGCATTATGCAAGGCAAAACAATATAAGGATAAAGGCTCGTTATATCTTTATTATCTTTTATATTATCGATTACATAATTATAATCCGTTAAAGGTTGGTCGCTATAAGCGCTAATATTTATATGCGCTCTCATTCCGAGTATTTTATCTCTTATATCATCCTGAAAACCGTTCATTACAGATAAAACCGTTATCATTACCATATCGCCGACTAAAATTCCAAGTATGCATATTACAGTGATAACCGAAACAAATGAAAATTTCTTTTTAGCTTTTAGGTATCTTATACCAAGCATTAATTCTAATCTCAAAATAACTCCTTAATTTATATTAATTTGAATATTATATAATATAAATAGGAAATTTAAACCGATAAAATTTATACGAAATAATTTTTTACAGATTTATATTAAAAATAAACATATCAAATAGCTTCCACATTTCTAGTGGCGATTATATCGACTCCCGCAATATCTTTGGCTATAATATCTCCTATATTAACGGGCGCTTTAACTTTTATATCTTTCAATGCATGAAGACAAATATTTATTTTATCTTTATCTATAGGTTCTTTTGTTTTTACGGGAAGCATTTTTAATTTTCCGTTTTCAACTTTAACTATAGTAGTAACCATTCTAACGGGACGAACTATTTCGGCTCTAGCGTAAGTGTCTCCTCTTTTACAAGTATTGCCTATAACTTTTACAATCTCGTTATTTTCCATTTCAATATTTAAAGCGCATCCCATAGGACAACATATACAAGTTAATTCTTTATTTTCCATTTTATTATCCTTAATTTAATTATCTTCAATTTTAAATTCTATATTTTTTAATCCTTCTTTTAATAACATATCTTTATTTAATTTCAAGGTTTCCATTTCGCCAGGCGCAAATATTAAATGTTTTTTATGAATTAGCCTCGCTCCGTCAAAATAAACATTTAAAAATTTATTTGTAAATACTCCGCCTACTCTAAATCTAACCGTAAGTTCTTTATCTATATTTTCAATATTAACGATTGACGGAACTGTATAACGAATTCCGTTTGAAGCTTTTAAATAAATATATTCTTCTTTTTCTTTTTTTGTTTTTTTATTTAAAATATAAATAGCGGCGCTTTTTCCTGCAGTTTCCGCCTCTTCCGAGACAAAATCAACCAAATCATGAACATGCAAAGCGTTTCCGCATGAAAATATTCCTTCAATATTAGTTTCCAAACTTTCGTTTACTATAGGTCCCGATGTGATTGGGTTTATTTCAATTCCTATTTCTTTTGAAAGCTCATTTTCAGGAATTAATCCAACCGACAAAAGCAAAGTGTCGCATGAATAATATTCTTCAGTTCCTTTAATCGGCTTCATATTCTCGTCAACTTTAGCAATAATAACTCCTTCGATTCTATCTTTTCCTTTAATGTCAATAACCGTGTGACTTAATTTCAAAGGAATATTAAAATCGTCCAAACATTGAACTATATTTCTTTTTAAGCCTCCCGAAAATGGCAAAATCTCGGCTACAACTTTTACATTCGCTCCTTCAAAAGTCATTCTTCTTGCCATAATAAGTCCTATATCGCCCGAACCCAAAATAACTACTTCTTTTCCTGGCATATATCCTTCAATATTTACTAAATGTTGCGCAGCTCCCGCCGAAAATATTCCCGCTGGTCTGTATCCCGCTATATTAAGTGCGCCTCTCGCTCGCTCTCTGCATCCCATAGCTAAAATAATAGATTTAGATTTAATTTGAATAAAACCTTCTTCTTTGTTTATATAAGTTATATTCTTGTCGGCATCGATATTCAAAACCATAGTATTTAATTTATATTCTATTTTTAAATCTATAACTTTTTCTATAAATCTATAAGCGTATTCTGGTCCCGTAAGCTCTTCGTTAAATCTATGAAGTCCAAAACCGTTATGAATGCATTGATTTAATATTCCGCCTAAAACTTCATCTCTTTCTATAATAACTAAATTTTCAATTCCGTTTTCTCTTGCCGAAATAGCAGCCGCAAGTCCCGCAGGTCCTCCGCCTATAATAACAATATCATAAGATTTCATTGTCTCTCCTTATAAACTTTCTTTATCAAATCCTTTAATTATTTCAGAACCTTTTTCGGATTTTGTAATATCGAGTATATTAATATTAAGCTCTCTTGAAAGTATTTCCATTATTTTTGGCGAACAGAATCCGCCTTGACATCTTCCAAGTCCAGCTCTCACTCTTCTTTTAATTCCGTCTAAAGATTTCGCTCCAATCGGGCTTTTTATTGCATCGACTATTTCTCCTTCTGTAATTTTTTCGCATCTGCAAATTATATGCCCGTATAAATGATTTTCTTTTATAAGTTTATTTTTTTCTTCGTTAGACAAACTCATAAATTTTGTAATGCCTTTTCTCTTCTCTATAAAATCTTTTTTGGCTTCTAATTTTGCTTTTTCTTTTAAAATATCGGCTACCATAACTCCAATTGCAGGCGAGCTTGCAAGTCCAGGCGATTCTATTCCCGCACAGTCAATAAAATTTTCAGCGTCTTCTACTTCTTTAATTATAAACTCATGTCCGTCTTCATGAGGACGAAGCCCCGCAAAAGAAGTGATTACTTTATTATAAGGAATATTTTTTACCGTGAGTTTAGATTTTTCTATTATTTGATTTAATCCTTCTGTAGTAGTATTTACTCCTTCTTTATCTTCTATATCTATTGCCGTAGGACCAATCATTAAATTTCCATGAACCGTTGGCGTCACCAAAATGCCTTTTCCAAATTTGCTTGGCAAAGCGAATATTGTCGAAGAAACTATATTTTTAACTTCGCTATCAAGCAGAATATAATCGCCTCTTCTTGGTTTTATGTTTATTTTATTTTCGCTTACCATGTTATGAAACTTGTCGGCATAGATTCCCGCGGCGTTTACAATATATTTTGTTTTTATTATTTCGTTATTAGTTATAACTTCAAATATATTATTAACTTTTTTTATATTCAAAACTTCCGTATTAAATTTGAATTCTACTCCGTTATCGAATGCATTTTCCGCATAAGCTACATTGAGTATAAAAGGGCAAATTATTCCCGCAGTCGGCGCGTATAAAGCGGCTACAACATTATCATTTAAATTTGGCTCTCTTTCAAAAACTTCTTCTTTGTTTAATATTTTTAAATTCTCTATTCCGTTTGCAATTCCTCTTTCGTATAATTTTTGCAAATTCGGAATATCGTCTTTATTTGAACATACGACTAAAGAACCGTTTAATTTAAAAGGAACATTCAAATCTTTTGCTATTTTTGGCATCATTTTATTTCCCAAAACATTTAACTTTGCCATAAGCGAACCGTTAGCGGCGTCAAATCCCGCATGAACTATTCCGCTATTTGCCTTTGAAGTGCCTGAACATACATCCTCGCATTTTTCGACAACGCATATATTTGCCTTATATCTCGATAATTCTCTCGCTGCCGAAGTCCCAGAAACGCCCGCTCCTATAATTAATATATCATACATTATAAACCCCTGATTAATTTGTTTTTTTATGTCCAAAAGTTAACGCTATAAAGAATATCGCCAATATGCAAGAAATTATAAGAAGTATAAAATATGTATCCCAACTCAATTTTTCAAGTATAAATCCCGTAATCGCACTTGCAACTAGCGAACCTCCTAAATATCCAAAAAGTCCCGTAAAACCAGCCGCAGTTCCAGCCGCTTTTTTAGGAGCTAATTCCAAAGCATGAAGTCCGATAAGCATAACAGGTCCATAAATTAAAAATCCTATTCCAGCCAAAACTACCGTAGTGGCTACGGGAATATTTTGAGGCAGTTTCCAGTATATACATAATAAAATTAAAGTCAAGCCCATAAATATTATGCCCGTTTCCGTCCTTCTTCCATTAAAAACTTTATCCGAAATTATACCGCATAAAATAGTCCCTGGAATTGCCGAATATTCATATAATGCATAAGCCCAGCCCGAAGCATGAAAATCAAAGTTTTTTACTTCCGATAAATATGTCGGCGCCCAGTCCAAAACTCCGTATCTTATAAAATAAACAAAAGCGTTGGCTATGGCTATAAACCATAAGAATTTATTATTTAAGACATATTGAACGAATATCTCTTTACTTGATAATTCTTTTTCATCCTTTTCAGAATAGTTTTCGGGATAATCGTTTTTATATTCTTCTATAGGAGGAAGCCCAACAGATTGCGGAGTATCTCTCATAACCAAAAACGCGTATATTGCTATTCCTATAACTATTCCAGCGGGAACATATAACATAGCCTGCCATTGATTAAAATATCCAAAAGCCCATACGGCTATATTTCCAGCAAGTCCTCCGCCAACATTATGAGCGCAATTCCAAGTTGAAACTATAGCTCCTCTTTCTTTAGTAGACCACCAATGAACCATTATTCTTCCGCAAGGCGGCCATCCCATTCCTTGAAACCATCCGTTTAAGAACATCAAAATAAACATTATAACTACTGAAATTCCTATTCCAATGCTTGAATAGGGTATGATTACAAAAATTATCGCGACTAAAGCCGTTAATAATAACCCCAAAGGTAAAAATACTCTTGCATTGCTTCTGTCGGATACATTTCCCATTATAAATTTAGAAATGCCATAAGAAATTGAAACTGCCGATAAAATTAATCCTAGTTGTCCCTTATTGAAACCTTCTCCTTCTAAATGAGGCATAATCAAACCAAAAACCTTTCTTGTTAAATAGAAAGCTGCATAACCTATAAAAATTCCAGAATAATTTAATATTCTAAACTTCCTATAGGTTGAGCTTATTTTTGATTCTTCAATCCTTTCAATATGTTTTGCGGGTTTTAGAAAGTTAAACATAAAAGTCTCCTTGAAATGAATTTATTAATTAAATATTTATAATAAGTGTTTATAAAGTAGACACAGATTATACAAAAAATAAAGTTATGATAAATGTTTAAACGGTAAACATAATGATATTTAAAAGTTAAAATAAAACCACTGAGCTGAGCTGAGCTGAGCTGAGCTACTAGAAACGAAAATTAAAAAAATCATATTATTTAATCCTTATTATATTTATAGTATAACAAATAATAAATAAATTGTCAAGCATTTTATAAAAATTTTTTTATAAAATTTATAAAAAACAATAAAAAAATATGTATAATCGCTTAAATTATATAAATTATAGCGAAAATACATATTTTTAATTTATTATAATTTATTTATAAAGCCCAATTTTTAGCTCTTTCTACAGCTTTTTTCCAGCCTGTATATTTTTTATTTCTTTCATCTTCGGGTAAAGAAGGATTAAATTCTTTGTCTAATCTCCATCTTTTAGAAATTTCTTCTTTATCTTTCCAAAAACCCACTGCCAAGCCTGCTAAATACGCAGCGCCCAAAGCGGTTGTTTCCGTTATTTGAGGTCTTAAAACTTTTGTATTTATTATATCCGCTTGAAATTGCATTAAAAAATTATCTCTCGAAGCTCCGCCGTCAACTTTTAGAGAACCTAATTTTACTCCTGAATCGGCAACCATAGCGTCTATAACATCTCTACTTTGATAGGCTATAGCCTCTTCTGCAGCTCTTATTATATGACTTCTATTTATGCCTCTCGTGATTCCTACTAAACAACCTCTTGCATACATATCCCAATAAGGAGCGCCAAGTCCTACAAAAGCGGGAACTAAATATACTCCGTTTGTGTCTTTAACTTTAGTGGCAAAATATTCCGTGTCTTTAGCGTCATGCAATAGTCTTAATTCGTCTCTAATCCATTGAATAACCGCGCCTGCAATAAATACCGAACCTTCTAAAGCGTATTCTATTTTTCCTTTATATCCTATTCCTATAGTGGTTAATAATCCGTTTTTACTTAAAATGAATTTTTCCCCTATATTCATAAGAATAAAACTTCCCGTTCCGTAAGTGTTTTTTATATCGCCTTTGTCAAAACATGCCTGCCCAAATAAAGCCGCTTGTTGGTCTCCCGCTATGCCAGATATTGGGACATCTTTTCCGTTTATATTAGCGTATCCGTAAATTGTAGAAGAATCTTTAACTTCTGGAAGCATGCTTTCTGGAATATCCAATTCTTTTAATATTTTTTCATCCCATTTAAGCTCTTTGATATTATAAATCATCGTTCTGGAAGCGTTTGTATAATCGGTAACATGAACTTTTCCGCCTGTGAGTTTCCATATAAGCCAAGTGTCTATAGTTCCAAATAATAATTCTCCTTTTTTAGCTTTATCTCTCGCTCCAGCGACATTGTCTAATATCCACTTAATTTTAGTTCCCGAAAAATAAGCGTCAACGACAAGTCCCGTATTCTCTCTGATATAAGAATCTAGTCCTTTAGATTTTATGGCATCGCAAATTGAAGCCGTTCTTCTGCATTGCCAAACTATAGCGTTATATATAGGCTCTCCCGTATTTTTATCCCAAACCACAGTAGTCTCTCTCTGATTTGTTATTCCTATAGCCGCTATATCTTCGGGCTTTGCTCCAGCTTTTTGTATAGCTTCTTGCAAAACTCCGAATTGAGTCGCCCAAATTTCTGAAGCGTTATGCTCTACCCAACCTTCGTTTGGATATATTTGAGTAAATTCTTTTTGAGCGACAGATACCATATTTTGGTCATAATCAAACAATATTGCTCTGCTGCTCGTTGTCCCTTGGTCTATTGCCACTACATATTTAGCCATTTAAAACTCCTTCGCCGCATTCTTGCGACAATTTTAATTTTTATTTATTTGAAGATAATATTTTTCCCAAAGTTAAATCATAAATTATGCCAGCTAAAATTCCTCCAATTATAGGTCCTATTATTGGAACTATCCATACATTAGTTCCGTCCGTAAGTCCGTTATTTTTAAAACCAGCGACTACGGCAAATAGTCTAGGTCCTAAATCTCTTGCAGGATTGATTGCATAACCATGCATAGCGCCGAAAGATAATCCTATAGCTACGACTATTAAACCTACAATTATAGGTCCTAAATTAGAACCAGCTGGCGTATTATTGGCATCTCCAACCGCTAAAATTAAAAATACCAATATAAAAGTTCCTACAATTTGGTCGACTAAACCCGATAAGAAACCTGGAACAGCTGGAAAAGTGCAAAATACTCCAGCGGTATTTACAAATTCCGAGTCAACCTCTACCCATTTTTTATAATATACCGCAAATACTATAGCCGCTGCAATAAAGCAACCTATCATTTGAGCTACGATATAATATAAAACCTTACTCCATGGAAATCTTTTTGTTACGGCTAAAGCCAAAGTAACCGCTGGATTTAAATGAGCGCCGCTTATTTTCCCCGATACATAAATACCGAATGTAACGGCAAGCCCCCAAGCCAAATGAATATTAACGGGCGCGCCATTATTACAAATAACAACCGCCGCTACGACTCCGCATCCTAAAAGAATTAGAAACATTGAACCTATGAGTTCCGCTAAAAATTCGCTTTTTTTACTAAACATATTTTTCCTCCAAAAATAAATATTTATCTATGCTTAATAGTATAGTAATTCTTTTTTGAAAAGTCAAGGTTAATTTTATATTTTTAACAAAAAAAAAAAAAACGATAACAAAAATATAAAAATATCATTTATACAAAATTCTTATTTGTCCAAATGCGGAATTTACATTTAGATATAATATTTTATCAGAATCTCCTATAATAAAATTAACTTCGCCAAAACTTACGCTATCGCCCGTAGGAAGAGATATACTTCCAAATGAGCTTGAAGCCTTTATATAAACTTGAATATTTTGATTTATAAATATAATTGTGTCGGAAAATATGGAATCTACCGTTATGTTAATATTTCTGTCTATTTCTATATTGCTAAAATCGATATTTGAAGTTTTAAAAAATAATCTGTAATATCTTTTTTTATAATCGGGAATATTATCTCCGAGATAATAAACGCCGATTAAAATATAAATTCCTAAAAAAACTATTATTATGCTAAAAATCATTCTAAAAATTGGCGTGTATAAAATGAAAGGCATATTTACATTAAAGCAATATCTTATAAGAATATATATTCCAAATAAAATTAATAATAAACCTATAATTATTTTAGAAGAATAAAAACCTCTTCCAAATAATATGGCGACTCCCCAAGAAACTATAAGAAAAGAGACTATTATAGTAAATACGGGAATTGAAGCGAGAAAAGGAATATAAATGTGAAAAATATATTGAAGAAGTATATATACTCCTATGATTATTACCAAACTTCCTATTATTATTCTTGAAAAAATAAATTTCATAATTAAAGCCTTTTTAATAAATTATATATTATAAATATACTAAACAATTTTTATTTAAAATCAAGTTTTATAATTGATTTTTATGTCTATTCATAATATAATTTAATCCAATTTAAAAATAAATTTGAAGTAAAAAATAATAAAAGAAAAAAGGATTTTAAAATGAGGTTTAAAAGCGCTTATAATGGAACATTGACAAAAAACGATATAGGAAAAGAAGTAAAATTAGCGGGATGGGTTTTAAGAAGACGAGACCATGGCGGAGTTATATTTGTAGATTTAAGAGACAGAACGGGATTCGCTCAAATAGTTTTTAATCCCCAAGTAAACGAAGAAGCTCATAATAAAGCTCAAGATTTAAGAAGCGAATTCGTTATAAGCGTTGTAGGAAAGGTTAGAGCGAGAAGCGAGGAAATGATTAATCCAAAAATTCCAACAGGCGAAATTGAAGTTATGGTTGAAAAATTAGAATTATTAAATACTTCAGAAACTCCTCCGTTTATGCTTGAAGACGATATAGACACTAACGAAGAGATAAGATTAAAATATAGATATTTAGATTTAAGACGCCCTAAAATATTTAATAATTTATATTATAGATTTTTAATTACAAACGCTTTTAGAAAACATTTGGCGGAAAACGGTTTTATTGATGTTGAAACGCCGATTCTAAATAAAAGCACGCCCGAAGGAGCGAGAGATTTTTTAGTGCCTTCAAGATTATCCGCGGGAGATTTTTACGCCTTGCCTCAATCTCCTCAAATTTTTAAGCAAATACTTATGATAAGTGGATTCGATAGATATTATCAAATAGCGAAATGTTTTAGAGATGAAGATTTAAGAGCGGACAGACAGCCTGAATTTACTCAAGTGGATATTGAAACTTCTTTTTTAAGCACGGATGAATTTTTATCAATAATGGAAAAAGTAATAGCCGATATCGTAAAAGAGGTTTATAATATTGATTTGCCTTTGCCTTTGCCTCGATTATCTTATAAAGAAGCTATGGAAAATTACGGAAGCGACAAACCCGACACAAGATTTGAATTAAAACTTATAAATGTTGAAGATGCCGTTAGAGGATGCGATTTTGCAGTATTTAAAAACGCTTTGGATAATAAATTTATAATAAGATGTTTAAATGCGAAAGGCGGAGAAAAATTAAGCAGAAAAGATATTGACGATTTTACAAAATATGTCGGAATATTTGGAGCTAAAGGACTCGCTTGGATGAGAGTAACCGAAAACGGATTAGAATCGAATATAGTAAAATTCTTTTCAAAAGAAAATCAAAATAAAATACTTGAAACTACAAAAGCCGAAAAAGGCGATTTATTATTTTTTGTTGCTGACACTCCGAAAATTACTTTTGACGCTTTGGGAAATTTGAGATTAAAAGTCGCTGAAAAATTAAATTTAATCGATAAAGATAAATTAAATTTTTTATGGGTTGTAGAATTTCCATTATTTGAATACGATTATAAAGAAAAAAGAATTTCTGCGACTCATCATCCTTTTACCGCACCTGTTCCTGAAGACATTGCGATACTTGAAAGCGATACTTTGAAAGTTAGAAGCGATACTTACGATTTAGTTTTAAACGGAAACGAAATCGGCGGCGGCGGACAGAGAATTTACGATAGTTCTGTGCAAGCTAAAATATTTAATTTGCTTGGAATATCCGAAGAAAAAGCGAAAGAGAGATTCGGATTTTTGCTTGACGCTTTGAAATATGGCGCTCCTCCAATGTGCGGAATGGCTTTCGGAATAGACAGAGTAGTAATGCTTTTACAGAAACAAGAAAGCATAAGAGAAGTTATAGCTTTTCCTAAAACTCAAAAAGGACAATGTTTAATGAGCGGATGTCCTTCCACTGTGGACGAGGAGCAGCTTGAAGAGTTGCATTTGAAAGTAGACGATTTAGTATAGTTATGTGAGGTATCAATACTTACCCGAAGTAGTTTCGGATGGCGTTAGCGGAATATTGATAGAAGATGAAAATTATTAAGACTTAAAAAACGCATTAATAAAATTTATTGAGAATAAAGATAATAGGGAAAATATGGGTAAAAATGGAGGACGAATATATGAAGAAAAATTTACAGCCGAAATTATGGCTAATAAATTTATAGATTATTATAAAAATATTTTAAAATAAATATAAATTTGGTTAACAATTTAATATAGGAGATTTTATATAAATATAAAATTTCATTTATTCAAAAAAAGACGAAGGAATTTATAGAAAGAGAACAATTTTTGGTATAAAGATAATAACAAAACCATATGAGCTTATAATAAACGATAAATTAGATAGAATTTTACACGACTATGATAATTTGATGTATGGGGGGGTAAATAGACTAAATAATATATTAACAAAGAAATATTTAAATGAAAACTATATTTATACTGTCAATATAGATAATAATTTATTTCATTTTCAAGATTCTATTCTATCGGAAAGCGTTAATATGATAGCTCATGAATTAAACAATAACGAATATGATTTTAATATAGACTTCAAAGAAGGCGATATTGTTATAGATATTGAAGCGAATGTTGGAATGGTTTCTATTTTACTTGCTAAAAAATTTCCTTTTCTAAAAATATATTCTTTTGAACCGTTAAAAGAAAATTACGATAATTTTATTAAAAATATAGAATTAAATAATATTCCAAAAGAAGTTATTACCGCCGAAAATAAAGCCGTTACAAAAGACGGAAGATTAATAACTATGAGTATTAATAGCGCTAATAAAGGTGGCAGTTCTACTACAGATGTTATATCGATTAATTCAATTATGACTAAAGAAAATAGCCAAGTTGAATCGATAACTTTAGAAGAGATATTTAAAAAGTATAATATAAATAAATTAAAACTTTTAAAAATCGATTGCGAAGGTTCGGAATACGAAATTTTATATAATGCCGATACAAATCTATTAAAAAACATAGAAAATTTAAGAGGTGAATTTCATGAAAACAAAAATTTAACTGACGAATACGATATTGATAAATTATGTGAATATGTTTCAAAATATATTAAAAATTACAAAGTCACGAAAGCTATACATTGTTTTGTGATGTGATAAATTATATTAAAAAAATCAAGCGTTAAATCAAAACCTAATTTTTTTGTATTAAATGTAGCGTAATAGTGTATAAAAATATGATTTTATAGTAATTTTCATAAAAAATATGCGTTAAAGGACTTGATAGAAAAAGCTTTATAGCGTATAATGTGTGTATAAATTAATTAAAAATAATGATAAAATTAAAATTTAAACAAAAGGAGAAACAAATGTCTAATTTAAATCTATTTGGAAGGAGGTTAAATCTATTTAGAAGGAGGCTGATATATGAAAGCGGAAGAGATTATCAAAATTATAGAAAAAGACGGATGGTATAGAGTAAGGTCGAAAAGTGAGCATTTACAATTTAAACATCCTGTAAAGAAAGGTAAGGTGACAGTCTCATTTCATGGAAATCATGATTTGAGAAAGAAAGTAGTGGAAAGTATTTTAAAACAAGCGCAAATAAATTTATAGCAATTATAAGATTTTTTTAACACTAATTATTAGCTATTTTAGAAAGTATTTAAGCGATTTTTAAGTAAGTTTATAGAAGTTAAGATTATGAAAAAGAGTTTACGCGTATATAGGCGATTTATTAAAATCTAAAACAGGTTATAATATATTATTTTATGACTTTCCTGGGTGTGTAAGCGCGGGCAAAACTTTAGAAGAAACAATAAAAAATGGAAAGATAGCTTTGCAAATGCATATAGAAGGAATGATAGAAGATAATGAAAAAATACCTAAGCCATCTACTTTAGAGAAAATTATTAAAGAAGATGAAGATAATGAAACGGAAATTAGAATATTAATCGAAGCTAATGTAATAACCGAAAACAAAAAGAGAATAGATATAACCCTTGACGAAAATTTAATCAATATGATGGATGTCGTATCAAATAATAGAAGCGAATTAATAAGTTTGGCTACCAGAGAATATATAAAAAATAATTACATGAATATAAAATAAATATATTACTAATCATATATACGAAATTTACAAGCTACTAAATGTTTTTTTAATATTTAGTAGCTTTTTATTAATATATTATTTTCTTACGAATAAGATATAGATAAATTATGCGATTTGGACTAAAAAATATTATAGATTTTCAAGTTTATCAATCGTTTAGTAATTATATTGAAGATAAAAATAATAAATTAGAAAAAATGATAAATAATATTATTTCAATTCTTAATGAGGTTGTAAATAGTATTATTTAGTTTATTTCCGTTAAAAAGTAGAGAGATAGATTTAGAAATAGATTTAAAATAATGTGTATTTATTATCATAGTTAATATTAAAAAATATAACTCTAAATATAAACTAATATCTCAAATACCATCAGGCTTACAAACCTTACAAGCCTCGTACCCATTTTTTATAGCCTCGTTCAAATCTATGGCTTCCTTCTCGCCTCGTAAAGTTCGACAATTTTCAAGATGATATTTTTTACCTGTTTTTGCTATATAAACTATTTTTTCTGTTTCATTAATTTTATTTTCTCCTATAGTTTCATTGGCATTTTTAATTTCTAAATTTTCATTTGCTTTATTTTCTTTACTTTCATTAGTCGCTTTAATTTCGTTAGTTTTGGTTTCATTTATTTTAGTTTCAGTTTTTATTTCGTCCTTTTTATTTTCTTTAGGAATAATTTTAGCTTTCGTTTCATTAGTTTTTATAATGTTTGTTTCTGCTTCCTCATAAACAAAATTATCTGCGTCATCTTCAATAAATTCTGTTTCGGATTTTTCGCTTTCTCCAGAATATTCGTTTGAACATTGAATAATTAAAACCGATAAAATAATTAAGAAAATAATAATTTTTTTCATAGAAAACTCCTAACATTTTATTAATAATATTATATTACATTTTGATATTTTTATCAATCTTTAAATCAAATAAAATTTTATTCTATAAACACAATCTCTTTTGTATAAGGAAATCTAAATTTCATTCTTGCCATAGTGAAAGTTATATAAGTTTTCGCAACGCATTTTAAATTTCTATTTTTTAACGAAGTAAGAGCGGCGGAATAAACTTCAAAATATTTTGCATTAAAAATTATAGTTTTAGCCCTAGTTTCATTTGCAGGAATTTTTAAAGATTCAACAGAATAAGCCTTTGAAAATACTTTATCGCTTATATTTATTAATTCTATTTCTATTTTTTCTATAGGAAGCTCAACGGAAAGATTATTTTTTATATCTAAAACGCATTCTAAAGTTATATCGTTTAAAGTTATGCTTTTTAATTTTGCGCTTTTAACAGTTATGTCGGGTTTATTTTCTTCTATAAAACTTCTTGAAAATTCCTGAGTGTAATTTTGGACGCTTTTGCATGATAAAACAAACGCTGATATAAATAAAGTTAAAAATATTATTTTCTTCATAGCTATAATTTTTAATTTTTTATAAACTTATATTTCCTCTTATTCTTCTTTTTTCTTGTTTGATAAACTTATTAAATATAAATGATGAGTTAATATCAATATTATATTCTATATTATTATCTGCCTTTTTTATATTTCCTATTATTTCTTTGATAAACCAATTTAATGGTGGAAATTTTAATGGAGACAAATAACCAGAAGCGATGTCTATTTTATATTCTATATTAAAAGATACTTTTGGAATATTACTAAAAAATATATCAACATAATATAGCGTTAAATATAGTTTAATAGCATTTTCTTTTCCATGCTTCAATTTTAATAAATCTGGACAAGTAAATTTTCCAAATTTATCTTTAGAAGTAATTTTAGTTTCTTCATTTAAGATATATAAATCTCCAGATAAATTATATACAGTTATAGAATATTTATATTCATATTTAAACGAGACTTCAATTTCAAAAGTTATCTCATTTTCATCAATCTCTTTAAAATGAATTTCTTTTAATTTTATCATTTGGCTTTAATTTCAATTATTCAACTTAATTTTAAATTACATTCATGTTCTTCTCTTTTATACATTGCCTGCCTTTTCATTAATAAATCGAAATCTACCAAATGCCCGTCAAATTCCGGTCCTTCAACGCATGCAAATTTAGTTTCAGTTCCAACTAAAACTCTACAGCAGCCGCACATTCCCGTTCCGTCAATCATAATAGGATTTAAACTAACGGTTGTAGGAAGATTATATTCTTTTGTAAGTTTAGCTACGAATTTCATCATTATTGCAGGACCGATTGCAATTACTTCGGATATTTTCTCGCCCTTATCGTAAACTCTTTTAATCATATCTGTTACAAGTCCTTTCTCTCCATAGCTTCCGTTGTCGGTGCAAATTAAAGTTTCTTCGGAGATTTTTTTCATCATATCTTCCATAATTATTAATGATTTATCTCGCGCTCCCAAAATTGAAATAACTCTATTTCCGTTATTATGATGAGCTTGAGCGATTGGATGCAAAGGAGCGATTCCAACTCCGCCGCCAACGCATAAAACTATTCCGTCATGTTTTTCAATATGAGTAGGTTGACCTAAAGGACCGATAACATCCATTATTTCATCGCCGACTTGAAGTTCCATAAGTTTAGCCGTAGAATATCCGATATTTTGAGTCACTATAGTAATAGTTCCCGCTTCAATATCCGCATCCGCTATAGTGAGAGGAATTCTCTCGCCGATTTCATTTAATCTAAAAATAATAAAATTTCCCGCTTTACGATGTTTTGCTATATCGGGAGCGATAACTTTCATCATAAAAACTTTTTCAGACCATTGTTCTCTTTCAACTATTTTATAACCCATAAAAACCTCCTTTTATTATAAACCTTAAATTTTTTATTGGTTATTATCCGAAGAGTTCGCTTCGTTATTAATTATTTCGTTTTCATTATTTGCTATATTATTATTTTCGTCATTTTTTATTTCATTATTTGATTCTTCCGCTTTTATTAAATCGGAATGTTTAGGAATTTTAACTCCGAGTCTTTCAACCAATCTCGCTTTCTTTCCAACTTTATTTCTTAAATAATATAATTTCGCTCTTCTAACTTTTGCTTTACGAACGATATCGACATGGTCTATTCTCGGAGAGTTAATTAAAAATATTCTTTCGACTCCGACTCCGTAAGATATTTTACGAACAATAAAACTTTTGCTTATTCCTTTTCCGCGAATCGAAATAACGACTCCTTCAAAAGCTTGCAATCTTTCTCTGTCGCCTTCTATAATCTTTACCCAAACTTTTATCGTATCGCCAATTTCAAAAGGTAAAATCGCTTCTTTTTTGTATTTTGCTTCCGCTAATCTAATTTTCTGTTCCATATTTTCTCCCGTTTATTTTAACTTAAATTTAATTCAAAATATGAATAATTATCGAATAATTATAACATATCGTATGAATTTTATCAAGATAATTTATTTATAGTTTTTAATAGATTATATTTATTTTATATTATTTTATAAAATAAATTTATATTTTTTCTTTTTTGTATATTTTTATGTTTTATTAATATATGAATTTTAAGAGGATATTATGAAAATAACTTTAGATATGAGCATATCCGCTTTATTAGACGCTTTCGACAGAGAATTTGGAGCTTCGCTTGGAATTTATAAAGGCGCTTATAAATCGGACGATATTAAACTTTTTGAAATTGCAGACCCAAGAAAAAATCCAAAATCTTTTATTGTAGTCGATAAAGATACGAGCGTTGAAACTGTAGAGTCAATGTTTAAAAAAGTATTCGGAATAAGAGTGCAAGTAAAAGATAAAGACGGAAACACTATGAGTCAAGAAAGCACTTTAGGAGGAGAGAGAATATTATCTAAAAAAAGCCCTGAAGAAAGAAATATAAAATTAGTAGATTTAACTGACGATATTGTAATTGAAAAAGATAAAAATGAAGTAGAATTAAATAAAGACAATAAAAAAAATAAAAAAGCTTATTACTTAAAACCTAAAGAAATTAAACATAGCGTTGAAGATAAAATAAAAGAAATTGACGAATATTATTTAAAATTTCAAAAATCGGAAAGATATAAGGCTATGATTAATCTTTTATCTTGCATAGAAGAGGCTAAACTTTATTATCCCGAATCGAAAGAAATTATTGAACATATAGAAGATATAAAAAATAAATCCGTTTCAATATCTCGTTTAAGCGTGAGAAAGAGAAGATTTGCAGCTATTATTCTTATAATAATAACTTCCGCTCTTGTTCTTATGAGCGTTGGAATATTCGGATTTAATTTATATAAAAAAATAAAACAAGATAGAACTGTCGATAGCATAGTAAAAGAAATAGACAATTTGAGAATGAGAAAAGGCTCTTTAATGGAAAGCGGAAATATTGCAGAAGCGAATGCAATAGACGAAAGCATTAATTCAAAATCCGAACAGTTAAATATTTTAAGAAATACAAAAACATTTTCTATAGTTTATTATTCAATGCTTGCTGTTTCGATTATGTTTGTAATACTCGCTATATTTATTTTGAGGCTTAATAAATTTAATATAACATCTATACGATTTGAAAAAGAAACTTAAAGTCAAGAATTTTTCTTATATAAATATTCGTTATTCAATTCGCTTTGAGCATGTCGCCTCAAATATTCCTGCACAAATTCCAAATCTTCAATCGTGTCTATTCCATGAATAAAATTATTCGTTTCTAAAACTTTAATTTTCATTCCGTTATAAAGCCATCTTAACTGTTCAAGTTTTTCTATTTTCTCGCAGTCGCATTCTTTAAGTTTTTCAATTTTTAATAAAATATTTTTTCTAAATGCGTAAACTCCTATATGTTTATAATATTTTACTTCAATATCGTTATCAAATCTTTTATGCGGAATTGTAGCTCTTGAAAAATACATTGCATAATCGTTGGAATCGCAAACTACTTTAACGGCGTTTTCGTCTTTTATTAAATGGCTGTTGTTTTCGATTTTTGATTTTATAGTCGCAATATCTACTTTTTCATCTTCAAAACATTTTATAATCGGCGAAAGTATCTCTTCGTTAATTAAAGGTTCGTCTCCTTGAACATTTATAATTATATCGCAGTCGATTTTTTTTGCAGCTTCAATTATTCTTGAAGTTCCCGAAGTATGAGATTTTGAAGTCATAATAGCTTTGGCGTTATTTTTTGAGCATATATCCATTATCTCTTTTGAATCTGTCGCTATTATAACATCGTCAATTTCCGAAACGGCTTTTACATTGTCGTAAACGGCTATTATTATAGGTTTTCCTAATAATTCATAAGTTAATTTTTTTGGGAATCTTGAAGAATCGTATCTTGCGGGAATTATCGCCACAGTTTTAGGCATAATTATTTTTCCTCCATTATATCTTTTAGCATTTTATATAATTTGCTTTTAAACTCTTCTTCGCTTTTAGATTCTAAAAGTAAAACCGCATACATACTAAATCTTGAGACTTTTGTAAATATAGAAAGCAGATTAAGATATTTTTCATTTTTGCCGATTGGAGTTAAAAACATAGTTAATAAATGAACGGGCTTATTATCCAAAGCGTAATAATTTAATCCTTTTTTAGAAACCGCAAATATTAATTCGTTTTCTTCAACCTCGCTTGTCCTCACATGCGGAAAAGCAACGCCATAACCTAAACCGCTTGTTATTATCTCTTCTTTTTTATACATAAATTTTATAGTTTTGTCGATATTGATTCTCAAGCCTTTCGATTCGGCATAAATCAGCATTTCGCTTATTGCTTCTTCTTTATTTTTAGCTTTTAAGTTTAGCAAAATATAAGAACTTTCTATTATTTTAGACACTTCTTTTAATGAAATCATTTTATAACCTTCTTTATTAATTTTTATTCAAATTTTAAATTTTCAAATTTCAGTATTAAATTTTTCTTTCAAATATTGCCGCATTGTATATTTTTTCTGTATAACCTCCAAAGTTATATTAAGTGGATAAGCTTTATTATGATTCTTAAAATTTATAGCTACGGATTCATCGTCCAAATCTATTGAGCGCGACAATTCCCATTTGCCTTTAAATTTCATTCTAATGACTTCGCCTATATATGCGCTTATTGAAAATATAATATTTCTGTTATTGTCATTTTCTAAAATTAAATTTAATTTCTCGCTAAAAAATTTATCTATTTCTAATAAACTTTTTAAAGTATAATCTATATGATAGCCTTCTCGAATCAGAAAATTGCTTATCCAAAAAGAACTTCTTAATATCTCTTCATGCGGCAAAATACTTTTTGACATTTATATATTCCTTTATATAATATATTAAATCTTTTTTATAATAAGTCAAATTTAAAATTATATAATATTTGTAAATTATGCCGAAAAATAATAAAACTATATCGAAATTATAATTTAGGATATTATAAGTGATTTTGGATAAAGATTCATTTTCAGGATTCGTAAAATATATAGAAAATAATTTTAATTTTGATTTTCTTTCAAAAATACCTGGATATGAAGAAGATTATAAAATACAAAAAGAATCAATATTAAAATTAATAAAAAATTCGGATAATAACGATACTTTTTTAGATTATATTTCTTATACATACTCTCTTTTAAGAAGCGATATTATAGAACAGATTATATCTCTATCTTGGGAAAAACCTAACGGAATGAAAGACAGTTTTATTAATGACGATAAATTTGAACTTAATATTAATCAAAAAATAAATTATATATCTATACTTTTAGTTATAAGAGATATAATGCATACAAGTTATATTGCTTCTCTTCCGATATACAACGAATATAAATATAATCAAAAAGAATTTTACGATAAAGCAAAAGAGATGATAGAAAACTCTATAGATAATATATCGACTTTAGGAAATATAAACCCAATCTTTATAGCGATTGCCGCAAAAAGCATATTGCCTTTTTCTATAAAAAGCGATGAATTATCAAGTTCGTCAAAATTAATATCGATTCTATTTAATATATCTCGAATAATAGGCGCTTATCCTTATTGCGAAAACAATAGCGAAAGAACGCAACCAATTTTTTTAAGCGCGATTTATAATTTAACAAATAACGCTTCTTTTTTAGGAATTGATTATAAAATGATTAGACAATTATATGATAAAGTGAAATGCGGAGAAATACGGTGGAAAAATTAGCCAAATATAATATTGATTTTATAGTGGCGGCGATATCTTCTTTAGTTATAATATCAATGTCAGCTTATATGATATTAAATTCAAATACAATTATAATGAAAATTTTAATAATTTTAGAATTTCTATGTTCTTTTTATTTTGTCAGCGTATTTTTTTATAGAATTTCAAAATATTCGAGAATAGAATTATTTTTTTATTTAATAACTTTTTTAATTCCTTTTATGATGTCGATACTTGGAATATTTTACGCTTTAAACTTTTTTTCTTTGAATAGAGTATTTTTGAAAGAAAATATAATTTCTTCTTTTCTTACGCGCGGTTATCATTTTCTTTTTATATTTTATATAACGCATATAATATATTTCTTTTATTTATTCGTTTTGGAAAATAAGAAAAGTTTTTATTCAAGCATATCTTCGCATTTTATAATAATAATATCCGCGGCTATGGCGATTATATTTATTATAATTTATGCGGTGCTTAATTGGATATTTGATAATAATATAATTAAATCTTATCAAAATACAAAAAATGAAATTATATACGAAGCCGATACGACTTTTTATAGAGAGCATAATTCTGAAGGTTTTGAATACGAAAGTTTTGCAAAATCTCTAAATATAGCTTTGCTTTATTACGATAACGAATTAAAATATCAATCGGATAATTGGGACGAATTTGAAAGCAAACATTTATTATTTGAAACCGCGATTATTCAAGGAAACGGATTTTTTATTATGATAAGCGGAAAGCAATTTATTTATCCTTTCTATATGTTTATACTTATTTATATTATAGTTAATTCTATCATTTTAACATTTTCAATAATATTCTTTAAAATATTTTTAGAGCAAAAATTTAATTCTTATATCGATATAATAATTAAAGGTTTTGAAGAAGAAAATTTTATATACGCGATAAATACGGATAATATGGACGAAACTGAAATTAAAACTCTTTCAAAATTATATAATAAAAAACTGCTCGCTTATAAATACAGAGAAAGATATATAAAAATGTTTACAAAATAAAAAACCAATACTTTAATCTATAAATAAAAAAAGACACCGTAATAAATACGATGCCTTTTAATCTTTACTTTACTTTTTCAAAAATTATTTTTTGTTACTGCTTATTAATAGTATAACTCTTGCCATCATACTCTAAAGTTCCAGCTGTGGAGCTATTGAAAGAAAAAGTATAACCTTTCCATGACCAACTTGTATCGCTATTTTTTGTTACATCAACAAAGCCCCAGCCTATATCACCACCAGAAAAAGATGTAGAAGCACCGTCTAAATATTCGCCATTTGTATTATAAAAATCTATTGAATAATGCGAACTTGATTTATCAAGATTAAGCGCATTTTTTCCTGTAGAATATTTCCAAGTTCCATAATATTGAGATGGAATTTCCACAGGTGTTGTAGGTTCTTCATTTGATTTACAGCTTATAGATAAAGCCAAAATCAAAGCTACAGCAATTAGTAAAGTAAAGATTTTTGTGTTTTTAGAATTTTTCATTTTAAAATTCTCCTTTTGAAATAAATTTTTATTTATAACTAAACAAGGATTTTTAATTTTCCTTGATAAGCTATCGAAAGTAAATTTGATTGAAGTTAAAAAAGATTTAACTAAATTATGCAATAAAATTGAGACACTTAAAAATTTAAATGCCTTTAAA
>ERZ791737.582-NODE-582-length-26922-cov-16.659322_pt1 | contig 26922 bp, 14 predicted proteins | sample MGYA00510042_ERZ791737 | MGnify/ENA primary metagenome ERZ791737 (study PRJEB30046, sample SAMN00791965) | human gut metagenome | study: EMG produced TPA metagenomics assembly of the A metagenome-wide association study of gut microbiota in type 2... | reverse complement strand
TTATTTAACGAAAACGAAAATTTTATAAAAGAGATTATATTGGGCGGTAAAATAGCGGATAAAGAATTAACTTCGGATTATATTAAACAAATTATTTATAATAAGTATAAAGATAATGATAAAATGAATAAAATTAAAGTGAGCATATCTCATGCTCCTTTAAGATAAAGGAATAATTATGAATAAATTACCTGCAGGTTGGGAAATAAAAAAATTAAAAGATATATGCACAATTCAAGACGGAATACATAAAACGCCAAAATATACAAGTAAAGGTATAAAGTTTGTAAGCGTAGAAAATATTAATGATTTATATAATAGTAATAAATTTATATCTGAAGAAGATTATAATAAAATGTATAAAATAAAAGCAAAGAAAAACGATATATTTATGACTAGAATAGGAGATATAGGGACGCCTGCCATTTTAAATAAAGATGAAAAATTAGCTTATTATGTTACATTATGCTTATTTACAAACATAGACGAAGAAGTTTTTAATAAATATTTATATTATGCTATACAATCGAATTACTTTAAAAAGGAGTTATATCATAGAACTTTACATGTAGCATTTCCTAAAAAAATAAATTTAGGCGATATAGGAGATTGTAAATTTATATTGCCTCCATTAGACGAGCAAAAACGCATTGCATCCGCACTTTCAAAAATTGACGCATATTTAGAAAATACAATTAAATTAATAGAAGAAAAAGAAAGATTTAAAAGAGGAATTGCTAAAAAATTATTGACTTGTAAAGAAGGCGAAAATATTCCCGAAGCGAGATTTAAAGGTTTTGAGGATGAATGGAAAGAATATAATTTATCAAAAATTGGCGTATCTTATAATGGTTTAAGAAATAAAAAAGCAAATTCTTTTGTAGAAAATTGTAATGCGAAATATATAACTTATAAAAGCGTATATGATAAAAATAAAATTGATATCAATAGGCTTGGAAATGTTTCTATAGGTAAAAACGAAAATCAAAATTTAGTGAAATATGGAGATATATTTTTTACAATTTCGTCTGAAACTCCAGACGAAGTAGCCATAAGTTCCGTATTGCTTGACGAAGTAGAAAATACTTATTTAAATAGTTTTTGTTTTGGTTTTAGATTTGATTTTAATATATTATTGCCAGAATTTGCGAGATATTATTTCCGTTCCGATTATATAAGAAAATCAACATATAGATTAGCTCAAGGAATAACAAGATATAATATATCAAAGAAAAAATTTTTAGATATTATAATTTATCTTCCAAGTTTAGAAGAGCAAGAAAAGATAGGCGGATATTTAAGTTTGCTTGACGCAGAGATTGATAATTTGAAAAAGCAAAAAGAATTGATTAAGGAAATGAAGAGAGGAGCTATGCAAAAATTATTGTCTGGCGAGGTTAGGTTGTTGGAGTAGATTTGTTGGTTTGGTGGGAAAGATATTGCTTCACCTAAAGCCTCACAATGACGGTAAAATTAAGAATCTGAATAAAGTAAAAAATTTAGAAATGAGGGAATAAAACTCCCGTTGCTAAATATATATAAATTTAAAATAAATAAATAAAGCCGTAACTATTTGACTTTAAATTAAACTGTTAATGTTTTAGCCGAAAGAGGTCTTCACGCTGTGGGCTTTTAGCTTATCATTGCTTCTTTTTTTTCAAAAATAAGTGTTTTTTTGCTTACTTTATTTAGTATCAAAAAAGTAGGAGTAATTTTGTAGGCTTTCCTCGAACATGTTTAGAGTATAAAATCAAATTTTATTTTATACTTTCGCTTAATTTCAAAAATGCAGCAAACTCGGGATTTTCTTCTCCCTTGCAGGATTCTATCATATTAAGCATATTCTTATAATCTCTCGGCATAATCTTAAAAAAGTTTTTCGCTTTGAACTTCGCCAAAATTTCTATCGCTCTTTTTGAACCCGTAAAATCTATATGTTCTTTTATCAATGCCTTAAGTTCGTTTTCATCTTCTTTGCTTAATTCCAAAATATCGACAAGCTCCAAATTTACATTTATCTCGTTATGCCTTCCGTAAATATAAGCGACTCCTCCGCTCATTCCAGCTGCAAAATTCATTCCTATATCTCCCAAAACTGCAACCAATCCGCCCGTCATATATTCGCATCCATGAACTCCCGTTCCCAAAACAACGGCTTTAGCTCCAGAATTACGAACGCAAAATCTCTCTCCCGCTATTCCGTCTAAATAAACCTCTCCGCTTGTAGCTCCGTATAAACATGCGTTTCCCGAAATAATATTTTCTTCGGCTTTGAATTTCGCGGTTGTTGGAATTTTAGCTATTATTTTTCCGCCGCTTAAACCTTTTCCCAAATAATCGTTTGTATCTCCTATAATTTCAAGTTTTATTCCTTTGCATAAAAAAGCGCCAAAACTGTTTCCAGCGTTTCCCGTTGCCGTAATTTGAATGCAATCTTCTTTAAGAGCGTTTTTCCCGTAATCTCTCGTAATCTCGCTTGAAAGCATAGTTGCAAAAGCCCTGCTTTGATTATTAACTTCAAGACTTAATTTAATATTTTTTCCTTTTTTAAGAGCGTTTTGACAGAGAGGAATCAATATTCTATAATCCATAGTTTTTTCAAGTTTATTGTCTTTAAAATCTTTAAAATGTTCCGCCGTCTTATTATAAGTCGGAAGCGATTTTAATATTCTATCCAAATTTACTTTTGCGGCTTTTCCTTTAATATCTCTTTTTTGATAAAGTTTATCCGTCCTTCCAATCATATCGTCCAATTTTTCAAAACCAAGTTTAGCCATATATTCTCTTAATTCTTCGGCTACAAAAAGCATAAAATTTTCAACTCTTTCAGGCGAACCTTTAAATCTATCTCTTAAAGTAGTATCTTGAGTCGCTATTCCAAAAGGACAAGTATTAAGATGACAAACTCTCATCATCGTGCAACCTATCGCCATAAGAGGAGCGGTTGCAAATCCAAATTCTTCAGCTCCTAAAAGCGCCGCTATTGCCAAATCTCTTCCTGTCATAAGTTTTCCGTCCGTTTCTATTCTCACTCTATCTCTTAAATTATTTAAAATTAAAGTTTGATGAGTTTCTGCAAGTCCCAATTCCCAAGGCATTCCCGCATTTGGTATTGAAGTTCTCGGACTCGCTCCTGTTCCTCCGTCATAACCCGATATTAATATGCAATTTGCTCCAGCTTTAGCGACTCCCGCTGCAATAGTTCCTACTCCAACCTCGCTTACAAGTTTTACAGATATTCTCGCTTTATTATTAGCATTTTTTAAATCGTAAATTAATTGAGCCAAATCTTCAATCGAATAAATATCATGATGAGGAGGCGGCGATATAAGAGTAACTCCTGGCGTAGAGTTTCTTGCCTTCGCAATCCAAGGATAAACTTTAAAACCCATAAGTTGTCCGCCTTCTCCAGGTTTAGCTCCTTGTGCGACTTTAATTTGAATTTCTTTAGCGTTTACCAAATAATTAATATCGACTCCAAATCTTCCCGATGCAACCTGTTTTATAGCCGAACATTTATTATCTCCGTTTTCGTCTATTTTAAATCTCTCTTCGTCTTCTCCGCCTTCGCCCGAATTTGATTTTGCTCCGAGTCTATTCATTGCTATTGCTATACATTCATGAGCTTCTTTAGATATTGAGCCATAACTCATAGCTCCCGTTTTGAATCTTTTTATTATATTTTCTACAGATTCTACTCTTTCAATATTTATAGCTTCGCTTGTGTCAAACTCCATTAAATCTCTTAATTTTATTATTTTACTGTCGACTAAATAAGAATATTTTTTAAATAATTTATAATCTTTAAGTTTGCAAGCTTCCTGCAAATGAAATATTACAAGAGGGTCGATTATATGCTCTTCTCTTCCGCTTCTATATCCATGAATTCCTTTAGGCTCAAGAGCGCTTATTTGTTTTGAAAAAGTTTTTTTATGCAAATTAATAAGCTCTTCGTTAATATCTTCAATGTCTATTCCTTCGATTCTAGTTATTGTGTCTGAAAAATATTTATCTACAAGTTTTTTACTCAAACCTAAACATTCAAAAATTTGCGCTCCGTTATAACTTTGTAAAGTGGAAATTCCCATTTTTGAAGCAATTTTTACTATTCCGCCTATGCTTGCTTTTATAAAATTCTGTTCTGCTTTTTTATAGTCAAGTTTTATAGCATCTTTTCTTATTAAATCGTTAATGCTTTCGTAAACAAGATAAGGACAAATTGCAGTAGCTCCATAGCCAAGCAAACATGCAAAATGATGAATCTCTCTCGCTTCTCCCGTATTTATAACTATGCTCGCATGAGTTCTTAAGTTTTTTCTAATCAAATGATTATGCAATCCTGCAACGGCGATAAAAGAAGGAATATAACATTTTTTTTCGTTTACTCCAATATCGCTTAAAATTATTATCGAAGCGCCTTTTTCAATTTCGTTTTCAACATTTTTAAAAAGCTCTTCTAAAGCCTCTTCCAAAATTTTTTTATCGTCCTCAAAAAGAATAGAAAATTCTTTAACTTTAAAATTTTTAAGATTTCTGATTTTATATAATTCTTCATTCGATATAATCGGATAATGAAGTTCTACTCTTTTACAATTATTGGCATTTGGTTTTAATAAATTTCCTTCGCTTCCCAAATAAACTCTTGTAGAAGTTATAATTTCTTCTCTTATTGCATCGAGAGGCGGATTTGTAACTTGAGCAAAAAGTTGTTTGAAATAATTAAATAAAGGTTGATAACTTTCGCTTAAAACTGCTAAAGGCGTGTCGACTCCCATAGCCGCTAAAATTTCCTTTCCGTTTGAAGCCATAGCCTCAACGCTTAATTTTAATTCGTCATAATTCCAAGCAAAAACTCTTTGAAGGCATAAAATTTCTTTTTCGTCTAAAAAATTATGTTTATAACCTTTGCTTGAAACTTCTTCCAAATGAACCATATTTTTAAGCCATTTATCGTAAGGTTTAGCGTTGGCATAATGAAGTTTAATCTCTTCGTCTGAAATTAATTTTCCTTTTTTAGTGTCGACAAGCAAAAGTTTTCCAGGCTCCAATCTCTTTTTTGCTTTAATTCTGCTTTCGTCTATTTTTAAAGCTCCCGTTTCGGAAGATAAAATTAAAAAATCATCGTTAGTAATATAATATCTTGAAGGACGAAAACCGTTTCTATCAAGACTCGCTCCCATAACTTCGCCGTCAGTAAATATTATAGCGGCTGGTCCATCCCAAGGCTCCATCAAAGTTGAGTTATACTCGTAAAACGCTCTTTTTTTAGGATGCATATTTTTATTTCTATGCCAAGGTTCGGGTATCATCATCATAAAAGCCTCTTCAAGACTTCTGCCATTTAAAGCTAAAAATTCCAAAGTATTATCAAACATTGCCGAATCGCTGCTTTCGTTTGCTATTACGGGAAAAATCTCTTTTAAATCTTCAAAATAATCGCTCTTAAAAAGTCCTTCTCTTGCTATTATAGAATCAACATTTCCTCTAATCGTATTTATCTCTCCATTATGAATCATATAGCGGTTTGGATGAGCGCGTTCCCAACTTGGAAAAGTATTCGTTGAAAATCTTGAATGAACTAAAGCTATAGCCGACTTCATATTTATATCTTTAAAATCAATATAGAAATCGCTTAATTGAGTCGAAATTAACATTCCTTTATAAACTATAGTTCGAGAAGAAAAAGAACAAATATAAAACTTGCTGACATTTGAAGCTTTTTTTTCAATTATTCTTCTAGCCGAATAAATAATTCTTTCAAAATCTAATCCAGCTTTAATATTTTTAGGTTTTTTTACGAAAGCCTGCAAAAAATATGGCATAGCTTTAAGCGCGGTTTTTCCTATATCGCTTGAGTTTACGGGAACTTCTCTAAAGCCTAAAAATTCTAATCCTTTTTCTTTTAATCCTTCTAAAAATATTTTTTTGCCTTTTTCTTTAGCTTCAGAATTAGGAGATAAAAATATAAAAGCTACGGCATAATCTCCTTTTTTTGGAAGTTCAAAATCAAGCTCTTGAGTAGAAAAAAAATCATGAGGAATTTGTATAAGTATTCCCGCTCCATCGCCCGTATTTTCTTCGCTTCCCGTTCCGCCTCTATGTTCAAGTTGCATTAAAATTTCCAAAGCATCGCAAATTATTTTATGGCTTGCAACTCCTTTAATATTCGCAACCGCTCCAATTCCGCAAGCGTCATGTTCAAAACGAGGTTCGTAAAGTCCTTTAGAAAATTCTTTATATTTATTAGAATTTGGAATTAATTTCATTTTATTCTCCTTAAAAAATCTTAAAAAACTATAATTTAAATAATACTATTAATAATAATTTGCTATATATTTTATCATTAAGTTTTTATAAATTCAACCTAAAAAATATATTTTAATTTGATTTAATATAATTTTTAAAAATTCTAAATTTGACTTTTATTTTTTTTGTAGTAAAATATTACAGATTGATATTGTTGTATCGATATTAATTTAAAAATCTCATTTTTATAACAAAAGGAGAAAAGTTGTGAAACTTCCAAAAGTCAATGATTTAGGATTTTTCGAGATTCGTCTCGAAAGTATAGGCGGAATGGGCGCAAATAGCGCGGGTAAAATGCTTGCCGATGTAGGCGTTTTATCACAAGGTTATAACGGCGCCGCATTCTCAAGTTATGGTTCCGAAAAGAAAGGTTCTCCCGTTAAATCTTTCGTTAGATTTGCCGATTCGGAAACTTCGGTTAGAGTTAATTCTACCGTTGAAGAACCACATGTTGTAGCGGTTTTCCATATGAATCTTTTGAAAAACCCAATGACATTAATGGGCGTTAAAGATGACGCTATCGTTATTTTTAATACCAATATGTCTCCAAAAGAAGCGAGAGATTTCGCTAAACTTCATGGCGGAAAAGTAGTTTGTGTGGACGCTATTAAAATTGCGGGCGATTTGCATCTTCCATCGCAAGCTGCAAATACCATTATTATGGGCGCTATGATTAAACAGCTTCCGTTTATAGAAAAAGAACTGTTTGAAAAGCAAATTAGAAAGCAGTTTGACGGAAAGAAGCCCGAATTGGTAGAGCCGAATATAGAGGCGTTTAGAAGAGGATACGATGATTCCGTAGAGGAAGTATTCGCTCCCGAAGATAAATACCCTTATATTCCTTACAAAAAACCAGAACCCGTTTACGGCAAAAATAATCAGCTAACGGGCGGTTATATAAGCGCGGCAGGAAACAGCACTTTAAAAGATTTGCAAGTTACGAGAACGGGTAAAATTCCCGTATTCAATCCTGCAAATTGTATAGACTGCGCTCAATGCGAAGCGGTATGTCCAGATTTATGCATAGTATGGGAAAGAGGTCCAGACAGAAAAAAACCAGAAGTTACCGCTATGAATATGATGGGCATAGATTATCAATACTGTAAAGGTTGTTTAAAATGCGTTAGAGCTTGTCCTAAAGGTCCTTATGCTCCTAAACCTTTGGAGAAAGACCAGCAGGCTTTAAGAATCGAATTAGAAGTAAATTTCGATGTAGATAAATTAACCTACAGTCGTTATAAGAAAAATAAATAAGGAGCGTATAAATGGCTAATAAATACAAACTTGCTGAACAAGAAAATATACTTGAAAGTGGTAACGAGCTTGCAGCCATAGCGGCCGCTCAAATCAATTATCATGTAATGGGTTATTATCCAATAACACCTTCCACTCAAATAGCCGAATATTTAGACGAAATGAAGGCTAACGGAAGACATGAAGTATGTATGATACCAGGAGACGGAGAGCATGGAGCTGCAGGAATATGTTTTGGAGCTACCACGGCTGGAGGACGAGTATTCAACGCTACAAGCGCAAACGGACTCCTATTCGCTATGGAACAGCTTCCCGTTCAATCAGGCACAAGATTTCCAATGGTATTGAATGTCGTAAATAGAACGGTTTCAGGACCTTTGGATATTAAATGCGACCAATCGGATATAATGATGGCGCTTAATACGGGTTGGATAATAATAATGGCTCATACTACCCAAATGGTTTATGATTTTAATATTTTGGCTTTGAAAATTGCCGAAAGAGCTAAACTTCCAATAATAGTTTCTTCGGACGGATTTTTTACTTCTCACCAGAAGAAAAAAGTTCAATTATTTAAAAACGATAGCGATGTTCAAAACTTTTTAGGAAAATATATTCCAGAAGTTACATCCGTAGAACCTTCTAAACATCCCGTTACAATCGGACCTTACATGAATGAAGACGAATTAACGGGAAACAAATTACAATTATCTCAAGCGTTAGAAGACTCTCGTCCAATAATACTCGATGTATTTGAAGAGTTCGCTCAATTATCGGGAAGAAAATATTCTCCGATTGAAACTTATAAAATGGATAATGTAGATGTCGCTTTAATGGTTTGCGGAAGCGCTTATGAAACGGCTACTTTGGCGGTTGATGAGATGACAAAAGAAAATCCTAAACTCAAAATAGGAGCTTTTGCAATATCTCAAATTCGTCCTTTCCCTGAAAAAGAACTTCAAAAATTATTGGCAAATGTTAAAGTTGTGGTTGTAGGCGATAGACAAGACACTTATTCTGGTATGGGCGGAAATATGTCTACCGAAATAAGAGCGGCTTTGAAAAATGACGCTACGAATAAAACTGTCGTTATAAGCAGAACTTACGGACTCGGCGGAACGGAATTCCCTTTAGATAGCGCTAAAAAATTATTCCAAGCTGGAATAGACGAGTTGGCAAAACCTGGAACCGTTCATAAACATGATTATTTGGAACAGTATATGGGACATACGGGCGTTGAAATGAAACCTATTCATGAACCGTTGACAATAGAAAGTCAAAAATCTGGAATAACCGTGACAATGAACGAGCAAACTAAAAAACTTGATGTTAAAGTTCCTCCTTTAAGAGAGTTAACTGGCAAGGCTTATAGATACGCTCAAGGACATGGCGCTTGTAACGGTTGCGGTATATTCTCTGGCATAAATACTTTTATGAAAGGAATTGAAGGTTCGGTTGTGCTTTTAGTTCATACGGGTTGTTCGATGGTTGTAACTACGGGTTATCCTTATAGTTCTTACAGGACGACTTATGTTCATAACCTATTCCAAAACGGCGCCGCCACTCTTTCTGGCATTGTTGAAATGTATCATGAAAGAAAAAGAAGAGGCGAGATAGACGGACCAGAAGACCCTACATTTATAATGGTGACAGGAGATGGCGGACACGATATAGGTATGGGACCTTCTATTGGAGCTGCGGTTAGAAACCATAAAATGATAATATTAGAATACGATAACGAAGGCTATATGAATACGGGCAATCAGTTGTCGTTCTCTACTCCTTTAGGACATAGAACTTCAACTTCAAATGTCGGCAAAGCGGAAGTTGGAAAACAATTTAACCATAAAGATGTGGCTCAAATATTTGCGGGTTGTCATATACCTTATGTTGCTACAGGTTGCGAATCTTATCCAATGGATTTGGTTAAAAAAGCGGCTAAAGCTCAATGGTATGCGAATAATCATGGAACGGCTTTCGTCAAAATTTTAATAGCATGCCCTTTAAATTGGAAATCGCCTGACGATATGGGTAAAGATGTTATTAAAGCTGCGGTTGATACTTGCTTCTTCCCTCTATACGAAGTTGAACATGGAGTAACGACAATTACCAATATGATAGCGGACGATAAAAAATTACCTGTAGAAAAATGGCTTGAAATGATGGGCAAAACGAAGCATCTTTTGAAATATCCCGATATACTCGGAGCTTTCCAAAAAGAAGTTGACAGAAGATGGACTCGCTTAAAAGCTATGCATGAAAGTTCCGTTCTATAAATAAATTATAGAATAAAATATAATAACGCTCTCATATTTTATTAATATGCGGGCGTTATTTTTTTATTATATAAAATAATATTAAATAATTTAGAATAATTAATTAAATCTTTTTAAAGTAAAATTATCGTCTAATTTAAAATCTTTTTCGGTAAACGCTTTCATTGCTAATTCGCCTAAAACTGTGGCAAACTTAAAACCATGACTTAATCCGCCAAAAAATAATATATCTTTATTTAGAAAATCTATTATAAAATCTTCGTCTAAACTCATAGGATAACTGCATGATTTTCCTTCTATAAAATCTCCAATATAAGGCATAAATTTTCTGGCATGCTCTCCTATTTCGTTTTTATCTTCTTCTAATTCTCCGAAAGGCGCTCTCTCCTCTCTTTTATTATAATATTGTCCGCTTAAATTTTTGCCTATTTTAAATCCGTCTCCCGCATTTGGAAAACCGTAATAATGGTCGCCGTCTATTTCAAAAGTAAAGGCTGGCAACTTTCCGTAAATATATTCTTCGCTTTTCCACCAAGAAAAAATTTTTCTTTTCTTAAAAATAGGTATGCAAGGAAGAGGCATTATTTTTAAAAGCAGATTTAAAATTTCATCCGAATATGTTCCCGCGCTTAATACTATATTTTTTGTTTCAAACTCGTAATTTTTAGATATTATTAAATAAGAATTATCGTTTTTCTTAATTTCCGTTATCTCTTCGTTATAATATTCTTTAGCGCCTAATTTTTTAGCCTCGTTAGACGCCGTTATTATTGATTTATCGCTATAAACATATCCCGTATTTTTTTCGTAAACTCCTATAAAATCATTTGGAACAAAAAATTTATATCTTTCTTCTATTTCTTTTTTATCAATAATTTCGCAATCAAGTTTATAATCATTAACGCTTTTTATAATATTAATCATAAAATCCGAATTTTTATGCCCTATATTAATAACGCCGCATCTTTCAAATAATTTTGTATCGGTTTCTTTTTCAAATTCTCCCCATAAATCAAAAGCTCTTTTTAACATAGGAATATATTTTTCTCCTTCGCCATACGCTATTCTAAAAATTCTCGTATCTCCATGATAAGAGCCTTTATCATGCGGCGGAGAATAAATATCTACCAAAGCGGTTTTAAGTCCTTTTTTAGCCAAATAATAACCTGCGAAAGCTCCGACAGTTCCTACTCCAATAACGCAAATATCAAACTTTTGCATACAAACTCCTTATAATGTTATATTTATTACTATACAATATTTTTAAAAAATTTATATATTAACTTTTTAATTTTAACAATTTTTATTTTAAATTAACAACTTTGACAAATAAAATTATTTTGTTATAATATTCCTATGAAAAGAAATAGAGAAATTGATAAACTAAATGACTTATTCGTCCGATACTTACTTGGAAAAATTGGAAACGAAAAAATGCTTGAGGATATGGTTAATGCCGCTTTAAGCGATTTCAATTTTGAAGAGGTTAAAGATTTGGAAATAATCGACCCTTATAATCTTTCTGAAAATATTGATTTAAAAGAATCAATAATTGATATTAAAGCAAAGACAAAAGACAATCAAACTGTAATTATTGAAATTCAACTTTGCGGAAATATGGATTTTGTTAAAAGAATTTTTTATTACGCCTCAAAAAATATCGTTAATGAATTGAAAGAAGGTGAAGATTACAAACTACTCCCGAGAATTATTAGCATTAGTTTATTAAATTTTAATTTGGATTTTGGAGACGAAGGACAACCGCATCGATGCTTTAAATTAATCGACACAAAAAACCATAATGTAGATTTAGATTTTATTCAAATGCATATTTTAGAAGTTCAAAGGTTTATCGAAATAATTGAAAAATCAACCATAGACGAATTAAAGAAAAATAAATTGTTGACTTGGATGAAATTTTTCACAAGCAAAAATTTAAAATCAATAGAAAAAGAATTGAAGGAGGCAAACCCGATTATGACAAAAGTAATTGAAGAATACAAACGATTTACTTCTGACGATAAACTTATGCGAGCTTATGATGCCCGAGACGCGTTTTTATTAGGGCAAAAAATAATGCTTAACAGAGAACGAGAAGAAGGTTTAAAAGAAGGAATTGAAAAAGGAATTAAAGAAGGAATTAAAAAAGGAAAACTTGAAGGAATAAAAAACGAAAAATATTCAATAGCCAAAACCTTAAAACAAATGAACATGGACGATGCATCCATAAGCAAAGCTACAGGATTAACAATTGAAGAAATCCAAAATATAAGCGCTTACGGAAAAAATTAAACTGCTGAATTTTTTAATTAAGGAAAAATAATGCCGAAAGTTTCAGTAATTTTGCCAATATACAATGTCGAAAAATATTTAAGAAAATGTTTAGATAGCGTCATAAATCAAACTTTGAAGGATATTGAAATAATATGCATTAACGATTGCTCCGCCGACAACTGCGAAAATATAATTTTAGAATATGCAAAAAAAGACGGCAGAATAAAAATCATAAATAATGAAAAAAATTATGGAATTGGTTTTTCTCGCAATATTGGAATTAATGAAAGTTCGGGAGAGTATATTTCTTTTATAGACACTGACGATTATATTGAAAAAGATTATATTGAAATTTTATATAATACGGCAATTAAAAATAAAGCCGATATAGTTTTTACAAATAATATAAATATAGTAAGAGATAAAATAATAAAACCTTATTATCATAACAGAATAAATATTTGGAAAAAGAAATTTAAAAAAAATGAAACTTGGAAAGAAGGAATAAGCGATTTTAATGTAAATACTCCCGAAAAGGAAAATACTCCCGAATATCCTTTAGTTTCTACGGTTAATAAAATATTTAAAAAAGATTTTATAGAAAAAAATAATTTAAAATTTCAAAATTATATCGTTTCGGAAGATACGGAATTTTTTTATAAATATTTATTATATTCTCCGAAAAAATTTTATAATAACGAAGCAAAATATTATTATGTTCAAAGAAAATCATCTTTAACGCATTCTATAGAAAAAGACAATCAAATGATTACGGACGCTTTATCTGTATTCAAAAATATATTTAATATTTATAAAGAAAAAAAAATAGAATTACTGAAAGATGCAAATTATTATAATTTTAATTCTTTTCTTTTTGTATTCAATAATTATAAAGCTCAAAATAAAAATGAATTTTATAAAAAATGTCATGATTTAATGAAAGATTTGAATGTCGAAATAGACAAAGATAAACATCCTTTCGAGGCTTATTCCTGCCATATAATGAAAACGAACGGCGATTATAATATTTATTTGAATAAAGTTGAAAGAATAAAGAAAAAAGTTTTTTCAGTCGCTTGGTGGATTCCTTCGATAACTTTGAGAGAAAAATATAAAAAATATAATTTGAATAAAATTGCAAAAAAGAAGTTTGAAGAAGAATTAAAAAATCAATAAAAAATTATTACGATTTTATTCTCGCTATAAATATATTTTCTATTTTTTCTATATTTTCAATCGCTTTTGTTATTTTATTTATATTCGCCTCTTTCAATATAAACATAAAATTATTGTTTTTTTCTTTTGACTCTTCTACGATAATTTTATTTTCAACAAAAGATTTATTAAAAGTTTCAAAATTATTTTTTGAAGAAGAAAATCTTATATAAAAAATTTCGTTTTTCTCTTTAAAATCTTTAACTTTTATATCGTTATTTTTTTCTACAAATCCCAAAATTGGAATTCTTAATTTGTCGGTTATAATAGAATTTCTTGCGATTGTTATAGCGTCAGAAACTATTGCGCTGCTTGTCGGGCGTCCTCCAGCTCCCGCTCCGTAAAATACATTATCTCCCGACCTGTCGCCCACAACCGTAATTGCATTAAAAGCGTAATCGACTTTTGAAAGCATATTATCTTCTTTAAGCATAGTTGGAATTACAAATATAAAAACATTATTATCTTTGTCTATGCTAGCTTCCGCTATCAATTTTATCGTATAATTAAATTCTTTTGCAAAAACTATATCGGAAAGCTCGATATTTCTTATTCCTCTTATAAATATTTTATTCATATCTATAATATTTGAAAAAGCTATCGAAGATAATATGCATAATTTATGAGCCGTGTCTATTCCGTCTATATCAAAAGTCGGGTTAGCTTCAGCGTATCCTTTCTCTTGAGCGTCTTTTAAAACGACATTGAAATTAAGATTATTTTTAGTCATATTAGTTAAAATAAAATTGCAAGTTCCGTTTAATATTCCGTAAACCGATTCTATTTTATCCGAAACCAAACTTTCTTTAAGCGCTTTTATTATAGGAACTGCGCCAGCAACAGAAGCTTCAAAAGCTATATCGGTTTTTCTATTTGCCACAATCTCCGAAAAACAATTTGCAAGCAAAGCTTTATTTGCCGTAACGACTCCTTTTTTCGCTTCCATTATTAAAGTTTTAGCCGTATCCATTCCGCCCAAAACTTCTATAATTATATCGATTTCTTTATCGTTTAATATATCGTTTAAATCTTTCGTTTTTATTTCTATAGAATCAAGATATTTGTCGTTTTTTACTTTATCTATATTTCTGCTAAAAACGGTTTTAATTTTTAATTTTATTCCCGTTCTTTTTTCTATAGTTTGATTATTTTCGATAATAGTTTTTACCGTATCTTTTCCTACATGTCCGTAGCCTGCGACAGCTATCTTAAATTCTTTTTTATTCATTTTTTCTATATTCCCATTTTAATAAAACCGCGTTCTTCAAAATATTCTTCTTTTTCATCGTATAAAACTACGGTTTTGTCGCTTATAGAATCTTTAGCCGAACGAACGAAAAATTCCAATCTATTAATCGTATTTACTTCGCTTGCTCCAGCGTCCATATCCAAATAAAGAAGATTCAAATCGGGATATCTCGTTTTTAATCTCGTTTCAATTCCTCTTGCTATAATATGATTTGCAATACAACCGAAAGGCTGTAAACAAAGCACATTATTAACGCCTTCTTCGGCAAAAGTCGCTATCTCTCCTGGCAAAAGCCAAGCCTCGCCAAATTGATTCGTCAAAGAAATAATTTTTGAAGCGTTTTCGGCTATATGTCTTATATGATGAGCGGGACGAAAACCTTTAAATTTTGACATAATTTGATTTATAGAGTCTATTCTCGCGTCAATAAGTTTTTCGGATAATTTAGAACCGTAATAACCTAAAAACGAAACTTCTCTCGCATGTTTTTCTTTATTTACCTGCTCGCTTATAACTTTTTGAACGAAGAAATCGAATACAGGCGGAACAATAACTTCCACTCCTTTAGCCATAAGCCAATCGCAAACATCTCCGTTGGCAAAATTATTGTATTTAACATATATCTCGCCGACTAATCCAGCTTTAGGCAAATATAAATCTTTAGTTTCAATAGCGTTAAACTCTACAACGGCTTGCTTTAATAATTTATCGGTAGCTTTAAGAGAAAAATCTTTTGGATGCAAGGCTATATATTTATTTGCCAAAGCCAAAGCCTCTCCTTTTTTTGTCTCTCTAACCGCCGTGTAATAATACATTGTAGAAATAGCGTCCGCATAAGGCATAGCGACAATTCCCTCTTTCATCATATCCATTTTTGAAAGCTCAAAACCTGGTTGGTCGTTTATAACCGTCAAACCGACAGTCACTACAGGAACATCGGGATAGCCCGCGTTTATTAATCCTCTTTTTATTAAAGAAGCGTAATTACTTGCTCGGCATTGTCCTCCCGTTTGAGAAATTCCCGCCGCAATTTTATCTGTATCATATTTTCCGCTTTGAACCGCTCTTATTATATCGCCTATAACTATTGTGGCGGGATAACAAATATCCTGATTTGCATATCTTAATCCCAATTCTACCGATTCAATATCTGGGTCTGGCAAAGATATTGTTTCATAACCGCTCCTTTCAAGCAAAGTTAGAATCATTGGGTCGTAAAAATAGCCGAATTTAGGAACAAGAATTTTTCTTTTTTCATTTTTTTCGTATCTTTTAATATATGTTCTTTCTGGTTTTTCTCTATAAACAAAACCGCCTTTCATTTTCATGCTTTCTATCATAGAACGAATTCTTAATCTTATACTTCCTGGACTTGATATTTCATCTACTTTAATTAAAGTTGGATTTTTACCGTAAGAATTTAATATTGATTTTATCTCGTCCGAAGTCGTTGCATCTGGTCCGCAACCAAAACTATTTATTTGAATTACTTCAAGTTTTAAGTCTTTTTGAGCCGCCGCCCATAAAGCAGCCTTAAACATTTTATTAGGATAGGACCATTGAGTTAAAACTTGAACATCGGCAAGAGATTGGTCTATATCTAAACCGTCTTCAGTCAAAACATTTATTCCGAAAGACGCTATAGTTTCGGGTATTTTATGATTTATTAAAGGGTCTATATGATAAGGACGACTTACTATAAGAATTGTCGGAGTTTGACTTTCTTTAGCGTATTTTATTATTTTTGCGCCTTCTTTTTTCAATTCTTCTTTTATTCTAACTTGCTCTTTTAAAGCTTTTTTAAATGCTTTGTCAAAATCTTTTTTATCTATTGCCAAAATATTAACGAAATAAGCTTTGCATCCTTTATATAATAAATCTTCATTTAAAAAACTTATTATTGGAGCGTCAAATGGAATGCCGAATTTTGTTAGCGGACTTATAGAACTATCTATAACATCGGGATAACCTGTTACAACGGGACAGTTATAACTATTAACGCTTCCATCCTCTTCGCTTTTTTCCAAAACTACGGAAGGATAAAATATTCTATCGACTCCCGATTCTATTAAATCGTAAATATGTCCGTTTGCTATTTTTGCAGGAAAACATATATTATCGCTCATAACCGTTCCCGAACCTTTTTCTGCAATCGACATACTTGAAGGCGAGGATAATTGAACTCTATAACCGCATTCTGTAAGTATCGTAGCCCAAAACGGAAAATTTTGATACATATTTAAAACTCTTGGAATTCCTATAACGCCCTTTATTTTGTCAGTCGCTGGCGCTAAAGGTCTTTCAAAAAGAAGAGAAAGTTTTTTTTGCGTAATATCCATTCCGTATTTTCTTTCTTTATTTCCTTTATTTGAAAATATCCTTTCGCATTTATTTCCCGTGTAGAAAGATTTTGAATCTTTAAATTTTAATCTTGTAACCGTGCATAGATTTTCGCATCCTTTACAAGTTAATTGTCTTCTTTCATAATCGTTTGCTTCCTGTAAATTATCTAAACCTATAAAAGTAGTTTTTTCATTTTTAACTTTGAAAGTGTCTAAAGAAAGCAAAGCGCAACCGTAAGCTCCCATTAATTCCGATATATCGGGACGAATTACTTTTCTATTTAAGAATTTTTCAACCGAACGAAGAACCGCCGAATTTTTAAAAGTTCCGCCTTGAACGACTATATTATCTCCCAAAATTGAAGTATCGGTAATTTTCAATACTTTAGTAAAACAATTTAAAGTGACGCTTTTTGCAAGTCCTGCAGAAATATCCGCAACCGAAGAGCCTTCTCTTAATGATTGTTTAACTTTGCTATTCATAAATACCGTGCATCTGCTTCCCAAATCGCATGGACTAACGCTTTCGCAAGCAATATCGGCAAAATCTGCAACTTTATAACCCATTCCTCTTGCAAAAGTTTCTATAAAAGAACCGCAACCCGAAGAACAAGCTTCGTTTATTTCTATATTTTCTATTATTCCGTCTTTAATAAATATAGCTTTCATATCCTGCCCGCCAATATCGAGAATAAAGCTTACTTTTTCGTCAAACGCTTTCGCTCCTCTATAATGAGCCATAGTTTCGACAATTCCTTCGTCCATATTGAAAGCCGCTTTTATTAAATCTTCTCCGTATCCTGTCACAGAAGTTCGAGCGATATTTATATTAATATTTTTTTCTTCAAGTTCCTTTTTTATTTCGGTTAATCCTTCCGCAACAGCGCCTACAGGATTTCCGTTATTATTTCTATAATGTCTTAAAACTACTTTTCCCTCTTCGTCTATTATAACTATTTTTGTAGTAGTTGAGCCAGAATCTATTCCTAAAAAAGTATTTTTTCCATTAACCGTTTTGACATCGGCGGATTTAACTTTATCTTTCGCATGTTCTTCAAGCCAATTATTATATTCTTCCTCGCTTGAAAATAAAGCTTCTCTATGTTTTGAATTTGTTATTTTTACTTCAGCGGAAATATTTTGAACTAATTTTGTAAAAGCCGAAACGGATATTATAGTTTTATCTTCTTTTTCTCCAAAAGCCGCTCCTATAGCCGCCGTAAGTTCGGGATGCTCAATCGTATACATATCGTCTTCTGTGGCATTTAAAAGAGTTAAAAATGTCATCCTCAAATCTGGTAAGAATGTTAAAGGTCCGCCCGTAAAAAGTATTTTCGGTTCAATTTCAAAACCTTTTGCAAGAGTATTGACAGTTTGAACGGCGACAGCTTGAAATATGCTTTTTGCAATATCGGATTTTGGAATATCTCTGCTTATTAAAGTTTGAACATCGGTTTTTGCAAATACTCCGCATCTGCTCGCCATAGGATAAATTGAAGTCGATTCTTCCGATAAAGTTGAAAGTTCGGAAGGATGAACATTTAAAAGAGTAGCCATTTGGTCTATAAAAGCTCCCGTTCCTCCCGCGCAATTCCCATTCATTCTTATATCCGCTTTAAAATTATCGTCAAATATTATAATTTTAGCGTCTTCTCCGCCTATATCTATTAAAGTTCTTCCGTAAGGATAAATTTTTCTAATTGCCGTTGAAGAAGCTATAACTTCTTGCACGAAACTTATTCCCGTTCTTTCGCTTATTCCCATTCCAGCCGTTCCCGTCATAGAAAGAGACAAATCCAAATCTCCATGTATGCTTTGCAAATTTCCAAGAATCGATAATAAAGTTTCCTTTACATCGGCATTATGTCTAACATAAGTTTTAAATATCATATTGTCGAACTCGTCATAAACAACCATTTTTGCCGTAGTCGAACCAATATCTATTCCAGCTTTATATATCTTTTTCATAATTATTATCTCCAAGTATTTTAAAATAAATCTCTATATTAAAAGCTATAAAAATTAATCTATAGCCATATTATGAATATTAACGAATACTATCTTTGTTTTATGATTTTCTATTTTCTCTTCGGGTATATAACAATATGATAGTATTACCAATATATCGTCTATTTTGGCATAGTTAACTAAATCTCTGTTTATTCCAATTATTCCCGTTTTTCTAATTCCTTTTATAACTATTGCCTCAAATCTATTATCATTATTAATATTTATAACCGATACTTTATCTCCTTCCATTATGTCAGATTTTTCCATAAGCTCTTCGTCTATTGTAATAGAATCCTTATAGTTTAAATCCGTTCTCGTTACGGTTAATCTATGTATCTTCGATTTTATGACTTCTCGCATCATAATAATCTATATTCCTTAAAATATTTAAAATATTAAATAAATACTAAATTAAAAAATATATTAAAATATTTTACTTATAGTAATAAAAAAGTCAATATGATAATTATCAATATTTATTAAGAATTATTATGATTTACTAATCGTTATCTATAAAATATGATACATTTAATACATTTTTAAATTATGATATTATGAAATTTAAATTATTTTGATTAAATAATATCTAAAAAATAAAAAATTATTCAAAAATAATTAAGCTAAAAATATTGTAATTTTGTATTTTTATATATAAAATAAGTGTGCTAATATAAATATTAATTGAGATTTTATTTACCGTGAATAATAATTTATTTATTGAAAAATTGAACTCTCTTTTATCGAGGGTTTCTCTTGTCGATATATTAAGAGATAAATACAAAGTCGTTCATAGAGGCGGAAGTCAATATTTTGTTCAATGCCCTTTTCACAAAGACGGACAAGAAACTCATCCTTCTATGTCGGTTGATGATTCAAAAGGATTATATCAATGTTTTACATGCGGCGCTAAGGGAAATACTATAACCTATCTTAAAGAAAAAGAAGGAATGGATTTTAAAGAAGCGGTTAAATATCTTGGAAAAAGATTTTCGGTAGATACGAGCGATTTTTTTTCGGCTAAAAATTCTCAAAAAGAGCAAATATATTTAGAAAGCAGAAGAATAAACAGAATCGCATGCAATTTTTTTGGTAAAAATCTTCTTTTGAAAGATAAAAACGGAAATTATTTTTATAAAGAAGCGGTAGAATATTTAAAAAAAAGAAAAATTCCTTTCAGTATAATAAAAGAATTTAAAATCGGATACGCTCCGCCAAGTTGGAATGCATTAATTAAATCTTTATCTCAAAATAATATAACCGTTCAAAATTTAAATACATTAGGGCTTGTCGGAATAAGCAAAAATAATCCTAATCATTTTTACGATAATTTTGTAAATAGAATAATGTTCCCAATTATAAACGAAAGAGAAGAGGTTATAGGTTTTGGAGGCAGAAGTATTGACGGAGTAGAGCCTAAATATTTGAATTCAAAAGAAAGTTTGGTTTTTAAAAAGAAATCATGTTTATACGGAATAAATATATCTAAAAAATATATTATGAAATCTGACGAAGTTATATTAGTCGAAGGTTATATGGATACGATAGCATGCCATAAAACGGGAATAAAAAATGTTGTCGGTTCTTTAGGCACGGCTATAACCGAAGAGCATGCAATCGAAATAAAAAAATATACAAATAATGTGGTTTTGGCTTTAGACGGAGATGAAGCGGGAATAAAAGCCTCTCAAAAAGCTATATTAATACTATTGAAATTCGATTTGAAATTGACTATACTATATATAAAAGATACAAAAGATTTAGACGAATATTTTACAATTTACGATAAAAACGGTTTTGATAATTTATATAAAAATAGGCTTAATTGGTATGATTTTATTATAGAAATGGGAATAAAAGGACAGAAAGAGCCGAATAATCTATCAATAGAAGAAAAATTAAAGATTGTTAATATTATTTATAAATATTTAAATGAATTAAAAAGCGAAACGGAAAAACAAATGATAATATCTCATATAGCATCCAAACTTTATATTGACAAAGAAGCTTTTAATAAAGATTATATAAATTTATACAAAAATAAAAAATTTAATAATTACAACTCAAAGAATAAGGATATAAAAACCGATAATAATTTTTATTATGAAAATAGCTTAATATATTTGCTTGCTTTGAATCCGTCTTTAATAAAAGAGGCAGAAAGAGAGATTGGAGTTGACCTTTTTAAAAAAGATATAACTAAAGAATTTTATATAAGACTTTTAACTCTTGATAAAGACGCCACTTCGGAAGATGCGCTAAATATACTTGGAAACGAGAATATTGCTAATCAGATAAAAAGTAAGGAAAAATTATATAAAGATAATATAAACGGAAAATTAGAATCGCTTATTATTAAAATAAAAAGCGGAGATATAGACTATAAACGAAAAGAGATAGTAAATAACGCTAATAACTCAATTAAAAGTAACGATAGTTTTGAGTCTATATGCGCGAAAGCCCGCGAAATACATAAACTTAATAAGCAAAAAGAAAAATTATATCAAGGAAATTAAACTATGAATAATAATATTACAGATATTACAATAGAAGAAGAATGCGACCTTCTAATAAAAGATGAAAAAATAAAAAAATTATTAGAAAAAGGAAACGAAAATAAATATCTAACATACAAAGAAATTAATAGCGCTATAGATAATGTAGACGCCGATGTAATAGATATTTTATTTCAATTATTAAATGCAAGAAATATTGCAACAGTCGAAGATAAAAAAGAATTTGACAATATTGTAAAAGAGCATAGCAAATCGGAAAGTTCGGATAAATTTATCCATGTTGAAGAAAAAGTAGGAAATAATGACGACCCAATAAGATTATACTTAAAAGAAATTGGAAAAGTTAATTTGCTTACGCATGACGATGAAGTAGAATTTTCTAAAAAGATAGAAGCGGGAGAATCGGAAATTGAAGGAATTGTATTAAACACTCATTTAGTAGTTGGCGAAGTTTTAACTACTATTAAAAATGTTCATTCGGGAAGAGTTTCTATTCATGAAATATTAGAGCCTCCAAGAATATATAATGTTTCAACGCATGAAAAAAGAAAATTAGAAAGAAAATATAAAAGTTTTGAAAAAGAATATGTTGTATTGGCTGAAAAATATCTTTCTTTAGACAAAAGAATAAAAAAGATTACGACTAAAAAAACTATTCAAAATTTGACAAAAGAGCAGGATGAAATTAAAGATTCTATAGTTAAACTTCTTTACAAAGTTAGATTAAACAGAATGGAAATAGACAGAATAGCCGAAAAATTAAAATTCTATTTGCATAGAATAAATCAAATTGAAGAATATTTTGGAAAGCTAAAAAAGAGATATTATAAAGATATTGAAGATTTTGAAAATTATTATAAAGAAATTGAAAAAGGAAATAAAGAAATATTTATAAGACTTGTAGACGAGTTTAATATAAATCCTGACGCAATAGAAGCAGTTATAACGAGTTTCCATAATTCTCAAGTTCGTCTTGCAGATATTTACGATGAAGTTCGAGTCGATAAAGAAACTTTAACGGAATGGGTTAGAAAAATAGATTCTGCAAGAAGGCATATTGCAAGAGCTAAAGACCATATTGTAAAAGCGAATTTAAGATTGGTTATAGCGATTGCAAAAAAATATGTCAATAGAGGACTTCATTTCTTTGATTTGGTTCAAGAAGGAAATATAGGATTAATAAAAGCGGTTGATAAATTTGAATATAAAAAAGGTTATAAATTTTCAACTTACGCTACTTGGTGGATTCGTCAGGCAATAACTCGTTCGATAAGCGACCAAGCTAGAACGATAAGAGTTCCCGTTCATATGATAGAACAGATTAATAAAGTTACTAGAGTTTTAAGACAATATATGCAGCAATACGGAAGAGAGCCTTCAATACAAGAAATAGCGAAAGCATTAGGTTGGCCCGAAAGCAGAGTAAAACAAGTTAGAAATGTCGCTAAAGACCCTGTTTCTTTAAATGCGCCTATAGGAGACGAAGAAGATACTATACTTGGAGAGCTTATAGAAGATAAAGAATTTGAAAGTCCGCAAAATATAACTACTTTCAAAATTCTTCAAAAACAAATTGGTTCTATTTTAGGAAATCTTCCGCAAAGAGAACAGAAAGTTATAAGAATGCGTTTCGGTTTGGATGATGGCTATAGTCATACTTTGGAAGAAGTTGGATATGTATTTAAAGTGACGAGAGAGAGAATAAGACAGATAGAAGCAAAGGCTATAAGAAGATTAAAAGCCACTTCAAAAAAGAGAAAACTTAAAGATTTTTTGGATTCTTAAATAAAAAAATAATTTAAAACGAATAAAAAATTTTTCGATTTTCTTATTTTGGGTTTGGAATATCATAATTATATAAAATTTTGTATTAAATTATTGTAAATTTTATAAAAATATTAAAAATAAATTAAAATAATTATCAATTAATATATATTAGCAATTGACAATTTAATTTTTTTATACTATAATATAAGTATAATGAAAATTGTTTTGGTTGCGAAGTTAAGAATTTGAGATTTATTTTGTAGAGCGGATGCGGTTTAAGAAAAAGTAATTTGAAAAAAATCTGTAATTTATTATATATTTAAAATTCAAATTAAAGGAGAAGCAAATGTTTAAAACAACTGAACAACACGAAGAATTTCGTGCTAAGGTCAGAGCTTGGGCGGAAGAAGTAGTTAAACCCATAGCGGTAGAACTCGACCTAGATAACAAATTCCCTGACGAAGCCGTTAAAGAAATGGGAAGAAAGAAACTCGACATAATGGGCATTCCTTATGAGAAGAAATATGGAGGCGCTGGTCTCGATGTCATAAGTTATGCAATAGCTGTCGAAGAACTTTCTAGAGTTGACGGCGGAGTAGGAGTTATTCTATCGGCTCATACTTCTTTAGGAGCTTATCCTATAGCCGCTTACGGAACAGAGGAGCAAAAGAAAAAATATTTAACTCCTCTATCTACGGGAGAAAAAATAGGCGCTTTCGGTTTAACTGAGCCTGAAGCGGGTTCTGATGCGGGCGGAACGGAAACTACCGCGGTTTTGCAAGGAGATTATTATATCTTGAATGGCGAAAAAATATTTATAACTAACGCTCCAAAAGCGGATATTTATGTAGTATTTGCCGTTACAACTCCTGGCATAGGAACAAAAGGAATAAGCGCTTTCATCGTTGAAAAAGGATGGGAAGGTTTTGAGTTTGGAGAACATTATAATAAATTGGGTATTCGTTCTTCTTCAACCGCTCAATTATTATTTAGCGATGTTAAAGTTCCTAAAGAAAACTTGCTCGGTAAAGAAGGACAAGGTTTCAAAATTGCAATGCAAACTCTTGACGGAGGTCGTATAGGAATTGCGGCTCAAGCTTTAGGAATAGCTCAAGGCGCTTACGAAGCGGCTTTAGAATATTCAAAAGAAAGAATACAGTTCGGACGCCCTATAGCACAACAACAAGCTATAGCATTTAAGCTTTCCGATATGTATACAAAGTTACGCGCGGCTCGTTTATTGATATATAGCGCCGCTTATTTGAAAGAAGCTCATGAGCCTTACGGAGTAGAAGCGGCTATAGCTAAACAATACGCTTCTGATATAGGTTTGGAAGTAGTTAATGACGCTCTTCAAATTCATGGCGGAAACGGATATATTAAAGGCGCTTATATGGTTGAAAGAGCCTACAGAGACGCTAAAATCTGCACAATTTACGAAGGCACTAACGAAATTCAAAGAGTGGTTATTTCTGCTTCTATACTTGGCAAAATGCCTAAAGCTCCAAGCGGTGGAGGCGGTGGCGGACTTATGGTTAAAAAAGGTCCTATCACTGGCGAAAGAAGAAATATACTATTTAAAGAAGGTTCGGCTCAAGATAGAGTTAACGCTTTGGTTGCAGCTTTACAAAAAGACGGCATTGACTTCTCTGTTGGTATAGATATAAGCACTCCTATTATTGACGCAGAAAGAGTAGTAAGCGCTGGTAAAGGTATTGGCGGAAAAGAAAATATGAAGCTTGTTGAAGAATTGGCTAAAGCTGCGGGCGCTGCTATCGGTTGTTCTCGCCCTGTTGCCGAAGAGTTGAGATATTTGCCTATAAATAGATATGTAGGTATGTCTGGACAAAAATTCAACGGTAATTTGTATATAGCTTGCGGTATTTCAGGTGCAAATCAGCATTTGAAAGGTATTAAAAACGCCGCTATAATAGTTGCGATAAATACTAGAGCAAACGCTAAAATATTCAAAAACGCCGATTATGGAATAGTCGGAGATGTTAAAGAGATTTTGCCTTTACTCGCTAAAGCTTTGGATACGGGCGCTAAAAAACCAGCCGAAGTTCCATACAAGAAAATGAAGAGAATAGCTCCTAAGAAAACAATCGAATTGCCTAAATTATATGCATGCACCGGTTGTGGCTATGAATATAACCCTCTAATAGGCGACCCTGAAGCAGAAATAGCTCCAGGAACAGAGTTTAAATCTCTACCTGACGAATGGGTATGCCCTGAATGTAGCGAAGAAAAATCTACATTTATAGAGGCTTTTTAATATAATTGCAATAAATTAAAAAGGAGGAAAATTAATGCATTGCGTTAGAAAAGTTACAGAAGATTTATACTGGGTTGGAGCGAATGAACATCGTTTAGCCCTATTTGAAAATGTGCATCCCTTGACTAAAGGCGTTTCATATAACTCTTATCTTTTAATGGATGAAAAGACGGTTCTTTTTGATACCGTTGATTGGGCTGTATGCAGACAATTTATAGATAATATAGCTTATGTTTTGAATGGTAAAAAATTGGATTACATGATTATCAATCACATGGAACCCGACCATGCCGCTTGTATTCAAGAGGTTTTACTTCGCTATCCTGAAACTAAAGTTATATCAACCGAAAAAGCGTTTATGTTTATGGACCAATTCGGTTTTGTAGTTCCTGATGGACAAAAAATTCAAGTTAAAGAAGGCGATTCTCAAAAGTTTGGAAAGCATGAAATTCACTTCATAGCCGCTCAAATGGTTCACTGGCCAGAAGCTATGGTAAGTTTTGACGCTACAAACGGAGTTTTATTCTCTGCGGACGCTTTCGGAACATTTATAGCTTTAGACGGAAAATTATTCGCAGACGAAGTTAATTTTGATAGAGATTGGCTCGATGAAGCGCGAAGATATTATACGAATATCGTTGGTAAATACGGTCCTCATGTTCAACATCTCCTTAAAAAAGCGGGCGGAATTATTGACAAAATTAAAATACTTTGTCCTTTGCATGGTCCCGTTTGGAGAAAAGATTTGGGCTATATACTTGAAAAATACGACAAATGGAGCACTTATGTTCCAGAAGAAAAAGGCGTTTTAATCGTTTACGCTACAATGTATGGAAATACTGAAGAGATGGCTGGAGTTCTTGCGGCAAAATTAGCGGATAGGGGAATAACAAATATAGTTATGCATGATGTTTCAAGCACGCATGTATCTTATTTGATTTCGGATACTTTCAAATTAAGCCATGTTGTTTTGGCTTCGGTTACTTATAATTTGAATATATATCCGCCTATATACGAATATTTGCATGATATGAAGGCTCTTAATCTTCAAAAAAGAAAATTTGCCCTAATAGAAAACGGCTCTTGGGCTCCTAAATCTGGCACTTTGATGCAAGAGTTTATAGAAAATAATCTTAAACAATCAGAGGTTTTAGACGCTCAAGTTTCTGTTTCTTCTTCAATGAAAGAGGCAAATGTAGGCGAAATGGACGCTTTGGTAGACGCTTTGGTAGAATCTATCAAACAACAAAAATAATAGCTTTTAACAATTTAATAATTAGTTAAAAGTTTTAATAAAGCCGATGGATAATTAATTAATTAATTTTCCATTGGCTTTTTTATTTTAATTTTTTTAATAAAACTGTTTATATTTTTAAATGATAAATAAAAAATATTCAATCGAAAATTCAGAATTTATTTAATTTTATATTTTAATTATAAA
>ERZ791737.566-NODE-566-length-27632-cov-12.582877_pt1 | contig 27632 bp, 36 predicted proteins | sample MGYA00510042_ERZ791737 | MGnify/ENA primary metagenome ERZ791737 (study PRJEB30046, sample SAMN00791965) | human gut metagenome | study: EMG produced TPA metagenomics assembly of the A metagenome-wide association study of gut microbiota in type 2... | reverse complement strand
CATGATGCAAAAATAAGAATTTTAACGCAATCCCCCAAGTTTTCAGACTGAGCCTGTGTTTTATTACATATCCGTCCTGATTTTGTTCAAGTGACTGAATAGAAATAAAGGGCAACTTACTGTACTCCAGAAAGTTACCCTTTATTTTGTCGGAATGAGGCGACTTAACGTGCATTTGTTCAATAACAAGGATAGCTGATTATTAAATAGTTATAGTGTTAGAAAACTCATATTTAGAGTCTGCCCGTCCCGATTTCGTCCCAGATAACTGAGTGTATTTTCTATTATTTACAATAATTATGTTCATTGATTTTATTATTAGTATTTTGAAACTATATATATTATTTCACCAAATCTGATCCGCTTGCATCTGCACATTCTGCATTCTCTTCCAGATGGACATTTCTTTTTTCCTTTTCTTTCGATATTTGTTCTATGGTTCGTTGCTGGGAGAGTACAGTTTCCGATAGATTCTTTAATACATCAAATACTTCTCTGCTCATTTTAACCTCATCATTCGCTTCGGCTTTTTCTTCCTTCCTGGTTTCATTTGGATCGCAAACCAAATATCTGATATTATATTTATTAGATGATATTAATTTGGTAATAATATTATCAGGTATAGGTCTTCTCCTCTTTTCTAAACTACTAATGAAGCCTTGGGTACATTCCAGAATCTTCGCTAGCTCAACCTGAGATAGATTATTGTCCTTCCTAAATAGCTTTATATCAATCATATAAAAAATAATATTATCATTTGTCTTTAAAATAATATCAAATATTTTGGATAGTTGGTATTATTTGCTCATATTTGCATCGTGTTACAATAACGACACCACGAAGTTAATAAAACATCTTGTAATAACATTAGTATAAATTAATTTTTTATCAATTATGGTATTTAGTAAGTATATGCAAAGTCTTCCGAATCAGCAAACTGATACAATAAAACAGATTGCTAACTTGACAAGCTCAACTACTACATCTGTATATCGCTGGATAGCAGGTAGAGCTCGTCCACCTTTAGTAAAGCAAAAATTGATTGCCGAGTTTCTTGGAATAGAACTGGAGGAACTTTTTCCACCTGAAGAGAAAGGAGGTGAAGCATGATCTTATGTAATATTGAGTTTTATTCTACTCCTGACGGTGAAGTCATGGTAAAGGAATGTAATCAAGCTGTTCGTAAATTGGAAGAATCGGATCGTGATTTGATTTTATCTTTCTTTATTGCTATCAGAGATAGGTATCCAGTTGCTTTTAAAAGATTGAGTGAGCTTTATTCTAAGAGCGAAAAGAATCGTCTGCATTTTGAATATAAAATAGTCCATCGATTTGCTCGGTGTAATTTTGGTGAGTATGATCAACAGTATTATGATATTGATCGGAATGGATCTTTTCAGTTTGAAGAAGTGCGTTGTCCTCTCCGGGGAGAATGTCAGGATGAGGGAGTTATTTGTAAGCCAAATTTAGATTCAAAACTATCTTCTCGCGAACTTGAAATATTGGCTTTAATAGCGGAAGGATTACAGTCTGTTGAAATTGCAAATGAATTATCAATCTCAACAGCTACGGTGAACCGACATAGGGAAAATATAAAAGCAAAGTTGCGTTTAAAAACGTTGGGACAGACGGTAAATTATTATTTGACTAACATAAGAAAATGAGATAATATGAAAGCTAAACGGTTATTAAATCCCAAACTTTTGAATAGTATCGTAGAGAAAGTACATGAAGATGATCTTCCGATGGAAATTGATATGGGCGAAATGAAGGACGGGTTGATTGATGTTTTATTTGTGTATCCGGATTCGTTCCAAAACGAATTTGAGCCACTAATGGACAATGTCTTTAATGAGGTTTTTGGACCACTGGAAGGAGGAACTGAATTATGAATACCTCATGTTTTACTAATAACTTACTTGCCATGCAAGACAAACTATATCAATTTGCTTATCGGCTGACTACCGATGCTGATGCAGCTCGTGATCTTCTTCAGGAAACCTCTCTTGCGGTATTGGATAATGAGGAGTTATATACTCCGAATACCAATTTTTCAGCTTGGTGTCATACAATTATGCGTAACTTATTTGCAAATCAGTATAGAAGGAAGATGCGTGAAAAAGCCTATTGTGATACAATGTCTAATCCTATGTTGCAGTTTTATGATTCGGCAGTGGATAGTTCTTCTGATACGTCCGAAATACTGCAGGTTCTGGAACTGCTACCTGATTGGCAAAAAGAATCTTTCATTTTACATATTTCAGGATTTAAGTATCGGGAAATAGCAGAAAAACTGAATTTGCCCTTAGGAACTGTAAAAAGTCGTATTTTCCAATCTAAACAGCAACTCAAGCTACAATTACAGGATTTTGTATAAATCAATTTTATAAGTAAATAAAGTTATGGAGAAAATAGTTATAATAGGTCCAATTGGAAGCGGGAAAACAACACTGGCAGAAGCAATTATTACACTTGGTAGTAGGGTTATTATAACCCCTAATTTAAAAACGAGTTACATAAAAATGGCAGTGGAGTCTTTTGAGAGAGTAGCTTTTGAAGAATTTTCTGGAATGGATTGTAGATATATTAAAACATTATTAGTAAAAGACCAACTGTTTAATCTAACTCATATTGTATGTACCTTTCAGGAACATCCTAAATGGTTGACTGCGAAATTTGCTAAGATAAATCGGATTAAAGTATTTCATCTTAATCTGCTAAGAGAATAAATTCATAATAAGTAAGAAAGGAGCTAATATGGCTAGATTTATTAAATGTGAAGAACATGGTTGGAAAGGCGTATATCTTTTCCAATGTCCCGGATGTGGTTGTGCCCATTATGTAAATACTATTAAAGGAGAAATGGGAAATCCATGCTGGCAATTCAACGGAGATGTAGATAACCCAACGGTTTCCCCGTCAATACTTGTACGGTATCCTACTGCTGAAAAAATGAATATATGCCATTCATTTGTACGTAATGGTAAGATTGAATTTCTGCCAGACTGCACACATGAATTGGCTGGTAAAATAGTAGAATTAGAAAATTGGTAACTAATAACTAAGATAGAAATGAATATTATGACACGAAAGGAATGCTTAGATAAGATTCAAGAAGCAGTTGACAATTTAGATACACTTCTTGCTGTAATAAAGTTACCATCTAAAACTACAATTAGGTGGGATTGTGAAGTATATGCAGATGAAGCGGACAAAATCACGAATGCACTCAATGCCCTACATACCAATTATGGGAACGAGACGAGAGAGGAATTTTGCGTAGGATTAGATAACGAATAATAAAGAAGAAAGGAATGGTATGCAAGTCAGAACTCAACGCAATTTTAATAAGAAAACAGGTGAGGACCTATTCGGATTAAGTATCAAACTTGAAGTAGGTCACAGATATTGTAAATACCCAATCGGACACCAAGATTATAAGACGATCACCGAAGCGACCAAAGCCAAGAAGAAAGTTATGGAACAGCTTCGTAATGGTGCACATCTCGATTACGGTATAAATGGGACTGCCGGCATTAACAAAGCCGAGTATGTGAAAATAGTAGATTAACGTAAAACAAAGATAAACATGAAGAAAAGAGCAATAAACAAAATCCGCAAATCTATTAAGAAATGCGGATTAAGTAAAGGTGGTTTAGTAATAGATAATAATGGTTCTAATACTATTCTGGGTAGATTTATAATACCCCTAAAGTCTTCAGATTAAACAATGAAGTAAAAGAGCATCGAGGACATCTAACAGCCAATAATGGTTGATAAGTCATATTACCACCAAAATTGATGCTGTCGCCTTGAACATCATGCGCAATTAATTCAAAGCTGTTTGGATCTACCGATTTATCATCAGTACATCCGCAGTTAGGACATGATTTTGCAATAAAAAGCTTCTGCTGAATCTTAGAAATCTGTTCTTGAGTTAATTTCATAAGCAATATTTTTTTTAAAATTCGACAATAGCAAAAGTAGTAATAATAATCAAAGGGCGCATCCATATCTGCAATAATTTTAAAATTCGACACTTTATCTTTATTCGGATGTGCCCTTTATTCAAATCAGAACAGTGATGAACAAGAAGAAGCATATATTGGATTGGTATATTGAGAATACGCCATCTGACGAAAGAGAATATGAGAAGGGATGTGTTGGGGCTGCTGTTGTATTTGCAATTATTTTTATTGCGTTGGCAGTTGGAATATGTTTTATTGGCTAATAACAAAATAGGAAGGAACATCATGGCTACAATGGCAAGCGATGAACGGCAACTTAGAAATCTAATCAAGGAGGCTACAGGGATGAAAGTATATAAATCAACCTTTAATCCTTTAGTATTCAATGTCTATTACAGTATTGTCCAAGAGTATAAAGATGAATCAAGTCCTCATATAACTATTATACAAGGAAGTTGGCACGCTACTAATGGTGGAGAATACAAAATATCTATCTATACCCCGACAATGCTTTTTGGAACTAAACGAAAGATTAATATTCAATACGTAAGGGATATTGCGGTAAAGATTACTAATGCTTTAGATAGACGGTTTGGAAATGATACCTGGAATACTTGTAATGAAGAAAGCCGTGTTTGGCTTCCACTATCCCGAACCTCTTTCTATTTACAAATTCCAAATTTTAATTAATTCAGAATAAGATAATTCAAATCAAGAATATTCAATACAAGAAAAATATGAAACAATACGCCTATACTTTCGACAACGAATTAGAATTAGATCAATTCAAAAATCTGCTTGATGCACAGGAAGTAAGTTATCAATTGAAGAACTACACCTTGTTTGGAGATTCATTTACCGATGTAACGATAGATGCGCAAATAAAGCCTGCTGTAGATACACTCTACCTAAAGGTGAAAAAATATGGAATCAAGATTAACCCTTTAAAATGATACTACCAAAGCATTACAATTATCACAACCTGTCCGGCCCCGCACAGCGAGAAAGGACTACATTAATCACTTCCGTCAGGAGAAGCCATTAGAAGGAGTATTCTTCACCGACTTCATCCGGGATGTGTTAGAAAAGCGCAGCAGGCGCAAGTCTGAACACTATGCAGCCGTTTATGATGCGATAATAAAGCACATTGATAACTTTTCATTGGAGTTTGATTGTGACATATTCACCAACTCGGTAACGGCTGAATTTCTTGATGATTTCATAGTCTATCTTGAAGATTGCGGGTTACGACATAATACCATTGTAGGATATATTCTAAAAATACAGACTCTTATTCGTAGAGCTTCGCAATACAATTATGCAGTAGATGTTACCTATGATGAAATTGATTTGAAATGTGAGCCTACAAATGCGGTCTTTCTTTCAATGAATGAGATTACAAGGATATACTATTACAAGTTTGTAGGGCAGGATAAACGGAAAGCAAAGGAGAGAATTAGAGACATGTTTGTATTGGGATGCCTTACTGCTTTGCGTTATTCCGACTATTCAAGGTTGACAAGTCAAAACTTTATAAATAACTATATTATGATCCGAACAAAGAAAACCAATGTGGATGTCAAGGTCCCGGCACATGATTATGTAAAAGAGATATTCGCAAAGTATGGTGGTCAGGTTCCTTGCGGTTTGTGTATTCAGTACTTCAATAAATATTTGAAGGTTATAATGAAAGAAATTGGCCTAAATGACCTAGTTACTTATTCATTCACCAAAGGCGGGAAGCTGTTTACTGTTACTCGTGAAAAATGGGAGTTGATAAGTAGTCACACAGCAAGAAGGAGTGCTGCAACCAACATGTATTTGACAGGACGCATGAAAACGTTTGAGATAATGAAATTAACCGGACATCACAGTGAGCAAAACTTCTTCCGGTACATCCGGTTAAGTGGAGATGATACAGCACGATCAATTAGTGGTGATAGTTTTTTTAGAAAATAAAAATTATACATAAAATTTTAAATATAGTATGCATACAAAGGCTATTTTCGAACAGACCATGCTCTCATGTGGGTATGTAATTGATAAGATTATACAATACGAAGACTCTCAGGAAGTCCGTAAAGTTGAAGGACGAGTTAAGATCCCTAAAAAGGTGACCATATTCGGGAACCGACAAACGATAATTGAAGAGAAGAAGTTCCGATGGGATGCTGTTGGACGATGCTTTTCTTTGCGATCTAATGCCCGGCAAAGAAGACATGATCTTCCTTTACAGACAATTGTGGAGTTTAATAAGCTGAAGGAAACAGAAAAAGAAATGCTGTAGTTATGAGAGAGAGTCTAGAAAAATACAAAATTGTAAATTGGATTTGGGTATATCAATATTTGTCTCTTCTAGGTCCGAATGATTTTTTCAAATTTGAAGCTCTTGTGAATACATCACTTGACAAGTTGGGGATCAACAGGTATTATGATGTATTGGAGGTACCGTCGGATAATCAGGAGTTATTTATAAAATTCTGCTGTCTTTATATATATAGGCATCCGGAATATGAATTTAATGAAGATTTTACCCAAGTATGGAGGAAAGAATCGTATGAACAACGGGAAATGGAAGCAAGAAGAAGAAATTTATGTGCGAGAAAACGTGGGTAAAAAGACAATGGAAGAGATGGCCGAATATGTTGGTCGATCACCATTAGCCGTTAAGCTGTTTTTGCATCGCAAAAAGATAGTTGCCGGCCAGACGGTGAAGCGGAACTTAGTACAAGAGATGTTGCGTCTCAAGTTCCGACATCCGGAGAATTTTTCCCCAACGAGGGAATTTTATCGCGAAGTAAACATTAATCAGATGCGGTTTTGGGATATTTATTATGGCCGCAAGCAGGTTACACAACAAGAATACGTTGCGCTATCCGAATATTTTGGACTTACACTCCAAGAGGCATTTGAGGCTAGGCAATTAAGTATGTTTAATGAAGAATAATTATGGTAAGTAAAGAAGAAATTGACCGGATAAAATCAGCACTGAACATTGTTGATGTCATTTCGGAGTTTGTTTCCTTAAGAAGAAGTGGCTCAAATTTCGTTGGTGTTTGCCCATTTCACAATGACAGTCATCCTTCAATGTTCGTTAGTCCAAATAGGCAAACTTATAAATGCTTCGTCTGCGATCATAAGGGTGATGTTATTAATTTTATCCAGGAACATGAGAATATGTCGTTTGCTGAAGCCGTTGAATGGTGTGCGAAGAAAGCAGGCATTGAACTGGAACATCGGGAGCTTACTGATGAGGAGATGCGTAAAGCAAAAGACTTTGAAGCGATGCGGATCGCACTAAAAGGAGCGGTCATTTTCTTTCAAAAACATCTGCCGGAGGCGCAAAACTATCTCGATAAACGTGGATTCCGGTTGACGGATAAGGTTATAAAAGATTTTGCTATCGGCTATGCTCCTGAAGGAAATTTAGCTGCTCAAGAAATGTTGAAAGCGGGTTATTCTGAGGAAGTGCTAACAAAGGTTGATGTTCTGAAGAAAGCTGCAGAGGGGAGAGTCTATGATAACTTTCGTGATCGAATAATGTTCCCTTTCTTTGATCTGAATGGAAATGTAACAGGTTTTTCTGGTCGCTTCGTAGTTCCTAAAGAAAAGGCAGGTAAGTATCATAATACAGGTGATACTCCAGTTTTTAAAAAGGGTGCGCAAATATTTGGACTATTACAGGCACGTGGGGCCATTGGGCGAATGAATAATGTCTACTTGGTAGAAGGGCAATTTGATGTTCTATCGATGCATGCTTCAGGTGTCGAAAATACGATTGCCGGCTCAGGGACTGCACTTACTCCGGAACAAGTAAAGTTGATATCCAGGTTTACTCAAAATATAACTTTAGTCTATGATCCTGATGATGCTGGATTAAAAGCTTCTCTTAGGAATTGTGAGCTGCTCCTGAAGGCTGGACTAACTGTACAATGTGTTCTCCTACCTTATGGAAAGGATCCTGATAATATAGCTTCTGAAGAAAAAGAAAATACGGCAAAATGGCTGATGAATCGGAGAACTGATTTTGCCAGTTACTTTGCGGATATTTTTGCAAAGGACTTTGAAAATCCGGAATCTAAGGAGCAGGCGCTGAATACGATCTGCAATTTAATAGCCTATATTTCTTCAGAAACCTTGCGGTTGAACTACGTGAGGAAGATATCTGCTAAGTTTGAGATTACAACAGAAATTATAGAGCGAAAGATACGCGACGTTGTCCGGAACGTGAAGGATATTCCGAAGATTGAGGAGATGAAACCGGGTGTTTATGGCCTTGAACAAATCAAGGAAATACGTCGTGAAGGTGAACCTTGTGTACTTACACCGGATTTTGATTTGTTTCTGAAATTGTATGGAGATACCCCTGTTATTCTCTTGCATGGAGTTCCATCTGCGACAGATATTCAAGCTATACGTCGGGAATGTGCCTATTTTACAACGGATAGCCAAGGGATTTTCATAAATAGAGATGGGGATGAATCGGACTATCTTTCCGCATTGACAATGCTTTATCGTGCCGGTTTGACAAACATAACATTGACTGTAGCTGCAAAGGATCAAGAGCAGAAAGTAGTAGAGGATGAAGAAGGGTATGGCAGGGATGAGCAGCGAACGGACCAAACTTATACATTCATAAAATACTATGTACATTTGCATGGCTTGTTCTTGGTTCCTTATTTTGGAGAAAAGACACCTTTTATTGAACGTTGTGCTGACTTGATCAGTTATGCTGAAGATTCTGTCCGAGTGGTTAATGCTAAGTATTTCTATGATAATCTGTCTCTTAGTAAGACTGACTTTAATGAAATATTAAAGCCCTATTTGGCAAAACGAAAGTCCCGCATGGCCATCAATGCCCAACGTACAGATGACGATGATGAAGATTATGATCCGAATGAACTGCCTGGGTATGTAGACGAAAATTCAGAATACAATGAAATGTATCGTCAATGTGGGTTCTATCCAAAGTTAAACAAAGATGGAGAGCCTGTATGTTATATGTTCCGGCAAGAGAAAGGTGGCCATCAACAAATAGCTGATTTCTTTATGACTCCTTTACTTCATATTTATTCGGATGATAAGGAGGCTAATAAACGAGTCCTTAAGATAAATCGGAGGTACTATAAGACTCCACTTTATATTGAGGTTCCGTCTAGGGCACTGCTAAAGAAAGCAACCATTGAAGAAGAACTGATTCAGCTGGAGGCTGTAAACTTCACGTCCGGAGAAGAAAAACACTGGACTAAGATACGAGAATATATGTCCCGGCACTTTATCACCTGTTCGGAAATCCTAACCTATGGAAATCAACAAGTCGATGGGGCTTCACGCCGGGAAGACAATATGTTTTTCGCTTTTTCAAATGGGATATTCCATGTCGTAGATGAACAGCCACGCTTTGAACCTGTCAATGAGCTAGGTGTCGTTACACATAATAAGAAGAACTATTACCTTCCTGCATTTTCTACCATATACGCTGGATCCGGACGCCAGTCTGATAAATATGAGCTTATTTCCCAGTTAGTTTATAAAGATATTCCGGCCGAGAAACAATGTAGTTTTGAAAAATGGGCCTCTTTAATGGATCAGGTATATAAAATCAATGATAATGGTAAATGGGGCATTCTCTTTGCTATAATGTGCGCATTTCGTAGCAATATACACTGTATCGACCGTTTGTTTACAGCTCCTTTCTTTATGGGACCTATGTCTTCAGGAAAAACGCAAATTGCAATTTCCATTCGTTCTTTATTCATATCTCCGAAAGTACCTATTTTTAACCTCAATATTGGTACAGATGCTGCTATGTCTACTTTGATGAGCACCTTCAGAGATGTTCCGGTAGTCTTGGATGAGTATAATAATAAAGATATATCCGATGCCAAGTTTCAGGCATTGAAGGGGATTGTCTATGATGGTGATGGTCGGCAAAAAAGGAAAGGCACGTCAGGGAAGGAAATTGAAAATGATAAAGTATATGCTCCTGTGATTTTGTGCGGGCAGGAAACGCCGCAAAGAGATGATAATGCACTAATGTCTCGTATTATAGTATGTGAGGTCCCTAAGCCAAAGAATCGTACTCAGGAGGAGGTTGATATGTTTAATCAACTCAAGGATATTGAGGACCCTAACAAGATAGGACTTTCGAATGTACTTTTAGAGATATTAAAGCTTAGGCCATTAGTCATGGACCATTTCAGGACGCTCAAGCAGCAAGCCTATGATGAATTGAAAGCCGAACTGAACAATGCTGGTGAGATAGATCGTCTGATGAAAACAGCATCGCTCTTTTTAGCAACATGTAAGCTAGTCGAAAGTCATACTAAAATGAATCTGCCTTTTTCCTACAAAGAGTTTTTTAAGATAGCTTGTGCCAAGATAAAGTTCCAGGTTGAACTGATTAGTAAGACTGATAAGCTTGCTACTTTCTTTAAAGCAATGGATGTAATGATTGATACAAAGGCAATTATTGAGAATCGAGATTTCACTATTGATACACCTGATAAAATAACTATTAAGACTCCTGGAGGAGAGAAGAAGGAAATAGCATTTCCTGCAGGAACCAAAATCTTATTCTTGCGCTTGAGTGCTATTTATACACAGTTCGCTCGGAGCTCTTATAACAACGAGGATTCAACTCAATCTACCATTGAGCAGAATCTTAGATCTCATCCGAGTTATATAGGGTGTGTGCATGCACGGCGCTTCAATTGGCATGAAGTTGTAGAGGTTCCTAGAGGAGGATATGAGGACGATAATACTAATGATACTGTAACGGTTGATAATACTATGGTTCGGAAAGTGGAAAAGAGATTCACTAATTCAAGCTGCATTGCTTTAAACTATGAAATATTCCAAGATTTGTATGATATTGATTTGCGACGTTCTGGCAGTGAACTCCTTGCTGAATCTGCTGACGATAATAAGCAACCATTACCATTTTAGTTCGATGTATTTTCTGCCTTATACTCCTCTGCCAGCTCCGCCGGTCGAGGAGTATTCTTTTTATAATAAAGCGGACATTTCAAATTGTATTCAATTCTATCATTTATGAATATCACCTCCAATCCCCCGGACCCCCTAAATTTAAAGAAATACAAAGCAAAGAGACTGTAATTTTGAAAAGATAATTTTCAAAACATGGCGTCCAACAGTCCAACAGTCCAACAACCAAAAACTTTTTAAAATGTAAATGCCTGTAGTATAGTAGTATATATCTTATTAAAGTAGTATATATATATCCAACATAGCTGTTGTTCGGTTGGACGTTGTTGGACGTGTTGGATTTACAGTTTTCTACATTCCAACAGAATAAAAAATGACCTGTCCAACAAAATGCCTCTTAAAAACCTTATGTTGGATGTGTAGGACGTTGTCCAACAGTCAATCAATGTTATTGTTCTAATATTAAATGACTGATAATTAGATAACTATTTATTCTGTAATAGGGCGTGTTGGACGGTTGGACAGTTGGAAGCAAAAATAAACAAAAGTATTTCAAAAATATCCTTTAACTGAAAAGACTATGATTACGACTAGTATCAATATTGAGCCATATTTGGCTGAATACATATGTGGAAAGTATAATAATGGTTCTGAAGAAGCATTCAGAATTCCAGACAATACAGACCTTTACCATACAATATGGACATTGATGGCTAAACGGCAAAAGAATCAATCTCCTGTTGATAATGGTAATCTGACGTTTATCCTTCCTGAAAGAAGAATTGGGAAGGATCCTAAAGTTTACAATTTCCTTTCTCCTAACTCTGTGAGATTGATAGAGAAAGAAGTGCGGCGGATGTTTAACCGTGAACTTCATGCTGCGATGGATGAAAATGATATGAATGGGCATCTTTTAAAGAACTTAGATGTTGTGCATCATTTCATGTGCTCGTATTGCATTGATTCTATTTCTGAAGATGCTCTTTTAAAAAACTTCTATAGGTGGAGAGAAAATATACGCAAAAGGAAAACACGTCGAGAATATAAAAAGAAGTTAAAAAATGGGTAAAAAATGACCGACCGAACTATCATTTTTGTCCATAAATGGCGAAAAAACGTCCGCTGTATGGCGAACTTGTTGAATATTAAATAATTATAAGATTATGAGAGAGCTAACTATTACTTTGAGAGTGAAACCTACAGGAAAAATGAAGAAAGAAGAATATCGTTTTCTTGCTGATCCTTTTTCTTTTACTCCTTCTATTACAGATTCGGTATCTGGCAAATTGTTCGATTGTAGTAAAGACATAACGATTGAAACTCCGGATGTAGATACTCTTCGGGAATTTTCCACTGCTAGGTCTGCTATTATTTATTTGTGTGATTCTTTAGAAAAGAATATTGCAATAGGTACAGATGATATTCCGGCTTTGGTTTCAATTTCTGCAAACTTGAACTCTGCAACCTTGAAAATTTCCTGTAAAATGCTCTATTCACCATTTTTGCCTGTATAAACAGTCCTTCATAGCCTTCTTTCGACGAACTATCTTCGCTGAAAAGATGCGCTACAATGAATAGGACATTTCTTCGTAACTTACTTATTACATCTAAACTCTTCATCACGGCAGAAGCTTATGCTACTGCCATGATGGAATGTTTTCCACTCCTGGATCAAAAGAACCCAGTGCCAGGGTCTTTTTTCTTTTTATCGGATCCGCCGACTTATAAAGACCAGGTAGATAAGGCGGTGGCTAAACTTAAAAGAGAAATAGCATGTACTGCAGAACTTAAGAGTATAAGCCTGACTAATGATTTCTCATCCGAGGAACTGCCTGAAGGTTCAATTGCTTATCATCGTATTTGGGGTACAATTACATCTAATTCATCCTGGTATTTCTCCTCAAAACAATTTGAGAGGGATTTGATTGCTGCAGAGGGAAACCCTTTAATATCTGTGCATTTCCTTCATATTAACTCCGGTGGAGGGGAAGCGTGGTATTTAGATCGGTTGTCGGAAACAATGCGCTCACTAAAGAAACCTGTGGAAGTCTTAGTTGAGCAGTATTGTGCTTCTGCCGGCTATTACATTGCTTGTCACAGTGCTAATGGTATACATACGCTAACGAAGAATGATCAAATAGGTTGTATTGGTACTATGATCAGCTTTTACGACTTCTCTGCTTACTATGAGAAGTTAGGAATAAAATTAATTCAAGAGAAATCGAGTCTATCTCCACTCAAGAATAAGAAATTTGAAAATTTACGTGCTGGGCATCCAGAACAATATATTGAAGAAGTTCTTGATCCACTTACCGTTCAATTTTTAAATGAAGTAAAATCTTCTCGTCCAAAACTTGCCAATCTCCCTGAAGATGATCCGGTATTCCAAGGTGAAACTTTTGATGTTCAACATTCGATAGATAAAGGGCTAATTGACTCTGTAATGACTCTTCCTGAAGCTATTGCCCATGCAAATTCACGTGGACAGGAATATCTGGACAGCATTTCCCTTCGAAATAAAATAAATCAGTATGTCTAATTTAACAATCAATTAATTATGAACTTTAGAGAAAAATTAGGAAATGTCTTACAACTTCTGAAACTGTCAGATAAGGCAACGGCTAAGCAATTAACGTCTGAAGACATTGTAGCAATTGCTACTCGTTATCAGAAAGAATTTCAGGCAAATCTTCGTGAAGATATGGAGGCGGATTCGGTGCAGCAGCAACAGCAAATGTCTCAGGATGAAATGAATCAGTTGCAATCGCTTTTGGCCGGTGTTGTGACTCCTCCTCCTGCAGTTGCTAATAATGCGGCAGAAAAGGAAGAAAAGTCGCTTAATCAGCCTGAAGCTACACCGGAAGGTGTTATCGAGTTAGCCAAGAGCGTCGTAAAGCAAAATGGTGAATTACAGAATTTAGTGAAACAAATGTCTGATCAAACTGCATCCGATACCCCATCTGCAGCGGTAAGAACTCCTGTAACTATGAGAATCAATGGTCCCGGCACTACTGCAAAACATCTGTTTGGTATTGAAGCTCCTATGTTTGACATGTCGAAACGGTGGAATAAGATTACGGAAAACCCTGATTACTCCTCTACTAATATAGAGGATGGTGAAGAGAAAGCCTTTTTTCAGGAGGTGGCTGTTTTTTCAAAATCTCTTGCTCGGCGTTATGAATATTTGAATAAGAATCATCTACTCGATCCAGTAAAGCTTGCTGCAGGTGAGTTCTCAACGGATCTTTCGGGAGTTGACGATGCCAAAGTCGGTGATCAATACGTAATTCGTCGTCAGGATGCATTAATCGCCCATGTCCTGAAGAAACGTGAGTTAACTCAATTCTTTCCGGTGAGATATGGCGTGCAGGATCATGACCTTGTATTCAATACTTTCTTTGATGAAGTTTCTCAAGGTTGGCAAGAAGGCGAAGTCTGGAAAGGCGGCATGAAGCTCGAAAATGAGATGGGCCATGTTGATGACGCTATGATTAAGATGAAATTCGGGCCAATGAAGAAATTGGAAAGAATGTACATCGGTTATCTCAATAAGGAAGGTTCTGATCCTATCAAGTGGTCTTTGATTGAGTATTGTATTGTCAATACCTTAGAAACAGCACAAGTAGAACAGAATAAACGTCGTGTTCGTGGTGTTTATGCCACTCCGGAAAAAGGGGTTCCATCTCATTTTTTGAATGCCTCTACGGGTATTATCTACACATTGCTCCGATATTATCATGAAAATAAAATTTTGCTGCATGACGATGAGTCTTATCGTTCATATACGAAGGAAAACATGGTCGATGCAGTAAAGGAGTTCGTAGCTGACATTATTGAAAAATGCACGGAAGATATGGATCTAGATCAGCATGTTATTTATCTAAATAGCTTGCATCAAACTTGGTGGAAGGAAGGTTGCCGGGCCAAGTACGGCAAAGACCTTGATTTCACTGGTCCTAACAGTTATCTGAATATTATTCCTGATACCGAGCTTCACATCCGATGGATGCCTTATTTAGGGCAAAGCTGCTTAATGTTCCTTGATATTCCAGGCAACTTGCAGTTCTTGGAATACATTCCAGGAGAGATGATGGCCTTTAAAGCAAAGGATGACATGGAAATGGTAAAATGTTGGTCTACCTGGAAGGAAGGTACAGCTGCCGCCTTCTTGGGACGCCGTTTCAAAACGCGTGCTGAACTTGTTCAAAACAATTTCGAATGGCAGCAAATTTTCATGAATAAGCCTTCCGTTAATGTTGCAGTTGATGCTACTGAAATTGACGCAAAGGATGGTTTTTGGCAAATTACAGGTGAAAATACAAAGGCTACTGTAATCACTGACATCAAAAATGCAAAACCAGGTGTCGGATACCTTATTGAATGTGGCTCCAAAACTAATGCTTCCAAGATTTCCAAAACTGGTAAATTCGAAGATATCACTGCCGCTTATACTCCAACAGAAGAAGGTGATTATATCCTTGTTCTTCTGAACAGTAAGGGGAATTTCCGTGAACTGGAACGCTGTGTCGGTGGTGTACGTACGGTTAATACAGATTTGCAACCAAATCTTCCTGGTGTAAGATAGTTCTTTTCAGTTTTTAATAGGTGTTTGTTTTCAGGGGTGGGAGTTCTGCCCACCCTTTTTTCTTAACTACAAAATTGATGTTTTATGAAAGCTAAAAAAATCAGTAACCCTTATAAAAAAGGGAATCAATATGCACGTAAAATGCAGGTAAAACTCTTTTTATCTCTTGCACTTCTTTTTGCCATTGTTTTTGTTGTTGGTATGTTCCTAGATCATGATCATTCCATGTTTTGTATGACAGGATTCACAGGAACTTCTCTTGCTTCTATGATGGCCATTGGTAATGTTGAAGATGTTTCTGACAAGAACACACATGGATCTAATATTGCCTATAAGATTTATCTGATAGATGTTCATCAAATCAATCCGGATGTGAAATTTCCGAGGGTCAACGCCAATCGTGAGGTTACTACTCTTCCAATGCTTCCGGGGGAATATATGAAGTATTTTGAAGCGCACGACATTCCAACCTATGTCGGCAATGGGGAAAAAGGTGATATTACAACAAGCGGAACAAATCAGTTTGTCGCGATCATGGGTGGCATGCGGGATCAGCTCTTAAACTTTATAGAGGAACACGCCGGTGGTAAGTTTGTGATATTGTTTAAGGAGATTGGAGAGGACCAATGGTATATATTAGGGGAATATGATAGACCGATGGTCTTGAAGTCTTATGAAGCGAAGAATGATAAAGATGGCCGTTATATAACCTTCACTTTTGAACGTACTTCTGTGACGCAGTATTACAAGTATGTTGGTGATATAGTTAAGGCTCCGGCGGAAGTGCATACAGCGGGAACTAAAGACTTAGCAGTTAAATCAACAAGCAACTCCTATGAGATCCCGAACGGTACTGATGCAACTTATGCGATCGAAACGGTTTCGGGCTTGACGAATAATGATAAAGGCAGGCATATCACTTTAACCGGTACTGGCACAGATAAGGCTGCAACAATAGCAGATGGTGCCACATTTATTTTGGAAGATGGAGTTACCTGGACAGCAAAAGCCGGCTCTTCCATTACATTCCGAATTTTGGATCCAGCCACTCTTATTGAAGTTTCAGGAAGTCGAATTCAAACAGCATAAATTATGTACGGATTTAAAGAGAAAACAAAATACTTTAATGAGTTACGTAATCCGGCGGCTGCCGAAGTGGATTTGCGTCTGCTTCGGACATCTGCCCCGGCACATCCTAAACTTAAGATGTTTGCCCGTAACCCACAACGCTATGCAGATGATATCCTTTATACATTGTTAGACTTTAAGCCAAAGGATGCTATCCGGATAAATCGTCGTGAAAGTGAAAAAGCCAAAGAAGCAAATGGAGAAGAAAATATACTTGATACCAGTGGAACATGTACTGGAGAAGAGATTCAATCAGGAGGGGACACTCCGGGAAATTGTGATAAAGCCGGGGACGCACTTGATGTTTCTCAACAGTTGTTATCTGACAATTCAGAAGGATCAGGAGGAACTCTTGTCCGTTCTTCAAAAGCTGAAGATTCCCATGACGGAAATACGGAAACTGACTTGGTTGCTAAGGAAGGGGCAGTGGGAAGAACTTCAGTACAAGAAGAAAAGAACCCATTTGAGATCGATGCCGAGATTTACGAAAAGCAGGCTGAAACGGAACTGCGTAAGCAGAAAGAGCAAGAGGCGGAGAAATGTGCACCTCAAGCTGCAGAACAAGTTGAAGTCTTGGAACAAGAGAACCAGGAACTGAAAGAAGAGCTCGAGGCGGAGCAGGATGCAAGAACAGAAGCTGAAGAACGTGCGGAACAGGCTGAACAAGCCTTAGAGGAAGAGAAAAAAAAAGAACCTACCAAGGTAGCTCCAAAAAGCAAAAGCACGAAGAGTACCCGCAAATCGACTGGGAAAACCTCGAAGACGAAAACGTCCAAATAGCTACGATTCTGTACAATGATCGTGTGCAGACTTGGAAAAAAATGAAGCAGCTCGATGAATTGCTAGATAAGAAACCGACCAGTCGTGCAGTCGTTGACATGGCTGAACTACGAATTCGGAACTTACTGGCATTCTCCGAGCTGCAAACGTACAACGACACTGGAGTATTTCGGTACAAACATCCGCTTATCGTTCATCGGTCTGAAAGAGCTGAATTAGAACGTTTACGAACGTCTGATCCCTTGGAGTTCCTTCGTCGGTATAAGAATTGCTCCGATAATATTCGCAGATACGAATCCTTTCTAAAGCGTCCGGAACGTATAGATAAACGGACGCAAGATAAAGAACATCTTCGCCGGTTTCGTGACCGGGAAGCCTTATTTAAATCAATTCTCGAAGAATCAAAGTAATTATGGAAAAGCTAATAGAAGTATTTAATTTGGGTAGTTTGCCGACTGCCCCGCTGGATTCGTTCTTAGAGCTTCAGGAGGATTTTAAGAAATCGGATCCTGATAAATTATCGAAACTACAGATGCTTATTATCACCCGTGGTTTCAAGTATGCATTTAAAGCCTGGAAGGATCCGGATGGAAAGTTGTGGATTATTGATGCTCATCAGCGACGCAAAGCATTACTAGCATTGCGAAAATCAGGGTTTACAATACCTGAGATACCTTACGAACCAATCTTTGCTGCAGATAAAAAAGAGGCTGTAGAAGAAATAGCAGCGTATAACTCGGAGTTTGCAACAAAGAACCCCGATACTTTACTTTTTAAAAAGTATGATATTGATGGCGACACAATGGAGCGTTTTAACCTCGGTTATGAGGTCAAAGCTGTAGATTATTCCATTGCAACTCCTTTGTTCGCACAAGAGCATGAGTCTGAAAACGTACAGGAGGATGTGGTGGATTTTTCTATTCCTTCTGAAAACGAAGATTCTCCTGGTTCTGTTTTTGCCCAGTCTGGGGATATTTGGTTGCTTGGTAATACTCGTTTGATGTGTGGGGATTGCCGGTCTAAAACGGATGTGTCTGCACTAATGAATGGTCAATACGCTGATTTGCTTGTCACAGATCCGCCGTATAATGTTGCCTATCAGGGAGCGACGGAGGATGAACTGACTATTCAGAATGACTCGATGGAAAATGATCTGTTTGCCACCTTTCTTCGTCAGGTATTTACAGTTATGTTCTCAATCTTGAAGCCAGGTGGTGCTTACTATGTATTCCATGCCGATAGTGAAGGCGAGAACTTTCGGGCATCTCTCCGGAAGGTGGGATTTAAAATATCACAATGCTGTGTGTGGGTCAAGAACTCGATGGTTATGGGCCGTCAGGACTATCAGTGGCAACATGAACCTTGTCTCTATGGATGGAAACCTGGTGCTGGTCACTTTTGGAATTCTGATCGGAAACAAACGACTGTCTGGAACTTTGATAAACCACAACGGAATGCCATTCATCCAACCATGAAGCCTATTGCTCTAATGGCTTATCCTATATGCAATTCTAGTTTACCAGGGCAGATTGTTGCAGACTTCTTCTCCGGATCCGGTTCTACACTCTTGGCATGCCAACAAACAGACCGAATTTGCTGTGCAATGGAGATAGATCCACGTTATGTCTCTGCTACTGTATCTCGCTACCGGGCTATGTTTCCGGAGCAACCTGTTCGGCTTATCCGTGGAGGGGAATTGATGAATACTGAAGAAACATTAAAACTCATTGCATGAAAAATGAACTGACACCTACCTCTGATGTAGACCAGATTACTCAAATCGGTGAGGAGTATGTATCCCAGGTGCGCACGTTTGGCGCACTTGGTTACACTCCACAACGCATCTGCAGTCTGCTTGGACTTCGTGGTAAGGAGAAGTTAGCATTGATTGTCCGAATTACTCTCTCTGGAGACGTGTATTATGATGCATATAATAATGGGCGTGCTCTTGGAGAATATAATATTGATGCAGAACTTGCGAAGAAGGCAGAAGCTGGAGACATTGATGCGATTAACACTTTGGAAGAACGTAAGAATTTACGTGTTGAATTAGACCTACGAAAACAACTGTTTGGAGTATGACACAATTAGACCACCTTGATAAGATACATCCGGATCTGATTTCAGAATTCCTGACGACTGGAAGTTGTTCTGGGATTCCGGAGGAAATTCGGCTATTTTTAAAGCAGCTACAATGGGCGGCAGAGATATTTGAATATGAGAGAAATATCACTCGTGCAGCCAAGTTATTACGGCAGAGGATTAATGCTTCTCAACGGATTAATATTGATGAACGGACTTGTAAGGCCCGTATCTATGCTGCCATAAATTACTTTAATATCGATAATAATGTATCTATCAAGGTTTGGGAGTCTAATTATGCAGACAAATACGAGGATTTGGCGAAATTATGCGCTGTAAGGGGAGATTACAAGACACAGGAGAAATGTTATAATGCGGCCTTAGAATGTCGACGTAGAGCCTCGGAAATAGCCGAAGCGGATCGTGATCTTGGCATTGTCTTTCTTATTTCTCCGAATCTTACTCCTGAAGATCTCGGCTTTCAGAAGAAATCAATCAAGGAGATTGCACGTAAGAACAATGAGGGATTTTATATAAACCTAATTGATTCGCTCCCTATTGAGAAGGCTGATAAAAAACGTTTGTTACGTGATGCTGATATCCAGGAAGCAGAAATTATAGAACCTGAAGAGACGGGAGAATAATATGGGTATAGAACTTTATTCACAATCATCACAATCGCTTAGTGCTGGTGTTGCTACTTTAGATTTGACAGCATCGTTTGAAGAATGCTATCAAAATGCGATGCAGATTAGGGCGAATGTCGTTGACTCAAATGTGCTCATTGTAGAAGCCGGTCGTGCTACGGGTAAAACTGAAGGAGTGATGGGACCACGTATCATTCGTGTTGCAAATGATATGCCTGGAGAACTTTCATTCCTGGTTCATAAAACATACGTGGCTCTAATGACAAACGTGTGGCCTAATATTCAGGCATATTTTTCCAAGCCGGTGGGCGATGGGCGGCGTTCTATGCTTGAATATGGTATTGATTACATCGTGGGGGAAACGAAAATACCTTCCCATTTCCGAAAGCCTCGATATCCGATTGCTTATCCAAAACATAGCATTCTGTTTCGTGATGGCCATCATCTGCAAATGGTGAGTTCTGATCAGCCTGAATCTGTTGCCGGTCGAAGTGGAGTGCATGCCTTCGTGGAGGAAATGAAACACAATAAAGGAGAGAAGTTAAAAACTCGTTTGTTCCCGTCTCTGCGTGGTTCTTCAGCTTCTATCCGTATGTCACATTATTATCAAGGCATAACCGGCGTGTCAGATACTGCTCGTTTGGACTTAGGGGAAGACAATTGGTACGAAGAGTATGAAAATAATGTCAATCAGCAGCTTATTGATGAGATCGCATCAGCTTCTTTATATCTGCATGCAGCCCTATATAAAATATACCGCAATAATATCCGGATGAGAGAGGAAAAGAATCCTGTTATCATTGAATCCCTTCGTTTGGAAACAGAGAAAGCAAAACGTGTTGTAGCAGCTTGGAAGCCACGCCTTGCGGATATGCGTAGAAATGCGAGCTACTATATCCGTGCTTCTTCTTTTGCGAACAAGGATATACTAGGACCTAAATTTTTCCGCACACAGCTTGAATCACTTGATCTCGATGAGTTCTTAACTTCTATTTGTGCAATCCGCAAGAAGGAAGTCGTTAATAAATTCTTTGCAAACTATCGGAAAGACAAGCACCAGTTCTCCGATGGCTATCGCTATGAATCAATTTTAAAACTTGATTTGCGTGAACACTTTGTTTTAACTTCCAGGTATCTAAAATATTACGATAAACGTGAACGGATCTTTCTTGGCTACGATCCCGGACACTTTTCCAGTATTGTTGCTGCCCAGGAAAGGGATTATGGGCATGAACTCCGTGTCCTGAAAGAATTTACCTGTTATTATCCGGCAGAACAGCCGGAGCTGGCAAAGCAAATATTTGATTATTTTGGAACTGATGCGATTAATAAACATATTGTGCTTTATCATGACCGGGCAGCCAATAAACGCCGTGAAGACCTTGAAAAAATAACGTCTGATGCTCGTATATTGAAAAGAGAATTAGAAAGTTACGGCTTTACTGTTGAACTTATGAACGAAGGACAATCCACAATCTACCACTGGCAGCAATTTAAGCTTTTATTACTCTTGTTTGGTGAGCGAAGTAATGCATTACCCGTATGTCGGATAGATGAGAATGAATGTCCGAACCTTTGTAGTGCCATTCCACTATCACCTTTAAAGAAAACGGATGGGCGTATTGAACTAGATAAATCTTCTGAAGTTAAAGTGCCACTGAAACACCAGGCAGGGCTTACAACGCAGCTTCCTTCTGCACTTATCTACCTACTTTTCGGGCTATACGGTGATAGAATACAAGGTGAATTAAGTAATATACCGGATGATTTGCCCGAAAATATAGGGATATAATGTACATACTAGAGTAATATAGTTATCCGTAAATCTTATATAATATCACGCTTTTGACATCGTTTTTATATGTAAAATACAGGTTTACAGGTAAAAGACATTTTGAAAACAAAAAAACGAAAAAATGTACGACGAAATTCTCCACGCCCCGCTGAAAAAGCGGTTTGAGGTGCAAAAAATGCATTTGTCCGGAAATATGACAGTGCCCTCGGTTCGTCCTTTCAAGAGGGGGGTAAAAACGGTAATTTCGAGCATGGAAACGACGATGACAGGCATAAATGCACTGCAATGGGCGAAGGAGATCTCAAAGTTGCCGGATGGGTGCTTCACCATTGCCTTCTTCCCTTACTCTAAGCAGAAAGGGGAGGCTTCCGAAAGGTTGGCAGTGAGGGAGGGGTGCATATTCCGAACGCAACTTCCTGAAGAACGGTTCAGTATTGATGGTGAGAACTTCTTTCTCTTTAATGATGGGAACGGTGATCCCAAAATGTGCTATCGCATACTTATTCGCTACATGGGGTTTCCTCAAGATGGATATAAATTGCATAAAATAGACTGGTTATGAGTGATAGTGTAGAGATGTTGGGAAATTATGGTTACTATGCAGAGAGTGGCAGTGTCATTTCCTTTCAATTAGGTACGAATCCCACGGTAGGGCTGAAGGATCCGGGCTTTGTTAATTCAAATACAATTTTTCCTGCAGACTACAATTGGCAGTCAATTGGAGGGTTTAATGTGTGTGCACGTGGAGCTAATAACATGAAGTGTGAAGAGGTAGAGAACGATATCAAGAAGAACCGTTTATTGCCTCGATTGATAACCAAACAGGTTAATATGCTTTATGGGCTTGGCCCGGCTATATACATCAAAAGCATAAAAGACGGGAAACTCGTTAAGGAGTGGGTGGATTGTCCGGAGATAACAGCCTGGCTTGAATCCTGGAAAGACCGTGGTCTGGAGTCTGATTACAAAGAAGTAGCTAAGGGAAATATCAAGAACTACTATTACTTCCGTGACTACTTTGTGAAATGGCGCATGACGCTTGGTAACCGTATCGGAGAACAACGACCGGTAGCTGGTCTTGAGTTGATGGAGAACAGACGATGCCGGTTGGCAACACAAAAAAAAGATGTTGTTACAGAGTTGATCAATTATAAGGACTTGACTCATATTGCAGTTGGGCGATGGAGTTATGGCGTTTCTAAATATTTGTTTTATCCTCGCCTGGTAATTAATGACATTCGGAATATCAAATGGGCGGCAATATCTCACCATCGCGAAAAATCGGTTAGTGAATTTTATGGCGTAAATGAAACTCATGAAGGGACAAAAGCCTATATCAAAGGCTCAAATGATACTGCATATTACATAAACTCTTTCTTAAAAAATTCACTGGCCGCTAAGATTCATATCATTATCCCGAATGCGTGGGTTGAATCAAAGCGTGCACAAATTACAAAAATATGTAATGAGAACATGGAGCGAAAAAGAAAGAACGAATCTCTTCTGACCTATAATGGGATTGAAATCGGAACAACCTATAAAGAATCGTATTTTCTTAAATACCTCAAGCAGGAACTACGCAATATTAGTGAGTATCTTTCTGGGGCAGATAATCAGGGAAAAGCTTATGCTACTATCAGCTTTAAATCAGGGGCCAGCGAGGAAGAACGTTGGAAATTTGAGGTCTTAGACCTGAAATATAAAGAGTATATTGATGCTCTTATTACCTATGATAAGCGTGCAGATGAAGTTCTTTTGTCATCGGTTGGATTGGATTCTTCTATCTCGAGCGTTTCTAAAGATGGTGTCATATCAAAATCCGGAGCGGATGTATATTACAATTATTTGATTTACTTGATGTCTCTTACCCCGGATGATGAAATCTGTTCAGAGCCCTTTAATATGGCTATTCAGATCAACTTTCCGGAACTATATAAGCAAGGATTCCGCTTTGGCTTTTATCGTGAGACACCTAGCCGACAAGAAGAAGTAACTCCTAATGAACGACTAAATAAACAGCAATCATGAACCTGAAAGACTTATTTACCGACATTTCTGGATTTGCAGAGTTTGTACCTGGTATCGATGCGAATATAAATTTTGCATTGCTTAATAGCCATGCTGTTACTGCTTATAAACGGATTGCAAATATTGTGAGTGTTCCTGTATATGAAAAAATCATAGAACAGGGGAAGAGCGAAATGTACGATTATCTTCGGACTGCATTGGCTAACCTCGTCATGGCAAATGATACGATTTTCGATGTTCTTCGCAAACGAAAAGCAGCTATTGATATTTACAAGTACGAGCAGGAAGCTATAAGAAGAGCTTATTATGAGAATTACTATAATGCAATGGATTCTCTCATTGCACTTCTTAATCAGTCTGAAAATATGGGATGGGAAGATACCAGGTATTATAAAATGCTTGATAAACTACAGATAAAGACAACCGAAGAGTTCGACCTGTTATACTGCATTGATTTATCGTATCTGTTCTTCTTTCGCTGTATCCCAATCCAGGTAGAAGTCCTGGAGGAGAATTTTACTGGTTACCTTGAGCGTGCAAATGAGAAGCCGTCTGTTTTATCATTGATTAACCGAGCACTTGCAAAGAAAGTGGTAGCTGTTGCTTTAACCAGGTTTGATATATTAGAGTTCCCATCCACTATCCGGAATCTTTTTGATGATTCAAAAGCGAGTAGATCCGGAAAGGATGAACAGGAGAGATTGCTTATTTTATCTGTCCAATTACAAGATCAGGCAAACAGTTTGATTAAAGATATCGACTTGTTGTTATCAGATCCACAGAGTAGCGATATTGAGACAGAAACTTCCTTTAATCAACCTGAAGATAAAATACAATTAATGCCATGATCGAGTTTTATGTACATCAGAATAAATTTGCGATCCCCAATGCCTGGGAGGAACTTACTCCGGGACTATTTGAGGGTATCATGGCCGATATGGATCTAGTCATAAAAGGCGAACTTTCACCGGCTATGCTTCAGGTTAAACACATCTGTCGTGCAATGGGCTGGAGCCCGAGGAACTTGGTGCGGACTAAGGAGGAAGATACACTGTCTAATCTTGCCTGGTTGGGAGAGCAAGTTGATTTTATTTTTCGAATATCATATCCGGATCAGGATGCAGCTCTTCAGGATCTATCTAAGGAAGACTATGTAAAAGCCAAGAAAACACCTCCGGAGAGGTTGAATATATCAATTGCACGTTATCTTTCAAAGTTGGACTATAAGTTCGTGTTAAATGGTTGCTTTTGTGCACAATTGATTCCGTATGTTTCTATTCAGGGACAACTGTTTTCCGGATATACTATTGATACTAGTTTTAGCCAACTGACTTGTTCTCTAACAGCTCTACAATTCATAGAGGCTCGTTCGCTGCTCGGATGTAATCAAAAGATGTTGCCGTTACTTGCTGCTATTTTATACCACCCGGGACTGTATGATTCGGAGTCTGCACACTCCTTGGCTAAATCATTTGAAAAGTTACCTAATGCAACATTGCAGAGTATTGCATTCAATTTTTCATCATTTGTCAACTATCTGTTTACGGCTACACAATTTCGGATCTTGGTTGCGGGTGAGAGTGAAAAGCAAAGTTTAATAACGACTGGTGCACTTGAGTCGCTTTATAATTTGAGTAATGATGGGCTAGGGGATGTTTCAGCGATTGAACAAATGAATATAATCAAGTACTTTACAATTTTACGTAAGAAATTGATAGAAACGATACGGAGTATGAATTTTGCAGAAATACCTGTTGTGGATATCGCTAAAAATACGGGGTTACCAATTTCATTAATAAAACAGATAATATGATTTTTGAGATTCTCAAATATTACGCTCAATTCCCGAATCATAGTAAGGTGATTGAGCTCTTTTCAAAGGGACGAAGTGAACTTCCTGAATACGTCGCAATCCAGGAGGAAATTAAAAGTTTGTCTAACTCTTCCCGGATCCGAGGATTAGACTACTATATTTTTGGGCAGAGTTTCGATTCGGTAAAACAGAATGTTGATCGTATTCTCTCCGGAACCTATTTGTTTGTGGAGATTGGTGATATTATGTCTAAACGTGATCAGAAGAATAGCATTCAGGATGAAGTGCAAATGGCCGTTACAATCGCTGCAAAATCTGCCGAAATGGACTTGATAGAGGAAGCGATACAATCACAGCGTACACTCGCCATGCTGCAACAGCTACGACTGGAGATGACCTCTGATCAGGTTAGTACCCCTTGGCTAAAAGAGTTGTCCGGATCATGTCAGATTCGCCCATTTGTAGCAAAAGAATTTGCCTCTATTGGCTGGACGATGATGTTCGAAAGGGAAGGAAGCGATTTATTTGATATAAAGCGTCTGATTAATCGTAAAGTATAAGATCTGTAAATATTGATAAGATGAAACGTGATACAAAAGAAGCTATTCAATATGGTAGTGCTATTGGCATGCTAGTATTAGGTTCTGCTTTAGCTGTAGCAGGATTTGTCATGTCTCACGGCGAGATACATGATAGTGTGTTGTGGCTCTTTGCTCAATGTCTGCTTTATGCCGGGGCTGTGTTTGGAGTCTCCGTTTACATAACGGACCGGTTTAATAGGCTTGAAAACAAGTTATTCAATAAAAAGGAGGAGGAAACAAAATGAAGGAAATTGATGCTATTGTCATTCATTGTTCGGCCACACGTGCCGGACAAGATTTACGTGCAAAGGATATAGACCGGATGCACAAGCAAAGAGGCTTTAGCCAGATCGGTTATAACTTTGTCATTGACCTTGATGGAATGGTAGAGAATGGACGTCCGCTTTCCATTGACGGTGCGCATTGCAACACGAAAGGTTTTTCTACTACATCGTATAATAAACATTCCGTTGGTGTGTGTTATATTGGCGGACTGGATGCAAATGGGAAACCTGCTGATACACGGACGCCCGCTCAAAGAGCTAGTTTGCGTGAGCTGGTAGCAAAGCTATGCAAGGAATATCCCATCGTGGAGGTTCTTGGACATCGTGATACTTCGCCCGATTTGGATGGCAGCGGGGAGGTAGAGCCTAGAGAATATATTAAGGCATGTCCTTGTTTCGATGTACGTTCCGAGTTTACCAACTTCTTGCGTAATACAGTAGTTCGACCATGAAACGGCTGATTTATATTATCATGTTGTTAACGTTAGCAACATGCTTTATATCCTGCCGGACTCAATATGTCCCGGTTGAGTCCGTTCGTATTGAATACAAAACACGCGATAGTATCCGGTATGACAGCATTTATCAACGTGATAGTATTTATACGCTCGTAAAGGGTGATACAGTCTATCAGTATAGGTACAAGTATCTGTATCGCTACCTAACAACAAATCGTACCGATACGATTCTTAAAAATGATTCTATTCGTGTACCTTATTCGGTTGAAAAGAAGTTGAATCGATGGCAAAGTTTAAAGATGGAGCTAGGCGGATGGGCTTTCGGGATCGTTATTGCTTTTCTTTTGGTAATAATAGGGCGAATAGTATATAGGTCTAAAAAGAAATAGTACCTTTGTTCCCGAAATCATCAATTTCAATCCGCAACGGCGGATTTTGCCCCGGCTAAGTGTAGTCGAGGCTTTTTTATTATATAAACTTTCATAAGCGTCCACTAAAAAACGCAAAGAGTTCTTTGAAATGATTGAATATTAGT
>ERZ791737.564-NODE-564-length-27710-cov-91.541530_pt1 | contig 27710 bp, 19 predicted proteins | sample MGYA00510042_ERZ791737 | MGnify/ENA primary metagenome ERZ791737 (study PRJEB30046, sample SAMN00791965) | human gut metagenome | study: EMG produced TPA metagenomics assembly of the A metagenome-wide association study of gut microbiota in type 2... | reverse complement strand
GCATGAAACCTACAAAGGAGCTGAAGGCAGCAGCAGTGATGGCTCGGCAGACTATGTCCGTTCCGGTTCCTCATGGCGGCAGACAGGAACTAAAAAAATAATCATCGACACAAGTACTCCCCCTGCCATCCATGCCTTTTTCCCTTATGACCTCACCGTCACCAATACCGGTTACGACTCCCATACCATCCCTGTGACGGTGCTCACTGCCGATGATTTTTCCATTGGCAAGCAAACGGACTATCTGTATGCCACCCCTGTATGGCTAGGGGCAGGAGAGAAAGTAGTCACCCTCAGCATGCACCACGCACTGGCAAAGGTGAGCCTGCAAATCTCCAAGGCAACCACCATTGCCGAGAGTGAAACCATGACCGTAACCCAAGTGGAAATAATAAGCAAGAGCAACGCCTTGAAAAGCGGAACGGGAAAGATGTCATTGGATATCGGCGACATAGAGGAACTGGCAGGCACTCCCGTCCTTACCTTGGCTGACGCCACCGGAAGCAATTTGGTGTACACTCCCGATGTCCCCACCGCATCCGCCTTGGTAGCTCCCGTCACCCTGCCTGCCAACGACCTTTCGTTCCGCATCACCCTGTCGGGTCATGACACCCCTTTTGTCACTGCCCCTGTTTCCACAGGGCAAACTTGGGAGCAAGGCGTGCACTATCTCTACACGGTGACCCTCAGCAAGACGGAAGCCGCATTTCAGTCCGTAAGTATGTATGACTGGCAATCCGATGCCAGCCAGAACACCAATATAGGTATCTGATGCCCCTTCCTGCAAAACAGTAAAGAAGAAACGATGAAAGTAACAATGAAGATGAACAAGAGACAACTACTTTATACATTCGCCCTGTGCCTGCTGCTGCCCGCTTGCAGCCAGGAGTCGGAACTGCCCGCATCCCCCGCAGGTGAGGACACGGAGGCAACAGGCGCGTTGATGGATATTTCATTCAGCCTGCCTGCCGTGTCGCCCGTACCACCTGTCACAGCCGTTGCGCCATCGCGTGCCGTCACCACCGTGCCGCTTGCCGCGGGCACCACCTTCCGGGTATATGCCTATCCGCAAGGGGGAAGCGTGACTGCTGATACCCCGCAAGCAGGTACTTACACCGTGCAGGCCGGCGGCACGGCAACCGGTGCATTGAGGCTATACCGCGGCACTTACGATTTATACCTCGTATCTTATAACACCAATGGCACGCCGCCCGAAGTATCGGGTGGAAAGATCAGCGTGGAGAATAGCAAGGACTTTATGTACACCACCCTGAAGAATGTAGTGGTGCAACCCTCGGTGGCAGGGTCTACCTCACTCAGCATTCCGGTGTCTACCCCCTTTACACACCTGGGGGCACAGGTCACGGTGTCGGCAAAGGTGAAGAATGGAAGCCAGCCGGTGGCGGTCAATGCCATGTCAGTGAATAAGATAACCATTAAAAATCTGTCTTCCGCCCGTAACTATACCTTGGGAGAGGCTACTTGGGATACCGGCGATACTCCCTCCTTTAATGAATCATTGGAGTATACCACCTTTACACGTCCTAGTAACCATAATGATCCGTCAATAAGCAACCCCAGTGTGCTTCTGCCTGTGGATGGAACGGTGAATCTGAAGTTTGATGTCGATCTGAAAGTGACATACAACACCACGATAACCAAAGATATTGTTTATACCCCCTCCATCCTGAAAGCCTTGAAGTCGGGAATGAAATATAATTTTGAGTTTACATTGACTTTCTATGGAGAGATAACACCCACTGACCTTACGTTGGCGGTAAAGGAGTGGAACGAAATCGGTTTGGAAACAGATGATATGGGAGGAGATAACTAATGGAAAAAGAAAAATACAGTATCATTATAACCCTCCTTTGCCTGTGCATGGCAATGGGCGGGTGTAGCAAGGAAGAAGTAGCGGCAGACACGGCTACCGAAACACTGACCCTGCAACTGCAATTACCTCCTGCACTTACGGTAGAGGTGGGAGAGAGTAAGGGCAGGGCAATTTCATTGGCCGATATTCAAATTAATGATGTATGGGCTGTGCAATATGCTGCAAATGGCAATTTTAAGAAATCCCAATACATAAGCGGGGATGGCAATATTGTTAAGAATGATGAGAATTCCAAATATTTGGTAAGAGTAACTACCAGCGGATTCTTTAATGAGGATAGTAGATTCTATATTTTGGTCAATACAGGGAATAACAGTTTAATAACAAATCAAGATATTACAGAAGAAAACTTGAAGAAACTGACAGTCGATTTGACTAACGGAGTTTCAACGAATGCAGTGCCCGTCTTCCTGACAGCAGGCCCTATCTCATTCACGCAACTGGCGGAAGAAGGGCAGCAGGCAGATGGAGAGGGAGTGAAAGCAATCATCACCGCCCCCTTAAGCCGTCCCTATGCCGCATTAAAGTTCACTTACAACAGCAAGAACCCGGAAAAAGGGAAGTTTGTGCCTACCTCACTTTCCTTGGGGAACTTGCCTACAAAGATGACGGTACACGCTGACGGAAATAGCAGTATCACTGATTTTACTTCTTCGGAGAGGAACCTGACAATTGACGGATGGACGAGTGGAGGACCTTTGAACGAAGTATATATCGGTGAAAACCTAAGAGGCTTTGGAAGCGGAAAGACCTTCCAAGAAAAGAACTTGAATGGAAAAGGTCCTGGTCCTAATGGAAGTTTGGATAAATGCACTTACGCAGTATTGACAGGAACCTATTATTACCGCACAGGCGGAGATGCAAGCAATGGCTACACCTACACCACCAACGGCATAACCGTATCCTACAAGTTCTACTTGGGCGGCAGCCTCTTGGACGATTACAACATCATACGAAACACCCTCTACACCGTTACCATCAACATAGGCGGAGCGAACTCAGCAGACATACGGCTGACGGTGACCAATGGCAATGTATCCTATTTTGATGAAGTAGAAGAAGTACAACCCGAATATGAAGTTATTTTATAAACATACCCAAACAGAAGACACCATGTTAAAGAAAAATATACTTTTTACCCTATTGCTATCTACAGCCATCTTTGCTACAGGTTGCAAGGATGAGTTGGAAATAACACCTACTCCCGATTTAAATCCTAACGAGAGCACCGTTACCTTTCAGATAGGAGTAGAAGATAGCCGGGATGCCTATACAGCAGGAAGCCCGGCTACCAACCGAAGTGCATCTACCGGACTTGATGCAAACTTAGTGGCAAGTGCACAGGGCAGAAGTGCCGGACTAAAACCGCAGAAACTATATAATTTGTATATGATTCAGTTTAAGGATGGGGTAAGAAAACAAGCGAAGCAGATAGGAACGGTTGATCCGGGTTCTACCATTACCACAGAACTGAGTAATTATGATGATTGCCAATTATTATTTATCGCGTTGGGAAATGGACAAACCACAGCCATACAAGCAAACGGAACGTCTACAGTTTATTTAACCGCTAATGATTTGGATGGTAGTACGACTGGCAACCAGACTTCCTTGTCCGATTACCAGCAACTTTTGGCAAATCATATCACTGCATTGGGCACAGATGAAACTGATCAAACTAATGTGGATAAACAACCCTATGTTTTATTCCTTCCCCATGTAAAGGTAAGTAGTAATACTATACAAAGCCCCGATATAGACAGTAACGGCACAGGCCACGATGTCCGCATCCTATTGAAACGCCTTGCCGCCAAACTTACTTTGAAATGGACCTTTGCTGACGTTCTCAAACAAGAAGGATATACCTTGAAAGAAGTCAGATTGAGCCAAGTATCGGGAACAATCCCCAATGGCAAGCCCAACCATGCCACAGGTCGTTTCTACTTTTACCCTGCAAGGGAAAGCAACGATACTTACCCTACGGCAGAAAAAGAATATGTAGATTATTTCCGTTTGAAAGATACAGAATTGAGTGGTACCAAAGGAAGCTATAGCATATGGATGCCTGCCAATGTGCGCGGTACTTCCGCCAAAGTCACTGCCCCCCAACACAGAAATAAAGACAATGCCCCGGAAGGAGCTTGCTTTGTAGAGTTTGTAGCGGAGAAAGAAGAAAATAATGAGGTGAAAGACCGATTAACTTATCGTGTCTACCTGGGTGGTGCTGCCGTTAACGATTTCAATATAAAGGAAAACACCAACTATACATGGGATGTAACAATGACCAGCACCAATGTAGCCGATCCCCGTATTACCCGATTGGATATGACTCCAGTAACCAGCAAAGTTCAGAAAAATACCTCTAATTGCTTTATGGTAATTCCGGGTACGGACTTTTATTTCAATCCTTATAAGCATGAGGCGGGAACAAAGGGGTGGAATGATGAGTTGGTGAATAGCCCTTCTTCTGATAGTCCTACTAAAAAAACAGAAATCACTTCCGTAAAAGTTCTATGGCAAAGCCGCGATAATGGAACCAGTGGAGAATTGGTACTGGGACGGTATATTAGCACTGATAAACATGAGAACTTGGTAAATGGTGAGAATCTAGGTGATATAAATGATGCCAAAGTCTTTGTAAAAGTACCTGTTAGCAAAGGGGGAAATGCAGTGATTGCGGCATACCATGACAATGGCAATGGAACTGAAACCATTCTTTGGAGCTGGCATCTTTGGATTACGGACTATGTGCCGGAAAGAATGAATGCTGCTGGAGGAGATGTAGACGCCAGGTATAAAGCTGCACAAAGTGGCACAAAGAATGGAACAGTGCATAAATATCGCTCTGCTATCTGGAAAACAGGTACTTATGCTAGTATGGTAATGATGGATCGGAATTTAGGAGCACGGAAAGGTGGTTACCCCGGACTAGGAAAAGGTACAGAATATCAAGTTTATACGGCTATGGACGGAGTAAACAGACAAGGAGTACTTTATCAATGGGGGAGAAAAGATCCCTTCTTTAGTTCGGCAGATGGTAGTACCACCGAAATCAATGTGATTTATGATGGAGATGGTACACCATTATCAATAACTAAAATAGGTAATGGGAATTTGGCTAATTCTATAAAGAATCCATTAACTTTTTATACAGGCTATACTAGTGCTAGCAATTCTTGGAATGTAAATAACAATAATACAGCTCCCGGTAAAAAAACTATTTACGATCCCTCTCCCGAAGGATGGAAAGTACCTATGAACGGAACAACTCCTGCTCCTAGTGACTTGCTGAATAATGGAACAGGTATTTATGCTAAATTAGGTAATGTAGCAACTACTGGAACAGGTAATGGTTATGATCTTCCATCGAATAGGCCCAATAATCTTGAACTTACTGACGCTACTAGTTATTTTACGAATGCTAGAATTTATTCAGGAGATCAATTTTATAAAAATGAAAAAACATGCACATATACGGGAGCCGATCCTAAAGGAGGGCGAATTTTCTTTTTAGCTGATAATATCAGTGATACACCTAGTAGTTGGACTATTGAAAACACAGTGTGGATACCAGTTTCAGCAGAACGCTCTCCTGATAACGGAAATCTGGGTGCTCCATCTTATGGACATCTTTGGTTGGCAGAAAGGAATAGCACTAATGCTGCATTTTTGGCGATACTAAAAATGCAAATACAATTAGGTTTTTATAATGCTCCTTTTGGCTGGTCAGTTCGCTGTATTCAAGATAATAAATAAAAACATAAGAAATAAAGAAATGGCATTATCCCAATACACCATATTAGTAGCCGACTATATCCCCACGGATATGATGCTATTTAAAATCCTGCTCAATCGTGCACATTGTCGATTGCTTTTCGCAACCGATGGTTTTGATGTTTTGTGTCAAGTAAAAGAAGAACATCCCGATCTCATTCTTATGGATCTCTATATGCCAGGAATGAGTGGCTTTGAAGTTGCAAATGCCTTGGCGCAGCAGGAAGACACCCGGAAAATTCCTATCCTCTATGTGATAGATATGGGAGATTATCCCGTCTTTACCCCCGATGGCAGATTGCTGACGCAAAAGGAATACATAGAGAAACCCTTCCATATGCATCAACTGGTAAAGCGCATCTTGCAGCGCTTAGCACCGTAGGGGCGGATTGAATCCGCCCGATAGCAGTTACTAAATACATTTGAATTATGCATTCGGGCGGATTCAATCCGCCCCTACGGTGGAATGTGCGTGGAAAAAGCGTTCTTTGAAAATAGTGAAGATAAAAACGTGAATATTCGCGATACCCATCGTGAATATTCAAAAAAGAAACGCGAATATTCACGATTGAATTCTGAATATTCGCGTTTTCTTCTTCTCTTGTTTAGTCGTCCGGGTCACCTAAGTACTTCTTGAGAATTTCCATTTGTTTAGGAAGGAAACTGTGCTTGTATTTGTTGTAATGACCTTTCGTTTCTAATTCTTCCTTTAATTTAGCATCTTCTCTGATTGCTTTTGATAAAGCGTTTATTGCCGCTGGACCTTCTAAATCTTTAAAATAATGCATTGCAACAATCCTTTTCTTAGGTGATCCGCTTATTTCATTCGGACTTTCTTCTTTAATTACTTCCATGTTTTTAATATATTATTATTTCACTACAAAAGTAATCATAATATTTTTAACTATTGCACCTTTTCTACATATATTTTCATGTTTTTTTTCTAATCTAATCAAATGTCTTCAACTCTCTCCGCGGACAAAAAAATAATGCCGATCTTTGATGCGTGAAAGGGAAAATCCTTTTTACGTAACAGTATTAATTTAAACTTTAACTATTATGTCGTTAATGTTTTCAGTAGGGCCTCGCATCAATCCGATGAACAAGAATGCCGACCCCAAGTTTTATGCTACCGCACAAGTGGCAAAGATTATTGATGTGAGAGATTTGTGTAAATCATGCCGCGCGCACTCCACTTTTACTGTGGGTGACAGTATGGGAGTAATTGAAACAATTTTGGAGCATGCCATGGAGGAACTGAAAGAGGGAAATATGGTGAGATTGGGAGGACTTGGTAACTTCCGACTCACTATTAATGACCAGGAAGGCGCCGAAACGGAAAAGGGATTTGATGAGTCAAACATCAAAAGCTGTCATGTATTATTTACTCCCGGAGATGACTTGACGGATATGTGTAACAACATGACTTATACACGTACTCTGTCCAGAAAAGAAGTGCAGGAGATAAAGAAAGCGAAAAAAGAATCTTCCGTAGAACAAGGTGAAGCATGAAAAAAGGAACTTGGATGGGTATTTTGAAATTGGTGATAGCCATAGCTACGGCTATTGCCAGCACGCTGGGTGTGCAAGCGATGGTTTAAGGTAGAAAGTAAGAAGCCTGTCTCTGAAAAGGGACAGGCTTTTGTTGTAAACATAGAATATAAACAAATAAAAATGAAAAAGAATTATAATAATAGGTTTGTAAAAGGATTGATTGAAAGGATGGTACGCGGAACAGTAACATTCAAAGTAAAGAGGTATTTGCCGGATGATATAAAGGAGGAAGAACCGGTGGTATGCAAGGTGCAAGGGACACTGAAAAACTATGAAAAGGAGTTCGGTAGAGCCTATAACCATGGTCCGAAAAACCAATTTTTATTGTATTATGATGTTGAGTTTTGTGAATGGAGAACCGTTCGTTGTATAAACCTGATAAACCCTGCTGAAGAATGAATTTACTGACTACGGGACTGGATTTTTTTTATGTTGAAGTGGACTTCTTCGACAGTGATTTGATGGTGATTTTGGAAAGCAAGTATGGCTGCAAGGCAGCCCTGCTTGCCATCAAATTGATAAGCAAGGTGTATAGCGAGAATTATTTCTATCGTTGGGGGGAAGATGAATTGATTTTGTTTACCCACAAGCTGGGTGTCGACTATACGGTGGAGTACGTAAAAGAAGTTGTGGAAGCCCTGGTCAGCCGGGGCTTTTTTGATAAAGGGTGTTATGAAGAACAGGGCATTCTCACTTCGGCAGCCATACAGTTGCATTACTTTGAGGCTTCGCAGCGTCGCAAATGTGTGCAGGTGGAACGCGCGCATTTGCTGATTGATATAAAGAAATATAAGAACCTGAGTGTGAAGGGAGAGACTCCCCATGTAGACATTAAGCCGGAAAATGTAGACATTCCGCCCGCCCAACCGCAGCCGAATGCTGAAAATGCATACATTCCGGAACAAATGAAAAGAAATGAAATGGAAATGAAAGCCTCCTCCTCAAAGAGTTCCTCCGAAGGAACTCCCGGAGGAGTGATGAATGAGGAGGAAATTTTAAGTTCTGTTCCCCGGGACGGGGTGGAGCGGAACACGGAAGGGCTGCTGCTGGCGCTGGATGGATTGCACATTCCGGTGGCCGATCGTCCCAAGCTGGTAAAGCTGGGGAATTGGGGAGCGATAGGGCATCCCATTTGGAAAGCGATTTATGAAGTCAATAATTCGGGAGGGAGGATTACGCAGCCGGCGAAGTTCATTTATGCACGGTTGATGAAGAAAAGGGCGGGATAAATTTTATATATTTGCATCATCGCATAGAGTACATTTCATTTTTGCTTCCGTCCTCTTTCTAAGAGTTTGATAGATATAGAAATAATTTATAGAACAAATAAATGGAACTGAGACCACTTTTTACCTTTGCAGCAGCTTGCTCACTGGCTCTTTCTGTGTCGGCACAAGACCGTGTGCACTATACAGGAACCGAGCTCTCCAATCCTACCTACCATGACGGGCAATTATCGCCGGTGGTGGGAGTGCACAACATACAGGTGATGCGTGCCAACCGCGAACACCCCGCACCCGAAAACGGTAACGGATGGACATACAACCACCAGCCTATGCTGGCTTATTGGAACGGACAATTCTATATGCATTATCTTTCCGATCCGTCGGACGAACATATTCCCCCTTCGCAAACTTTCCTGATGACCTCCAAAGACGGTTATCATTGGACCCATCCCGTGACGCTTTTCCCCACTTACCGTGTGCCGGACGGCTACACCAAGGAAGGACGCACCGACCGGGCAAAAGACCTGGATGCCATTATGCACCAGCGCGTAGGTTTCTATGTGTCCCGCAGCGGCAAGCTGATAGCGATAGGCAACTATGGCGTGGCACTGGACAAAAAGGATGATCCCAATGATGGGAACGGCATAGGCCGCGTGGTGCGCGAGATAAAGAAAGACGGTTCTTTCGGCCCCATCCATTTCATTTATTATAATCATGCGTTCAATGAAAAAAATACCGATTACCCTTACTTCACACGCAGCAAGGACAAGGAATTTGTGAAAGCCTGCCGGGAAATTCTGGACAATCCCCGCTATCGTATGCAGTGGGTGGAAGAAGCCGACCGCAATGATCCGTTAATTCCTCTGAATAAAGAATACAAAGCCTATTGTGACTATACTTTGCCCGATGGCCGCCTGGCAAGCCTGTGGAAACATGCATTGACCTCTATCAGCACAGACGGAGGAAATACCTGGGCGGAACCGGTGGAGCGTGCCAAAGGTTTTGTGAACAGCAATGCCAAGATTTGGGGACAACGCCTGAGTGACGGAACGTATGCCACGGTATATAATCCGTCCGAGTTCCGTTGGCCGCTGGCTATCTCGCTCAGTAAGGACGGACTGGAATATACCACCCTGAACCTGGTGCACGGAGAGATTACGCCCATGCGTTATGGCGGTAACTATAAGTCCTTCGGCCCTCAGTACACACGAGGTATTCAGGAAGGAAACGGCACGCCTCCCGATGGAGATATGTGGGTTACTTACAGCATGAATAAGGAAGATATATGGGTGTCTCATATCCCTGTTCCTGTCCGTGCCCATGCCAGTGCCCATGCTGACGATGACTTTGCCGGTTACAAGGAACTGAGTGAACTGACAGACTGGAACCTTTATTCCTTGCAATGGGCGCCCGTGTCGCTGGATGGCAAGTGGCTGGTGTTGCAAGACAAGGATTTATTTGACTATGCCCGCGTGGAACGTAAGATTCCTGCTACAAAGGAACTGAAAGTCTCCTTTGAACTGATGGCGGAACAGAACGACAAGGGGATGCTGCAAATAGAGTTTTTGGACGAGAACGGCATTGCCTGCTCCCGCTTGGAACTGACGGCAGATGGTATCTTCCGTGCCAAAGGCGGTGCGCGCTTTGGCAACTTATTGAAGTATGAATCCCATAAGACTTATCAGGTAGAAGCCATTCTTTCCGTTGCCAATCGCACCATCCAGATTTTTGTAGATGGCAGGAAAGTGGGACAGCGTATGTTCTTTGCTCCCGTTCCGGCTATCGAGAGGGTGATGTTCCGCACAGGCGAGCAACGCACATACCCCACGGTGGATACTCCGGCAGACTGGTATGGCATCCTGCCCCATGCGGGCGAACAGGAACCGCTTTGCACGTATCGCATTGCGAATTTCAAGACTTCTTCTGCCGACAAGGATGCCGGAGCAGCTTTCTTGAAATACAATGATTTCAAGCATTATGCAGATTACTTCAATGGCATGGAAGATGAGAATATTGCCCAAGCCATTCCCAATGCCAAGGCCTCAGAGTGGATGGAGGAAAATATTCCACTCTTTGAGTGTTCCCAAAAGAATTTTGAAGAAATGTATTACTACCGTTGGTGGACCTTGCGCAAGCATATCAAGAATACTCCGGTGGGCTATGGCATGACGGAGTTCTTGGTAGACCGTTCTTATGCCGATAAATATAATTTGATAGCTTGTGCTATCGGGCATCATATTTATGAAAGCCGTTGGCTGCGTAACCCGGAGTATTTGAATCAGATTATTCATACTTGGTACAGGGGCAATGACGGTGCGGCGATGAAGAAAATGAATAAGTTCAGCTCGTGGAATGCCGATGCAGTATTTGGACGTTATCTGGTAGATGGCAATAAAGACTTCTTGCTGGATATGGTGAAGGATCTGGAAGCGGAGTATGCCCGGTGGGAGAGTACCAACCGCCTTCCCGGCGGTCTTTACTGGCAGGGAGATGTGCAGGATGGTATGGAAGAATCCATTAGCGGAGGGCGTAGGAAGCAGTATGCGCGCCCTACGATCAATAGTTATATGTATGGCAATGCCCAGGCTTTGTCCATGATTGGAATCATGACAGGCAATGAGGGCATGGCCATGAAATATGGCATGAAAGCTGATTCTATAAAGACATTGGTGCAGGGCAAGTTGTGGAATGCGGAGCATGGTTTCTTTGAGACGATGCGCGGCGATACTTCTGCCGGTGTGCGCGAGGCGATAGGATATATTCCCTGGTATTTCAATTTGCCGGATGCTGCTTCGGGTTATGAGGTGGCATGGAAGGAAGTGATGGACGAGAAAGGTTTCTCTGCTCCTTACGGACTGACTACGGCGGAACGCCGCCATCCGGAGTTTCGCACGCATGGGGTAGGGAAGTGTGAGTGGGATGGCGCTATCTGGCCGTTTGCTTCTGCACAGACATTGACGGCGATGGCTAATTTCATGAATAATTATCCTCAGTCGGTATTGAACGATAGCGTTTATTTTCATCAGATGGAGCGCTATGTGGAGTCACAGCATCACCGGGGCCGTCCGTATATAGGTGAGTATCTGGATGAGGTGACGGGATATTGGTTGAAGGGCGACCAGGAACGTAGCCGTTACTATAATCATTCCACGTTTAATGATTTGATGATAACGGGGCTGGTGGGTTTGCGTCCGCGTATGGATAATACGGTGGAGGTGAATCCGTTGATTCCCGAAGGAAAGTGGGATTGGTTCTGTCTGGATAATGTGTTGTATCATGGACGTAATCTTACTATATTGTGGGATAAGGATGGCAGCCGCTATCAGCGTGGAAAAGGTTTGCACATTTATGTGGATGGAAAAGAAGTGGGATGTGCGGATACACTGACACGGGTGGTTTGTGAAGATGTATTATAATAACTGAATATGGATAACTGTAGGGGCGGATTGAATCCGCCCGATAACATCTACTGTATGCATTCGGGCGGATTCAATCCGCCCCTACGGTAAATAGAAACTATAAATAGAAACCATGAATTATAGAAAACTCTTTGTAGCCTGTATCCTTTGCCTGTCCGCCACGGTGCAGGCAAAGGATATTACTATTACCCGCCTGACCTGTGAAATGCAGGCGGGAATGGTAACTACCTCCAGCGCCCCTCGTCTGGGCTGGCAAATGACCTCCCCCGAAAACGGAACGCGTCAAACCGCCTACGAAATCGAAATCTCCAACCCCTTGACCGGACACACCATCTGGAACTCCGGAAAAGTCCTCTCCCCCCAAAGCCAATTAATCTCCCTCCGGGACTTCGAGAATACGGACCAATTTCCCCCTTCCCAAAACTCCGAAAATACGTCCCTATCCCCCGTAGGGGCGGACCCAAGTGTCCGCCCGAACACACCCACCCATTACACCTGGCGCGTCCGTGTATGGGATGAAACCGACACCCCTTCCGCCTGGAGCCCCTATTCCGATTTCAGAATCACCTCCCCAACCGACGCCTTTGCCCATAGCCACTGGATAGGAGCCATCACCCGCAAAGACGCCCACCTGCCCGAAGGACGCAAATTCCACGGCAGCGAACTAAAGAAACCGGAAGTAAAAGCCGCTTGGGAAGCCGTAGACACCCTGGCCAAGAAAAGCATCTACCTGCGTCGCGAATTCCATACAAATAAAAAGATAAAAGACGCCACCGCCTACGTGTGCGGCCTGGGCTTCTATGAATTTTCCCTAAACGGAAAGAAAGTAGGCGACAGCGAATTTGCCCCCCTGTGGAGCGACTATGACAAAACCGTGTATTACAACACTTACGATGTAACCCGGCACCTGCAAACAGGCGGAAATGCCATCGGCATCTTGCTGGGCAACGGATTTTACAATGTACAGGGCGGACGTTACCGCAAACTGCAAATCAGTTTTGGCGCACCCACCTTACGTTTCCGCCTGGTGGTGAACTATGAAGACGGCAGCACCGAAACCATTGTCTCCGATAAAGACTGGAAATACGATTTCAGTCCGGTAATATTTAATTGCATCTATGGCGGCGAAGACTATGACGCACGCCGCGAACAAAAGAACTGGGACAAAGCGGGATTTGCTGATAACGCATGGCGTCCCGTAGTGATACAGGAAGCTCCGAAAGGAGTGCTCCGCCCGCAGATGGCACAGCCGGTTAAAATCATGGAACACTATGGCATCCGGAAAGTAACTCGGCTGACTCCCGAACAAATAGCCTCGGCCTGCCAATCTACCAAACGTAACGTAGACGCATCCGCCTTTGTCTTGGACATGGGACAAAACCTGGCCGGGTTTCCGGAGATAACCGTCCGTGGAAAGAAAGGACAAAAGATTACATTGCTTGTAGCCGAATCTTTGACGGAGGAAGGCGCTTGCAACCAACGGCAGACAGGCAGGCAGCATTACTATGAATATACCTTGAAAGGAGAGGGGGAGGAGACTTGGCATCCCCGTTTCTCTTATTATGGCTTCCGCTATATACAGGTGGAGGGGGCAGTGCTGAAAGGACAGAAGAATCCCCGGAAGTTGCCGGTTATTAAGGACATCCGGTCTTGTTTCGTTTATAATTCGGCTCCTAAAGTTTCTACTTTCGAGTGCTCGAATCCTATCTTTAATGCTGCCCATCGGCTGATAGAAAAGGCGGTGCGCAGCAATATGCAATCCGTGTTTACCGATTGCCCCCATCGCGAGAAGTTGGGCTGGCTGGAACAGGATCATTTATGCGGTCCCGGATTGCTCTACAACTATGATTTGACGGGCTTTATCCCTCAAACCTTGCAGAACATTGCCGATGCACAACACGCCAATGGCGCAGTGCCCACTACAGCCCCGGAGTATGTAGTGTTTGAAGGTCCCGGTATGGATGCCTTTGCAGAATCGCCGGAGTGGGGGTGCACGTTTGTGGTGTTGCCTTTTATGTATTATGAGGCGTATGGCGATGATTCGCTGATAAAGAAATACTACAATGGGATGCGCCGATACGTGGACTATATGACTACCCGTGCCGATAAGGGCATTGTGTCTTTCGGACTGGGTGACTGGTATGACTACGGAGATTTCCGTGCAGGTTTCTCGCGCAATACTCCCGTTCCGTTGGTGGCTACGGCACATTATTATATGATTGTGCGTTACTTGGTGCAGGCTGCACAGCTGGTAGGCAATCAGTATGATGTGGATTATTATACCCGTTTGGGTGAGGAAATCAATGAGGCGTTTCATCGTGAGTTTTATCATGCGGATACACATCAGTATGGCACGGGCAGCCAGTGCAGCAATGCGTTGCCGTTGTTCCTGGGCATGGTTTCTGTCCATGACAGGCAGGCGGTGCTCGATAATTTGGTAGCGGATATAAAGAAACAGGGCAACCGGTTGACTACGGGAGATGTGGGTAACCGCTATCTGTTCCAAACTTTGGCCCGCAACGGACTGAATGAGTTGATGTACACCATGCATAATCACGAAGAAGCTCCCGGTTATGGTTTCCAGTTAAAGTTTGGCGCTACTACGCTGACCGAACAATGGGATCCCCGGCAGGGTTCATCCTGGAATCATTTTATGATGGGGCAGATTGATGAATGGTTCTTTCATTCATTGGCAGGCATCCGTGCAGTGGAAGGCAAGCCGGGAATGAAGGAGATAGAGATATGTCCTCAGCCCGTGGGAGACTTGAAGTATGTGCGAGCTTCTACCGAAACGCTTTATGGAAAGGTAGCGGTGGAGTGGACGCATGAGGATGGGGTGTTTCATTTGAAGGTGAGCATCCCGGTAGGGTGTGTGGCGCGTGTCATTCTTCCGGGGGGCGAAGCACCCCGGAAGGTGGGAAGCGGCACCTATACCTTTACTGTAAAATGATAATATTCACCGTAGGGGCGGACCCATGTGTCCGCCCGAATGCATACAGTAGATGTTATCGGGCGGACACATGGGTCCGCCCCTACAGTAAACAATAACATTAAAAAACAAAAACATATGAACAAACGTACTTTCTTATCTTTATTACTATGCGCCTGCACCCTGTCGTCCCTCCATGCGGAACGCATCGACATGCAACAAGCCGGCGCCAACGCCCAAGGCAAAACTCTAAACACCCAATTAATCAACTCCACCATCGACCGCCTGAACGCCGCCGGTGGCGGAACCTTATTCTTCCCGGCGGGCACATACCTCACCGCCTCCATCCACATGAAAAGCAACATCACCCTGGAACTGGAAGCCGGTGCCACCTTGAAATTCTCCGACAACTTCGACGATTACCTCCCTTATGTGGAAATGCGCCACGAAGGTGTCATGATGAAAAGTTTCCAACCCCTGATCTACGCCACGGATGCCGAGAACATCACCATCAAAGGGGAAGGAACCCTGGACGGGCAAGGCAAGGCATGGTGGACTGAATTTTTCCGCGTCATAGTAGACCTGAAAGACAATGGAAAACGGAATATCAACAAATACCAACCCCTCTTTGAGCAAGAGAACGACATGAAAACCCTCTATGCCGAAACAAACGAGGACTGGCACACCACACTGGACCGCCGTTTCTTCCGCCCTCCATTCATCCACCCCATCCGCTGCAAGAATGTACGCATCGAAGGAGTGAAAATAGTGAACTCTCCTTTCTGGACCGTCAACCCTGAGTTTTGCGATAATGTAACCATCAAAGGCATTACCATCCATAATGTACCTTCTCCCAACACCGACGGCATCAATCCCGAATCATGCAAGAATGTGCATATCAGTGATTGCCACATCTCGGTGGGCGATGATTGTATCACCATAAAGTCCGGTCGTGACCTGCAAGCGCGTAAACTGGGAGTGCCTTGTGAAAATATCACCATCACGAATTGCACCATGCTGAGCGGACACGGCGGCGTGGTAATAGGCAGCGAAATGAGTGGCGGCGTAAAGAAAGTAACCATCAGTAATTGCGTCTTTGACGGTACGGATCGCGGCATCCGCCTGAAATCTACCCGGGGACGTGGCGGCGTGGTGGAAGATATTCGCGTTAGCAATATTGTGATGAGTAATATAAAGAAAGAAGCTATCGTCTTCAATTTGAGATATAGCAAGATGCCCGATGAACCGAAGGGTGACCGCACACCGGAGTTCCGCAATATCTATGTATCGGGTGTAACGGTGCGCGATGTAAATACGCCTATTATGGTTGTGGGGCTTCCGGAAGCGCCTATCACCGGCATTGTGATGCGCGATGTATATATTCAGAATGCCAAGCAGCCTTGCGTCTTTGAAGATTGCAAAGACTTGGTGCTGAGTGATGTATTTGTAGACGGTAAAGAGATAAAATAAAAGCAGGATGAAAAAACAGATTCTTTTATGCATGGCAGCTTTGTCTTTCTCGGCTGCCTCCGCACAGACTTATGAGACAAAGTTTGCACGTCCGCTGCATGATGTGCTGAATGATATATCCGCCCGTTTCGGGGTGCGTTTAAAGTATGATGTAGACACGGTGGGGCGCGTGCTTCCGTATGCTGATTTCCGTATTCGCCCTTATTCATTGGAGGAGTCTTTGACCAATGTGCTTGCTCCTTTCGATTATAAATTTGTGAAGCAGGACGAGAAGACCTATAAGTTGAAACCCTACGAATATGCACGCCGCACGGAGGCTGATGGTGAAAAGATGCTTTCTTACCTTAGCGGATTGTATGCCGATAAGGAACAATGGGAACAACGCCGCGGGGTGCTCCGTGCGGAAGTTCGTCAGCTTCTCGGTCTGGATGAAATGCTGGCAAAGACGGTGAAAGGTGCAAAGCCTGTTCTTTCCAAAGTGCGCAAGCTGGATGGCTATACGGTTCAGAACTTTGCATTGGAGACTTTGCCGGGATTGTATGTATGTGGTTCTATCTATACTCCGTGCGCCAAGGGGAAGCATGCTCTTATTATTTGCCCCAACGGGCACTTTGGGCAGGGACGTTACCGCAAAGACCAGCAGCAGCGCATGGGCACATTGGCGCGTATGGGAGCCGTTTGTGTGGATTATGACCTTTATGGCTGGGGAGAATCTGCCTTGCAGGTAGGAGATAAGGGGCATCACACCAGTGACGCACACGTAATTCAGGCAATGAACGGAGTGTTGATTCTGGACTATATGCTGGCAAACCGTAAAGATATAGATGATACCCGGATCGGTGTAAACGGTGGTTCGGGCGGGGGAACACAGACGGTATTGCTGACGGTGCTGGATGAGCGTTTTACTGCTTCTGCACCGGTGGTGAGCCTTGCTTCTCATTTTGATGGCGGTTGCCCGTGTGAGAGTGGAAAGCCTATCCAACTGGCAGGCAGAGGGACTTGTAATGCGGAATTGGCTGCGATGTTTGCTCCGCGTCCCCTGTTGATTGTTTCCGATGGGGGAGACTGGACTGCCAGTGTGCCCCGGTTGGAGTTTCCGTATTTGCAACGTGTGTATGGGTTTTATGGGGCGAAGGATAAGGTAAGTAATGTCCATTTGCCCAAAGAACGGCATGATTTTGGGAAGAATAAGCGGGATGCCGTTTATGATTTCTTTATTAAGGTTTTCGGCTTGAATCGAAAGATGCTGGATGAAAGTAAGGTGACGATAGAAGCGGAGAATGCACTGAAAAGCTTTGGGGATAAGGGGGAAAAGTTACCTGCCGGAGCGGTAAGGTGTGATTCATAACGGGGATGCGAATGAATCAAATCGCATTTGTTGGAAAAGACAGCGCAGCCTCCCCCTTTTGAAGGGGGCAAGGGGGATGTTCTCTTGGAATGATGGAGTATCTTACTACAGAAAAGCAACCACACCAAGGAGAACATCCCCCTTAAATCCCCCTTCAAAAGGGGGAGAGGCTGCGCAATGCTTCCTTAGGACAATGCAATTTTATGTTCTTTTGTTCTTCTGTCTAAAATTCATTCATAACCATCCCGAAATGAATTAATTCATTTCCGATTAGAATGAAACTCATCCATCCATCATCACTTTACAAAAATATAATCCGCTTCTGCAATATCGCCGCAATCTGCTTTTTCAACTGTGGCGCATTAATAGGCTTCGCCATATACCCGTCAAATCCATTCTCCATCACCCGCTGTTCATCACTGGCATAAGCAAATGCAGTAACGGCAATGATAGGCACATCTGCCGAAATTTTCCGTATCTCATGCGTAGCTTCATAGCCATCCATCACCGGCATATTAATGTCCATCAGGATAATTTGCGGATTATGTACTTTGTATAACTCCACAGCCTCGCGCCCATCCCAGGCATGGATCAGATTATAATCCCGTCTCAATATAGACTGGAACAAACGGTAATTGCTCTCATTGTCTTCAGCTATCAGGATAGTCAACTTATCTTTATGTATTGTGATAGGCTGATGTTCTTCCTCTTTCTTACCCTCTGCCTGTGCCGGCTTATAGGGCAGGGTAAACCAAAAGGTGGAACCTTTCCCTTCTTCAGAATTCACGCCGATTTTTCCTCCCATGTGTTCCACAATGGTTTGGCAGATAGACAGTCCCAATCCCGTACCTTGTGCAAATGAGTTGAGCTTGACAAAACGACCGAAAATGGCATCCACTTTATCGGCGGGAATACCTGAACCCGTATCGGTGACATAGAAATAGAGTTGCTTGTCACGCAGTTCATAGCCAAAAGTAATGCTTCCCTGCTTTGTAAACTTGGCAGCGTTATTCAATAGATTATTCAGGACTTGCATCAACCGGTTCTTCTCCGTGTAGATGGGACACGATGGAAGGCCACGCTCTGCAATCAGTTGCACCCCATTCGCCTCGGTGCGATAGCGGGTAGCACTTTCTATTTCGGTAATAATATCATTCAACTCCGCATTGGAATAACAGAACTCCAGTGTTCCCGCCTCTATCTTGGAAAGATCTAATATATCACTGATGAGCTGCAATAACAAGGTGTTATTACTTTCAATGATATTGATATATTCCTGTTTCTCCTGTTCTTCTTCGACAGATGCTAGAATATTAGAGAAACCGATAATTGCATTCAGCGGAGTGCGTATCTCGTGGCTCATGTTGGCAAGGAAAGCCGATTTCAGTTTGTTGGATTCCTCTGCACGGTCTTTGGCAGTCAATAATTCTTCTTCCATCTTTTTCCTTTCGGTTATCACCAGGGAAGAACCTACCAGTGTCAGCGGTTTGCCGTCGGCGTCTCTGGTTTCTACGGCCGCTTGTGCTTCCACCCAGTCTATTTGCCAGTGCTGTCCGTCGTTTGCCAGTACACGGTATTCTTCTTTCACTTTTTCCACCTTCCCTTCTGCCAGGTTGCGGTATGCACAGATCACGCGGTCACGGTCTTCCTTTATAATCTTGGCAAAGTACTGCTCATCGGATACGCTCAGTTGTTCTTCGCCTATTTCGCCCGGCATGGCAGCCATTGCGATGGGACGGTTGAGGTCGCACAGAATGGTGTGGGCTTTCAGGTTCCACTTCCAGGGAACAATATTGGCGACTTCCAGTGCCATAGATAATTTGTGGTTGGTGGCACTCAACATCTGTTGGGCATTATGCAGTTCGGTACTGTCCAGACAGAATACATTCACAGTGTCAGGCTCGGAGGAACAACTCAGCACAATATCATAAAAAGTATCGATTGCCCTGAAATAGTAAGGAAAAGTAATAGACTTCTTTTCTTTGAGGGCTATCGTCATGAAATGGGTAAATTCGGGTAACGACTCGGGGAAGATTTCAGAGGCTTTTTTCCCTACAATTTCTTCCTTCTTCACAAATCCCCGTTCAAAGTGCCGATTTACGTCTAGGTAAATGGTGTCAATAATATTTCCATCTTTGTCTCTCACCACCTTTTCTTTCATATAGAGGATGGGCATATTGTCTACCAGGCTGGTATATTGCGCATTGGTCTCTATTTCTTTTTGTTGTGCCAGCCTGAGGGCTTTCAGTATCTGGATGCGCTTTTGTTGTGCCAAGGCTATCAGCAGGAAGGCGATAAATACTATTATCAGAATCCATTTATATTTTTCAAAGAAATTAATGGGCTTGTCATAAAAGAGTGTGTTATCGGGACAAAGTTTAGGATTCAATCCTCTTTGTACCAAGCGGGTATAGTTGAAGGTGGGGTGGGCATCCTTGGGCTCATAAAAGGGAATGTTGCGAGCCGGTGTGCCGCTCAGAATTGCGTCTATGGTTTTCAGCAGTTGGTTGGTAAACTCTTTCTCATTATACATATATCCTCCTACCATGCCGCCATCGTCCATACCGGCATAGCGGATGGTAAATAGTGGCGCGGATATGCTGGAAATACTGCGGTAAGCATTAATCAGCATTTGATCGGATGCAAAAGACTCGGTAAACCAAGTGGAAACTAATACTCCTGTGTGCTTGTCCAGGTTCCTCAATGAATCATATAGTTGATGCAGGGAGTTTGTGCGTGAGGACATATATTGGTAGTCAAGCTGCGGATATTTCTCTTTGATGATATTTTCCAGCTGTCTGCTATATTCGGGATTGGGATAGATTCCATCTCCCAGGAAGATTAGTTTTTTCATCCCGGGAATCATTTGAGCCATCAATTTCACATTTTCTTTCAGGTAGACGGGGGTATGCATATAGGTAAAGTTATACTCACCTGTCAGTGCCTCCATGTGTGTCTTTTCTATTGGGATGTTCACATCTCGTTTTCTATAAAATTCTTCCTGATAGATGTAAGGGTCAGCTCCGCACACAATAGTGGGTACTTCTCCCCAAATCGCTTTTATTTTCTCTCTGAATACCATGCTCATACTTCCCAATACAACAAGTAGGCGGGGAGGAGTGCTACCATATTTGGAGAGGAGTTTCTCTGGGAATTGGTCCACCATGGCAGAGTCTTTCAGCATGAATAGGTTTAGGTGCTCTATGTAAGCATCCATGCTTTCCATATTCGCTATCTTGTGCATGATAGGAGTGGCGATACTGTTGGCCCACGGTGAGGATTCGTTATAACTGTTGAGGACTAATACATAATTCCCCTTGTCGGTATTTGCTGTGGCAGCCTTACAAGTATATGAACAGATAAAAAACAGACTGATGCAAATTAATAGTTTGTGTATGAAGACCATACGAACTCTTCTTAACTTCTTATTCATTATAAATTCTTTACTACTCTTTTATTATGATGTTAATAGGATGATCAAAAATACGATATAATCGCATAGTTAGCTAATAAACCGAAGTGATTAACGAATATTAACCAAGGCTCCGGTTTTATGTAACGGAATAGCTCTATATTTACACTTATAATAAAATGTAATCATGGAATATCACTTAAATACCCCTTTGAACGGGAACATCGCTATGACTTCCCGTTTTCACGAAGATACTGCCTTACAGCGTGACAAGAGTCTCTATAAATTTATATGGGTGCAGAACGGAACATTGGACGTGGAAGTAGACCATGTGGTAATGCATCTGGAAAAAGATGAGATCATTTCGCTGACTCCCCTGCACCATGTGCAGATAAAGAAAGTGGAGGGAGAATATCTTACTTTCCTTTTTAATAGCAACTTTTATTGTATCTATGGGCATGACAATGAAGTATCGTGTAACGGATTCCTGTTTCACGGTTCGTCCAATGTGATGCGCTTGAAACTCTCTGCCGCACAAGCTATGCAGCTCAACAGCATTGTCGAAATATTCAGGGGAGAATGTACTATAAAGGATAATTTGCAGGAAGAAATGCTTCGCATTATTCTGAAACGCTTTATCATTACCTGTACCCGCATTGCACGCGAGAGGTTTGAGGTGAATGAAGAACGGGAAAACAGTTTTGACATCATCCGCCAGTTTTATGTGTTGGTAGACAATCATTTCAAAGAGAAGAAGCAAGTGCAGGACTATGCCGATATGCTGTGCCGTTCACCCAAGACCATCTCCAATCTGTTTTCAATGTATGGATTGGCTTCTCCGCTGCGCATCATCCATGAACGCATAGATGCGGAAGCCAGGCGCCTCTTGCTTTATACCGGCAAAAGTGCGAAAGAAATAAGTGAGATTCTGGGCTTTGAAGATCTGGCTACTTTCAGTCGTTTCTTTAAGAAAATGAATAAAGAAAGTATCTCGGAATACCGGAAAAAGGAAAAACGGGAATAATTGCCAACCGATGCAGTAGTATTGCCATTTCGGCAGTGGGGAAAACAGCCGATCTTTGCAGCAGTAAATTAAACCAATAAAAACTAAAGCAATGATGGCAAAATTAAAATCTCTGTTTGTTGCATTCCTGACTATTGCAGCATCTACCCAAAAGTTGGGTATCAACCTTATTCGTGTGGCAATCCTGGTGATCTTCGTATGGATTGGCGGTTTGAAATTCTGGAATTATGAAGCCGAGGGTATTGTGCCCTTCGTGGCAAACAGCCCGTTTATGAGTTTCTTTTATACCAAGAGTGCGCCCGAGTATAAGGAATATAAGCTGAAAGAAGGCGAGTTCAACGAAGCCAAGCATAAGTGGCATGAAGAAAACAATACCTATGGTTTCTCTCACGGGCTGGGCATCATGATTATGGGTATCGGTATCTTGACCTTCCTGGGTATCTTCTCTCCAAAGGTAGGACTGGTAGGAGCCGGGCTGGCAATCATAATGACCCTTGGAACGCTCTCGTTCCTGGTGACAACTCCCGAAGTATGGGTTCCCGATTTGGGAAGCGGAGAGCATGGTTTTCCCTTACTCACAGGAGCCGGAAGACTGGTAATTAAAGATACGGCAATCTTGGCGGGAGCTATCGTAGTGTTGTCGGACAGTGCAAAAAGAGTGTTGAGCCAATTAAAGAAATAAGTTTCATAGTATGTAAAGCAGGATTAGACACCGCGAAAAAGATTTTTCGCGGTGTCTAATCTTTTTTTCGCGGTGTCTTATGTGAAATAACAGATTATTGCCTACATTTGTTAGATCGAAATAAATGCAAGGAAACATGAGAAAAAAACTATCTGCAACATGTGTCTGCTTCCTTTTTGCTTCGGCCTTGGCCTATAGCCAGAGTTGGAAGCCCTATGAGGAAGCAGCAAAAGGAGAAGCCTATGCCAAGTATGACTGTGTGGCATTGCTGGACAGCACACTGGTATCCGTGCAACCTACCGGACAAGGTTCGTTTGCCGTGTGTAAAGTAATTAAAGTGCAGACTCCCAAGGGAGCCGTGGCAAACCGGGTGATAAAATATGACTATGACCCACTGACGGCACATGCCGAGTTCAAGCGGGTAACCGTTCATCATGCCGATGGGCACATGGAAGAACTGGATGTAAAGAAGACCTGTGACTATGCAGCACCCGCCCGTGCCATTTACTGGGGAGCGCGGCAAATCATGATAGAGGTAGGAGCCTTGCAACCCGGTGATGTGATAGATTACGAGATAGCCAAGAAAGGTTTTACCTATGCTTTGCTGGGAGCGGGCGAGGAAGACGAGTCCCGTTTTATTCCTCCCATGCGCGGGCAGTTCTATGATATTGTCCCTTTCTGGAGCAGCGCCCCCACCGTGCGCAAGGTGTATAAAGTGAACATACCGATGGAGAAAGAAATGCAATTCCAGTTCTATCAGGGGGAATGTGCTTCTTCCATGCGCTACGAGGACGGACGCAAGGCATATACCTTTGCTATGGATGGCATCATGCCTTTCGGTCGCGAGCCGAACATGGTGGATCTGTTTGATGCAGCTCCCAAACTGATGATGTCCTCTACTCCGCATTGGAAAGACAAATCACTGTGGTTCAATAAGGTGAATGAAGACTATGGCAGCTTTGCCCCACTGCCCGAAGCACAGAAGAAGGTGGACGAGCTGATAAAAGGCAAGAAGACCGAGATGGAGAAAATAGCCGTGTTGACGCATTGGGTGGCAGATAACATCCGCTATGCAGGTATCTCGATGGGAAAGGGCGAAGGATACACCCTGCACAATACGAAGATGAATTATACCGACCGTTGCGGCGTGTGTAAGGATATTGCCGGCACATTGGTTTCTTTCCTGCGTATGGCAGGGTTCGAGGCTTATCCTGCCATGACCATGGCGGGCAGCCGCGTGGAAAGTATTCCTGCCGACCACTTTAACCACTGCGTAGCCGTAGTAAAACTGAGTAATGGCACGTATATGCCGTTAGACCCCACTTGGGTTCCTTTCTGCCGTGAATTATGGAGTAGTGCTGAACAACAGCAGAACTACCTGCCCGGTGTTCCCGAAGGTTCCGACCTTTGTCTGACTCCCGTATCGGCTCCCGAAAACCATTATGTACGCATCAACGCCGATAACCGCCTGGATGCTAACGGCACTTTGCGCGGCACATTCACTATTACCGCCGAAGGGCAAAGCGATAGCAATATCCGTGGCATCTTTACCAGAGGCTTCCAAAGCCAATGGCGCAACACCATGGAACGGCAATTACTGGCTGTGTCTCCGAAGGCCAAACTGTTGAGCGTGGATTATGGCAAGGATCCGAAAGACTACCAGGCTGCTCCCATTAAGATTACTTTCCGTTACGAAATACCCGATTATGCGGTGAAGGGGACAGGGGAGATGCTATTCAAACCATTGGTTATGAATAATCTCTATAACCAGGTGCGTTCCTATCTGCGCATCAACACCGATGTGAAGGAGCGTAAATACGGATTTAAGGACGGCTGCTCCCGATTGGTAGAGCTGGATGAAACCATACAGCTACCTTCAGGATACACCTTGATAAACGGAACAAAGGAAGACGCCACGCAAGGAACGGGAGCAGACTTTGAGGGTTCGCTTTCGCAGAAAGGCAACAAGGTGACGCTGCACAACCGCTTGGCGTTAAAGAAACGTGTGTACGAGGCATCGGACTGGGATAGCTTCCGCAAGGCAGTAGAGGCGCATAAGTCTTATGGTGATTATTTGGTGATTAAAAAGTAAAGCAGAATGAAAAAGATACATTATATATATGTGTGCCTGGGAGTATTGTTGTTATCAATCCTTCCGGCAAGGGCGGCTTCCGAAGCGGAGTTCGGCAAACTGGAAAAGACCTATACGCTACACGCAGACGGTAGCCAGGAAATGCGGGTATATAAAGAATTGAACCTGTTCACTCATGCGGCAATGAATGGCCTGTATGGTGAAAGTTTTATTATTTATAATCCGGAGTATCAGGAATTGAAGATACATGATTCTTATACCCGTCAGAAGGATGGAACTATTATAAAAACTCCCGAAAATGCATTTGTAGAAGTGCTTCCTTCTTTGGCAGCCGATGCACCCGCCTATAATGGGTTGAAGGAAATGGTGATAGTACATACCGGATTGGAACTGGGTGCGACTATTTATCTGGATTATTCGGTAATTACCCGTCCCGGTTATCTCCCGGCATTGGACGTTTGCATGCAGGTAGAGGAAATGTCTCCTATAAAGGAATATGTGTGTAGCGTTTCCGTGCCCGAGGGCAAGCCTTTTCATTATACTTTGGCAAATGGCAAGACCATTCCTCAAGTAAAGAGTGAGAATGGAAACAAAGTCGTGACTTGGACATTGAAGAATGTTCCCGCTTATTATCCTATGGAAAGTACTCCGGCTTTATCCGGAAATGTACAGGTTGTGCTGGCTAATACATACGCTTCTGCCGCCGATGCTTTAAAGGTATTGCGCTCTCAGTTAGCTGCCGATGATAAAGAGGTAGCTGCTTTGGCTCAGAAGTTATTGAAGGAAAAGAAAGATGCAGGAAGTGAAATGACTTTGAAGAACTATGTACAGAGTTTGGGAACTTGCAGGCTTTCTTTGGCAAATGTAGGTTATCGCCTTCGTCCTGCCGCCGAAGTGATTCGTACCGCCTATGGAACGGAAGCTGAAAAGATGAACCTCCTTGCCGGACTTTTGAAAGCTGCCGGTCTGCCTGCCGAGGTGAAGGTGGCTTATGCAGTGAAAGCGGAAAACGATAACTTGGGATTAAGTGCCATATCACAGCTTTTCTTGGACTCACCTGTAGTGGCGGACAGACAGGACTATCAACCTGTATTGAACTTGGACGGCAAGCAAGTAACCTTGGAAGCTTCTAAACCCATCCATGAAAAGGATACTTTGAATGTGACTCCCGAAACGGGAAAGGTATTGGCAGGCGGTTATCGTTTGGTAACGCTGCCGCGCGCTAAGAGTGGAATTGCCATGTACGGATATGGATTTGGGAATAGTGAATGTAAGACCAATCTGCTGTTATCGAGCAGAGCGGATGAAACTTATACTTGCCTTGTAAATGTTCCGGCGGATATGCAGGTATGCACGCCGCAGGCAACCAAGGAGATTGCCAATGCAGTAGGGAAACTTCAGATTACAGTAAAAACGACAGGTGGTAAAACAGAGGTTATCCGTTCACTGAAACTGGATAAACAGCTGATAACTCCTGCCCAATATGCAGACTTCCACCGGTTAATGTCGGAGTGGGACGATAGTAATAACACTACTTTATTGCTGAAAGCCAAGGAGTGATGTGGTAAAAATTGATTGAAATAGTTGAAAAGTTGGTCAGTGCCCTAAAAAGGGCGGGCCAACTTTTCTTGTTTTCCGTTAGAGCGCTTACATTTGTAATAATTAAAACCTGTAACAATCATGATTGGAAAACACTGCATAGCCTGTATAGGCTTATTCTTCGTTCTTGCGTCTTGCCACAGCAGCAAGGAGATTACTGCCTCCGGTTTGCAACGCAAGGATTTTCAGACGGAAGTCAATGGACAGCATACCGACTTGTTTACTCTGACCAATAAGGGTGGGATGGAGGTATGTATCACCAACTATGGCGCCCGCGTGGTTTCTATCCTTGCGCCGGATCGTAACGGGAAACCGGAAGATGTGGTTTGTGGTTTTTCCACTATCCATGAGTATATGGGGCAACGTCAGAACTTCGGTTCTACCGTGGGGCGTTACATTGGCCGTATCCTTAATTCCCGTTTCACGCTGGATGGGGTGGAATATAAGTTGATTCCCAATAACGGCAAAGCCGGGCATATCTCCCATGGAGGCAATCCGGGTTTTGCAGATAGGATATGGACGGTGGAGCATCTTGACTCGCACTCCGTATGCCTTTCCTATCTTTCTCCCGATGGTGAGAACGGCTTTCCCGGAAATCTGAAAGTGAAGCTGACTTATCGTTTAACGAATGACAATGCGTTGGATCTGACTTATGAAGCCACTACGGATGCGCCGACTGTGCTCAATCTTTCCCATCATTCTTTCTTTAATATATCCGGAGATTTCACAAAGAGTGTAGAGAATCAGGTGTTGTGGGTGAATGCAAACCGCTTCACTCCGTATGATGACAAGAAGTGTGTGACGGGGGAGTATCTGTCGGTAAACGATACTCCTTTGGACTTCCGCACTCCGCATACTATCGGTGAGCGCATTAATGAGGACTATTCTCAATTAAAGGTGGTGAATGGGTATGACCATACGTGGGAACTGAATACAAAAGGAGATGATACCCGCCCCGCTGCCTGGGTGTATGATGAGGCGAGTGGACGGAAAATGGAAGTTTTCACTACCGAACCGGGTGTTCAGATTTATACCGGTAATGGCTTGAAAGGGAAAATGACCGGTAAGAAGGGGATAGCATATCCTTTCCGTTCAGCAGTTTGTTTTGAGACGATGCATTTTCAGGATAGTCCCAATCAACCTCAATTCCCCAGCACGGCGCTTCGTCCGGGAGAAACATTCCGTAGTCATACAGTCTATCGTTTTTCGGTACAGTAACTAACTCATTAACCGTAGGGGCGGATTGAATCCCATAGCCGTCAGGCTAAGCCCATTAACATTGAAATA